>Ga0213881_10001373_pt1 | contig 11779 bp, 9 predicted proteins | sample BarmaccoBMER_R08_FD_160104 | JGI IMG/M metagenome (GOLD analysis project Ga0213881, IMG submission 160104) | Barbacenia macrantha exposed rock microbial communities from rupestrian grasslands, the National Park of Serra do Cipo, Brazil - ER_R08 ... | reverse complement strand
CCAACCCCATCATCGCCGCAATATCCCCCAACGGCGTCAAAGCCGCCGCACGAGAAATCTCCAAATCACTAGGAAAAGCCATAACCGACTCCCTTCAACAATCCGGTTCAACGCCGGTAAAGGCCGCTCCGCGCCCAGGGGCCGTAGTTGGTTTCAAACCTCTCCAAGCGCTTGACCACCGGATACGACTCGTAGCATGTCAGCCCCTTGCGGCAATTCAAGCTCGAGCAGGATTTCAAGCTGCCGGCGGCGATTAGGTCGGTTGCGCCGCAGTAGCCCTGGCGTGCACAGGAACACAGCAGTAGTGAACGGCTGAACCCCCAGGTAGAACAATTGGATATCAGCACGAAATCACTTACCACCTATTTATAGCCGCACCACAAACACGCCGGGCGGGATGACCCGAGGCTTTCGAGGCAGGAACCTGCCGCGTGGAATTCTGGGCAGAGCTGGTTCACGTGACAGCACCGAGCCCACGCGAGCGGCTGCCGGTTACGGCGTTGTGCATACGGATTCCGATCAGTGTCCGCGCAGTACCATCGGTGACGCACCCAGCGGATGCCGGGCCCAGCTCAACAGCCCTTACATAGCAACGTGGACCATCTCAGGTGGTCGGCCAGCGCGGCCTCGATTCAGCTCTTGTCCGGAGCCCAGTAGGCGAGCATCTCGGCGAAAGTCTCGAATGCCGCCGCCGAAATGCCGTACGGAGCTTCCAGATGGACGCTCAGCGGGTAGCCCAGATCGGCGACACCGTCGATCACACGCTTGTACAGGTCCACCATAAGCTTGCGCTTCTGGTCGGGATCGCTGTCGGCCAACTTCCTGACCGTGGCCTGCTCGTCGGCGACAACTTCGTTGCCCGGGTCCTGAATCAACCAGTTGATTAAACCGACTCTGTTCTCGTACTTCGGCACGAATCCGAACGACAGCAGGATTTCCGGCCGGTGCTCACTTTCTCGGGCGAAGTTCGTCAAGAAACCGACGATCGCATCCGAGTACAGCAGTTGGGTCATCCCGAAGGTGGCGCCTTGGTTGCACTTGAAGGTAAACCGGCCCAACTCGCTGTCCCGGGTAGGGATCAAGATGACACCACGGTGTTCCACCAGCTGCTGGTAAAGCGACAAGGCGTCGGTCGGTGCGACACCTGAGCCTTCACCGTCGTTCATCGTGCGGGGAACACCGACGAAGATGATCCCCTCGATCCCGGCAGTCCGCAGATCGGCGAGCCGCTGGCGCAACACTGACTCGTCCATGAAAGCGGTGACCTGCGTGCACAGGCCCTTTACGCCCGGCAGCTCGGGATTGATGGCCGACCAGTACTCCAGCACATCGAGCTTCGGCTTCATCTCGACCGGGCGATCGTCCTCCTCCTCGATCAGCCCCGGGATCATCACATGCCTGATCCGCTTTTCGATGCCGAACTCTTGGGATAGTTCGACCACCTTGTGCGCCTCATCGAGGGCACGCTGCGGGCCGTGCTCCACGTTCGGCGGGACAAGCTCCAGTGCAATGGTGTTGAGTGCCACGAGGTTCTCCTGTCGCCGACTGTCCGCACCTGCGAGGACCGCGCCATTTAGTGAAAAGCGAGCTCACGCACGAAGCAATCGGGCGCGAACACGAAGTTGTCCTGCGCGTACTTGTAGCCCGGCCACATATCCGACAAGTTTGCTCCGCAATGGCACATCGGTATAGGGGTCGAGGCTCAGACCGGGTTCCCGTCTCCATTGACGAGTTCGGACGCGGTCCAGGCCAGTCACGTTGGCGTTCAGCGGTCTAGCTCCTCGGCCAGAAGATCCATGAGCAACCCGTCATGCCAGCCCGCACCGTCGGCGTCGCGTTCGTAGCGGCGCATCACCCCTACCGGACGAAAACCTACCGCCGCGTAGCACCTGATGGCTGGCTCGTTGTCCGCCGCCGGATCGATCACCAGACGGTGATGACCCCGATCGTGGACGAGGTGGCGAGCCAGGGTACCCACCGCATCGCGGCCTAGACCCTGCCCGTGCACCTCGGGATCAAGGAAGATGTCGATCGAGGCATGCCGGTATGCGGGCTCGTCTTCCTCCGCGTATTGCACCATTCCGATGACCGTCGCAGCGAGCAAGACGGTGAACCGGGTGGCTGACGGGTCGTCGAATGGCCACTGCGGTGACGCCGCCTCGTTCCCCCAGCGCAGCCGCACGGCCGGTGCGTGCAGGATCTGCCGTAACCTCGGCACGTGCTCGGCGGTGAGGGGCACCAGCGTCACCCGCTTGCCGTACAAACGGGTATCTGCGGTCACGCCCGGTCTCCGCAGCACGGCAACCATGGATGGGGAATCCTTAAGCGGCTTGCCCGCATCACCCAATAATGCACCTCGCCATCAGTCTTTCAGCCGGACAGCGATCAACTTGCCGGCACGGCAGTACACGTCACGTCCCTCGCCGGTATCGCCAGCTTTGTTAGCTGATCTCATCGGCCGACCGCGTATCCCTGCATGCCCCGCGCGTTTGCTCCGGCCCGCAGTAGGCCGGTGACTGGATCGCGTGCCACCGCCGAGACCCGGCTCAGCGCCCATGGCCCGGCGTCCAGTACCAGATGGCCGCGCGCTGTGAGCTCGTCGATGATGGGCTCGCCCAGACGTGATTCGACCACAAGCTCACCCGGCTGCCAGCCACGAGGATAAAAGGAGCGCGGAAACGCAGTGGTGTGCCACACCGGTGCGTCGATGGCTGCTTGCAGGTTTGCCTGACCAACCGTATGCGCCAGCCAGAAACACAGCTGCCAGGCGTCCTGCTGGTCACCACCCGGGGTGCCGAACGCCAGACTTGGCAGGCCGTCGCGCAGCGCCAGGGACGGCGACAGCGTCGTCCGCGGGCGCCGCCCGGGCACCAGGGAACTGGGCAGCCCCGGCTCAAGCCAGAACATCTGCGCGCGGGTACCGAGACAAAAGCCCAGCTCGGGAATTGCCGGGGATGACTGCAACCACCCACCAGAAGGTGTCGCTGAGATCATGTTGCCCCACCGGTCGACGACGTCCACGTGGACGGTGTCACCAGGACTGGCGCCAGGGCGGGGTATCGGGATATCACCAAGTACGCTGATGATGTCCGGCAGGCCCGCGCCGAACTCGCGGCGCTGCGCGTCGAACGACGGCAGCCGTGGGCTACGGCCACCCGGTGAGCCCGGCCGTAACTCCATCGACGCGCACTCGCCGATCAGGGGGCGGCGCTCATCGGCGTAGGCCCGGGACAGCAGTGCCTCCAGCGGCACATCCGCGCTGTCGCCATACCAGGCCTCGCGGTCGGCGAAGGCCAGCTTGGCGCACTCGGTGGCCAGATGCACGGTGTCAGCCGTGGGCACACCCGCCACGTAGCGCAACTGGTCAGCGAACCCACTGAGCAACAGCAGCTGCTGGGCGAGCACCGGCCCCTGCGACCAGGCTGCGCACTTGGCCAATGTCCACGCGCCGAGTTCTACAGTGACCGCCGGTTCGTAGCTCGCCGACCACTCGGCCATATCGTCACCAGTCAAGACACCGGCGTGATCGCGTCCCGAGTCGTCCCGCACCGCTGCCCGGCAAAACCCGTCCACTGCCTCAGCGACAAATCCCTGCGACCACGCGCGGCGGGCGGCATCGATCTGCGCCTCGCGGCCGGTGACTGACTCAGCCTCGGCCAGCAGCCGCTCCCAGGTGCCGGCCAGCGCCGGGTTGGCGAATTTGACCGCCGGCGGCCGGCCGCCGGGCAACCACAGCGCCGCCGAGGTTGGCCAATGCTCGACGAAGAAATCCGCCACCGCGGCCACTGTCGCACTGATCCGCTCCACCACGGGGAAGCCACTGCGGGCATAGGAGATCCCGTAACCAAGCACGTCCCGCAGTGACTTCGTGCCGTGATCACGCAACAGGATCAGCCACGCATCCCATGCCCCCGGCACGGTGGCCGCCAACAATCCACTACCCGGCACGCAGTCCAGCCCGAGCGCGGCGAAATGCTCCAACGTCGCCTCCGCTGGGGCCACCCCCTGCCCGCATAACACCTGCGGTGCGGGATCCGTGGCGGTGGCAAACACCGCTGGGACCTCGCCACCGGGACCGTTGAGATGCGGCTCAACAACCTGCAACACAAATCCGGCAGCAACCACCGCATCGAAGGCGTTGCCACCATCCTCCAACACCGCCATCCCCACCGCGGAGGCCAGCCAGTGCGTCGATGCCACCATCCCGAAAGTCCCGACAAGCTCCGGACGCGTGGTAAACATGCCCCAAACCGTAACCGTTACCGCTGCTAACCAGTCCAGCCATGGATAACCCCAGCGGCACTATGGAGTTGGCAATGGATGATGTTGCCGCCATGATCAAAACCAGTGCGTCGACCGCAACGGAAGGAAGATCAGTGGGCATCATCAGTTGGATCGTGCTTGGTCTCATCGCAGGTGCCATCGCGAAGCTGCTCATGCCAGGTCGGGACCCGGGCGGATGCATCATCACCATGCTGCTCGGTGTGGCGGGAGCTTTTGTCGGCGGCTGGATCGGCAAGACGCTGTTCCATGTCCAGCTCGGCACCTTCTTCGACCTGCGCACGTGGATACTGGCCATCCTCGGTGCGCTGATCATCCTGGGCGGGTACCGCTTGATCATCGGACGGCCGAGCGAGCCCTGACCCACCGCCGGTGAAGGTGTTGCTCGCTGTTACAGCGCCAGTTGGATGGCTTCGACCATGCGCGCCTGGTCGGCTGTGAGGGTGAGGACGTCTGCCGGTGTGGAGATCGGCACGTTGCCCACGGCGATCATGACGGTCACTTGCCGGCCGCTTGTGGTGTGGACGTAGCTCAATATCCGTAACGTGGCCAAGCAGATCGTCTATTGGTCGATGGCGTACACCAGCTCCACCGTGACTGTGAGCTGCTGGCTGCCGGGCTCGACGGGGACAGGGGCAACCGGGGTCGGTGCAGCTTCCCGGCCCAGTGGGCCCGGCGGGGTGACCGGCACCTCGGTCATCGAGTACATCCGACCTAGCCGGATCCCCGCCGCGTCGGCCAACTGCCTGGCATGTGCCTGCGCCTGCCGCACCGCGTCGGCCCGGGCCCGGGCCCGCGAGGCGCTGTCGTCAACGCTGGAGAAGCTCAGTTGCTGTATTCGCACCGCGTCACCCGCTGCCTCGCCGGCGGCGTCGATGAGTCCCCCGGCGGCATTCACGTCATGCAGGGTGGCGGTGACCTGGTTCGTGACTTCGTAGCCGGTGATCCGGCCGCTCGCTGGCTCGTAGGTCGGGTTGACCGACAGCTGGCTGGTGTGCAGGTCCGCCGCGGCGACGCCCCTGCTCTTGAACATGTTGATCAACGCGGTTGCCTTGCCGCTGTTGTCGTCGAGAGCAGCCTTCGCGCTCGGACCCCGGGTTTGGACTCCGACCACGAGGGTCACGGTATCCGGGGTCGTGGTGACCGTTCCGACACCACGGGTGGTAATGCCCATCGGTGCGGTGCTGGTCGCCGCGGTTGGCCCGTTGCCGCCACAACCAGCCAGTGCCAGCGCGCTGAGCGCGACGACCAGCACACTGCCCAAGCCACGCCTCATCTCGATCTCCGTTCACGGCTTCGAAGGTGCATCAGCATCCCGAAGGCCAGCGGTTCCCCGGTGCGCAGCCCCAGGGGAGCGCACGATCGTGGCATGGTTTGGAGGATCCGTAGTTTCCCTGGTCGGCGCTATCGTGCCCCCATGGGGGCTCCAACCAACGACACGAATGTTCTCCGGAGACTCGAAGAGCTGGTGGAGGGCTCCGAGGTCTGGGAGATCACGCGGTGCTACCGCATGCACCGCTACCGGCATTCTGATGCCCAGCGCCAGACCGTTGAGGTCGAGATCATGTTCAACCGCGACTCCGGATGGAAGGTCACCGCCACTGACTCGGCCCGCGGCATTTCCGCATCAGGTCCCCCGCATCATGATCTCAACGTGGTGATGGCCACAGTCCGCTGGCAGGATCTCGACGCCCCAGCCGTGCCACCACAACGATCTGTCGACACCTGAAAGCAACCAGCCAAACCCGCGGTCTGGATGCAGACTGCACTAAGGGGGTCAGTAGTCGGTGGTGACGGGGACGATGGTGCCTAGGCTGGTCAGGGCGAGGATGCGGGCCGGGAGACTGTCCGGGGCCAGCTGGACCAGCAGCTGGACGTCGTGGTCGACGGCATGCTGGGCAGCTTGGATGAGCAACCCGATGCCGGCGCTGCTGAGGTAGTCGAGCTGGCACAGGTCAAGCGTTGCCGATCCGGCGCCGGTGAGCGCCCTGAAGAGGGGATCACGCAGGGTCGTGGCGGCGGTCAAGTCAAGCTCGCCGCGCAGTTCCAGGCGTCGCCCCCGGTCAGATTCGGGGTGGACGTGCAGCTGGGCGGGCGCTGGCGACAGCGCGGGGACACGGGAAACCGACAGGATCGGTTCAGGCGGCGGAGAGTTGGGAAGCGGAGCCGGTAACCGGAACTGGACATGGGTGCCGTGTGGGCTCGGGTTGACGGTGACGTCGGTGGCGATCTCCCGCACGATGAGCAGGCCGCGCCCACGGTGATGGTTGTTCGGGGGTGTGGGCCGCCAAGCGCCGAAGTCGCGCACCTCGACGTCAATGGCACCGTCGCAGCGATGGGTGACTCGGTAGGCGAATTCCCCCGGGTCGCTCGTCGCGGCATAGGCGTGTTCCACCGCGTTAGCCGCGGCTTCCCCCAAGGTGATCTGCAGATCGTCACTCAGCTCGGCGGGTAACGCACTGGCGCGGGTCCAGGCGCCGACCGCGCGGCGCAGGCCGGTCAGCTGGACAGGATCGGCGGGTAGCCGCTGGTGTAGCGCCGCCGGCCGGTAGTGAGCCGCGATCAGGGCGATGTCGTCAGCCGGACCGGTGTCGGGCAGCGCAGCGGCCAGCAGCCCATCCAGCACCGTAGCCGGCGGCCGGCCACGCAGCTGGGCAGCGGTCGCGGCCAGGTGATCGAGGCCCTCGTCGATGACCTGGCCGCGGCGCTCGATGAGCCCGTCGGTGTAGAGCAGCAGGCACGTCCCAGGCTCGACGCGGGTGGTGGCGCCGCGGTAGGGCGGGCGGTGTGGCAAGCCCAGCGGGCCACCGGCACCACCGGTGAGATAACGGACGTCATCCGGCTCGATCAGCAACGGCAGCGGGTGCCCGGCGCGGGCCCAGCTCAGCTGGCCGCTGTCGAGGTCCAGGATCATCACCGCAGCGGTAGAAGCCAGCGCGCCGGGGATGCGCGCAGCCAAGCGATCCAGGTGCTCCAGCGCGTCGGCCGGGGAGTCGCCGTGCAGCAGCGCGGTGGCCAGCGCGGTGCGCAGCTGCCCCATCACCGCGGCCGCCGCGGCCCCTTGCCCGACGACGTCGCCCACCACGATGGCCACTTGCTGCCCGTCGAGAGCCAGCACGTCATACCAGTCGCCACCGGCTGCCACTTCGGGCGCACCGGGCCGGTAACGCGCGGCCAATTCCAGCCGCTCGAACTCGGGCAACCGGCGCGGCAGCAGGCTGCGCTGCAAGGTGTCAGCAATGCTGTGCTCAGCTTGATACAGCCGGGCCCGGTCCAGTGCCTGCCCGCACTGCCCGCTGAGGGTGAGGATCGTGGCGCGCTCCTGAGGAGTGAACGCGGGCGCCGGCTCGCCGAAATGCAACCCGAGAGCGCCGATCACGCTGTCACCGGCAACCAGTGGCACTGCCACCTGCACTGCCAGGGGCAGATCAGCGTCGAACGCCTCGCCCTGCCACGCCTGCGCGGAGCGATGTCCCAGCCATACCGCTTGAGCAGTGCGCACAGCGTGCGCCAGGGGGTGCGCCGCGTCGATCGCCAGCCGGACATCGGCCTTGAGGTAGCCCCGGGCGGCCAGCACGGCCAGCTGATCGTGCATGCCCCGCCACATCACCACCGCGGCGACAGCACCGAGCTCGGCGGCATAACTGATGATCACCTGCGCGACCTCGCCGACGCGGGTAGCGCCCGACAATGCGGAGAGGATGCGATGAAACCGCTCCGCAGCGCGCCGCGCGGCGGTTTCCGAGGTCAACAATTGAGCCCGGTGCAGGGCTTGGGCGCACTGGTCGGCCAGGGACATCACCGCGGTGCGTTCCGCCTCGGCAAACCGGCGCGTCCCGCGGAACGCGGCGGCCAGGACGCCCAGACAGCGGTCGTTGATCACCAGCGGCAGGTCAACGTGCGCTGGGTAGCCGTACTCCACGAGCAGCGGGACCAGTCCTGGATACGCCGCCTCGCAATCGGCCAGCGATTCCAGCCACACCGGACGGCGTTGGCGGGCTGCGTCGGCAGCGGGTGTCGGCGCACTCAGCGGCGCTGTTGACCAAGTATTTTCTATTTCCGGCGTCCAGCCGAGTCCAGCTACCCAGTCCAGCGAGCCATCACGCACCTCGTAGAGCGCGGCCGCTGGGGCATCCAGCAGCTGTATGAGATGGGTGACCGCAACCTGAGCCACGTCGGCGGGCGTCACCGCTGCGGACAGCGCGGCGGCGGCCTGCGCCAGTAACTCCAACCGGTGTTCGGCTTCCCGGCGCAGCTGGCCCAACTGAAGGTGAGCGCCGACCCGGGCGAGCAACTCACCGGCGGTGAAAGGTTTGACCAGGTAGTCATCCGCACCGGTGGTCAGGCCCTCGGCGGCGGCCTCCTGCCCGGCGCGCGCGGACAGCAACAGCACGGGCACCCGCGCGGTGCCCGGGTCGGCCCGCAGCGCTGCGACCAGTTGCAGGCCGCCTATACCGGGCATCATCACATCGCTGACGATCAGGTCTGGGGGGTCAGCGGTAGCCGCCGCCAGCGCCGCCACGCCATCCGGGACAGTGCGCACGCGATAGCGGGCACCGAGCAGCCGCGCAAGGTATTCGCGCATGTCGGCGTTGTCATCCGCCACCAGCACCCGTCCCGCGGCCGTCCCGAGCGGCTCCGCGCCGGCCGGCCGCAGTTCCGTGGCCTCTTCATGCACGTCGGTGCCGTCTGGTAACCACCGCAGCGCTTCTTCCACAAACGGCACTGCGCCTTCACTGGCTCCGGTCGCCGTCGAAGCCGGCACGATCTGTTCGGCAGGTAGATGCGCGCAGCCCAGCGACAGCGTGACGGTAAATGCTGTCCCCTGTCCCGGAGACGAGTCGGCGGTGATCTGCCCGCCGTGGAGGGCAACCAGCTCAGCCGCCAGCGCCAGCCCGATACCGCTGCCTTCGTGACTGCGGGCGCGGGCGCCGCGGACGCGGTGGAAGCGGTCGAATAGCCGGGGTAGTTCCTGAGCCGGGATTCCGGTACCGGTGTCAGCCACCGTCACCACCGCCACATCGCCGCTGCGGCGCACCGTGACACTGATGTGGCCGTCGAAGGTGAATTTCAGCGCGTTGGACAGCAGGTTGAGGACTACCTTCTCCCACATCTCGCGGTCGACGTAGACCGGCTCTCCCAGGTCGGCCCAGTCCAGCTCGAACCGAAGCCCAGCGCGTTGGATCGCAGAGCGGAACACGCTGGCCAGTTCGACGGTGACCGCCCCTAGGTCGACCGGCTCGAACCTGGCTTGGATGCGGCCCGCCTGCAGCCGGGAGAAGTCCAGCAGCGTGTTGACCAACTTGCCCAGCCGCAACCCATTGCGGTGGACCATGTCCAGCTCGGTCCGCAGCCAGGCGGGGTCGGGATGTTCGGTGGCACGAAGCTCAGCGACCGGCCCCATGATCAGCGTCAGCGGGGTGCGGAACTCGTGGCTGACATTGGAGAAGAACTCGGTTTTGGCCCGGTCCAGCTCGGCCAGTGCCTCGGCGCGGCGGCATTCGGCCTCATACGCTCGCGCATTGACCAAGCCTGCGGCGATCTGACTGGCCACCAGTTCGATAAAACCCCGGTACCGGTCGTCGTACGGGCGGTGTGGATTCAGCCCTACAACAACAAAGCCTGCCACCGGGTCCTGACCCGGCGTTGCCGCCAGCGGAACCGCGGCGGCGCGGCTCGGCGGCTGGGCCCAGGCGCCTGTCGGCAGCTGCCCGAACCGGGTCGCGAGATCCTCGACGAGCACGGCCTGCCCGGCGCGCATCCCGACAACCGGCCAACTCGTCTCGTCACCGGGCTCGATCTTGCTCGGCGCTCCGGCAGCACCGGCCTCGATGCCTGTCGTGCACGCCAGATGGGCAATTCCCCGGTCATCAAAGAGATAGGTCAGGCTGAAGGGCAGGCTGCGGAGGTTGGCGCCGAGTTGCTCACGCACGGCAGCAAGCACGTCGTCTCGGGTTCGGGCGGCTGCTATCGCCGCAGCCAGATCCCGCAAGGTCGCCATCCGGCGCTCGCTCAACATCCGGTCGGTGTCTTCGCTGACGACGCACAACATCCCTTCGACCTGACCGTCCTCGCCGGCCAATGGGCTGTAGGAAAACGTGTGGTAGGTCTCCTCCGGGTAACCGGAACGCTCCAAAAAAAGCAGCAAGCTTTCATCCCAAGTGGCCACCCCGGATGCCAGCACAGACTCGATCCGGGGACCGATGTCATGCCAGATCTCCGCCCACACCTCACGGGCCGGCTGCCCGAGCGCCCAGGGATGCTTGGCCCGCAAGGTGTCACGCCAGTAGGCGTCGTTATAGAAAAAGGTCAGCTCGGGGCCCCAGCCCAGCCACATCGGGAATCGTGACGTCAGCAGGATGCGCACCACGCTGCGCAGGCTCGCCGACCAATCCTCCAGTGGCCCCAGTGGCGTCGCCGACCAGTCCAAGGCACGCATCCGCCTGGCCAGTTCGCCCTCGCCGACAAACGGCAAGGTTGCGCGCGGCCAGCTCAGGTCGCTCACCCGGCTGCCCCGTCCGGCAGTGCCGACTCGGTGCAGGGTTGACCAGTGCAGTACGTGGTGGGGACGGTCACGCGGGACACACAAGCCGCTGCGCGCCTCGCGCCGTACTCGGTTTCGGCTGTTGATCACGGCTAAAGACGCACCGGCACCCGATCCGCATGGCCTGGACTGTAGCGCGAATCTCCGATGCACGGGGTATAGCTGCGGACGCCGGCAAGCATTACCAAATGTGCCCAACCGCGTTCGTGTCCACCGCTTGGACGCGTTTAAAAAGGAGGGGTTGACAGCAAATTGAACAGGCGGGCTAGCCGGGCACGCCCGCGGCCAGAATCTTGGTCAAGCGGCACGGAGGCAGGTGCGGGAACTTCCTGTGCCAGCTGAGCGCAACGGGGGCACAACGGACCGGCGCAAGTCACCAGCGCGGCGACATAGACCACGTGTCCACACATCGCGGTATAGGTTCCCTGCCGGGCAGCAATACCCCGCGCCGCGGCGTCATCGCTGACCAAGTGGTCAAGCCCATCCACGGTGCAGGTGAATGACGATGCCGCATAAGCTGATCCAGCGAGCTTCACCACGCCACCCTCCGTGTCTTTGGGGGGCCGGCCGCCAGCAGTGTGATCAAACTGGCGGCCTCGAGCCCTCGTTGTTGCCGATCGGATGCCCGAAGTACCGTCCCAGCCTTCGTAGCCGAAGCGCAATAAAAGAGCAGAACACCTGTACGTACACTCCAGCGGCCACTCGGTAGCGACGCTCATTGCTGGTCCCAACGAGAAGTAGCTCTACGGTGTTAGAGCAGCCTAATAACGGTCAGTAATACGGATCCACATCAGACATCCGGTGGCTCAGAAGCGCGACACCCGAATAGAGCACAGGCTAGGCCATTATGGTGAAGGCGAGCTACACAATGGTTGAATCACTCAAGGAGGTGAGCGGTGTGTACGGCTGCGGCGCGTCGTGGTAAGGATCGCCAGAAATGAGTCCATCCAAGCG
>Ga0213881_10001372_pt1 | contig 11779 bp, 7 predicted proteins | sample BarmaccoBMER_R08_FD_160104 | JGI IMG/M metagenome (GOLD analysis project Ga0213881, IMG submission 160104) | Barbacenia macrantha exposed rock microbial communities from rupestrian grasslands, the National Park of Serra do Cipo, Brazil - ER_R08 ... | reverse complement strand
GCGACCGCAGGTTTATTGGTTCCCTGGTTCTGGCTGCTACAAGATCCAGCAGCTTTACTTGCTCCTGCCGTATTCTTTCAAAGAGCATTCGCTAATAACATTGCAACTGATCTAACGACTGACTTATTAATTTCGGTGTTCGCTTTCTTTTGCTTTGTGTGGATTGAATTGAAACGATTGGAGGTTTCTCGATTATGGATTTTTGTATATATCGCACTAACCTTTGGTGTCGGGCTTTCTTTTGCTCTACCATTCTTTTTATACCGTAGAGAGCAAATTCTTGAACGAAACTCATGAGACAGGCAAGAGTCAACAGCAAGTATTCTTAAAGGTAATTACATCCAGCGCTCCGAGCCTTTATAAGGCTGGCTGTTCACCACGTTCTTCAATATAACGCCGCAAGACTGAGTTGATTAAAGCTCTATACTCTCCGCTCTGATCCCGAAACCACTTCAACACATCAGGTTCGATTTGTACTAGGTGCTGCGCTTGAGATGCAGGAATTCTTAGAATAGCTTTCTCAAAAAACTCCTCCGTCAATGGTGGGATATCAGAGTAATCAATCCCTTCATCATCCATTGCCTCCAATGCTGTCCAATTAGTACGAGAGGTATTGCTCAAGTCTTTGCCGCTCATATCGATTCGCCCTTCGCGCCGAAATAATCCGAATCACGTCATTTTGTCGTTCCGTCCAAACCACAACCGCTACACCGTTACCGAGGAAACCGATACCGAACCAACGGTCTTCGCCGTAATCAAGACGATTATCTAGCTCAATTAGCATTGGACCTTCAAACACTTCAGGGACATCGGCGAAATCAATCTCATGCTTGCGAATATTCTCTAGATTCTTTGCCTCATCCCACTCAAACTGCATGAAAGGCTAGACACGCTAGTTAAACTGACTCTATTATCCTGTATTTATCGACGCTGCACAAATACCTTATGGTTGAGTGAGCAGGGTTACTATGAATTCAAGTTATGAATGTTCAGGAAGCTTACGATAATTGGTCAACGACATACGACACAGACACTAATCTCACACGCGATTTAGACCGGGTAGTTGCTGAAAACATATTATCAAACTTAAAATTCAAATCAGTTATAGAGCTTGGTTGCGGAACTGGAAAGAATACAGTTTTACTCTCACAAATTGCAGAGACTGTTCATGCAATAGATTTTTCGGAAAGCATGCTTCAGAAAGCTAAAGAAAAGTTGGAGTCGAATAACGTGACCTTCTCAGTCTTGGATATTTTAGAACCCTGGTCTTGCAACGACCAATCTGCTGACCTAATTGTTTGTAATCTTGTGCTAGAGCATGTAGAGAATCTGTCCTTTGTATTTTCTGAAGCCTTTCGCTGTTTAGTCGAAGGTGGCAAGTTTTTTGTCTGTGAGCTTCATCCATTCAGGCAATACCAAGGGAAAAAAGCCAACTTTCAGAGAGAGCAAGAAACAGTTGAAATTTTAGCGTTCGTACACCATATTTCAGATTTTTTCAACGCTGGAAAAAGCTGCGGATTGACTGTAAGTGAGTTTAAAGAATGGTGGCATACGCAAGATCAAAACGGTATACCAAGATTAGCCTCATTTGTGTTTGTTAAATAATTAATTCTATTCCTTTTAACGCCACAGTTGAGCGGCGGCAGAACACCTCGGACTCAGCACCATAAGCTTTTGTCCGTTCGCTCCAGCACAGTGTTGGGCGGTGTTTTGGGTACAAGAGATTGGTTCTCCTTTATCACTGTGATTAGAAACCGTTTGGCACTTGCAAGTGACTACTGGTGTGGAATGAGACCGCATCCGCTTAGACCTTAACTAAGAAATTACTGTTTTCTTTATAGACCTTAACGTCTTATTTACATTCCTATAGTCTTCGCTTAAAGCGGCTCCAGTATTTTGTACCTAGTTCCCTCGTCTACTTGTAAAATGAAGAACTCGATGACAAAGGCTGCTGCACTTACAGCATCTGCTGTTGCTATGGCTGTAGCTTCTACAACGTTGAATCCAGCGCAGGCGGCTGATTTTGACTTTAGCTGGAAAGGAGACAATGGTTACTCAGCTCTTGGTAGTTTCAGCTATGACGAAGCTAATGCTCCGACATTCATTTCCGAATCTGGTGCTGGACCAACTAAATTCTTACAGTCATTCTCTGTTTCCTTCTTCGATCCAGCAAACAACCCGCTTGAAAGTGGTAGTTCAGTTGTGAATGGTGTGTCTAGCGATAGATTTTTCAGACTTGACTTTAATAGCCAAACCCAGAACATCAGCGTGCTAGATGCTGATGTTGGTGGAACCTCATACCAGTACTTTCTTACCAATCTTCGAACTCCTACTGGGGATGTAGTACCTCCTGGTGTTACTACCTTCAACTTCTTCAATAGAGCCACTGCTGACGCTGCTCTTGATTCTAGCTCTACCGTTCAGGTTACACAGGTGCCTGAACCCTCCTCTCTACTGGGCATACTAGCTCTAGGTACAGGTTACTTGCTAAGTCAACGGCAGAAGTTACATAGGAAAACCGTTTGCAAGAACTCAGTTAAGCAAGTGCAGTCTTAAGTAAAACTTCGGTTGACCTTTAAGTCATTAGAATCAGGCTTCCAGTTCTCTGGAAGCCGTTTGCTCGCAGTATCCACAGCTCAGATAGCACGTTATAACTTCTCAATTCAGCAACGCCATTAATCTTCTCCTATCCCATTACCTGGCAGACTAGTAGGCGCTGGATTGACTAGCACCTGATCGACCCGGTTGCCGTCCATATCCATCACCTCAAAACGCATGCCATGCCATTCAAAATTCTCTGTTACAGTTGGGATTCGCCCTAAATGGGTAATAACTAAACCACCCAAAGTTTGATAACTGCCCCGGTTCTCTGCTGACAACTCATCAATCTCAAAGATTTCAAAAAACTCATCTATTGGCAACATCCCATCCAACAACCACGAGCCATCCTCACGCTGTACAGCCAGAGGTGCTTCTGGTTCATCATCAGAAGGTACATCCCCAACAATTTCCACCAGGATATCGTTAAGCGTCACTAACCCCTGGATCACACCATATTCATCGACCACTAAGGCAATGTGGGTACCAGTTTGCTTGAATAGCTCTAAAACCTTTAACCCACGGGTACTTTCTGGTACGTAGACAGCCTGACGTAACGATATAGTGAGATCTAATGGTTGACCAGAAAGACTACGGCCTAATAAGTCAGTCACATGCATCACACCTAGGACGTTATCCAGTCCGGCTTGACAAAATGGAAACCGAGAATGGGAGCTATCTACCATCTTCTGTCGGTTCTCTTCAGCTGAGTCTTCCAAATCAAGCCAGACAATATCTGGTCGAGGTGTCATCAGAGCGTTAACTGGACGATCTCCCAGACGAAACACTCGCTCCACCATGTCTTGCTCAGCTTCCTCAAAAGTACCTGCCTCAGTCCCTTGTTCAATCAAGACTTTGATTTCTTCCTCTGTGACTTGAGGCGCTGTGGGGGGTCTAATGCCCAAGAGCCGCACGACTAACTCAGTTGAAGCACTCAATAGATAAACAACAGGAGAGGCAATCGTAGCAAACATCTGCATCGGCATAGCAACGGCAGCAGCAATCCGCTCTGGATTGTTTAATGCCAGCCGCTTGGGTACCAACTCACCAATAACTAATGTCAGATAAGTAATAAGTACAACCGCAATCGCAGAGGCGATCGCCTGACTATAAGGTGCCAGTAACGGGATAATCCTGAAGAACGGCGCTATCCTTTTACCTACTGCTTCCTCACCGAAGGCACCGGATATAATAATAATGAGTGTGATCCCTACCTGCACGATGGCTAGAAACTGATTTGGCGCATTAGCCAGTTGCAAAGCGGCATGAGCTCGCGTGTCACCCTGATTTGCCATTTGTTGCAGTCGCACCTTGCGAGCTGAGACAAGCGCCATCTCTGACATGACGAAAACGGCATTGGCGATAGGCAGCAGGAGAATGATCAAGATTTCGAGATTTGGTGACATTCCTAACATTGCCGAGCTGGTAACGGCCCTCCCCTTGCTTAACCCTTTATATCTAGTATCGAAGGTTTCTTACGGAAAGCCTTAAAAGTAAACAAAGTCATGTTCTTTGTTCGCTCAAAGGTCAGCCGGAGTAAAACTCCAGTTGCGCTCTTGAGCGCTCTTCTCAAGATACAGATTCCCTTCCATCCATCCAACAATCAACAGTCCACCTTTTTAAAATGTGAGAGGTAGGCAGATATCCGCCTCTTGCTTATTCTGTGCCACGACTTCCACCGTATTTTTGGGAAATTATGCCTTTTTCTTCTATTATTCGCGCCTTGGGGCGATCACCACTAACAACAGAACTACAATCTAAGCTAAATCAGCAACAAGTGTGCCGTCTTTCTGGCATCCCCCGCCTTCCCAAAGGACTAGTGGCTTCTACCCTAGCGCAGACTGAGGGGCACAACTTGTTCGTAATCTGCGCCACATTGGAAGAAGCTGGGCGCTGGGCGGCGCAATTAGAAGCAATGGGTTGGCAGACTGTACATTTTTATCCCACCTCTGAGGCATCGCCCTACGAGTCATTTGATCCCGAAACAGAAATGACCTGGGGGCAGATGCAGATTTTGGCAGATTTAATCAATAGTCCAAAATCCCAGGCAATTGTGGCGACTCCAGCAGCGCTCCAACCTCACTTGCCACCTGTGACAGCATTTAAGCCCTATTGCCTCACTCTCAATCGGGGAAACGTGGAATTGGACCTAGAAACTTTTAGCAATCAACTCGCTAATTTGGGGTATGAGCGGGTGCCCCTAGTAGAAATGGAAGGTCAATGGAGTCGGCGTGGCGATATAGTCGATATCTTTCCAGTAGCCTCGGAATTACCAGTGCGGCTAGAATGGTTTGGCGATGAGTTGGAACAAATTCGGGAGTTTGATCCTGCTACTCAACGCAGCGCTACAGTTAGTGGAGCAAAGAATGGACGGGGTGTTGGCGGTACAGCACTCGATCGAATTGACCATCTAGTCTTGACTCCTACCAATTTCAGCCCAATTGTGATAGGGGCACTGAGTGACGAAAAGGCTCAGCAGGTCATGAGTTATTTGTCATCAGAAGAACAAGACCTTTTGAACTCCCGGCAGTCTCTAGAGGGAAGCCGTCGCTTCCTCGGCTTGGCTTTTGAGCAGCCTGCTTCTCTCTTGGACTATTTGCCAGAAAATACTCTCCTGGCAATCGATGAAGCAGAACAGTGTCAAGCTCATAGTGATCGCTGGCTAGAACAGGCAGAAGAACAATGGCAGCAGCTCCCTACTCCCACCCTAGTGCCAAAAATTCATCGGTCTTTTGAGGACTCTTTAGCAACAGCAGAATGCTTTTACAAAGTTTACTTATCAGAACTTGCGATTGAAGCAGCTCCCTCAACATTAAACCTTGCGAGTCGTCCAGTACCTGTTACACCACACCAGTTCGCCAAAATTGCGGAAACCATTAGACAAGAGCGTGATCGCGGTCTCACGATTTGGCTAGTTTCGGCTCAGCCAAGTCGCTCTGTCTCCTTATTACAAGAACATGACTGCCCCGCCCAGTTTATCCCCAATCCCCGCGACTATCAAGCCATCGATAGACTGCAAGTCCAGCATATCCCAGTAGCACTGAAATACTCTGGACTAGCTGAATTGGAAGGGTTTATCCTACCAACATTTCGTATTGCGGTTGTGACTGACCGCGAATTTTTTGGTCAGCACGCACTTGCCACCCCTAGCTATATTCGCAAGCGTCGCCGCGCCGCCTCGAAGCAAGTTGACCCCAATAAGCTACAGCCGGGTGATTACGTTGTCCATAGAAATCATGGGGTGGGTAAGTTTCTGAAACTAGAAAGCTTAACCATCAACAAAGAAACTCGCGAGTATTTGGTAGTGCAGTATGCCGATGGCTTACTACGAGTCGCTGCCGATCAGTTGGGGGCTTTGTCTCGGTTTCGCAGTACTGGAGATCGCTCCCCAGAACTCAATAAGATGTCTGGCAAGGCTTGGGAAAATACTAAGAGCAAAGTCCGCAAAGCCATCAGAAAATTAGCTGTTGACTTGCTTAAACTCTATGCCCAGCGAGCGCAACAGCATGGCTATGCATACCCGCCAGATTCGCCCTGGCAGGAGGAACTAGAAGACTCTTTTCCCTACCAGCCCACAACCGACCAACTGAAGGCAGTACAAGATGTGAAGCGCGATCTCGAAAGTGATCGCCCAATGGATCGCCTTGTTTGCGGCGATGTCGGATTTGGTAAAACCGAGGTTGCCATCCGGGCAATATTTAAAGTTGTCAATGCTGGGAAGCAAGTGGCTCTCCTCGCACCTACGACAATCCTGACTCAGCAGCACTACCACACCCTCAAAGAGCGCTTTGCTCCTTACCCCATCCAAGTTGGGTTGCTCAACCGCTTCCGCACAGTGGAGGAACGTCGTGACATTCAGCGTCGACTGGCAACAGGGGAACTCGATGTGGTTGTTGGTACACACCAGTTGTTAGGTAAGGGTGTCACTTTTCGCGATTTAGGGTTGTTGGTGGTGGATGAAGAACAGCGGTTTGGGGTGAACCAAAAGGAAAAAATCAAATCTCTCAAAACTCAAGTGGATGTCCTCACCCTCAGCGCCACCCCGATTCCCCGCACTCTCTATATGTCCCTTTCAGGGATTAGAGAGATGAGTTTGATTACCACACCGCCTCCGTCCCGCCGTCCGATTAAAACTCATCTAGCTCCCTACGAGCCAGAAACCATTCGTAGTGCCATTCGTCAAGAACTCGACCGTGGTGGTCAGGTGTTCTATGTCGTGCCGCGAGTTGAGGGCATAGAAGAAACAGCAGCAAAGCTGCGGGAGATGGTGCCGAGTGGACGATTGGCGATCGCCCACGGACAGATGGAAGAGGGAGAATTAGAATCTACGATGCTGACCTTTAGCAACGGAGAAGCCGATATCCTTGTCTGCACCACCATTATTGAATCTGGCTTGGACATCCCGCGCGTCAATACCATCTTGATCGAAGATTCCCAGCGCTTTGGTCTCTCCCAGCTCTACCAGTTACGGGGGAGAGTTGGGAGAGCTGGGATTCAAGCTCATGCATGGCTGCTTTACCCCAGGCAACGAACGTTATCGGATGCTTCCCGGCAGCGATTGCGGGCAATTCAAGAATTCACTCAATTAGGCTCTGGATATCAGTTGGCAATGCGCGATATGGAAATTCGGGGAGTCGGTAATCTCCTAGGAGCAGAGCAGTCAGGTCAAATGGATGCCATTGGCTTCGACCTCTATATGGAGATGCTAGAAGAATCGATCCGAGAAATTCGCGGACAGGAGATTCCTCAGGTTGAGGATACGCAAATTGACCTCAATCTCACAGCTTTTATTCCAACTGACTATATTCCAGATTTAGATCAAAAGATGAGTGCTTACCGAGCGGTTGCTGCTGCCAAATCTCAAGAAGAATTAACGCAGCTGGCGGCAGAGTGGAGCGATCGCTACGGTCCTATCCCCACGGCGGCGACGCAGCTGTTGCGAGTGATGGAACTCAAACTGCTCGCTAAGTCGCTGGGCTTTAGTCGCATTAAACCAGAAGGCAAACAGCACGTCATCTTGGAAACATCCATGGAAGAACCCGCTTGGAATCTTTTGGTAGCAAATTTACCTGAACATTTGCACTCACGCTTTGTCTATTCTCCTGGCAAGGTAACCGTTCGCGGCTTAGGTGTGTTAACTGCCAATCAGCAGTTGGAGAATTTAATTAACGCCTTGGGCAGAATGCGAGGGGCATTGCCAGAACCTGCAAGCGTTTGAACAACAGATGGATCAAATACCCCACATCACAACCCTGACAGCTAGCTACGACCTGCGCCTAGTAGTCATTTCTCTTCTGATTGCAATCATAGGCTCATATACAGCACTAGATATGGCTGGACAAGTCGCAGTTGCATTAGGAGCTGCTCGCCACCTTTGGCTGACGGGAGGAGCACTTGCCCTGGGAATTACCATCTGGGCAATGCACTTCATTGCCCTACTGGCATATCATCTCCCAATACCCATTACCTACGTCTTCTCAACCGTCTTAATCTCAATGGTGGTAGCAGCTGTAGGCTCCGCCGTTGGTTTTTTTCTCGTCACTCGGCAGCCAATAGGCTGGCTGCTGTTGTTGAGCGGAGGCATTTTCTTTGGGCTTGGCATTATTGGCATGCACTTCACTGGCATGACAGCAATGCTACTACAGGCAGTACCAGTGTATGACTTTAAGCTTGTTTTACTCTCCGAGCTGTGCGCAGTTACTCTATCCTTGAGCGCCGTATGGCTGGTGTTCCATCCCAGCGCTAAGGCTATTGCGAGTAAGAGCCTAAGGAGGATTGGCGGTGCCATCCTGGCAGGAACTGCTATCGACGGGATGCACTATGTTGCGATGGCAGCAGTCAACTTCCAACCCGCTTTCAAATTGCTACCTGATTCTGGGATAGATAACTATGTCCTAGCAATTACAATTGGGACTGCAACTTTAATTGTTCTATTGCTAGCATCGTTAGCCTCTTTTTTCGGTCAGCGACTCAGTGCTGAGATCGCGAGAGCGAAGGCACTCCGCGAAAGTGAGGAGCGATATCAAAAATTGTACGATCTTGCTCCCGATGCCTATTTTTCGATCGCAGCTGATTGCACGATCAAGTTTGCTAATCAGTTTAGTGCTGACTATCTAGGCTATCGCAAAGAAGAGCTAATCGGCAAATCCGCTTTAATCACTATCTATGAGGTCGATCGAGAGACTTTTCAACAACGGGTTGCTAGAACCTTTAATGAAAAGTTGACAAATACTGAATGGGAACTGCGCAAAGTGCGCAAAGATGATTCAGTTATGTGGGTGCGTGAGCGAAGCCAACTGCTTTTTGACGAGGATGGAACGCCAATTGAATTGCAAATGATTTGTAGAGATGTGACTGAGAGTAAGCAGGCAGAGGAAGCTCTGGTGCGGAGTGCGTTTTACGATACACTGACCGGTTTACCCAACCGAGCTTTGTTCATGGACCGTCTGAAGCAAGCAGTTGAGCAGGCAAAACGGCGCGAGAATTACCTATTTGCTGTCCTCTTTCTTGATTTAGATCGCTTCAAGGTGATCAACGATAGCTTAGGACACCTACTTGGAGATCAGTTGCTGATTACCATTGCTGCCAGATTTAAGGCATGCCTCCGTCCTACAGATACGGTTGCCCGACTTGGAGGAGACGAGTTTACAATCTTGCTTGAAGCTATTGAAGATGTCAGCGATGCGATCCGTGTTGCTAACCGAGTACAAGAGCAACTCACACTGCCTTTTGCTCTAGACGGACAAGAGGTATTTACTTCCGCAAGTATTGGAATTGCGCTAAGCATAACAACTTATACTCAGGCAGAAGACGTCCTGCGAGATGCTGATATCGCCATGTATCGAGCCAAGAATCAAGGTTCGGCACGCTACGAGATATTTAACCCAGATATGCATACTCGGGCAGTAGCACTTTTGCAGTTGGAAACTGACTTAAGACTGGCACTCGAACGACAGGAGTTTCGCCTGCAATATCAACCAATTGTGTCGCTTTCCACTGGCAAAATTATTGGTTTTGAGGCGCTGGTACGCTGGCAGCATCCACAAGGACTCATCTTACCCAACGATTTTATCCCTGTGGCGGAAGAAACTGGACTGATCCTCCGCATCTGCCAATGGATAATCAGCACAGCATGTCGTCAGATGCGCCAATGGCAATTACAACTTTCTACAACACCACTGCTGACAATTAGTCTCAATCTTTCTGCCAAACAGTTCACTCAACTTGATCTCATCGACCAAATCAATCAGACTTTACAGGAGACGGGCTTGGATGCCTCAAGTTTGAGGCTAGAACTCACCGAAGGTGCAATCGTAGATGGTACCGCACCCGCAGACACTACGCTTTCACAACTGAGAGAGCTAGGTGTTCAGTTATCTATTGATGACTTCGGTACAGGCTATTCATCCTTAGGTCGTCTTTATCGCTTTCCAATTAATGGGTTGAAGATCGACCAATCCTTTGTCTCTCAAATTGGCACTGACGAGGTGAGTACAGAGATTGTCGAGGCAATCGTAACACTTGCCCACAAATTAGGTGTAGATGTGACAGCAGAAGGGGTGGAAACGGCAGAACAACTGGCACAGCTTAGAGCTTTGGAATGTGAGTATGGGCAGGGATATTTTTTCTCTCGGCCTTTGGATAGTGGGGCAGCAGAGGCGCTAATCATGACTAATCCACAGTGGTAGATATAACAAAATAAATTTCTAAAAAGATGTAATTTATAAATGTCTAACACCAGAGGCTGCTCAATTGAGCTGCCATCCACTGTCTATAGAAGTCATTCACTGAGAAAATTAGGATATGAAGCTTCTACCATTAGAAAAGCTTGGAGCTAGGGAAGTAGCTGGTGGCGTCGTCGAGTTTGGAATCTTTCTGCCTTGGGTGTCTGCAAGTAACGGAAATCAGCTATGGGTCAAAATTATTCATGAAAAAGACCAATTTCTGCAAGACATTGCTCCAAATGAGTTTGAACTAGCCCACAAAACTGATCCAGAATACGGTGATTATTGGTCAGTCAAGATAGATATCAGGAGCAAATCGCGTAGTAGACGGACTCATCCTAACTCAAAATGGGGTCAAGATGGAAAGTATGTATACCGATATTGCCTGAGAAATTCTCACGACTCTGAAATTGATTGGATCGTTGACCCTTTCGCCAGAGAGTTTGGTGTTGGTCAGCTATCGGCATTCACTTTAAAATATCAAGACTATGTCTGGAGTAGGCATGAAGAAAAAGTTTGGAAAACTCCAGCATTGAAGGATATTGTAATTTACAGGTTGCTCCTTAGCGAGTTTAGCAGAAACATTGATAGGACAACTAACCTACTAGATTATTTAGCAGATTTAGGGATCAACTGTATTGAGATCATACCTGTCTCTAGTGTTGCAACAACCTTAACTAAGGAGCTATTGTCAATCGGTTACTTTGGTCTAGATGGGCAATTTGGTCAGAAAAAAGATCTGCAAAGATTGATTGATGCGGCACATCAAAGAAAGCTGGCGATAGTTTGGGACATCTTCTATAGTCATAGCAGCAATCGTTTTCCTTACTTTTCTATTTATGAAAAGCTGGGCTATCATGAGAGCCCCTTTGTTCAAGATAGTTTAGGAGAAAACATTGACAACGTCAACTCAGCTCCTGGAGGAAGCCTTCGGGAGGACTGGTATGCCTGCGGATCTCCCGCAAGCAACGTCCTTGAGAACGTTGACTTTCGCCGTAAGTTTACCCAAGACTTCTTTTTAACCGTCAATTACTACTGGCTCGACTATTATCACGTTGATGGTTTTCGGTATGGCTACATATCTACCAATGGCTCAAACGATATACAAGAAGAAGCCTATGCTGATTCGATTTTTAATACCTACCAAGCAGTCAAAGCCCAACGAGACTCTCGCAGTCACTGGCAAAGATTTTTTCACAATGGAGATATTAATCTCATTCAATGTGCTAAACAATCAACCTATTTACAAGAATTCTCTCAAACCTATAGCAACTGTGCTTGGCAAAACGAGACTTTGGCCGCAGCTCAAGGAGTAGCCCATGGAGATCGAGCCGAATTAACGAATCTTGGCTTGTGGTTTGGTCTTACTGACTATCCGGCGGAGACCACAATCGACGATGACAAACTTACAAAGACAGCTTTGCAGTATATTGAAGATTATGATTGCTCCCGCTTTG
>Ga0213881_10001370_pt1 | contig 11781 bp, 13 predicted proteins | sample BarmaccoBMER_R08_FD_160104 | JGI IMG/M metagenome (GOLD analysis project Ga0213881, IMG submission 160104) | Barbacenia macrantha exposed rock microbial communities from rupestrian grasslands, the National Park of Serra do Cipo, Brazil - ER_R08 ... | reverse complement strand
GCCGACTACCTGCGCTCGATGCGCCCACAGCTGCGGGCCAGCGCGGTGGCCAGGCACGCGGCGCTACGGCTGCTGCTCCCGCCGCTGCCGGCCAGACTAGAGTTCTTGACCCCGGCGCGACTGGCCTGGACCACCGTCGCCACGTTGGCGTTCGCGCTGCTGCCGAGGTGGGCCAGGCGGTGCTACGGCCTGCCAGGGCTGCCGGCGACCGACCTGGCCGCCACCGTCGCGCTGCGTGGGCTGCGCACCACCGTACTAGCCATACCGCCGTCCCTCCTACCCCGCCGGAAACACGCCACAGACGCCTGAGAGAGCAACCCGGCCGGCCCCCGCTAAAATCCCGATCAGCATGGCGCGGCCACCCTCATCATGGCACCAGCAGCGCCCACGGCTCGACGTCTGGAGCGGCGAGCTGGCCCTCCGGACAGTGGCGTCGGAAATCGCAGTAGGAGCACCGCGCCGACGGGTTGGGCGGGAACAGCCGCTCCGCGTCGCCACCGGCGAGTAGCTCCTCGGTGGCCGACGAGGCGTCCTGAGCTGTCTCCTCCATCCGCTTCAGGTGCCGCTGCAGCGAGGGCTGGCTGTGCTCCCAGGCAATCACATTCCCACTGGGCAGGTGGTGCAGCTCCACCCGCCAGCATGGTCGGCGCAGGGTGCGGCCAACGGCCAGTGCATACAGAGCCAGCGCCTGCGAGGAGCGGGCATCGTCCTCCGTCACCGCGTGCCGGCCCGTCTTGTAATCAACCACGACGAGCTGCCCTTCGCGTTCGTCGATGCGGTCCACCCGGCCCTCGGCGACGATTCGGGTGGTAGGTACCGACACCCACCGCTCCACCCCGACTGGGTCTTCGGGTATATCCAGGTCAGCCACATAGTTCGTGACCCACTGCCGAGCTCGGCCCCGATACCGCTCGATCTGCTCAGCATCTCGGAAGCCCTCGCCGCTCCAGTGCCGGTCGACCAACCTGGCGGCGCTCTCGGGCGTTCGGCTGGCAACCGGGAGGTCAAACAGCGCACGCAGCGCGTTGTGCACGACCGCGCCGAGGGTGCTGTGCGCCCAGGCTCCGCCACGCGAGGGCTGCGGACGGTCCAGGTAGGTCATCCGGTAGCGGCGCGGACAGTCCAGCCAGCAGGACAACCGGGACGGCGTCACTTTGACCAGCTTGCGCGGCATGCCACCCAGACTCAACTGCTGTGCCGAACTCAACCGCGGACTCAGCTGTCCCTTCACATCACCTACGGTAGCGTCCGACCACGACAATCCGGGCTTGCGCCCCCAGCACGCCGATGGCGTTACCCCAGCACAGTGATGGCGCGGGCTTTTTCGACAAGCCGATGGTAGGCGTCGGGGTCGGTGGTCTCGGCTCCAATCCGGATGGACTTGTTAGCGCCGTGGTAGTCGCTGGAACCGGTGACGATCAGTCCCAGTTCGTCGGCCAGGCCACGCAGCGCCGCGCGATCCTCCGGCGCGTGGTCGGGATGGTCGACCTCGACCCCGGCCAGCCCGGCATCGGCAAGCTCCTCGATTGTCGACGGCTCGACGACCCGGCCTCGAGACCGGGCGAATGGGTGAGCGAATACACAGACTCCGCCGGCCGCCGTGACCATCTCGATGGCCCGCCGCACCGGGGTATCAGCCCTGGGCAGGTAGTAGGGGCTGGAGCTGTGCAGCAGCTTAACGAACACTTCGTTCACGCTGCTCGCCACGCCTTCTTCGACCAGCGCCCTGGCCAGATGTGGGCGTCCGACCGGCAGATCGGCTGGCAGCCGGCCCAGGAACGCCGTCGGATCGACCGGGTATCCATCGTCCGCCAGCCGAGTCGCCATCCGGAGCAACCGCTCGCGCCGTTCCTGGCGCAGCCGTCGCTGCTCGGCGAGCACGGCCGGATGCTCCGGATCGAACAAATAGGCCAACAGATGCACCGACAACGACTTGCCCTGGCCGTCCACGCTGAGGCAGGAAAACTCAGCGCCCCTGACCAAGCTCAACCCAGCCGGCAACGCCTCGGCGGCCGCCGCCCAACCGGCTGTGGTGTCGTGGTCGGTCAGAGCTACCACATCCAGCCCAGCCTGGGCGGCTATCCGAACCAGGGCGGAAGGATCGTCCGTGCCGTCAGACGCGCAGGAGTGGGTGTGAAGGTCAATCCGCACGCACTAAACCCGTCGTCCCGGTCTCGTCTGCGCATACGACATGTACGACCTGGTCTGCTTCTTGTCCCCGAAGATGAGCTCGGTCAACGCCTCGTAGACCTCGTCGGGACGAGGCATGTAGTCGATCCGGTTCAGTCCCTGAATCTGGCCCGCCGACTCGACGACCATCGTCCCGTAACCAAACATTCGTCCGCTGAGGGTGCGCTCAAACGTCAGGTCGGTGACCTTACTCAAGGGCATCATCGCGAGCTTATGAGTGATGATGCCCTTGGCCTGCATCACCCGCTTGTCCGTGATGACGATCCGCTCGATCCACCACTCGAGGACAAACACAGTCAGCCGAAAGACCGTGGCCAGCGCGACGTACCAGATGATCGTGTGCACCGACGAGATCGGCACTTTGCTGTCAAGGAAGAACAGCAGACCTAACACGAATGCCGTCTGCGTCATCGGACTCAGCAGCACAGTCCAGTGCTGACGAACCCGGAGGACCCGCCGCTCCGTGGGCAGGATGTACTCGTCGACTTCTCTGGGGGCCAACACCGCGGTTGTCTCCTTTTAGAAATTAGAAGACATGTGTAAAGAACAGTACCATCGAATGGCCGGCGTCCCGTAGGTCGGCCAGCAGGCCGTTGACGGAACCGCTCGCGCTGTACGGAGAAGAGATGATCCAGAACAACACGAAAATGATCAGAAGAAAACCCACGAGCTTTCTGAGACTCATCGCTTACCACCATCCCACGCTCCGCGTGGCCCAGCAGGGCCCATGTCAGATCATGTTTTACCCTAGGAGACGCCGGCTGTGAACCCGACAGGCGGGCGCGGGCCCAAGCGGATGGCAAAACCGCGCCGGAACGGTGAATAGTTGCCTGACAGTATCACGCGGTGCGTTGGCGCGGTCATCCACGATCAAGCCGGCCGGTTGTTAGTAGTTCAGCGAGGCCAAGCACCCGGCCGAGGGCTGTGGTCCATCCCCGGCGGACGAGCAGAACCCGGCGAGACCGACATCGAAGCCCTGACCCGTGAGGTCGCCGAGGAGACCGGCTTGCGGATCCGGGTCGGCGAGCTAGCCGGCCGGGTGCAACGGGCAGGGCCGGGTGGATTGACCTACGACATCGCGGACTACCGCTGCGAGCCGCTAGATCCGGACGACCGCGCCGTGGTCGCCGGCGACGACGCTGAAGACGTCCGGTGGGTTGACCTTCGCGAGTACACCACGCTGTCGCTGGTCGAAGGGCTCACCGAGACGCTTGCCCAGTGGGGCGCCCTGCCTATGGCGTGATCATGGGGCGGCACGCGTCATCCCGCACGCATCATCCCGAGGGATCGGTCGGCCGGGATGCTCGCCACCTCGCGCCTCGCCGTAGGCCCGTTTGGGCACCATCACCTTGCGACGGAACACGCACACCACCGTGCCGTCCTGGTTGTAGCCCCTGGTCTCCACGTAGACCACGCCCCGGTCGTCCTTGGACTTCGATGGGATCTTGTCCAACACCTCGGTCTCGCCGTAGATGGTGTCGCCGTGAAACGTCGGCTTGATGTGCTTGAGCGACTCCACCTCCAGGTTGGCAATGGCCTTGCCGGATACGTCGGACACTGACATGCCCAGCAGCAACGAATAGATGTAGTTGCCGACTACCACATTCCTGCCGAACTGGGTGGTCTCACTCGCGTAGTGGGCATCCAGGTGCAGCGGGTGGTGGTTCATGGTCAGCAGGCAGAACAGGTGATCGTCGTATTCGGTGACCGTCTTGCCTGGCCAGTGCTTGTACACCGCGCCGACCTCGAACTCCTCGAAGTACCGCCCGAACCGCACGTTAACTCGCCTCCCTGGGCTCGTCTGGCCATAACGCGACTGTCCAGTAGCCTATATAGCCACGTAACGGGTGAAGACAGCCCGGGGCGGCTAGCGTTGACGATTGTGAGCAATTCGTCAGGCCGGCCGCACCCGCTGCGCCGAGTGAGTACACCGGCATGGCCGCACCAACCACCCAGCTGGATGCAGGCGAGTGCGTCGGTGATCGACGCCGCGGTGGGCCGCGCGTTGGCCCGCCCGTCGGGAAACTGGTACGTGCTGGCGACAAGCGCCGAGCTGGGGACCCGCCGGCCGCTGGGACGCACGGTGGGCGGGATCGAGTTAGTGGTCTGGCGAGACGAGCGGGAGATCGCGCACGCCGGTCCCGGCGCTTGCCCACACCTCGGTGCGCCGCTGTGCCGGTCGCGGGTTGTGCAGGGGCACCTGATGTGCCACTGGCACGGCATGCGGCTCGATGCGATGGGCCGGCCCGGCTGGCACCCGTTTCCCACCTATGACGACGGCGTGCTGGTGTGGGTACGGCTGGACGAGCTGGGCGGGGAACCACCGCTGCCGGAGCCGGTGCTGGCGCCCCGGCCACCATCCCTGACCAGCCTGGTCTCGGTACTCACCATGATTGGCCGCTGCGAGCCGGCGGACATCGTGGCCAACCGGTTCGACCCGTGGCACGGCTCGTGGCTGCACTCGTATTTCTTTGCCAACCTGCAGGTACTTTCCACACCAAGCGTCACAGCTGATACCGGCGAAACAGACCGGTTCCTGGTTGAGGTCTCGTTCCGGGTCGCCGGCCCGCTCGGGGTGCCAGCGGTCGCCGAGTTCAGCTCCCCGGAACCGCGCACCGTGTTGATGCGGATCGTCGAGGGCGCCGCCACCGGCAGCGTGGTGGAAACCCACGCCACCCCGATCGGCACCGGCCGGGACGGGACTGCCCGGACGGCGGTGATCGAGGCCAGCATGGCGTATTCCGAGCAACCCGGGTTCAGCGTGGCCAGAGCGGCCGCACCGGTGCTGCGTCCCTTGATTCGCGCGGCGGCCGCCCGGCTGTGGCGCGACGACCTGGACTACGCCGAGCGACGCTACCGGCTGCGCGGACGTTAGGCGTCTACGGAACCGTCAGGAGCCGGCCCGGCCGGACGGCGGCCCAAGAACGTGTACACGATCTCCCGTTGCCAGCCGGGCACGGTGTTCGTGCGCACGTCCTCGAAGCCGATCTCGCAGAGCCGGCGTTCGAAAGCCTGCGCCCCGTCGGAGCGGCGCACGCTGTGCCACAGATATCGGTACAGCTCGGAGCTGCCGCTGACCAACCGGCCAATCGGAATGATCACACCCCAGCAGACTATTGTCCACACCAGCCTGGCCCGTATCGAGTCGGCCACCGAGAAGTCGTGCACCGCCATCGGCGCACCCGGCTTCAACAGGCTGAGGATGGTGCGCAGGCCGGCGTCCGGATCAGGCAGGTTGCGCACCAGGTAGGCCGCGAACACTCCGTCGAACGGCCCGTGCACGCCCGCCACGGCCAGCTCGTCGAGCTTGGCATGCACGAACCGCACGTTGGCCGGCCAGGACTTGGCGCTGGCCCGAGCGAGCATCTCGGCCGCCCCGTCCACCGCGAGGATCTCTGCCTTCGGCGCGGCTTCCACCAGCGCGGCCGTGGAGGCACCCGTGCCGCAACCCAGATCGAGCAGTCGCAGCCCCTCGCCCTCGTCCGGCAAACCCATCAGGCGAACCGATGTGCGAAGATGCCGGTGGTACCCAGGGTTCATGCCGACCATGCGGTCGTAACCCTTGGCGACTGAGTCGAACGCCTCTGTCACCCCAGCCTGGACCACGCTATGGACCCGTGCGTCCTCTGCACGCCTCATAGCGGACATTTTGCCTCACCCAGTCGGGTTGACTCGCCGAGCGGAGGCGAATTTCAACCAGTCGGACTCTCCCAATCGGGCCCTGACCTGGGTCCCATAGCCAGCTTAGCGAGCACCTCCTTGGCCCGCTCCGCGTTGCGCGGATGGCTGAGTACATCGTAGCGCCCGGCAACTAGCTGGCTGGACGACGTGAAGTCTCTCTTGCCCCGGGTGGCCGCGTAACTGATCGCCGCGAAGATCACACTGAATACGACGCCACCGACCAGGCCGATGGCCAACATTGCGGAGTTGTTGTTGGAGTACGCCAACAACGCACCAACGAACAAGCCCATCCAGACCCCCGACGCGGCCCCGGACCCGATGACCCGACCCCAGGTCAACCGCCCGATCACCCGCTCGACCAACATCAGGTCGACCCCGACGATGGTCACGTCGCCGACCGGGAATTCCTGATCAGCAAGATAGTCGACGGATCGCTGCGCCTCCTCGTAGGTGGCAAATGAACCGACCGGCCACCCGGTGGGCGGGGTAGGTAGGTTGGGCAGCGCGGGACTGTTGCGGCCCGGGCCGCCGAACGGAATCGTCACGGCGCCATCTCCCCTAGCTCTGCTGTACACCGCACATCATGCCGCGCACGCACCGAAGGCGCTGAATCGATATCGGTTAGCGGATCCGATACTCCCGCAGCAACCCCCTGCTGATGATAGTCTTCTGAATCTCCGAGGTACCCTCGCCAATGAGCAGGAAGGGCGCCTCGCGCATGAGCCGCTCAATTTCGTATTCCTTGGAGAAACCGTAGCCACCGTGGATGCGGAACGACTCGTTGGTGACCTCCGCGCAGTACTCGCTGGCCAGTAGCTTGGCCATGCCGGCCTCGACATCGAACCGCTGACCGGTGTCCTTCAGCCGAGCGGCGTTGACCATCATCAGGTGCGCGGCCTCGACCTTGGTGGCCATCTCGGCCAGCTTGAACGCGATGGCTTGATGCTCCGCGATCGGCTTGCCGAACGTCTTGCGCTGTTGGGCATAGTCGATCGCCAGCTCGAAAGCCCTGATCGCGATGCCGCAGGCCCGGGCGGAGACATTGACCCGGCCGACCTCGATGCCGTCCATCATCTGCGCGAAGCCGGCGCCCCGCTTGCCGCCGAGGATCTTGTCGGCGCTGACCCGGAAACCGTCGAACACCGCCTCGGTGGTGTCGACCCCCTTGTAGCCCATCTTTTCGATCTTCCCTGGTATAGTAAGGCCGGGTGCGACCTCGCCGTATCCCTCGGGTTTGTCGATCAGGAAACAGGTCAGGTTATGGTGCGGGCGCTCCGCCCCCTCGTCGGTTCTGACCAGCAGCGCGATCAGATTCGACGTGCCGCCGTTGGTCAACCACATTTTGGCGCCATCAATGACGAACGTGTCACCGTCCAGCTTGGCCCTGGTCTTGATCGCGGCCACGTCGGAGCCGAGGTCGGGCTCCGACATGGAGAACGCGCCTCGGATTTCACCGGTAGCCATCTTGGGCAGGTAGTACTGTTTCTGCTCCTCGGTGCCGTGGTGGGTAATCATGTACGCCACGATGAAGTGGGTATTGATCACGCCGGAGACGCTCATCCAACCCCGCGCGATCTGCTCCACGACCAGTGCGTAGGTCAGCAGTGACTCGCCAAGCCCTCCGTACTCCTCGGCAATGGTGAGTCCGAACAGGCCCATCTCTTTCATCCCGTCCACAATGTCTTGCGGATAGGTGTCGGAGTGCTCCAGCTCCTGGGCATGCGGGATGATCTCTTTCTCCACGAACGCCCTGACGGTAGACAAGATCTCCCGCTGGACGTCGCTGAGACCGGAGGTCTGCGCGAGCCGGGCCATGGGGTTCCTCCTGCTGCGTACGAGTGTCAGGCCTCGGGCGGGGACCAGCGATCGCTTCGGCTCATCCCAGCGAGCCGGCCCTTTCCGGCGACGACCAGTGCCATCTTGCGGGAGGCCTCGTCGATCATCTCGTCACCGAGCATCGCGGCTCCGCGTTTGCCCCCGGCCTCTGAGGTGTACCAGTCGTAGGCGTCAAGAATGTTCTCGGCGTGGTCGTAGTCGGCCTGCGAAGGGCTGAACGTCTCATTCGCCGCATCCACCTGAGTGGGATGCAGCACCCACTTGCCGTCGAACCCGAGCGCGGCTGAGCGCCCGGCCACCATCCGGAACCCATCGAGATCCTTGATCTGCAGGTACGGCCCGTCGATGGCCTGCTTGCCGTAAGCCCGCGCGGCCATCAGGATGCTCATCAGGATGTGGTGATAGGCGTCGCCGACGTCGTAACCCGGCGGCTGTTCGCCGACCACGAGCGACTTCATCTTGATGCTCGCCATGAAGTCGGCCGGGCCGAAAATGATCGTCTCGACTCGCGGCGACGCGGCGGCAATGGCGTTGACGTTGGTCAGGCCGAGCGCATTTTCGATCTGCGCCTCAATGCCGATCTTCCCTACCTCGTAGCCCAGGGTTTTCTCGATCTGGGTGATCAGCAGGTCGAGGGCGACAATCTGTTCCGGAGTCTGCACCTTGGGCAGCATGATGCAGTCCAGGTTGGCGCCGGCGCCCTCGACGACCTCGACGACGTCCCGGTAAGTCCATTCGGTGGTCCAGTCGTTCACCCGCACCACCCTGGTCTTGCCCTCCCAGCCGCCCTCGTTCAGCGCGGCCACGATGGTCTTGCGGGCACCCGGTTTGGCTAACGGCGCGCAGGCGTCCTCCAGATCCAGGAAGACCTGGTCAGCCGGCAGGGTCCGAGCCTTGTCGATGAACTTCTGACTGGGCCCGGGGACCGCCAGGCAAGACCGGCGGGGACGGTTGCGGTTCACACTGCTCACTTCTCGGCCTCCAGCTCGCGGCGGCATAGATATGGCCGTCAGCTAACCATGGCTTGTGGAGTATCGCCTAAACTCACAACATCCGGCGCCACCGCCGCCCGCTTCGCGCACGTACCATGGCAGACGATGAGCACTACATCGCAGCACAGGACCGCCTCCGTGGATGTCAGCGAGGCGGCGGTCCGGGCGGCGCTTGCCCAGGTGCACGACCCGGAGATCCACCGGCCGATCACCGAGCTCGGCATGGTCAAGGACGTGGCGATCGCGGCCGACGGCACGGTCAACGTCGCGATCTGGTTGACCGTGGCCGGCTGCCCGATGCGCGCGACCATCACCAACCGGGTGCGAGAGGCGGTTGGCGGAGTATCCGGTGTCCGGGCGGTCGCGGTCGAGCTCGATGTGATGAGCGACGCGCAGCGCGCCGAACTGCGCAGGTCCCTGCGCGGTGACGCCAAGGAACCGACCATTCCTTTCGCCGAGCCCGGCTCGCTGACCAAGGTGTACTGCGTAGCCTCCGGCAAGGGCGGGGTGGGTAAGTCATCGGTGACGGTGAACCTCGCGGCCGCGATGGCCGTCCGGGGGCTGTCGGTCGGGGTGTTGGACGCCGACGTCTATGGGCACTCGGTGCCCAGGATGCTGGGCACGACCGACCGGCCGACTAAGGTCGAAGACATGATCATGCCGCCCCAGGCGCACGGGGTGAAGGTGATCTCGATTGGCATGTTCACCCAGGGCAACACCCCGGTGACCTGGCGCGGGCCGATGCTGCACCGGGCACTGCGACAGTTCCTGGCCGACGTGTTCTGGGGCGATCTGGACGTATTGCTGCTCGATCTGCCACCGGGCACCGGTGACGTGGCCATTTCCTGCGCGCAGCTGATCCCCAACGCCGAGATCCTGATCGTCACCACGCCGCAGCTAGCCGCGGCCGAGGTAGCCGAGCGAGCCGGCTCGATCGCGCTGCAGACCCGTCAGCGGTTGGTCGGGGTGGTGGAGAACATGTCGTGGCTTGAGCTACCTGGCGGTGCCCGGATGGAAATCTTCGGTACCGGAGGCGGCCAGGCGGTATCCCATTCACTGTCCACCGCGCTGGGCGCCGACATCCCCCTGCTTGGTCAGATCCCGCTGGACGCGGCGCTGCGTCAGGCGGGTGATGACGGTATCCCGCTGGTGCTCTCGCACCCCGAGACCGCGGCGGCGAAAACCCTGGTCAGGGTGGCCGAGCGGCTTAGCACCCGCGCGCGGGGACTAGCTGGGCTCTCGCTGAACATCAGCCCGGTACGTCGCCCGGCTGCATCCTAGCATCCTAGCGCGGAAACCGGGCTTGCCGGCGGTCACACGGGTCACACGGCGACGGCCGCGATCGTTTCGGCCCAGATCGACAACCCCTCTTCGATCTGGGCGCTGTCCACCACCAGCGGCGGGATCATCCGCACGATGTTGCCGTGCGGACCACAGGTCAACAGCAGCAGGCCACGCTCAGCCGCCGTCGTTTGAGCCCGCGACGCGGTGGCCGGGTCCGGCGAGCCATCCGGGCACAGGAACTCGTTGCCAATCATGAGGCCGAGGCCCCGCACGTCGGCGATCACCGGATGGTCGGCGGCCACTTTACGCAACCCCTCAATCAACCGGCCGCCTTGCGTCGCCGCGTTCTCCACTAGCCCCTCGTCGCGCACGACATCAAGGGTGGCTATAGCGGCGGCGCACGCCACCGCGTTGCCGCCGAACGTGCCGCCTTGCGAGCCCGGCCAAGCCTGGGCCATCAGCTCTTCCGCGGCCACGATCGCGGACAGCGGAAAGCCGCTGGCCAGCGCCTTCGCGGTGATCAGAATGTCGGGCCGGACGTCGGTCGTGTGCTGATGGCCCCAGAACCGCCCGGTGCGGCCGACCCCAGTCTGCACTTCGTCAATGATCAACAGGATATGGTGCCGGTCGGCTCGCTGGCGTAACCCGGCCAGGAACTCCGGCGGGGTGGGCACGTACCCGCCCTCACCCAGCATCGGCTCGATGATAAACGCGGCCGTGTCGGCGACCGGGCTGGTGGTAGCCAGCAGGTAGTCGAGCTCACGCAGACAGAACGCCACGGCGTTCGACACGCTCCAGCCATAGCGCACCGCGTAAGGGAATGGCGCTACGGACACGCCGGGCATCAGCGGACCGAAACCGGCCCGGAACTTGGCCCCGGAGCTCGTCAACGCGGCCGCGCCCATGGTACGCCCGTGAAACCCTCCGGCGAACGCCACGATTCCAGCCCGGCCGGTCGCGTGCCGAGCCAAGCGGACCGCCGCTTCCACCGCCTCGCTGCCCGAGTTGAGGTAGAACACACTATCCAGGCCCTTCGGCAACACCTCACCCAACCGCTCGGTGAGGGCCAGCAAGGGCTCATGGGTGACGGTGGTGTACTGACCGTGGATCAGTGTGGCTACTTGTCGCTGGGCGGCCTCGACCACCCGAGGGTGGCAGTGACCGGTGCTGGTCACTCCGATGCCGGCAGTGAAGTCGAGATAGCGACGTCCGTCGGCATCATAAAGGTAGACACCCTCGCCTCTGACCGCGCACACGGGCGTTGCCTGTTTAAGCACCGGAGACAGTCGAGCCACACCGAAACCATACAGTGCCCGTGAGTGCTGAGTATGGCTATAGCGAACCCTCATTTGGTTGCCTACCAGCAACGGTCCCTTTGGCGGAACGGCCTAGAACACTTCGACGCGTGCTCGATCAATTCCTGGCCGGGATGCGGCCCCCCACAACCAACCCAGGCCTGCTCTCAACCTAGGCCGGCTCGCTTGTCCGCTGGGCTGGGGGCCGGCTTGCCCGCGCGGTCAGCCCGGTGGTCGCGAGGTTACCGGCGGCGGCACCAGCCACTCCGGAGGTGGCGCGGCCACCGGACCTCCCGCCGTCGCGCCCACGGGTGCGCTCACCGACACGGGTGAGGCCGGTTCATCCGCCGCAGTGACGGCGAAGATCGGCCGGTGCCGTGAGATGCGCAGAGGGGCCGTCCAAACCGTCGAACATCCGGCCAAGAAATGCGCCCTGCCCGGCGGCAATGACGTGCGCCTCCTGGCTCAACCAAGTGGAGATCTGGTTCGGCATCATCACCAAG
>Ga0213881_10001369_pt1 | contig 11784 bp, 11 predicted proteins | sample BarmaccoBMER_R08_FD_160104 | JGI IMG/M metagenome (GOLD analysis project Ga0213881, IMG submission 160104) | Barbacenia macrantha exposed rock microbial communities from rupestrian grasslands, the National Park of Serra do Cipo, Brazil - ER_R08 ... | reverse complement strand
CAATTTTGTTATCTCACGATTTAAGTAAGGATTTGCAATGTAAGTCATACAACTGATAATCAACAACATTATCAATATTTCATTAATGATAAACCTACTTAATCAATGGATGGATTGAGGATGATAACTCAAATGAATGACTAAGATGCCTGCCAAAAGATTAATTAGCAAGATAATCTTCATTACTTTGCTTACTGCTGCACTAACTGAAATTTCATTAAGCACCAGTTATTTATCATCATCCTCAATTACACAATATTCTTGTCGTCAGGACGCACCTTATCTATCAATTTAAGAGAGTAAATCTTCAATTGATAGTAGGTAAGCTGTTAATCAGCAATTGCCACTCCTATTATACCAATACCAAGAACTTGGACCATCATGAGACCATCCATTGTTACAAGATTGAACCATCTTTATCGAACCGAGATAATATACTTCCGGTTGATAGTAGGCAAGCTGCTGATTAGCATTAGCCCTTTGCAATTCTCCGTGTTGAAGAAATTGATTGTTGTAACTGAACATATCAAGTAGAACTCCTTGAAAATAACTTGATTGTTTTCTTGGGTATGAATGTTACTCAGAGTAGTTTGAGTAACTGAGTAACTGTTTCATAGTTATTATATTAAGGAGTTGCTTCTGCGATATCAATGACTTTTTATTCCATCTTCGTTGCCTATTTCTGTAAATATGATGGCATAAATAGAGACTACTCATTATGAAATCTTATCCCAGTCATAGCCTGCAGTTCCTGTTGTAGAGCAAAACCTTGTTGACTACTAATCTCAATTACTGTTGCTTTTCTCAGGCTGTGAGCTTTCTGGTTGACACGGTATTCCAGCCCGATCTGTTCGCGAACTCTTACCTTTTTCCGACCGCCATAGCCAAATAAATTGGCTATGGCAATGGGTGGAAAAAAGACAGCGCCAACATTGCTAGCGACAGCGCCAGCAGTGCTGATACCAGACCTGCCACCTCCGCTGCTATACTCTCTTCGGGAGAGATAAGTAATCTGGCTCTTGGACACATTAATATTCAAGTCTTGATTCTTTCGCGATTTGTATTTGACTTGGAGATGATTGTTATTTACGTTAACTATACAATCGCTTAACTCGCCCTGATGATTCAGACATCGAGCTTTGAAGCTCGACGCTAAGGCAAAGTTGCCTGGGAACAAATATGAAATAACAGTGATGAAGGCAAGAGTTCTTTTCATGAGATTATCTCTAATGGCTAATAAGGAGCATTGAATGACTTGACTGAAATAACAGTGACTAATTCCTCTGCGTTCTCTAGGTCAAGTAACTGTTCGTTTGATGCTTACAATAAAGGAAGTAATTAAGTAACGCATTCACCTTTTGTGCTAACCTGATTGCTAAGTCTGGAAAAACTAACTACACAATTACGCCACCGATATTGCCGAAAAATACATGCTAGTTCCACAAATTGCGTGTAATAGTGTTGTCTCTCAGCATGTTGGCATCCACATCCGGTTTTCCATGTCGGAACGATGGCAGTAGTAATTGGTGTAGATCGGCTGCGGCTTTGATATTAAATGACGATTATTTTGACAGGTGGAGAACATTATATACGTCATTGGAAATTGACGTTGATTATCCAAAAGTCTTCGCTCTTATGAAATGAAACCTGGTCGGAGTTTACGTTTACCTTAGCTTGAGTTATTGACGCTCAAGACAGAATTATCTGCTGCAGAAAATAGCTTTAATATTCGTGTCCTGTCAAGATAATTTTCACTAGATACTGTCGAAACAAAGCACACATTTTTCTGTAGAGATGATGGCGTAATTACGTAATTATGCCATCCGAACTCGGCAAGCAAGTTTGCGTGAAAGGTGGTTTATTTACCCAATTGCTGAATTTATTGTATGAATCATAGAAACATCTACTAGTTTCTAAAACATCTTGTATATGGCTTAACCAAGCTTCTTGAAGAAAAGAGTTTTATGGAACTTACGCAGGGCTTAATTACAACCAAGAACAACATTGCACCGACAGTCTTGACTAGAGTGCTAAAGTTAGCAACGCTCTCAATAACTGTTGCTTTAGGTAGCTTTGTAACCAATGCTCAAGCAGCTACTTATAGTTTGCCGATCGTTCAAGCAGCACAATCCACACAGGTAGATGCTATTCGAAATTTAGGCTACACCGGAGCTGGTATAAAAATTGGCATCTTATCAAATAGCTTTAACACAGCAACTGCTTATGATGCCTTTGGTAACTTGGACAATTATGCATTTGATGTGTCTAAGGGTTATCTTCCAACTGGTATCCAAGACCTGAATGACTTCTATGGCTCGGCAAATCAACGTAGCACCGATGAAGGCCGTGCGATGGCAGAAATTGTTCATGCTGTAGCTCCTGGTGCTAGCATCGCATTCTACACGACCAATGGTGGACCGGCTGGTATGGGTGCTGGTATTGAGGAGCTGAAAGCGGCTGGAGCTAACATCATTGTGGATGATGTCTCCTATAGTGGGGAGCAAGAGCCTCCCTACGGTCCCATTAATCAAGCGATTCAAGCAGTTGTCAGTCAAGGAGCTTCCTACTTTACTTCAGTAGGTAACTCCGCTCAAACAAATCAAGTGATCTCTGGACATGCCAATAATCCTTACGTGATGACTGTAGGGGCAGTGTACGACGGAAACCAAAAGGTTTCACAGAGTGATAGAATAACGTTGCAGGGTCAACTGGAACCATTCTCTGCCTATGCAAGCCAAGTCGGTACTAAGCCTAATATCGCAGCGCCTGACGGCCTTGGTATTTCTTTCAATCTAGATGGTAGCTCCCCTAGTGACAAGTCATACTACGCTTACGATTTCTTTGGCACTTCGGCTGCAGCCCCGTTCTCAGCAGCGGTAGCTGCCCTCCTCCTGCAAGCAGTCCCAAGTGCCACCAACTCTCAGATTTACGCCGCCCTAGAGAACACTGCTCAACCTTTAGATTCATACCAACCGGGCAATAATTACGACGGCACTTACGGCCTCATCCAAGCCAATCAGGCTCTTCGGTGTTTAAAATATGGCGGGACCTGCTTGAGCTATAGCGCAAGACTCAATAGTAGCTCTAATACATACGAAGGAAATGGTTATAGTGGCACAAATGCCTTTTCAGAAGCTCTGCCTCAGAGTGTACCTGAACCCTCTTCGATGTTTGGTATAGCTGCGCTTGCTATCTGTTATTTATGCTCAAGTGTTTTACAACGCTGTAGAACTAGTTAGTTGGATGCCTAAGTCGGGGCTTTACCTGTATGACCGCGTGATGAATCAAGCTCTGCATTGGTAGCGCAACAGATGCTAGGGCACATTTGTGACAATTAGCCAGCCTAGGAAATGGCTTTTCTATTCCATTCATCGCCTTGAGCGCCCAGGCTAGCAAAATCGAAAAGTTGAGGATCGGCAAGATGGGATGGTGTCACGTTTTGCAAACTATGAAACAAATTGTCAATCCGACCCGGATACTCTTGTTCCCAGCTCTGTAGAAGTTGTTTAATTTGCGTTCGTTGCAGGTTCTCCTGTGAGCCACACAGTTGACAGGGAATGATAGGAAACTGTCTGAGGTCAGCGTAATGCTGAATGTCACGCTCTGAGCAATATGCTAACGGTCGAATGACTACATGTTGCTTGTCATCACTTAGAAACTTTGGCGGCATGGCTTTGAGTTGTCCACCATAGAACATGTTTAGAAACAGAGTTTCTACAATGTCATCCCGATGATGCCCAAGGGCGATTTTCGTCATTCCCGCTTCACTAGCAACGCGGTAAAGAATACCTCGACGCAGGCGCGAACACAAACCGCACATAGTTTTTCCTTCAGGGATTAGCCGTTTCACAACGCTGTATGTGTCTTGTTCAACAATCCGATACGCCACTCCTAAAGATTCTAAGTACTCTGGCAGGACATGCGTTGGAAAGCCCGGTTGCTTCTGATCTAGATTGACAGCCAGGATATCAAACTTGACTGGAGCACAACGCTGGAGGAGCAGTAGTAAGTCGAGTAAGGTGTGGGAGTCTTTACCTCCTGATAGACATACCATCACGCGATCGCCATCCTCGATCATGTTGTAATCGCAGATTGCCTTTCCAACTAGATGACGCAGGTGAATCTGTAGTTTTTTGCGAGCTTTGGATTCATGCACTTTTCTAACCAATAGTCGAAAAATTATGCAAGCCAGCGAAAAGCGCGGCGCAACTCAGCAGTACCATTATTCTCATACCAACGACCATGGGCTAAGATAACTTTTTCTGATTGCCACTGCAGCATTTGCTTTAAGCAGCTACGGGACTGCTCCTTGTGCCCCCAAAATGTTATGCGCAAATCCAATGGGGCTTTTCCATCAGGATTGGCACTACCAACTAACTTAATCAGCCAACGAAACGACTGACGAACTTTATTGGGTTCAAAGTTTTCGATGAGATCAGCAAGGATGAGGGTAGAACTCTGGCGGTGGAAAAATACGACTTCATCCATGAATCGACTGCCGCGAAAGATCAACTGGTCAATGTCTGCTGCCCACTGCAGCGGCGGTTCATCTTCCAAATCAATATCAAAAGTAACTTTAATCCTCTGCTGTGCTGCGCGGATGCGGACACCTGGGGATGCCCATGCTGTAGCTTCTGGATAAGCCTCAGCCCAGGTGCCGATGTGAGCATAGTGGATTTTGTTAGGTGAGATGAGATGGCGTACTGAACCAAGTAAGTCTATTTGAGCTTTGAGTTCCTGGGTTAATTCTGTTGGTGAGTGACACCATAGCTCACCATTGCTCAGTCGAACAATAGTCATGCGTGTTGGGAAAGGAACAGAGGTTCCATACATCGCCATCTGTACAATTGGACCATCAACGATCCAAATATTTTCACCAACCTGTTTAAGGATGTTAATTGGTTCGTATAGTTCGATCGCATCATGTCTCATCAAGACTTAAGTTCCTCCTAACGATTTCGAAAGTAGAATCAGGCAGAACGCACGGTTAAACTATGTCTCTGCCTGAGAGAGAAATTAGGTTTTAGCCTTAATGTAGCGGTACTCCTGTGTCAGACCTCCAAAGCCATAAGCATCAGCGCGTACATCATGCACATAAATATAGCTCTCTGAATGAAGCTCACCTAACAAGTTGGTCATGTGGGTAAATACTTGGGCAACATACTGAGCTTTCTCATCCTTTGTGTTCGTACCGTCCACAATTTTGATGTCAAGATAAAAACTTGACTTATTCTGCTCCGCTAGGGTTTTACCACCAACTACCCAGTTTATGGGATTTACGTAATCAATAGCGACTGCTGTAATTTCTGGTTTCTTCTTTAAAATCTGAGCAGTAAGTTCAATGAGCGCCGTTGCAACTTTTTGTGTCAGTTCTGGCGACGGTTCAGCAGAAAGCTTCACATTCAGAATAGGCATATAAGTTGACCTTCTTGATGTTCGAGATGTAGACTTTCTCAGAAAATGTGCAACAAAAAAACAGACAAAAGCTGAAGGCTAGCATTAGCAGAAGTTCTAAGATTTAATAGAGAAATCTGCTAGGGAGTGGAAAGCTGGTGCTTATGCCCGCCAAAGAAAGTAGCGAAGGCAACAACCAGCATCAATAATCCAACCAGGCAAACTCCGTTCCACTGGAGACAGCTCCAACTATAAGTTCCGAGCATCGATCCAACTGCTCCACCGGCAAAATATGACACCATATAAACCGTGTTCAAGCGACTTTGGGCTGCTGGTAACAAGCTATAGATGCGTGCTTGGTTCGATACCAGGACAGACTGGGCACCTAAATCCAACAAAATGACTCCGACAACAAGCCCCCACAACTGATGTCCAAACAACCAGAACACGAGAAATGCTGTTGTTGAAACAGTAAGAGCTATTCCCACTGTTAGACGAGGACTTCTCTTATCTGCCAGTTTCCCAACCACAGGAGCTGCTGTTGCCCCAACCACCCCAACCAAGCCGAACAAACCAGCAACTTCACTACCGTAATGGTAAGGGGGCTTCTCTAGCAGAAATACAAGAGTACTCCAAAAGGCACTAAATGCCCCAAATGACATAGCTCCAATAAGTGAAGCTTCCCGCAAGACTGGCTGGGAGCGAATTAACTCCAACAGCGATTGCATCAATTTCCAGTAAGACAACTTTAATGACGGCTGGCTTTTGGGTAGCAACCCCAAGACTAGACCCGTTAAGACAGTTATTAGCCCAGCAGCAATCCAATACACGGCTCGCCAACCTAAGCTGGCACCGATATACCCACTGACAGTTCGCGCTAAAAGAATGCCGATGAACAAGCCGCTCATTACAGTGCCGACAACTCGACCTCGCTCTTGAGGTTTTGCCAAGTTAGCAGCAAATGGCAAAATAAGTTGAGGCACAATCGTGGTGATACCGATAGCACAACTCGCCGCAGCTAAGCAGAATATACTGGGAGAAACTGCAGCCGCTGCTAAAGCGCAGACTGTTGTTGCCAGCATAGTGGCGATCAGTCTCCGACGTTCCACCAAGTCTCCTAAAGGAACAAACAGAAACATTCCCAGGGCATAGCCAACTTGGGTCAGGGTTGGGATGAAGCCTACATACTGAGTCGAAGCATGAAAACTCCTGCCCATGTCTGCCAGTAGGGGTTGATTGTAATATATGTTGGCTACGGCAATACCAGCAGTGATTGCCATGACCCAAACTGTTTCACGTTTCATTAAGGTTATTCTTTATAGTGTCGAGAACAGCACCCGCGTTTAGGGGTGGTTAAAGGGGTTTTCCAGAAAGCCACGTAATGACTTCATCAGCATGTTGAGCCGGTGGAAATACAGGATAGAAAACTTTTTCAATCTGACCAAGTGAGGATAAAACTAATGTGAGGCGCTTGACTAAAATCATGCTGTCTACTTCAAACGTTGGTAGATGCAGAGCTTTGGTTAAAGCTAAATTCGCGTCGCTCAGCAGTTCGAACGGTAGGTGCAAGCGCTCGACGGCTTCCTGTTGATAGGTTGTGGTTTGGGTACTGAGCCCAAAAACCTGAGTCTGAAGCACTTGGAGTTCGTGGTATGCAGATCGAAAAGCACAAGCTTCGACTGTACATCCCCTGGCTCCGGGGATCTGGTCCCACCCTTGTGGAAGCTGGAGATCTGGTCTACCTGTGAGGGGATAGCAGTAAAGGACAGTTCGCTGCGCGATTGTTGCCAGACAGATATCTCGTCCGGCTGTAGATGGCAGATAAATGGGAGGGATTTTCTGGTTAATTAGATGAGCACAAGCCCCATCATCGATTGGTACGGGTAAATTTTCGGGCAGGCGATCGAGATTTTTGGGCATAGCAAAATTCCTTGGCTACAAAGCTCATAAAGCATTTCACATATCGAAATGGTAATGTGCAATTGGACTTGTGTAATGGCCCAATTCATGTATATTTTTCAATACCAATATGCTGAATATTCAGTTAAATCACATATCCCCGCATCCTCCTTACTACCTTCAGATTTCCGAACAGGTCCGTCAAGCTATTTCAGCAGGGGTACTCACTCAGGGGACTCGTTTGCCTGCTAGTCGTCAGTTAGCTATAGAACTGGGCATTTCACGTCGGACAGTTGTTACAGCTTATGAAGAACTTTGTTCTCAAGGCTATTGTGTTAGCCATGTAGGACAAGGCACAGTAGTCGCCAAGATTCCTACCCTTCAAATAGAAGGCAAGATAAGGATGACCCGTGGATTTCCTCAGTGGCTATCGGACCATTCCAACATTTGTCATAGTCAAAGCAATGACCCTGGAAAAATCTGTTTCACTCCAAGTCTTGCGCAGGTCAATTTCTTACCGCTTAAAGTCATGCGTCAGGCTTTCGGGAAAGTCCTGCAAGATGCTTCTGGGCTAGGACACTACCAAAAGGACAATGGCAACCCAGCACTTATCCAGACCATAATAAAGCATGTTTTGCCAGCTAGAGGGATTCAAGCTGAGCCCGATCAAGTTTTAATTACCTGCGGCTCTCAGTATTCGTCCCTGTTGCTCAGTCAGCTTGTAGCTCCTTACGGTGGCGGTATCAGTTACGGAGTCCCAGGCTACTTAGATATTCCAAGAAACTTCACTTTAAGGGGTCTAGTAGGACTTCCTTGCCCAGTCGATGCAGAAGGCGTTTGCTTAACTGAGGCAGCTTGCTCGGCTCGCTTGCACTATGTAATGCCTGAACACCACTTTCCACAAGGTGTAACCCTTTCTCCCAGTCGTCGGACTGCTCTACTACAGCTAGCCCAAGAGCAAGATGCCCTGATTATCGAGGACGACTACGATAGCGAGTTTTACTATAACCGTCATCCCCTACCCGCTCTCAAAGCTGGAGATATGGGGGGACGTGTCATTTATTTAGGTACCTTTTCTAAGTCCTTGTTTAATAGCTTACGTTTGGGATACATCGTGGCTCACCCAGAGATCATTCAACGTCTTGTAGAAATCCACTGGCAATTCAGTCGTGGCACAAGTCTGGTTTTACAGTTGTGGGTGACAGAATTACTAGAGACTGGTTTAGTGGATCGTCATCTGCGTCGGATGAGGACATATTACCGTCACAACCGCGATTTAATTGCGTCCCATCTTAAACAAGTGTTTCCTGAATGGGGTTGGCAACTGCCAAATGGAGGGTTACAGTTTTGGGTTGAACTTCCCCAGCACACACAGGCAAAGAGTATCATTCACGGAGCGGCTGAAAGGAAGGTTGGTTTGTGGTCAGGAGTACAGTCATACGAATGCCACACGCAAGAAGCTGCCCATCGGCTTATCCTGGGATTTGGTGCCTTAACTCCGCTCTTAATCGAACAAGCCTTTGACAGACTTTCCGGTTTATCACCCATACCTTAACTTGCCGTTGTAATCACAACTTTTCCGACTGCATGCTCTGTTTCACTGTAAGCGTGAGCAGAGGCTGTCTCAGATAAAGGGTAGGTACGGTCGATGACAGAGCGGATCTTGCCTGCTTCAATTTGCTCCTTTATGTAACTCAAATCTGAGCCGCTAGATTTGAGTAGAATCACCTTAGATTTTTGACCTGCTATCAGCAACGTTGTTAAGAAGCTCTGGAAAAAATTGTTGGGATAAGGCTGTGTGGTAATGTAAATCCCCTGTGGCTGTAACACATTCTTGCACTCAGAAAGCGATCGCTTGCCCACCACGTCGAAAACAATGTCGTACTTAACTATGTCCTTTGTGAAATCCTGTTGGGTATAATCAATGACGCGATCAGCTCCCAAACTTTTCACCAGTTCCGTATTCTTAGAACCGCAAACTGCCGTTACCTCTGCTGCTCCCAAAACCTTGGCAATTTGAACGGCAAACGTGCCCACTCCCCCGGAAGCACCATTAATCAGTACCTTCTGTCCTGCCTGAAGCTGCCCCTCATCGCGCAAGGCTTGTAGAGCTGTCATGGCTGCTAGTGGCACAGCCGCAGCTTGCTCGTGGGTCATATTTGTGGGTTTATGAGCTGCCACCTGTTCTGCAACAGCAGCGTATTCTGCATAGGCTCCACCAGCTATTTGAGACAACCGGGCATATATTAAATCTCCTGGTTTGAAACGACTCACGCGATCGCCGACTTCTACCACTTCTCCTGAAACATCAAAGCCCAAGATGATTGGAAATCGGTTGCCCGTGAGCAATTTCAACATACCTTTTCTAATTTTCCAATCAATGGGGTTAACGCTACTGGCATAAACTCTAACTAGCATTTGCTCAGGTTTGAATTGGGGCAGATCAACGTCTGCATATTGCAACACATCAGTAGAACCGTAGCGGTTGATGATAACAGCTTTCATACAGATCTTTTGCTCACTCTAACTTACAAGTGAGCTTATCTTGATTAAAAGCGTTCTACCTCTATCATGAGGCAAACTCACATAACGAATTAGTTTAAGATAAAAAAACTTTTGCGCATTTATTCGGTTCGAGTGGTAGGACCAATAATTCTTCCTCAAAGGCGGAGTTTACTACTAGTAAACAGACAGTAGACCACATCAAGACTAAAAGCCAGTCCAACCATAAAAACCATGACCCATAGGGTTTGTGCGTCTGTGCGTGCAGTTTGATTCCACAATACTACGAGAGCAGCTACACAGAAAAACGCACCCAGGAAAGAAACCCAACGACAGCTTTGGGTTTGCTGGTAAAGCTTAGCGTTAGCTAGGTTCACGGCAGTAAAGATCAAGAGAAATCCCGCGCTGCCCATTGTGGAAATCCGAGTGACATCAAATAGGTTGGCGATCACAAGCGTTAAACCACTAGTCATAAACAAGCCCAAATGTTGCTTTTTGACTACCTTCTTCACAACCTGAGGCTTACTCCTAGATTGAGCAATGATTGAACAAAAACGAGTTGAGCCATAAAGCGTTGCGTTAATAGCCGAGGTGGTTGAAAGCAGGGCGGCGATGGTAACTAAGACAACACCAAATTGTCCCATAAATGGTCGAGCGGCAGCCGCCAAAGCATAGTCCCGTGCCGCTACAATCTGTTCCACTGGCAAAATTCCTACCGTGACTATTGCAACTAGTACGTACAGCAGAATGACGAAGACTACAGCCCAATAGTAAGCGCGTGGCAAAGTCTTTTCAGGATTAACAACATCCTCCGCCGTATTAGCAATCAGTTCAAAGCCCTCATAGGATAGAAAGATGATCATCCCTCCAGAAACTAGCTGAGGCAGCTCTGACCAAGAGACAGGTTCCAATCGCTTAACGTCAATACCCCATATGCCCAAAGCAATGAACAGTAGCAGGATGAGGAGTTTGAAGCCAACGATCCAGCTTTGAGTCTTGCCGATGAGATCTGCCGTGCGTAAGTTAAGCCCGGTAATCGCTACAATCACTGCACTGATCAGGAGGTGCTGCCAAAAGAACTGGGCTGACTTGGGGAATAAACTAGCTCCGTAGCTGCCAAAAGCGGAAAAGTAAAGAGAAAGCATGACGACATAGCTCAGCCATAGTAGGAGATTGAGGCTACCGCTTACTAACCCTTTACCAAATGCCTGATTTAAGAAAGCTACTGTCCCGCCTTGGCAGGGGTAGGCAAGAGAAAGCTTGGCGTAGGCGTAAGTCGTAATCAGAACTATCACACCAGCAATGGCAAAGGCTAACGGTGCGCCGCCATGGGTTAGTTGGACCGAGAGCCCTAGGACTGGGAAAATGCCGCCAACAATGCCCCCTACGCCCACTGCAAACACGGACCAAAACCCCATTTTCCCTTTTGACACTTAAATCATCCCTCCAATTTGGGCTTTATAGCGGTTGGTGCGCAGGTACACCAACTGGACGGGGAAAGACATCTGGCGTATCAGCAACTTTTCGTAAGTACAGGCAGTGACGAGTGCTATAGCTGATAGGGGTTGTGAATGCTTCTGTTGACTCGACTACACCGCCAAGCTGCTCAACAGCATTGGGCAATGTCTCTGCCTCGTGGCTTGTCCAGTGACCTCGGTACAATACCGCCAAACCACCAATTTTTAAAAGTGGGAGAGCATATTCGGCACAGACGGAGGCTGGTCCTACAGCTCGGACTAGGGCAATATCGTAATTCTGTCGATGCTGAGATTGTTGCCCCAATGCCTCTGCTCTATCAGTGATTGTTGTGGTATTCAAAATTCCGATCTGAGCAATTAGGGTTTGGAGAAAAGCCATTTTCTTACGGGTTGAATCAAGTAGAGTCACAGTCCAGTTATCAAGAGTGATCGCCACTGGGATTCCTGGAAACCCCGCTCCTGTACCAATGTCAATTGCCTGCTGCTTGGTTTTTGAAGCTTCTTGCAATAG
>Ga0213881_10001368_pt1 | contig 11786 bp, 13 predicted proteins | sample BarmaccoBMER_R08_FD_160104 | JGI IMG/M metagenome (GOLD analysis project Ga0213881, IMG submission 160104) | Barbacenia macrantha exposed rock microbial communities from rupestrian grasslands, the National Park of Serra do Cipo, Brazil - ER_R08 ... | reverse complement strand
CATCCAGCGCGAACGCGGTCACCGGTCTTGCGGGCGGTGTCGGCTTCGGCGGCGGAGCGGATGGCGCCCTGATCGGCGTTGGCCGCGCCGAGGCGTGCCAGCCGCAGTTCCCGGCCGACGTGACGGGGAGCCCATGCGGTCTCGGTGGCGTAAGCGTCCCGGATCACCCATAGCCGGCCATCACGCATGGCCCTGACGTCAAGCTCGCCGACTGGGCCGAGGGCAGCGAACGCCTCGTACCACACAGCTCGCTGATCCGGCGTGTCCCGGCTGGGCTCAGGGCCGATCGGGTCGTCGGGATGGTTATAGCCGAACATCTCCCGGTAGGCGGCGATCGAGGCCGCCTTGCGCTCCCATCCCCGCCGAGCGGCCGCATCGTCCGGCACCGGGCCGAGCGCCGCGATAGCCCACGCGGGCGCGATCTGGGCCGCATGCTGGCCGAGGCGCTGTTTGCGGTCGTCCATCAGGGCGGCGATCTGGGCCAGGTAGGCTCGCCGGTCTGGGTCGGGCAGGTGGGGGACCCGTTCGGCCCAAGGGCCCTGTGGCTGGGGGAGCAGCGGGTCGACGCGCTGCCGGATCCGGGCGTCCAGGACGCTGGCGATGTCGCGCGCGCCGGCCAGGTCACGGGAGACGATCGCGGTGCGGGTGACCTCGGCAGGGTCAAGCCCGGCCAGCTCGGCAGCGTGCAGGGTACGGAACAGCCAGCGGGACTGGTGCGACAGCGGCTGCCGGTGGCCGGGCGGCAGCGCCGCCATGACCAGCTCGCGGTACCGGTCGCGCGGACGCCGCGGGTTTCGGCGGCCCAGATCGCGTGGAGGACGCCCAGGTGGTCGGCGTTGGCCAGGTTCCGCCGCCTGGTCTCCGAGGCCGATAGCGCGGCGCCGTCGCGGTCTAGCACGTCGGCGAGCACGGCGATCGGCTCGCGCGGGTCCGGGCTGCCTGGCCCGGGCGCGGGCTGGGCGGGCAGGAACCCGTCGCGTTCGCGGCGGATGCGGTCGTAGCGGTCCAGTTCGGGGGGGCCCGGGTGCCGGGCTGCGGGTCGGCGGTCTTCGGCGGGGTGGTGAACACGAACACCAGGTTGGCGTCGGTGCCGCGGGTCATGGCTGGGTAAGCCACTGCCGGTCCTCGCCACCGGTGACCAGCGCGATCCCGGTGTGCACGGTGCCGCCCTGGGCGGAGTACCCGGTGATCGCGTACGCCAGGTCGCACGTCTGGTAGCCGGCGTAGCCGAACGCCCGGTCGGTGAACCGCCAGGGAGTCAGGTGACGCTGGCAGCTCAGGAGCAGCGTGCCGACCGGAATCGCACAACTACTGGGCCGATTCTCATCCGGCCAGCCTGGATTCTCCGGAGCAGAGACCCTCGGCCTTCTGCACGCCCGCCTGTTCAGGTCCGGCTGGCGGGCGCGCAATTCTTTAGTCGAGATCTACCGGTTGGCCGGTGTCGGCATCGACCAGGCTGATCGCCTCTGACGGGCAGGAGGCGGCAGCGTCTCGCACCAGTTCGTCCGCCTCGATCTCCGCTTCGACCGGGCCAGAGCGTTGCCGTTCGTGCAGGACAAACCGGCTGGTGCGATGGCGACCCACACGGCCGACCCGATGCATAGCCTCTTGTCGACGGAGATCTTCCAGGGGTTCATGGCTCGTCCCACCGGACCGGGAGCTCGCGCAGGCTGTGGATCGCCAGGGTCGGCCGGTGGAAGCTTCTGGCCGCTGACCACCCGCCGACCGTTTACCGGGCTGCCTATCTTGTGCCTATATCGCTGTCTGGTCTTGCCCGGTCCATTGGGCGGGACAGGTCACGGCGAACGGTTTCTTACCGGGGCGTGGGCTGGAGGTCAGTAAGCGCATCGGCGAGCTGCTGGCGGCGGTTTATGCCGAGTTTTTCGTAGGCGTGCTGGAGATGATGTTCCACCGTCCGTACCGACAGCACGAGCTGGCTGGCGATCTGGTGGCTGGTGAGCCCGCGGGCGGCCAGTGTCGCCACCTCGCGCTCGCGCGGGGTGAGCCAGGCGGTGGCGGCGCCACCGCTGAGCGCGGGCGTGCGGGCGCCTTCGCACTGGCGGGTCAGGGTTCCGGCGCGGAGCTCCAGCGCCCTGGCCGGGCGGCTGGTCCCGGCACGGCGATAGGCCGCGGCGCAAGCGAGGGCGGTTTCAGCCGCGAACAGTAGCGCTCCGTGTTGTTCGAACCAGTCCGCCGCGGTGGCGAGCCCGGCGGGGTCGTCGGTGGCGGCTGCTTTGGCGGCGCGCGCGTACCCCGGCACCCATGGACCTTCGCACCGGCCAGCGAGTTGTTCCAGGCGCTCGCGGGCGAGCTGGGGGTCACCGAGCCGCGCCACGTCGTACAGCAGTGCGGCCGCCGAAGAGAGCACACCGCGCGCGGTCGTGTCATCGGCTGCGGCGAGCAGCATGGCGCGTGCCTTGGCGAGGCTTTCCGGCACCGCTGCCCACGCGCGCCCCCGTTCCAGCTCCCCCCATAGGTATCGCAGCCCTGCCAGCTGGCTGGCCTCGGCGATCGCCGCACGCGCGGCGGCGGCGTCCCCGAGCCAGGCGGCCGCTGTGGCCAGGCCCGCCAGCGCGGCCTGCCGGGGGCCGTCGTAGCCGTGCTCACGGCAGCGTGCCTCGGCCTGGGCGAACCAGCGCCGGGCGGTGCGGACGCGTCCGCAAAGGAGGGACCCGCGGCCGAGGAGCAGCTCGAACCAGATGCAGCCGATGGACGAGCCATCGGCAGCCGCGTGCTGGTGACCGGCGTTTGCCAGCCCGGCCGCCTCGCTGAGCCGCCCGGCTTCTTGCAAAGCCCAGGTCTGGATCACAACCTCTGCCCCGGGAGGCGGAAGGGCGAGCTGGTCGCCGAGCTGAAGGTGGTCGGCCAGGCCCTGCTGAGCGGCCGCCAGCGCGGTTTCACAACGGCCGGTCAACAGCGTGGCGGTCGCGTGCGCGACGGCACGCAGCACCCGGACGCGCTGATCGGGGTGGTCGCGCAGCGGCGCCAGCAGATCGAGTACGGCGGTGGGCTGCCCGTCGTACATTCTGACCGTGGCCTCGATCGCCTGCAGCTCGGCCAGCGAGACCGTATCGGCGGTGCGGGCCCGGGCCGAGCGGACGGCGGCCAGCGCGGCGGCGGGCTGCAGCAGCCCCCAAGTGAGGGCGTCCGCGCGGGCGGCCACGATCTGGGCTAGCTGCCGCTCGTCGGTCGCCGCCTGCTGAGCCATGGCCAGTACCCGCTCGGCCTCGGCGTAGCGGGCGAGTGCGTAGCAGGCTTCGCCCAGGAGCAGCTGTGCCTCCGGGGTGGGCTGGCCGGCCGCCCGCACCAGTCGTTCGACCAGGGCGAAATCCTGCCCGTAGCGGGCTAGCCGGGCGGCCTGAAGCAGCACCTCCTGCTCCACCGGGTGCCCTGCATCCAGCCGCCAGGTCGCGATGAGCAGCGGGTCCTCGCGCCGCCGCCCGCCGTGCCGTTCGATCCAGCCGACGTGGTCGTGCAGGAGACGACGCCGGGTGAGCGTTCCCAGCTCGTCCCGCAGCACGCGGCCGAACACCGGATGCGCTAGCGCCACTTCCGTGCGCCTGCCGTTGGTCTGGACGGCCACAAGTCCGGCGTGTTCGGCGTGTTCCAGGGCGGCCGGGCTGGCCATCTCCGTCAGCTCGGCGGCGCTGACCGAAGCAACCAGTGCGAGCAGGTCAAGCGCCTCGCGGCTGGGCCCGGCATCGGCGATCCGGGCCGCCACCACCTCGGCCAGTCGGCTCGTGACCGGCAATTGGGTGGTGATGCGCCACACGCCATGACTGCCGACCAGCGCGCCTGCTGTTCGGGCGCCTAGGACCAGCTCGCGCAGCAGCAGCGGATTGCCGCGGCTGACCGACCACAGCTCATCGACTGTCCGCGGCTCTACCGCGGAGCCCAGGGCGCCCTGCAGCAGGTCCTCCACCGCGCCGTAGGACAGTTCCGCCAGATCTATCCGGCTTAGCCGGTCACTTTGCCACAGCCCGGACAGCTTGGCTGGCAGATCCCTTCCGCTGCCCGCAGTGCCGAGCAGGAACACCGCGCCGCCGACTACCAGCTGTCCCAGCACCACCAGCGAGAGCCGGTCCAGCAGCGCGATGTCATCGACGAACAGCACCACGGCGCCGCCGTCTCGGGCCCGGACGGCCGCGGCGGCACGGGCGAAGACCGCAGGCGGGTCGAACCGGCCGGTGCCCAGGCCGGGCGGCATCAGATGGGCCAGGGCCCCAAGCGGGACACTAGCCCCGGCGGTGCTGGTGGCCGCGCGGGCTACAGCGTGGCCGGAGGCTGCGGCCGCGGTCAGGCACTCCTCGGCGAACCTGGTCTTGCCGACCCCGGAGGGGCCGTAGACCAGAAGGCCGTCGCAGCCCGGATCGGCCAGCGCGGCGCGGAACCCGGCCAGTTCGCCATCGCGCCCGACGAATGGCCACCGGGACCCGATCCGCGCAGCCGGTGCCCGCGCCATCTCATGACCCTACCTGGCTACCCACCAGGCAGCCTAACCCGAAGATGGGTAGCCGCTGCCCATGCCCGCAGCCCCCGCCGCGCCCGAGCCTGGACTGGTCCAATCCACGAGGGGCAGGTTCACGATGAACGCACCAGCAGCCAACAGCCACCGCTCCCGGGTCCTGGTCGACGCCGGATGGGTCGCCGCGCACCAGCGCGATCCGGCCGTGGCCATTATCGAGGTCGACGAGGACACCTCGGCCTACGACCGCGGTCACATCCACGGTGCCGTGCGGCTGGACTGGCGGCACGACCTGCAAGATCCGGTCCGCCGGGATTTCCTGGACAGGACCGGCTTCGAGCGGCTGATGTCCGCCAAGGGCATACGCAGCGATCACACCGTCGTGCTGTACGGGGGCAACAACAACTGGTTCGCCGCCTACGCCTACTGGTACTTCAAGCTATACGGGCACCGCGACGTGCGGCTGCTGGACGGTGGCCGCAAGCGATGGGAGCTCGATGGCCGCGAACTGACCACCGACGTGCCGCGCCGTGAACCGACCCGGTATGCGGCCGACGGACCCGACCTGAGCATCCGGGCATTCCGCGACCAGGTGCTGGCGGCGATCGGCCAGCGGAACCTAGTCGACGTCCGCTCGCCGGATGAGTTCGCCGGTCGGCTACTGGCTCCCGCCCACCTGCCGCAGGAGCAGGCCCAGCGCGGCGGTCATATCCCGACCGCTGTGAACGTGCCCTGGTCCCAGGCCGTCGGGGAGGACGGCACCTTCAAGCCCGACGGCGCGCTGCGCGCGCTGTACCGCGAGGCCGGCGTTGATTTCGGCAGGGACACTATCGCCTACTGCCGGATCGGCGAACGCTCGGCGCACACCTGGTTCGTGCTGCACGAGTTGCTAGGCCAGCTGAACGTGCAGAACTACGACGGCTCATGGACCGAATACGGCTCACTGGTCGGCGTCCCGATCGACAAAGCCTGACCGGCGCTGGCATGCCGAACTCGCGGATCATGGCCGACCTGCCGCGGAGCTGAAGTACCCACGACTGTCGTAACGGGAGTCAACCATGCACACTTTGAAACGGAACCGCCATGACGCTGTGATCGTGGGCGGGCGAGTCGCCGGAGCAGCCACCGCCATGCTGCTTGCTCGCCTCGGCCACGACGTGGTGGTCGCGGAGCAGGCATCCTTCCCGAGCGACACCACCTCGACGCATTCGATCGCGCGCACCGGCGTGGTCCAGCTCCGCCGCTGGGGACTGCTCGACGCGGTCCTGGACAGCGGCGCCCCGGCCATCAGGCAGGTCACGTTCCATGCCCCCGGTGAGTCGGTGACCCGCACGATCAAGCACAAGGCCGGGGTCGACTTCATCGTGGCGCCCCGGCGGTACGTACTGGACACCATCCTCGCAGCCGCCGCCGAGCGGGCCGGCGCCGACGTGCGCCACGGGGTCACCGTGACCGGTGTGCGGCGGGACCGCCACGGCCAGGTGGCGGGGGTATACGGGCATGATCGCAGCGGCGCTACCGTCGAGATCGGCGCCCGGTACGTGATCGGCGCCGACGGACTGCATTCGCAGGTGGCCCGGTCGATCGGCGCCGCCATCGACGAGGCACGCCCCGCGGGCGGGGCCGCCCAGTACGCCTACTATGCGGGCATCCCGTGGACCGGCATCGAATTCTTCGTCGCCGAACGGTCCTTCGCCGGAGTGTTCCCGACTCACTACGGGCAGGCCTGCATCTGGGTCTGCACTCCCTCCGCCGACGCCAAAGCGGTCCGCCGCAGGACCGGCTCCCGGGTGGAGGCCTTTGGCCAGTTGCTGGAGCATTCTGCCCCGCAGCTGGCCGACCGGCTGCGCCAGGCTCACCGGACCTCGCCGGTGCAGGGCATGCTCCGCCAGCCCAATCAGGTGCGCCAGGCGTTCGGCCCGGGCTGGGCCCTGGTCGGAGACGCGGGCTACTACCGTGACGCCGTCACCGCGCACGGCATCAGCGACGCGTTCCGCGATGCTGAATTCTTGGCCGTCGCTGTTGACCAGGCGCTTGGTACTGGCGCCGAGGAGACCGCGGCTCTCGCGCTGTATCAGCGGCAGCGCGACCAGGCGCTCAGGAAGATCTTCGAGATCACCAGCCGGCTGGCCGCCTATCCGCCGGTGCTGACATTCATCGAGCTGCAAAAGCAACTGGCCGCCGCCATCGACGAGCAGGCAGCGACCCTGGCCGCCCGGCCGATCCCAGGCCAGCGCCTGCTCGACACCGGATGATCGGCCAGCTCCAGCATCGGAGAGGCCACAACGTGGATTCCAGGAAGTGCTAACACCTCTGCACAGGCTCACTAGTCAACCCGCACATAAGGAGACGTACCAAGATGACCACCACCAACAAGACCGCCGCCGAGGCCAGCGACGCTATGCGCAACGGCGTCGACACCGCCACCCTCTTCGCCACCCTCGACGCGGTGAAGCGGGCCCCTGAGGCAGCCAGGTTCCAGTTCCGTGCCCACAACCAGTGGGTCAGCGGCACGCACAACCGCACGACCATCGCGGACTACTTCGGCGTCGGCGAGGAACGCACGCACGAGCGGACATTCGTGTTCGACGCCGACCACCCCGCCGTCCTGGTGGGCCAGGACCACGGACCGACCCCGGCCGAATTCGTGCTGCACGCGCTGGCCGCCTGCATCACCTCCGGCCTGGCCAACATCGCCGCCGCCCGGCGGGTCAGGCTCACCGAGATCCGCTCCACGGTCACCGGCGACATCGACCTCAACGGCATTCTCGGGCTCAATCCCGATGTGCGGAACGGCTACGAGAAGATCACCGTGCGCTTCACGATCAAGGGCGACGCTCCGGCCGAGAAGCTGCGCGAGATCGTGGAGCAGTCGCGTGCCCGCTCGGCGGTCTACGACGTCATCACCAACGGAGTGCCGGTCACCATCGAGGTGGACACCAACTGACTCCGCAGATGCTGCGCAGCGGCGGGCCCTGGCCGATGGTGAGGGAATACCCGCCGCTGCGGCAACGCACCGATCATCCGGATCGTCAACGTACCCAGCGAGATTGCCCGCTGTTGAACCTGGACGGTGGTACCCGCTCCTGCACGGTCGCCAAGATGGCACCCAACGCGCGCGGGTCCCACCGGTCGCTCCCTGCCGGCGGCCAGCCGCTGATTTAGTCGGTCCTACCTGCACCTATCTGTCGTAACCGATTAGCACGGAGTATTTGATGTCAGGCAGTTGCGCGAAGCCGAGCCGGCCCGGATGGTTGGCGATATGACTGGCCCGGCTGCTCAGGGTGTCCGCCTCGAGTGGGCGCAGATCCCCGCCCCAGTGCGGGCGGCCATTGAGGATCTGTGCGGCGCCGCGGTCGTGCAGGCCCGGACCCAGCCGGGCGGTTTCAGCCCCGGCCTGGCCGCGCGCGTGCGCTGCGCAACCGGCGCGCGGTACTTCGTGAAGGCCGTATCGGCGCACGCCAACCCGGACACGCCGGGGCTGCACCGGCAAGAAGCGCGGGTACTGGCCGCGCTGGAACCGCTGATCACCAGCCGGAAGCTGCCGATTCCCCGCCTGCACGGGATCGTGGACCGCCCGCCATGGATCGCTCTGGTCCTGCAGGACATTGATGGCCGCCAGCCACAGCTGCCCTGGCGGACGGCAGAACTCCAGCAGGTGGTGGCTGCGCTTGATCAGCTGGCCGACGCCCTGACCCCGGCACCCGTGCCCGTGGCGGTCGTCGGCGAGCGGCTGGGCGCGGAGTTCACCGGCTGGCGGACGCTGGCCACCTCCCCCGGCCGTGACCGCCTCGACCCCTGGTCACGCGCCCACCTGGACCAGCTGGCGGACCTGGAGGCAACCTGGGCCGATCATGCGGCCGGCGACACGCTGCTGCATGCGGACATCCGCGCCGACAACATCTTGCTCACCGAGCGGGGCGCGATGGTGGTGGACTGGCCCTGGGCCTGCCGGGGAGCGGCGTTCACCGATCTAGTCCTGTTCGCGCCCAGCGTCGCCATCCAAGGCGGCCCGTCGCCCGCCGAGCTGATCGCATCGTCACGGTCCGGCGCCGCGGCCAGCCCGCACGCCGTGACGGCACTGGTCTGCGCCCTGGCCGGCTACCTCACCGAAAGCTCGCTGCGGCCACCACCTCCCGGCCTGCCTACGATCCGCGCCTTCCAGGCCGCGCACGCCACCATCGCCCGCCACTGGCTGACCGAACGGCTCTAGCGCGCAAGGACCACCCAGCACAGGAGGGGCCGTAGTAGGTTTCGGACTCCCCGGCCGGTGATCCGGCGCGGCGGCGCCCGGGGCAGGCTGCAGTACTGATCCGTGTCATGAATTCTGGCGAAGCCGGGCCGGCGCGCAGCAGGAAGTGGTGATGGCCCCAGCCGTTTCCCGCCGGAAGCCCTCATCGACGATCGCCAGCCCTTGCTGCCCGAACCAGTCCACTGCCTGGTCACGACCCGGGAAATAGTGGTAGCCGGGCGTATCCGTCTCGACGAGCTCGCCCCGGACCGCGGGCAGCCCGCGTGCGCAAAGGCTCTCGAAGGCCCGCTGGATATAGTGCTCGTGCAGGTCCTGGACTGTCAGGTACACCAGGCCACCGGGCCGGGCAGCCCGGCGCAGATTGGCCAGCACGCCTGGCCAGTCTTCGGGCGGATGTGCTGCATCGCCTCGATGGTCAAGACAGCGTCGAATTGGCCGGCGTCTGACAGGTCCTGCAACGATGTGCGCTGAAGGGAGAATGCGATGCCCCGCGCCTGCGCCTGGGCCAGCATGCCCGCTGACTGGTCAGCGCCCGCGACTCGGTGGCTACGGCCACCATCGGAAAGTACTTGCCCGTTCCGCACGGCGCGTCCAGCACGGTCCCGCCGGGCGGGATCAGGCCCAGCACCCGGGCCACCCATGCCCGCTGCACGTCCCAGGACTGCGGCCCATCGCCATAGGTAGCGGCCTCAGCGTCGTAGACGGTGACAAGCGCCGCTCGGCGCTCCGCCAGCCACACCTGCCGCTCCATGCCGCTCCTTAACCTCCCGGCGTCCAGCACAGCACGTGACTGCATGTTCGCACCTCCGACTAACTCACGACGGCGGTCTGCAGAGCCGTGCCCCTACCACGACCTTGCGCTGATCGCCAGCACTATGCGAGCGGCGCAGAACTGGTCCAGACGTGCTCGAAGCTGTCAAGGTATAGGGTGGCCATCTCGCCGCCGCCGACATCGCATAGGCAGAACACAGGTGTCTGGGCGGCCGGGATGCCGTAGGTGTGCTGGTTGACCAGGAACTGGCCATCGGCGCGGTAGATGGAGTTGTACAGCACGGTCCGGTGGAGGCGGATCTCGATGTTCTGCACCGTGCTGAGCGGCCGGTACAGCGTGAGCGCGTGGCGGATCTTGACCGGCATGGCAGCGCCGATGCCTTCTTCCTCGCCGCGTTGCGCGGCGTGCGGCCCGTCGGGGTCCCCGAGCGCGATCCGCACGGTGACGCCCGCACGGCCCTTGCCGGCGAGAATTCGGAGGATTCCAGCATCTTCGGCCAGGAACAGCGCGCTGTAAGCCAGGATGGCGATCTCGCGCTGGGCTGATCCGAACAGCCGTGCCCGGGCCTCCCGCGGGACAGCCCACCGGTGCGGGTAGACCGTCCCCAGTTCCTCGGGTCGTGTCCGTGCCGTAAGAAGCCCGCCAGCATCTGGCCATAGCTCGGCCTCGCCCGCGCCGACGAGCTCGGCGATCGCGGCCCGGTTGTGCGGATAAGGTACCCGCCCGTTCAGCCACCGCCGCACCGTCTTGGGATCCATGCCCAGGCGAGCGGCGACGTCATCTTCGCGCAGCCGCGCCCGCAGCAGGGCCCGGCGCAGTGGCTCGTTCACCGTCGCCACCTCCACGAACGCAAGGACACTCCCGACCGTACCAGAAGACGTCCCTAGAAGTCCCTCGGCTGGGGTTCAGAAGTTCCCCTCACCTGCGCCAGCCTGGCCAGCAGAGGACATGCCATCGCCCCCGCAGTCCACAACAGCGCATGCAGGAGGAACACTCAGATGACCAGGTCGGTCCGGCTCTACACCGCGGCGCAGTTCGAGGAGGTGAAGACACTGGTCGACCTGGTAGCCGACCGATCCGACTTGCCGCCCACCGAACGCGACAGGCTCACCGCCTTCCAGGCGGACCTGCAATAGACAGTCCGCGAAGACCGCCGTCGCGCCACCGGCGCGGCCCGGCTCCCGCTGTCAGCGAGCTGACCCGCCTCATGACAGCCGAATCAGCCACCGCCACACGCCATACCGCCATCTACCCTGGGCGGGCCGACCAGTTGCGCCACGTCCGCCGCGCCGTCGCCAGCCACCTGGCGGGATGCCCGGCCGCCGCCGATGCTGTCCTGGTCGCGTCCGAGCTGGCGGCCAACGCGATCTTGTACTCCCGTAGCCGGGCCGGGTACTTCACCGTCCGCACCGAGCTGCACCCGGATCATGTCCGGATCGAGGCCGAAGACTTCGGTGGCCCGTGGCACCGCAGGCAGCCAGACGGCCGCCCGCACGGCTTGAACGTGGTCGAAGCCCTCACCGGCCCGGACGGCTGGGGCACCGAGACCACCACCGGCGGCGGCCGGATCGTCTGGGCGCGCCTCGACCTGGCAGCAGGGGAGTGAGATAACCAGCACGGCATCTCCGACTTCAGCCAGGTCTCACGATGCTGCGACTCCCTCTTGCCATCCGAACATTCATGATGTTAAATCTAACAAGATTTACGTTCGATATGCGACTGTCTGAGCGATTCCATGTTCAGATGGTCGAACGCAAGGCGGCGCAGATCCGTGAGACCTCTGCCGCGGCGCGGTAATTACGGCGCGGGCGCACGAGGAGGCGCGATGGCAGAGACGACGGCCGGTGGGGTCTACCAGCACCGGCTTAACACGCGATCGGTCGGATTCCCTGGGGTGCTGATGCAGAGCGTGGCCCAGATCTCGCCCACGCTTGGCATCTTCTACACGATCGCCTTCACTACCGGGCAGACCGGCATCACGGCCCCGCTGACCTACCTGGTGGCCTTCATCCTGTGCCTGACCCTGGCGGTGCCACTGAGCGGCCTGGCCCGCGAGATGCCGTCCGCGGGCGGCTACTACACCTATGTCAGCCGGGCGCTCGGCCCCGACGCAGGCCTGATCACTGGCTGGCTGTACGGCGTCTCGGTCGCACTCGTGCCTTGCGCGCTGGCCGCCTTCACCGGAGCCGTGCTGCACGACGAGCTCTACGCGGAGTTCGGCTTCGGACTAGCCTGGTGGGTATACGCCGTGGCCATTCTGGCCCTGTGCTACTGGGTGGCCTTCCGCGGGATCATGA
>Ga0213881_10001367_pt1 | contig 11789 bp, 8 predicted proteins | sample BarmaccoBMER_R08_FD_160104 | JGI IMG/M metagenome (GOLD analysis project Ga0213881, IMG submission 160104) | Barbacenia macrantha exposed rock microbial communities from rupestrian grasslands, the National Park of Serra do Cipo, Brazil - ER_R08 ... | reverse complement strand
CGGATATGGCACCGCCGATGCTTCTACGTCTCACTCAAGCCCGGATAGCCCCCACATCACGGCAGGGCTCCACCACACCCCGCCAGCCTCCACCACACCCACCCCAAAAGTGCGAAACACCAGTGGAAGAAAAGGCGCCGGAAACCGGTGCCCTATCTTCCACGAGGCCCTTTTCTTCCGCGTAAGCCACCCCGACCGCCCGCAGACGACCGACGGTAGTCCAGATAAATGGTGAAATGTCCAATTTGTGCGCGGCGGCTCTGTGATAGGAGTGGTTGTTCAGGCGACGGGTATGCGGTGCCGGCGGCGGCTCTGTGAGAGGAGTGGTTGTTCGGGCGACGGGTATGCGGTGCCGGCGGCGGCTCTGTGAGAGGAGTCGTTGTTCGGGCGACGGGCATGCGGTGCGCGCGGCGGGCTGACGCGGCATAGCGCGGGGTGGACGGGTCGCGGGGCGCGCCGCAGGGCTGACGCGGCGGCTACCGTGGGCAGGCACGGTTCCCAGGTGGTTGAGCTACGGGGGTGGGGGTGGTGCTGTGGGCAGGCACGGTTCCCAGGGGGTTGAGCTACGGGAGGTGGGGGTGGGCTGGCGTGTACTACCGCGAGTCCTGCCGCACGAAAACTACAAGGAAGCTACGTCGGACTGCTTGGCTCGGACGGCTTCTGCCGCGGTGCGGAGGTCGGCCAGTTCGGATGGCGTCAGCTCCCGCTCGACCACGCGACGCACGCCGCCGGCACCAATCTCGGCTTCGACACCGAGGTAGACGCCGGAGATGCCGTACTGGCCATCCACCCACGCGCACACCGGCATGACGGCACCGGAATCCGACGCCACCGCGCGGGCCATGCGGGCCGCCGCGGCGGACGGGGCATAGTAGGCCGAGCCGGTCTTCAGCAGGCCGACGATCTCGCCGCCGCCGCCGCGAGTCCGGGTCACGAGCTGCTCGACCTCGGCGGCGTCCAGCAACCCGTACAGCGGCTTGGAGTCCACCGTGCAGGCCGACGGCACCGGAACCATCGTGTCGCCGTGCGACCCCAGGGTCAGCGTCTGCACCGAGCCAACCGGGACTCCCAGCTTCTCGGCCACGAAGTAACTGAACCGCGCCGTATCCAGCATGCCGGCCTGGCCGAGCACCCGGCCGGACGGGAAGCCGGACACCTTGGCGGCCAGGGCGGTCATCTCGTCCAGCGGGTTGGACACCACGATCAGGACCGCGTCGGGCGCGTACTTCACCACGTTCTCAACCACGTTGCGCACGATCTTGGCGTTGGTCTCGATCAGGTCCATCCGGCTCATGCCCGGCTTACGCGGCAGACCCGCGGTGATGATCACGATGCCGGATCCGGCGAGCACCTCGTAGCCCTCACCGGCCGGCCCCGTGGTCTGGCCGGTCACCTTGGTCTCGAAGCCCTCGATCGGGCGAGACTGGTTCATGTCCAGAGCCAGGCCCTCGGGGCGTCCCTCGATGATGTCGGTCAGCACGACCTCGTCGAAGATGTCGTACTCCGCCAGCCGCTGAGCCGTGGTCGAGCCGTAGAAACCGGCCCCGATGACGGCTACTTTGCCGTTGCGTGAGGTCATGGGTAGAGCCTACAAGGAGGCGAGGGCCGCGTTGAAAGTGGCCGAGGGACGCATGACCGCGGCGGCCCGCTCCGGATCGGGCCGGTAGTAGCCGCCCAGCTCCACCGGCGACCCCTGGACCGCGATCAGCTCGTCGACGATGGCCTGCTCCTGCTCGGCCAGGGTCTTCGCGAGCGACCCGAACGCCGAGGCCAACCCCGGATCAGCCGTCTGCGCGGCCAGTTCCTGAGCCCAGTACAGCGCCAGGTAGAAGTGCGAGCCCCGGTTGTCGATGCCGCCGAGCTTGCGGGACGGCGAGCGATCCTCGTTGAGGAACGTCTCGGTCGCCCGGTCCAGCGTCGAGGCCAGCACCTGAGCGCGATCGTTGCCGGTGATCCGGGCCAGGTGCTCGAAGCTGGCGGCCAGCGCGAAGAACTCACCCAGGCTGTCCCAGCGCAGGTAGTTCTCCGCGACAAGCTGCTGGACGTGCTTGGGCGCCGACCCGCCCGCTCCGGTCTCGAACAGGCCGCCGCCGCCGAGCAGCGGAACGACCGACAGCATCTTGGCGCTGGTGCCGAGCTCCAGGATCGGGAACAGGTCGGTGAGGTAGTCGCGCAGCACGTTACCGGTCACGGAGATCGTGTCCTCGCCCCGGCGGATCCGCCGCAGCGAGTACTGCGTGGCCTCAACCGGAGAAAGGATCTCGATGACCAGGCCCGAAGTGTCGTGGTCGCCCAGATAGGACCGCACCTTCTTGATCAGCTCGGCGTCATGGGCGCGCGACGAGTCCAGCCAGAACACGATGGGATCGCCGGTGATACGAGCCCGTTCCACCGCCAGCCGCACCCAGTCGCGGATCGCGACGTCCTTGGTCTGGCACATACGGAAGACATCGCCCCGGCTGACCTGGAGGGTCAGCACCGTCTGACCGGCGCCGTTCACCACGCGGACGATGCCGTCGGCATGGACCTTGAACGTCTTGTCGTGGCTGCCGTACTCCTCGGCGGCCTGCGCCATCAGCCCCACGTTCGGCACCGAGCCCATCTTCGCCGGATCGTAGGCGCCATTGGCCTTGCAGTCGTCGATGACCGCCTGGTAGACGCCCGAGTAGCTGGAGTCCGGGATCACCGCGAGCGTGTCGTGCTCCTCGCCGTCCGGCCCCCACATGTGCCCGCCGATTCGGATCATCGCGGGCATCGAAGCGTCCACGATCACGTCGCTCGGCACATGCAGGTTGGTGATGCCGCGGTCGGAGTCAACCATGGCGAGCGGCGGGCCAGCCGCCATCTCCGCCTCGAACGAGGCGCGGATCTCGTCTCCGCCGGGCAGCGAGCCGAGGCCGCGGAAGATCGAGCCCAGCCCGTCCTCGGGAAAGAGCCCGGCCTCGGCCAGCCGCATCCCGTAGCGAGCAAACGTCCTGGGGAAGAACGCGCGCACCGCGTGCCCGAACAGAATCGGGTCGCTGACCTTCATCATCGTCGCCTTGAGGTGCAGCGAGAACAGCACGCCATCCGCCTTCGCCACCTCGATCTGGGCGGCCAGGAACTCATCGAGGGGGCCGACGTGCATGACCGAGGTATCCACGACTTCGCCCGGCAGCACCGGGACGTGCTCACGCAGGACGGTGAGATCACCGCTGCGCTCCGTCAACTCGATGCGAAGCTCGTCCTGCGAATCAAGCACCACCGACCGTTCGGTATGACAGAAGTCTTTGGCGGTCATGCTCGCCACCCGGGTCAGCGAGTCAGCGACCCAGGCGCCCATACGGTGCGGATGGGTCCTGGCGTAGTTCTTCACCGCCGCGGGCGCGCGGCGGTCGGAGTTGCCCTGGCGCAGCACCGGGTTGACCGCGCTGCCCTTCACCTTGTCGTAGCGGGCGCGGATCTCGCGCTGCGTTTCGTCGGAAGGCTCGTCCGGGTAGCCGGGCAGCGCGTAGCCCTGGGCCTGCAATTCGGCGATGGCGGCCTTCAGCTGCGGAACCGAAGCGGAGATGTTCGGGAGCTTGATGATGTTCGCCCGGAGCTCATGGGTCAGCTCCCCCAGCTCGGTCAGCGCGTCGGGGATCCGCTGGTCCTCGCGCAGGTAGTCGGGGAAGACCGCGAGGATGCGCCCGGCCAGCGAGATGTCGCGGGTTTCGAGGGTGACCCCGGCCTTGGCCGCGTAGGCCGCGACGATCGGCAGGAACGAGTACGTCGCCAGCAGGGGCGCCTCGTCGGTGTGCGTGTAGATGATCGTCGAATCGGTCACGGTCACTCCGTCGTGTTGTGCGGCTCGGTATCGGTCGCCGTCGCCGTCGCGGTCACGGTCACGGTCGCGGTCACGGTCCGCGGCAACTTACTTGACATCAAGATATCCGATAAGCATCAGAACGCGTTATGCAACCACAGCGCGAGCCCGAGCACACCGCCGCCGAGCACGGTGAACGCCAGCACGTCCACGACCTTGCTGCGCGAGGCAAGCGGGCCCGCGTAGCGCGGCGGCAGCGCCACCCTGGCCACCGCGGCGACCAGCAGCGCGCACCCGGCCAGCCCGGCCCCGATGCCGGTGTACCGCGATCCGCGCAGCGCGATGAGCAGGCCCACGACCACACCGGTCAGCACCACCAGGTACGTCAGGACGCCGACGACACCTCGGTCGCTGTCGCCACCACGGCTGACGGGGCGGACCTGGGGATCCGGGTTATGTTGCACGAGCCTCACAAGCCTCCTGCGGCAGTTTACCTGCGCGAGGTAGGAGGGTAACGAGAAGGTGAGACATCACTAACGGCACCGATAGACGGGAGGGTCCGCCGTGGATACACCGTTCCTCCGTATCGAGGACAGCGGCGACGTCATATCGCTAGCCAAGGAGGTTACGACGGTGGGGCGGGGGGCCGGGGTGGACATCCGCCTGGACGACCCCAGCGTGTCCCGGCTGCACGCGGAACTGGTGCGCCGGGGGCCCTATGTGTACGTGACCGACCTCGGTTTATCACGTAACGGAACCCGGGTGAACGGGCGGCCGGTCGCCCGCCGGGTCCTTGAGGAAGGCGATGTGCTGAGCTTCGGCGCGGCACGATGCCGGATCGGCGGCCTGCTCACCGAAGTGCTGGACGCTGAGGCGGAAATGCGGCGTTCGGCCACGCCCGAGCTGACCAGGCGCGAGCTCGACGTGCTGACCTCGCTGTGCCGGCCGGCGCTGTCCGACGAGGCCTTCGCCACGCCCGCTACCGCGGTGGAGATCGCCGCCGACCTGGTGGTCACCGAAGCCGCCGTCAAGCAGCACCTGCTCCGGCTCTACCAGAAGTTCCGGATCCCCGAAGGCACCAACCGCCGGACCCGGCTGGCCAACGAGGTAGTCGCGCTGGGCCTGGTCCGGCCGCTGCCGCTGGCCGACTTCGGGTCAGAGACGGGTGTGCCCGGTCAGCCAGGTCGCCGTCCGAGTGACCAGCGAATGCAGTGACGGGATCTTGGGCAGCATCGGCAGGTGCGGGATCACCGCCACGTGCGGGACGCTCGGGGCGGTCGCCGGCCAGAAGTACGGCGGCTGTGACATCGCGATCGTCACAGCCGCCGCGGCCAGTGCCCAGCTGGCGAGCGCGGCGGCCGTGGCCGACATGGGGGTGCGGGACAGGGCCCCGGCTATCTGACGGAGCTGACGCCGGGGCCGTCGTGAGCCGGGGCCGATCGCGTAGCAGATGACGGCGGCCGCTGCGCCGAAGGCGGGTGCCTTCGGCGTTCCGGCGTGATGCGTCAGGGCGATCGTGGCGGCCCACCCGGCCAGGCCGCACACGATGGCGAACGGCGCCAGCATGATCGTGGTGAGCAACGCCCTGGCCAAGGTCAGCGGGGCGAGCAGGATGGCGAGCGGGCCGCGGGCGACCAGGTGGTGCTGGGCGGTGTCCGCGGCGCGCAGCAAGGTGATGACGGCCAGCGACGCGATCAGGCCGGCCACCGGAAGGGCGACGGTGAGCGCCGCGGCGGCCACGGTGAACGCGAGCCCGGGCAGCCAGCCAGGGTGGGCTGCCTCGCCGGCCGGGCGAGCGGCGCGGACCGGGCGGCCAGCCGGAGGATCGTCCGGGATGCCTGCCCGGCCGATCGGGCCGGGCGGCAGCAGCGGGGCCGATGGGATGGCCCTGGGCCGGGCTTGGGCTTGTCCGCTGGGGTAGCCGTTGTTTCCTGGACGGGCCGGGTACAGCTGGCGGCGCTCCAGGGGATCAAGCGCGGTCAGCGTGTCGAGGTTGGTCTCGGAAAGCGCTTTTGGCGAGCCGTTGCCGTTTAGGCCGTTGCCGTTCAGGCCGACCGCGGCGGCTGCTGCTGCGGCCGCGGCGGTCGCGGCGGTCGCGGCGTAGCCGTCGCGGCAGGAGGCGCCCAGCCACGTGGCGGCGGGCCTCCGGGCCGGGTCCCTGGCCAGCGCGGCGGACACCAGCGGCACCAGCGGCGCGGGGACGCCGGCGAGGTCGGCACGGCCGGAGATCACCCGGAAGAAGATCGTCTCGAACGACCCGGTGCCGTATGGCGGGCGGCCGGTCGCGGCGAAGGCAACCGTGGCACCCCACGAGTGCACGTCTGACGCCGGGCTGCTCGGCTTGCCTTCGATCACCTCGGGGGCCAGGTAGCCGGGAGTGCCCATCACCATGCCGGTCTGCGTCAGCCGGGTGGCCTCCGGCGCCTGCGCGATGCCGAAGTCGATAACCACCGGCCGGTCGTCGGTCAGCATCACGTTGCCGGGCTTGAGGTCGCGGTGCACGATACCCGCCGCGTGGATCGCCGCCAGCGCCTCGGCCAGGCCGGTCGCGAGCCGTTGCACGCCGCTGGCGGACAGCGGGCCTTGTCTTCGTACCAACTCGTCCAGCGTGGGACCGGGCACGTACCTGGTCACGATGTAGGGGAACTCCCCCGTCACGTCGGCATCCAGGACCTCAGCCACATACGGGCTGTGAACGCGGCGCATCGTCTCCACCTCGCGGATCAGACGGCGGCGCGCGTTCACGTCTCCGGCAACCCAAGGGCGGAGCACCTTAAGAGCCACCAGGCGGCCCTCCGGGTCACGCGCGAGGTGAACTACCCCCATGCCGCCCTCACCGAGCCGGTCCTGGAGGCGGTACGGGCCCAGGGAGGCGGGCATTCGTTCCGTCGCAGGCATCCTGCATACAGAGTACGGATGGTTGGCCGCTTTGGGGGCGATCAGAAAATAACCATTTACAACGAACGGCAGTGGTGCTGCGCCCTGAGACCTGCTTGGTCACTCAGGGTCAGGCGCTACGAGCCGGCGACGAGTTTGCGCAGCGCCTGCGCGGCCTGAGCGTTCTGTTCGGCGTGGGTGACGAGAGCACTGGCCAGGGCCGTGGTCCATTCGCTGAGCGGGACCGTCTGGCGAGACAGCACCACGCCGCGCACGGCGCGGCAGATCTCCGCCACCGGCCGGCCATTCTGCACACTGAGCGTCATCTGCTGATCACCGAGGCGCACTATGATCCTGGTCACCTCGCCGGCGCGCCCGCGCATCCGGTCGCCCATCGACTGCTTCCGCTCCACGGTCACGAAGTCGGGCGGCAGAGCGTCGCTCAGCGACTGGGTCAGCACCTTGGCGTAGACCGCCACGTCGGCGCTGTCAGCGCGGAGCGCGGCGGTGACCATGTCCAGCGAGAGCGCGTCGTCATACTCAGTCATCTGTCAGCCCCATAGCGTTTCGATGCCGTGATTCTAAGGGGGTTTATCCCGGGGAGGTAAACACGGACTATCCCGGGGGGTAAAAACCAACCCCCCGGACCCCCCGACCGGCGACGCTGTGCTTGCCCGGGGGGCAGACACCAACCCCCCGGACCCCCCGACCGGCGACGCTGTGCTTGCCCGGGGGGCAGACACAAACCCCCCGGACCCCCCGACCGGCGACGCTTCTCGCCGTTAGATTCGCCCGGCCGGGAGGCCCCTGCGGGACCTCCGCGGCCGGGCGAGCGCGAAACTCGCTGCCGCTCGCCGCGCTGCCGCCGTGGTCACAGGGCGAGCGCGAAGCTCGTTCGTGCTCGCCGCGGGGGGGTCTGTAGCAGCTCGCGCTCCGATGGCCTGGCCTCGAGGGGGATGGTTGGCGCAACGTACCCCGCCTGGGGGGATGGTTGGCGCAACGTACCCCTTCGCGGGGGAGCCCGGGAATCCAAGCGAGTGCTGTTCTCGGCTCGCAACGCCTCGGTCCGGCAGGACGATATGCGCCTTTGTTGCAAAGCGGACGCCATCCGGCCCTGACCCGTGGAAGGAAAGGGCCCTGCGGAAGGAAGGGCGCTGGTTTCCGGCGCCTTTTCTTCCGGATGGCTCCTAACTTCCACAAAGTGGCTGGTCAGTGTGCCCGGTATGCGGCGATACGTGAAAGTTCATTGGGCTGCGCGTATACGGCGAAGGCGGCAATGGCAGGATATGTCGGGAATATGAGCTGTTCCGGAAATGCGTGCATTGGGGGAACGGTCCACGCTTTTATGGGGAAGCCGATCCCCCAATCGCGGTTAGAGGTCAGAGCAGGCGGAGCTGGCGGTCGGCGGGGCGGCGGGGGCGGCCCGATGGACGGGGCGCGTTGAGCAGTCGCTGGTCGATGGCGGCCAGAAACGGCGAGCGCCCCGCGTTCTGCTGCGCACCGAACCTGGTGCGGCGGCCGGCGCAGGTGAGGAACAGCTTGCCGCGGGCCCTGGTCATCGCGACGAACAATAGCCGCCGTTCCTCGGCCGTGTCGGCCTCCGAAGCCAGGGCGGCCCCCGGCAGCCGCAGCGGGAGCAGGCCGTTCTCACAACCAGCCAGGAAGACAACCTCGAACTCCAGGCCCTTGGCGGCGTGCAGGCTCAGCAGCGTGATCGCTTCCGCCCGTGGGTCCAGCGCGTCGGTCTCCGCACCGAGAGCGATCTCGTGGTAGAAGCGTTCGATGTCAGCGCGGCATCGACGGGCAAGCGGCATGAGAACTTCGCCTGCCGCGCGGACGTCGGCCACCATCGGGTCCCGTTCGCCGCGCGACTTCGTTATCGCTGATACCGCGGCGGCCACCCTGGCCGGCACGTCGGGCAGCTTCGGCCCCTCTGACACCAGGCGCATCTCGCGGATGATGTCCGCCGCTCCCGCGCGCCGCGCGAGCAGGTCGTGTGAGCGCTTCTGATACGGCAGCCCGGCGCGGGTCAGCGCCTGGCCCAGCGCACCGGCCTGCGCGTCGGTGCGGTACAGCACCGCCACGTCGGAAAGCCCGATCTTGCCGTGGCCGTGCCCGTCGGCCCGACCGCTGTCCAGGGAGTGGAAGGACGCGCCGCCCAGCAGACCATCGACCGTGGCGGCGATCCACGCTGCCTCGGCGGGCTCGTCCGCGGTCTCGTGAAAGGTCACGACGTCGGTTCGCGGATCGCTTCGCGCGCTGGCGCCCCATGCGGCCGAGGACGAGGCCGACCGGCTGGGAACCAGCGTCGACGGGGCGATGGCCTGCATCGCGGCGGTCACTATCAGCGGGTGAGAGCGATAGTTCGTGGCCAGCTCCACCGTGGTGGCGTTGCCGAAGTCTTCGGTGAAGCGAAGGAAGAATCCGACGTCCGCGCCACGGAAACCGTAGATCGCCTGATCCGGGTCGCCGATAGCGGTCAGGCCTCCGCCGTCGCCGCTGAGCTGGCGGAGCAGCCGGTACTGCGTGGCGTCGATGTCCTGGTACTCGTCCACGCTGACGTACCGCCAGCGATCGCGTAGCGCGGCGGCGATGTCCGGATGCTCATCGAGCAGCGCGACGGTCAGCTCGACGAGGCCGTCGAAGTCCATCAGCCCGCGTGCGGCCAGCGCGCTACGCAGCGCTTGTTTGCTGTCCGCGCTATCCGCGTCGGCGTCGAGCCTGGCCAGTAGTTCACGTCCGGCCCGCTCGGACCCGGCCAGCTCGATGGCGACGCTGAGCGCGGCCGCCTCGTCCGCCACCCCGAACCCCGGTGGCAGCCCGGCGACCTCATGATGCTCGCGCAGAATCCGCAGGCCCAGGCCGTGGAAGGTGGTCACGGTGAGCTTGTCGTCTTCGTTCAAGCACAACGCGGCAAGCCGGTCGCGCATCTCCTGCGACGCGCGGCGGGTGAACGTGATCGCGAGGAACTGGCTGGCGGGGACGCCTTGCTCCATGACCTGATGCGCGATGCGATGGGTCAGCGTGCGGGTCTTGCCAGTGCCGGGTCCCGCGATGATCAGCAGCGGCCCGGGCGCGGTCGCCGCATCCCGCTGATCCGGGTCGAGCCCGTCCAGCACGGAACCCGTATCGCCCCCAAATCCCGAAATGTCGGACTTGTACGCTAGCGGTCGAGGGGGCGTTGCTGGTGTGGGAAGCGCTACTGATATGGGGGACGGAGCAGGAGTGTGTGCCGCTGATCTGTCCGTCGTTCTGGCTGGTGTAGCAGCCGAAACGCCAGACGTCTGGGGGATGTCGAACAGCCCGGTCATGCCGAACAGCGCTCCGCCGTCGAGTTCGCCGGGCTGGAACAGCCGGATGGTGCCGTACTCGCCGTCGTAACCGGCGTCCCTGATCACCTCACCGCGACGCAGCCTGGCGATCGCCTCGCTCACCCGCGCGCCGCCGATCCGGTGCAGATCCTCCAGCGGAACCTCGCGCAGGATGCTCAACTCCGGGCCCACCGAGGCAACCAGCCGGTCTACCTCCCTGGTCACCTTCTTACTCTTCGGCCCGGTACCCAGGATCTCCCCCATGATTTCGGGCAACTGCACCAGGCAGGTGAACCCCGCGGCGCCAGAAGGCCGGAATCCGGCCGGCCGGTCGGCCAGCTCGGCCACGCGGTGCAGCACACCGACGGTGAGGAGCTTGCCGCAGGCCGGACATCTGGTGTCCAGCTCACGCGTGCGCTCGGGTTCGAGCCGGACCCCGCACTTGCGGTGACCGTCCAGGTGGTACTTCCCCTCCTCGGGAAAGAACTCGAGCGTGCCCGCCAAGCCTTCGCCGGTCCGCAGCGCGTCCGCCATCGCGAAGTAGTCCAGGCCGGTGCCGAACAGCGTCGCCTCACGGCCCAGCATTGGCGGCGAATGCGCGTCGGAATTGCTGACCAGGCGGTAACGATCGAGCGAGGAGCAGGCCCAGTTCATCTCCGGGTCCGAAGACAGGCCGGTCTCCAGCGCGAATATGTGCTCGGCGAGGTCGGCGTAGCAGTCCTGCACCGCGTCGAAGCCCGACTTGGAGCCGAGTACGGCGAACCACGGCGTCCAGATGTGCGCGGGCACCAGGAAGCAGCCAGTGCCGGCCGACAGCGTTATCTCCAGCAGATCGCGTGAATCCAGGCCGAGGATCGGCCTGCCGTCCGAGGCCAGGTTGCCGATCCTGGCCAGCGCGACGGCGATCCGGTCCGCGGCCTCGAAGTCCGGGGCGTAGATGAGGTGATGCACCTTCCTGGTGCGCTCGTCGCGGCGGTAGATCGTGGATATCTCCGCCGACAGCATGAACCGGACAGGGCCGCTGCAAACCGATGGCACATCACGCTCGAGCCGTTGCTCGAGATCCGGCCGCATCCGGAACAAGCCGGGCTCCGCCGGGACCAATGTCTCTTTGAGTTCCGCCATCCACGCCGGGTGGGTGAAGTCGCCCGTGCCGAGCACGGTGAGTCCCTTGCGCAACGCCCACCAGGACAGATGCTCAATGTCACAATCCCTGCTACAGGCGCGGGAGAACCGAGAATGAACATGCAGATCAGCGATGAACATGTTTCCCCTGGCGGATGGCGACCACGATCGGCGCGCGGCGCTGGATTGGCCTGTGCCTACGGCCGCGGCGCGACGCCGCGTCGAATCCTCCCACGGCGAGATGCCGTCCGCCGGGATATCGCGACGGGACCCAGGCCCTCGCAGGCCATCGCCCCGCGGCGTGTCGCCCGCCACCGCGTGACCGATACCCGATATGTCGGATAAACGGGACAGCGAGGCGCGCGGATTCGCACCGTTCGCGCGACAGATGTGACTTCCCATGGAACATTCGAGCCCTGCGGAACTTCGGGCGCCGGTTTCCGGCACCTTTTTCTCCATGAGGCTCCAACCTTCCACGTCAGCAAGCGTCACGCGCGCACAAAGGGGACGAATGGTGAAATGTCGGGCGCGGGCGGAGGGGTGCGGGGGAGGCGGGTGGCGAGGGTGAGGGGGAACGCGGCCGGCGGAGCGGCAGGGGAAGGCGGCCGGCGGAGTCGCAGGAGGAACGCGGGCGGAGGGAGTGCGGAGGAAAAGGCGGCCGGCGGAGTGGCGGGGGGAACGCGGGGGGCGGG
>Ga0213881_10001366_pt1 | contig 11801 bp, 7 predicted proteins | sample BarmaccoBMER_R08_FD_160104 | JGI IMG/M metagenome (GOLD analysis project Ga0213881, IMG submission 160104) | Barbacenia macrantha exposed rock microbial communities from rupestrian grasslands, the National Park of Serra do Cipo, Brazil - ER_R08 ... | reverse complement strand
TTTCTAGATTTTTGTCTGAGAGCGAGAGATGGAATAGTGTTTTTCTACCCCTGCCCCCCCTGCTTCCCCCACTCCCCCTGCCCCCCCTGCTTCCCCTACCTCCCCAGCTCCCTCGTCCACGGGTGTTCGCTTTGAAAATCCCCAAACAAAAATGACAGCGATCGCACTAATCATCACCCATTCTGGGGGTAACAAATCTGGATTGATCACTCGTGCCAGTAGTCGTAAGCCCACTAGCAAAACCGTAAGATAGCCAGCCGCCTCTAGGCGAATATATTCATCTAGCCAGCGGATGAACAAGCCAGCCATGAACCGTAGAGTAATGATACCAATTGTGGCTCCTACCAGGACTATCCATGTTTCCTGAGAAACTGCGATTACGGTGGTAACACTATCTAAGGAAAATGCTAGATCCGTTAAAGCAATTGTCGGAATTGCTTGCCAAAGGGAGTCAAGGCGATGGGCGTGATGCTCCTGTTCATCACTATCGCTTGACGACAAAAAGTATTGCAGGACGAGCCATAGCAGATAAATCGCTCCCAGTACCTGAAACTGCCAGAACCGAGTTACCCATGTAACTGTCAAAATTAGGCTGATTCGCAGCACGTAAGCTACAACCAAACCCAGATTCAGCGCTTGACGTTGGAGCTTATCATCCTCTAGCCTTTGGGCGATGGCTGCTAGGGCAATTGCGTTGTCAGCAGATAGAACTGCCTCTAAAAGAACCAGGACCAGAAGTACAAAAGGAACTTCAATGCCTACATGCAGCGGAGAATCTAAAATTTGGTCTAGCATTAATGTTGTTTTTAGAAACCTAAAACTGAGAGCGACAGACAAAAAACTGAGAAATCGCAACGCGATCGTTACAATCCAGCTTAACCGAGAACGGGGTGTAGGAGAGGCGGATAGATTTAATCTGCATATCCCATGCCCTTCGTTCGCAGGACAGTTGACCGGGTTGTAAAGAAATTAGAAACTACCATATGCCGATCTGTGTCAAAAACTAAAGTATTTGAATGAGAGGTTGTAAGCTGAATAATCAAAATCTGCTAGCTCGATATCCTTACACCTAATTAAGCAATGTCTCAATCTACTATTGAATCAATTCTTCAAGAAAAGCGTTTATTCCCTCCAGATGCTGAATTCTCCCAAAATGCCCACATTAAGAGTCTGGCTGACTATCAACACCTCTGCAATCAGGCTAAGACCGATTCCCAGAAGTTTTGGGCAGAATTGGCAGAACAGGAGTTGCACTGGTTCCAAAAGTGGAACAAGGTACTGGATTGGCAACCCCCCTTTGCTAAGTGGTTTGTAGACGGCAAAATCAATATTTCTTATAACTGTCTCGATCGCCATTTGACCACCTGGCGTAAGAATAAAGCAGCTTTGATTTGGGAAGGGGAGCCTGGTGACTCGCGGACTCTGACTTATTCCCAGTTGCACCGAGAAGTCTGTCAATTTGCCAACGCCTTGAAACAGTTGGGAGTGCAAAAGGGCGATCGCGTAGGAATCTATCTCCCTATGATTCCTGAAGCGGCAATAGCCATGCTTGCCTGTGCCAGAATCGGTGCAACTCATGCTGTTATCTTTGGTGGTTTCAGTGCTGAAGCTCTAAAAGACCGCCTCAAAAATGCTCAAGCCAGGGTCGTCGTCACAGCTGATGGAGGCTGGCGGAAAGATGCGATTGTTCCTCTAAAGGAACAAGTGGATAAAGCCCTCGCGACTAGTGATGTTCCAGAAATCAAACATGTCTTAGTTGTCCGCCGGACTGGACAGCAAATTGACATGGTAACAGAACGGGATCGTTGGTGGCACGAATTGCAGGCAGAGGTTGCGGCTGATTGCCCAGCCGAACCAATGGATAGTGAGGATATGTTATTCATCCTCTACACTTCTGGCACTACTGGCAGACCCAAAGGAGTTGTTCACACCACTGGTGGTTACAACCTTTACAGCCACATCACCACCAAGTGGATTTTTGACATTCAGGACACTGATGTTTACTGGTGTACCGCTGATGTGGGCTGGATTACAGGGCACAGCTATGTTGTCTACGGTCCCCTGTCCAACGGTGCCACGACGCTGATGTACGAGGGGGCTCCCCGCTCCTCCAACCCTGGCTGTATGTGGGACGTCATTGAAAAACATGGTGTCACGGTCTTCTATACCGCACCGACAGCGATTCGATCTTTTATCAGAATGGGGGAACATCTACCTAAAGCCCGCAATCTGTCTTCTTTGCGACTACTAGGAACTGTTGGTGAACCAATTAATCCAAAAGCCTGGATGTGGTACTACCAAGTCATTGGTGGCAACCGCTGTCCAATTGTGGATACCTGGTGGCAAACAGAAACTGGTGGCATTATGATAACGCCTCTGCCTGGAGCGATTCCGCTTAAACCTGGTTCTGCCACCCTACCCTTTCCAGGAATTATGGCGGATGTTGTGGATTTGGAAGGCAACTCAGTCGGAGAAGATCAGGGCGGCTATCTAGTGGTGCGGCAGCCATGGCCAGGGATGATGCGTACAGTGTACGGCGATCCTGACCGCTTTCGCCGCACCTACTGGGAACATATCCCTCCCCAGAATGGGCAGTATGTCTACTTTGCTGGAGATGGAGCCCGACGCGATGCTGACGGTTATTTCTGGGTCATGGGGCGAGTCGATGATGTCCTTAATGTTGCAGGTCATCGGCTGGGAACAATGGAAGTGGAGTCGGCTTTGGTGTCGCATCCGGCTGTAGCTGAGGCAGCGGTAGTTGGTAAGCCAGATGAAATTAAAGGGGAAGGTGTAGTGGCTTTTGTTACTCTAGACGATACATATCAACCCAGCGAAGAGCTGAGCAAGGAATTAAAGCAACATGTTGTTAAGGAGATTGGTGCGATCGCTCGTCCCGATGAAATTCGTTTTTCTGACTCTTTGCCCAAAACCCGCTCTGGAAAGATCATGCGGCGGTTGCTGAGGTCTATCGCTGCTGGTCAGGCTGTTTCGGGCGACACATCTACTCTGGAAGATGTTGGTGTACTAGATAAACTGCGGGAAGGAGCGTGAGGGATGATGGGGAGATAGGGTGATGGGGTGATGGGGTGAGACAGGCGAAAGTTGAGAGTTTGGTTCTAGTTTTAACTTTTTGGCTTTGGCTTTTTGCTAGTAGCGGTTCTGGTCGAGCTTTAGCAGTTAGTGCTGTTAGCAATAAGTACAGGGCGAGTCAGTATCGGGAACTGGGGCTATCTTATCAACAGCAAGAACGCTACTTGTTAGCGATCGCCACGATGAAAAAATCTGTTGAACTCGATCCAGAAAATATTGTGGGACGAGTCAATTTAGGTTGGGCGCAGCATTTAGCAGGGCAAGATGATGCGGCAGCTGAGTCTTTGGTGCAAGCTATTTATCGCGATCCGGTTTCAGTTCCTGCCTTCAACGCTTTGGGGATTGTCTATCTAGTTAGCAATAAGTTGGCAGCAGCAGTTGTCGCTCACACCTGGGCGGCAACCTTACAACCTGACGATGAAGTTGCCTATTACAACTTGAGTTTGGCTTTCGAGCGTCTGCAGCAATACACATCGGCAATTGCCACTGCCAAGCGTGCAGCGACTCTAGAGCCTCACAATCCCCACCCGCTTGTAGCTCTGGCGATCTCTCAATGGGAGCAGGGTGATCGCTACTTAGCAAAGCTTGCCTACCGAAAGGCGAATGCTCTTGATTCTAGATACAGCGATCACTCTTTTCTCCCTTATCTCAAGAAAGCAGGATTTAGTCAGAGTCAAATTCAACTAGCTGACCAAATTCGCTTGGCTTTAAGTTTATAGAAGATCGGGAAGAACCTCTAAGTGAATAGAGGGTTTTTAAGTGATTCCACTGGTCTCTTCATCAAAGCTTTATGCATAGAGCTGTTGTAGAGCTATCCTTGTTCCGCAATCTCTCTGATCTCAATCAAAGATAGGAAATGTAACCTATTGTAAGGTCTTGCCCATTAATCTACTCTAGGTAAGGTATCTTTCCATGCGTATTCTTTCCATAGCAATCGCCTCTGGTATTGCGGGCTTAGGTTTGCTTGTTGGTTCTAATAATGCACAAGCAGCGAATCTGGTGACGAATGGTAGCTTTGAGACGTCCGGCGGAGCTGGACAGTTAGGTGGAAACACGAGCATAACGGGCTGGACGGTACCAACACCACCCAACAGCTACAGCTTCCTCTTCACACCTGGTTCCGCTGATACAACAGGGGTTAATGGTAGTCAGTACGGTAATTTAAAGCTTTGGGGTCCTAATGATGGCTCTGCTAATAGTCTGCCCGCCACTAGTCCTGATGGCGGCAACTATATAGCAGTAGATTCTGCTTTTCAGAATAATGGCACTAGTAGTCTGAGTCAAGCGTTGAGCGGTCTTACCCCAGGACAGCAATACACCGTGTCTTTTTATGATGCGGCTGCACAGCAACAAGGTTTTACTGGTCCCACTTTTGACCAGTGGCAGGTGAGTCTTGGCAACCAGACTCTGAAGTCAACTCAGTTTAATATTGCCAGTGAGGGTTTTAGCGGTTGGACTCCTGAATCGTTGAAGTTTACAGCTAATAGTGCAAGTGAAACGCTCAACTTTCTGGCCACAGGTGGTCCGAATGGATTACCACCCTTTGCTCTCTTAGATGGTGTCTCCGTTACCGCTGTTCCTGCGGTTGTTCCTGAACCCTCATTTGTCTGGGGTTTAGGTGCAATGATGGCATTCGGGTTAGGTGCTGCTTTAAATGCCAAATTGGCACTTAAGAAGTAAGCGCACTACATCCTGATATTTTGAGTCCTGGCACGGAAATGATCCGACATATGACACAGTATCTCCCTACACTCGCGCTAGATTTTTTCAGATTGGGTATCTGGTTGGTACTGCTCATGGTCATTTTTGTCCCCCTAGAAAGGCTCTGTGCTCAGCGCCAACAACAGGTCTTCCGTCAAGAATTCTTTGTAGATTTGGGCTATTACTTTCTCAACAACTTCCTGCCCAAGCTGCTGTTAATCCTCCCAATCTCAATAATTGCCTGGGGAGTTCATCACCTGGGAACCAGTGGGCCGTACACATGGGTAGCACATATGCCCCTCCGAGTGCGTTTCGTACTAGCCATCCTTGTAGGAGAATTTGGAGCCTATTGGGGTCATCGCTGGTCGCATGAGATTCCCTGGCTCTGGCGCTTCCACGCCATTCACCATAGCGCCAAGGAAATGGACTGGCTAGTTAATACCCGCGCCCACCCATTAGACATGTTCTTTACCCGACTTTGTGGCTTACTACCCATATATGTGCTGGGCTTAGCACAGCCAACGGGAAAGACAGTGGATTTGGTGCCGTTACTGTACGCACTGGTTGGTACTGTCTGGAGCTTCTTCGTTCACGCAAATGTGCGCTGGCGGTTCGCTTGGCTGGAGAAGTTAGTGGCGACCCCTGCCTTTCACCATTGGCATCATACCAATGATGGGACCAAGTACATTAACAAGAACTACGCTGCGATTTTCCCTTGGATGGACAAACTTTTCGGCACACTTTACCTACCCAGGAAGCGCTGGACTAAGAAATACGGTATTGATATGCCTATTGCCCCCACTTTTACTGGACAACTTCTCCAACCTTTTAGAAACGGTTGATAAATAGAACGTTAATAGAAGAGAATAGGCACTGGATGGAGGAGATATCAACTGTTTTTTGAATGTCTAAGTAAGCCTCCCCGCAAGTTGCGCTACAACGGCAACTAATTGCCTTGGGTCAATTGGCTTTGGTACGTGCATTTGGAAACCTGCCAGTAACGCTTGAATGCGGTCTTCTTCTCTGGCAAAAGCTGTCAAGGCAGCTGCTTTTATCTGTCCGCCTTGCTCTGGAGCTAACGCTCTGATCTTTTTAATGAGAGCATAGCCATCCTCAATTGGCATTCCAATGTCGCTCAGCAGCACATCTGCTGAAGAGCATTCGAGTTGCTGCATTGCCTCGCCTACTGACGCTGCTGCCTTGACTTCAGCTCCTACTTGTTCCAGCGCTGTCACCAAAAATTCACGGGTATCTATTTCATCATCGACAACTAAGACTCGTAACCCAGAAAGACTCTGGGAATCCTCAAATAGATCTTGCTTCTGAGCTAGTAGAGATTCCACAGCACTCACCCCCAAGGCATGAGTGCTGAGCGGCAGTTGCACAATAAATGTTGCTCCCTGACCAAGCCCTTGGCTTTCTACTCGAATCGTCCCATGATGCAGTTCCACTATGTGGCGAACGATCGCTAAGCCCAGCCCTAGCCCATTATGTGCTCTGGTAGTTGTACCCTCAGCTTGACGGAAGCGCTCAAAGATATAGGGCAAAAAATCAGGGCTGATGCCAATGCCTGTATCAATGACTTGAATTTGGGCTTGGGAATTGCTACTGCCAAGCCGCACCTCAACCCATCCACCCCTGGGTGTGAATTTGATGGCGTTGGAGAGCAGGTTGCAGACAACTTGCTGCAAGCGGTCTGGATCGCCATTAACCAAACCTACATAGTGGAACTGGGACTCAACCTGAATCGTCTTGGTATCTGCGGCAGGACGCAGCGTCTCAATAGCCGCTTCAATTACTTGTTTCAGATCGGTTGGGCGGTTATATAGGCGTACCTGACCTCGAATAATGCGTGAGATATCTAGCAGGTCTTCAATCAACTGGGTCTGGGCTTGGGCGTTGCGTTCAATTATACTCAAAGCTTGCTCTGTCTTCTCTGGGTCAAACTTCCGAGCCCGCAGTAGTCTTGCCCAGCCAAGGATGGCATTCAGAGGCGATCGCAGCTCGTGTGAGACAATCGCTAAAAACTCATCTTTCATCCGGTTAGATGCCTCAGCTTCAGCCCGTGCCGCCTGCTCATAGAGCAACTGGGCGCGAGCTGCTTCTGCACGCTTGCGCTCCGTGATATCGCGCTGCACCGAAACCCAGTGAGTGTAATAGCCAGTTTCATCTGCCACTGGTCTCATGCTCATCTCTACCCAAAATTCTGTGCCCTCCTTGCGGTAGTTGATCACCTCGGCGACTACTGGCTCAAATTTCTTCAGTGATGCCTTGAGTTTTGCAAGTACGCTCCGATCGGTCAAAGGTCCCTGTAAGAAGCGTGGGGTGAGGCCCAACACTTCCTCCTGACCGTAGCCAGTCATATGAGTAAAGGCTTCGTTAACATAGAGGATGCGCGGACCTGGCTCGTCAAGGGGCTCCGCCTCGGTAATGAGCACAGCGTCATTCGCATTGACAACCACTGACTCCAGTAGCCGTAACCGCTCTAAAACCTGTTTGCGTTCGGTCACATCACGTACTAGCCAGCGCAGGGTAACTGATTTACCTTCCCAATTGCGAATGGTGCTTACCTTCATAGCAACGTCCAAAGTTACCGGATTTTCCAAGCGCGAAATGCGTGGCTGGAGGCGGACTTCCCACTCTGCCACCTGGTTCCCTTGGCGTAGTTGGTTCAGCTTGGTCCGAAAGTTCTGACGTTCTGATGCAACTAAAAAATTGACTATTGGTTTACCCACCAAGAACTGAGACTTGATGTTAAGCAGCCTAGCGGCGGCGTCATTGGCTTCCTGGATTTTTCCTTCTCCATCAGTTACCAGATAGCCATCCGGAGCTTCCTGAAATAAATCTTGGTAGCGCTGACGCTCCGCTTCTACCGTTTGACGAGCGATGGAGAGCGCTTCATTCTGCGTTCGTAACTCCTCCTCGGCTACCTGTAATTCTAAAAAGGCAGTGTTTAGCTCCTCAAGGGCCACGGGTAACCACTCTTGCTGCTCTCTTGGTGCCGCGCGGGTATCCTTCTGTAAGGTACTCATACGCTCGTACAAGAGCTTGAGCTGCTGAAAAAATTTTTCCTCTTTCACGCTATGTCTCTTCTATATAGCTGATAAGCAAATAAACCTTTGATTTTTTGTGAGCGGGCCGGTCCGGTGAAGTCTCAACGTTCCACTAGAGCCGCCTCCAGCGGCGCGACGAGTGCAAGCTCAATATTCACATCAGCTAGATGTTTTGATTAGAGCTAGATTAACTGCTATCGTCTCAACATACTATCTCCTTAAGCTGGAAATAAATGTTACGTTTACTCGTACTCAGGAATACAAAGTCAACGGTACACCGCCTTGCAAAGGCGGTGTACCGTTGACCGCCTTCCGCGGGAAAAATCATTTGCTAAATGCTTTTGGATAAGCAATGCGCTTGTGATTGAATTGTTGCCACACTTCTACGAAAATTTCGGCAATTTGTGGCATTTCTGCTCGACTTAAACCAGAATCTATTAACTGGTTGTCCTGCCATCGGGCTCGCAGAATTTTATTAACCATCACTAATGCTTGTTCTGGAGATGCCTCTTTGAGCGATCGCAGCGCTGCCTCACAAGAATCTGCCAACATCACAATCCCAGCTTCCCGTGATTGGGGAATCGGACCATCGTAGCGAAAATCCATTTCACGGATTACTATACTTGGATTGGCTTTTGCCAACTGTTCTGCTTGGTGATGGAAATAAGCAATTAACATCGTGCCCTGATGCTCTGGAATAAAAGCTTGAACTGCTGTAGGCAACCGATGCTTGCGAGCCATGACTAATCCTTCGCTCACATGCTTTTTGATAATTTCAGCACTCTTCCAAGGGTCATTAATCTCATCATGCTTATTAGAACCATCCATCTGATTTTCGATGAAGCCTAGGGAGTCATGCATTTTTCCGATATCGTGGTACAGAGTACCGGCACGGACGAGTTCAACGTTGCACTCCAAGGCCTTGGCAGCTGCTTCTGCTAGGGTGGCAACGAACATAGTATGTTGGAAGGTGCCAGGAGTTTTAGCTGCAAGTTGCTTTAACAAAGGTCGATTCGGATTTGCCAGTTCTGCTAATCGACTGGGGGTGACTAGGTCAAACAAGCGTTCTAGATAAGGACTTAGTCCCAGAGCTACAATACTCCAGGCTAAGCCTGAAAGACCAGACACTGCTGCTTCTCGAAGTACCAGTATGTACCAGAATGGACTTGCTGCTGTGGCACCGAGAACAAGCCGCCCCAGTAGGTAAACCCCTGCTTGGGTTAATCCGACCATACCACCCAATAAAGCTAGCTCCTCGCGTGATCGCAGTCGCCCTGCCATCCAGCTACTTAAGAGTCCTCCAGCGGCAGCAGGCAACAGATACCCATAGCTAACATGCAAACTGCCTTTCAGCAGTACTGTTAACAGCCCCACTACTGTCACGCCTAACAAAGAGCTGTAGAAGCTACCTAATAGCAAACCAATTGCTGACAGATCAACATAAGGCACACCTACTGTGGCTAGCAGCGGAGCGCTCAAGGTTAACAACAATATCAATAGATGATCCTGTTGGCGCAATCGGAAGCAGAATTTTTGTTCTACTAACCCAAAGACGCCAACTGCTGCAACGATAAAACCGCCCAGCTGCATTAACCCTAGCCAGTTAATTCCTCGACGACTGAGGCCGAAATAATCAAGTTCTAGAAACTCTAACGGGGTAATGAGCTGTCCAGCTCGCACAATCACTTGACCTTTATGAACTTCAAGAAACACAGGTTGCACCGCTGCCGCCGCCAGTTTTGCCTGCTGTTGCATTTGTCCTATGTCTTGCTTCAAATTTGGCTGTAACACACTTAGCAGCAAGTCTGTTACTGGAGTTTTGGCAGCTGGAGGTACCAGCGTTTTGACCTGCAAACTCACCGCCTGCTGCAAGACATTTGGTGGCAGCCCAGGCGCAATACCTTGGGCAAGAATGCGCTTAGTGGCGTCACGGATTCCAGCTTGAGTTAATTGCCACTCAGCATCAGGCAACTGTAGCAGGGAGGTTTCATAAAAAATTTCATTTTTTGCAACCTCTGGTTCTCTGAGTTTTGCTAAGGCTTGATTGTAGCGCTGACGTGCTTGAGAAATGGCAGCAACAAGGGTGGAGAATTGTTGGGGAGAAGCCTGTGAACGATATGCTTGTAGTTCTGCCACAATTTTCTGTAGACTGCCTTGCGGTTTTTGTGTATCTACCGATGCTTTAAGCTTGCGCTCTTCTTGAGAAGCCTTAAGTACTGCTTGCCATTCTGACTCTGGGCAGTCACGGAGATGCATTTGAGTAGCCGTAGACAGAATAGAAGTGTCGAAAAAGGGAAAAGGTCCCGCTGTTTGGCGCAGCTCGTTACCTAGGTCTAGTGCTTGCTGTAAGTCTTGCTCGATCTGTTGGTTAACAACTGGATCGATCATCAGTATTGGTGTTGAGCCTGTCAAAGCAGCTCTGCGTTTAGCCTGTGTACTTTTTACATCTTCAATGCGAGCATCATAGGGAGCTTTAATCGTTTGCGGTGCATTGGTGCCTACATCTAGTTTGGGCTGGTTGTAATAGCGATGCCCCATAACTCCCGTTAGGGATAATACTGCTATGAGGACAACAGCTGAGGAACGGTCTTTTCGGAGGCGATGCATCCTTTGGCTGCCGTAGTGCTGGGGGGCTGGTGGTTGGAAATTGCTTACCAAAGGCAGCTTTGGTTTCGAGCTTTGGTTTTCTGGTTCAGGAGGCAGAACCACTAGTGAGGTTTGAGGATCTGCTACAGCAGATGGCTTTTTTGAAAACAAACGTTTGAGCGGCTGATGCCGTCGTAGCGATCGATTAAACTGCTGCATCATAGATTCAAGCGTTTTCATCGCCTGTAACCGCATTCAGCGGCTGGGTAGCGAACGGTGTAACAGTTCTCGGCGGTTGCCGATTGGTTCATGTTTGCCACGATGCTACTCACACACCACAAGCGGAAACTGATTGTTTATCAAGATACAACCTATAACAGATTTCAGATATTCCTTTTGACAGATTTGTTCAGGAGGCTGGGCAGTTCTAGTGCTACAGTTTACCCTTCTAACGGGGACGGAGACCGGAGCAAGGCAGCAAAATTGATCTAGGGTCACTGATGGCAGCTATTTGAGTCAAGACACTCGATTGTTGGTTGCTATACGCTCCTGACCAAACTGCTAGTAGTTTATCTGCTAATTTTAGCATTTGAGTCGTAGTGTTCATTCCCCAATCTGCTAGTGCAGTATCTGACCTGGAGGCAACCATTTGTAGAGGAGATGGAATCCCTACAGTACTGTTATAAGATCCTGACAGAGCGCCAGTGAGGGTAGCAGTTATCTGAGATTGAATGCCTATCTGAGTTGCTCGCAAAACTGAAAGACGGTAGTCCTCTACTGTACTTAAAAAGCAGTAAAGTGCTAAGGCAAGCGAATGGCTCAACTGAGTTCCTTGTATCTGAGTTGCAATTATTCTCAAGCTTGAGCCCTGCTCTAAACATGCTTGAACGAGTGCTAAATCTTGTGTTAGTTGGCTAGGTGCTTTTAAAAAGGAAATGATCTTGGGAATTAAAGTAGCTGGATTCAGTTTCTCTTTCAGAGACTGGGCGATCGCATATCCCATTGCTAGCACCCCATCTTGCCCTATTGATTCCGGTAAAATTTTGACTAGGGCAAGCAAGTTCTGCCGCAGTTTCACTTCATCTTCGTGGTAGAAAAGCGCCACAGGTATGCTAGCTATGAGTGCTTCTCCTGAAAAAACACTATCCTTAGTGTTAAAATTAGGAAATTCACCTGAAAAGCGCACACACCAATCCTCAGGCTCAAATTTACCCAGCTCAATCAAGCTCTCGGCTCCCAAAACAGCTAGCCTGTAACATATAACTATTTGTAAAGAATCACTGGGGTAATAACTCCCTCCTAGCGCTGCCCCAAGCCAACAACCGCGAAATCGACTTAAGAGTGAGTAGCGCATAATTTGACTATTCTTTG
>Ga0213881_10001365_pt1 | contig 11814 bp, 12 predicted proteins | sample BarmaccoBMER_R08_FD_160104 | JGI IMG/M metagenome (GOLD analysis project Ga0213881, IMG submission 160104) | Barbacenia macrantha exposed rock microbial communities from rupestrian grasslands, the National Park of Serra do Cipo, Brazil - ER_R08 ... | reverse complement strand
GGGGTCGGAGGCTGCGTCGGTGGTCAGCGCGGTCCGCAGGGTGGTCATCGCGCGGTACTGCAACGCTTTGACCGAGGCGGCCGTGCGGCCCATCACCGCCGCGGTCTGGGGCACGGTGCGGTCTTGGATGAAGCGGTGATAGAGCACCTGCTGCTGGTCTGTGGCCAGTCGCGCGAGGTGGCACCGCAGCGTTGCCGCGGTCTGTCGGGCGATCACCACGTCTTCCGGGCTGAGCTCTGCTGCTGCGGTGTCGGGAATGTCGGCGACCGGCAGGTCATAGCGGGTGCGGCGGGACTTGGCGTGGTCGCGGACTCGGTTGCGGGCGATGACGTGGAGCCACACCCCCACATCCCGGCCCCGATCCGATACCGAGTGGATGGCGCGCAGCGCCTGGGCAAACGTTTCGCTGGTGAGGTCTTGCGCAAGGTGTCGATCCCGCACCTTGGCGGTGACGACCCGCTGCACCTGGGCGACGTAACGGGCATACAACCGCCCGAACGCCTCCCGATCACCGGCCTGCGCGGCCGCGACCAGATCCCACGACCCCACCGCCGCATCAGGATCTGACTGTCTATTGTGGACAGACAAATTATGAGTGGTCTTTACCATGGGTGGTGTCCTCGATTACCTCGATGTGGTTGGGGAACCCGACCCGACGGGCGATCTTGGCGGACTGACCGCCGGGTCAGCACTACTCAATCGATGCACGCACGGCATTGCGTGCCCCGGCCCGTGCCAGACGTGGACATCCCTCCGCCCGCCCGTAAGCCGGGAGTCGGTGTGTCCGTGGTGCTGCGCCGAGAGACCGCACACACCGCCACACCGGCTCGGCGCGCTCAACATGTATCCGGCCCGCGGCTTCTCGGCTTGGCGGCGTCGCTGGCTTCTGAGTCCTGGGCGCCCGCGTCATCACGCCACCCCCCGCGCCAGGTCCCTCGCGGCCGGCTCCGGCTCGAGATCGTGGGCGGCAGTGGGAATGGTGGACCGCCCGCGAGCCTGTGCGGCGGCCTGACGCCGTGCCGTGGCCACCCGAGTAGTCACTTCGCTGACGGCCTGACGAGCTCGTACAAACGGATCAGCCACCTCATCGGGTGCCGGTGTTGGCGGTGGTGGCCGCAGCTGGGCGCGTAGCGCCAGCAAACCCCGATGGGCCAGCGCCTTAACCGCCTCATCGGTGCGCCCGGTCACCGCCGCCACGGCCGCCACGGGCAGCTCGTCGAAATACCGCAGCCGGATCACCTCCCGCTGCGGCGGCGTCAACCCCGCCACTGCCGCACGCACCTGCGCGGCGGTCTCCGCCGCCAACACCGCCTGCTCCGGCCCCGGATCCCGGTGCGCGACATCGGCGGTGGCAACGTCGGTGATATCGGCGACATTGGCCACGCTGGTCTCCCGCTGCGCCCGGGAAGACTTCCAATGATCGGCCAGCAGATTGCGGGCGATCGTGGTCAACCACGCCCCCACATCCCGCCCCTGATCACTGATCGAGTCGATCCGGCGCAACGCCCGCGCGAACGTCTCCCCCGTAAAGTCCTGCGCCAAATACGGGTCGGGCACCCGATGACTAACATACCGGGCCACCCCCTGGGCGTAGCGGGCATACAACCGCCCGAACGCCTCCCGATCCCCGGCCTGCGCCGCCGCGATCAGATCCCATGACCCAACGCCCGCATCCGAACTTGACTGTCTATTGTGGACAGATAGACTATGATGTATCCGTACCATGGGTGGTGTCCTCGATTACCTCGATGTGGTTGGGGAACCCGACCCGGCGGGCGATCTTGGCGGACTGACCGCCGGGTCAGCACTACTCAATTGCTGGGTACCTGACATTGGGTGCCCCAGTCCGTGCCAGATGTGGACATCCCGTCGCCCCCCGCACAACCCGGGAATCGGTGTTTCTCTCGTGCCGCGCCCGACTACCGCCGGGCCGGAGCACGGATGGCGGCCTACAACGACCGTGGCCCGCGGGCGATCACTCATCGACATGACTGATCACCGTTGACTCCGTCGCCGGTGCCGAGTTGGGCGATCCAGGTCCACCCGCCACACCGGGGGCAGCCACCGGCGCCGGAATCGAACACCGACAAGTCCGGCTGATACACCAGCTGACACGCCGTGCACGCCAACACCACCACCGGAACCCCCGCCGCGGGACTCATGCCTGCCGGCTCGGGTTGCCCGGTCATGCCGCATCACCGCGTTCCGCGGCGCGCCCCTGGTCCCGGAGGGCATCGATGTGGTCGTCGGTGTGCCACCGAGCCAGCTGCCGCGCCCGGGCCGCCTGCACGGCCTGCTGGTGCTCGACCGCTGCTTGGCGTTGCTGGACCTCGGCCACCGCCCGCCGGGCCCGGGCCATCGGGTCCGGGCGCCCGGTCACCGCCGCCTCCAACGCGGTATCGCCCCGCAAGGTGGCCAACCCAGCCGCGGTGCGACGGTCCACCGTGGCCGTCCCCCGGCCCATCTCCCGCGCGGCCTCCCGACGAGACATCCCCTGCAGGTAGCGCAGCTCCAGCACCCGCCGGGTCTCCGCCGGCAAGGCGTCCAACGCGGCCCGCAGCGCACTCTCCCGCCGATCTGCCACCTCATCACCGGCCTCAGCGGCCGGTGCGGCCGACAGCATCTGCCACAGCGGCGACTCTGGCGCGACCGGTGTCTCCGCGGCCCGCTGCAACCCCGACCCACCGCGGTAACGGTCGGACAGCACCCGACGGGCGATAGTGGCCAACCACGGCCGAGGCGACCCGGCCTCGCTGAAATCCGCTCCAGCCAACCTCGGCCAGGCACTCACAAACGTGTTCTGCGCAAAATCCTCCGCCCACGCCCGCTCCCGCGGATCAACCCGCTGACCGATAAACCGCACCAGCCACGGCTGATACGCCCCATACACCTCACCCAACCGCTCACGACCAGCAGCCAAAGCCCCCCGCCGCTGTTCCGCCACCTCCGGCCCAGCCATCACCGAGCCACCTGTCCCACCGACTCGGTGGCGGAGGACTGCTCGGCGACGCGGCCGAGGAACCAGGACCGATACGCCGCCTGAATGCACGCTTGCTCGTAGCTGCGAATCGCGGGCCCGGTCACCCGCAACGTTCCCGTGCCGGTGCCCAGCTTCAACGCCGTCAACTGCCCGGACTCAATCGCCCGATAAATCGTCGCGACCGACACATCAAAGTGCTCAGCCACATCCCTGACCCGGTACAACCGGGTACCCTCAACCTGCATCGATGCTCCCAAAATTCGATGTACCGCCCCGGCCGGTGTTGCAGCACCGCCGGGGCTCTTTGCTGAGGTGTTGCCTGTTAGTTCTGCTCGTACCGCAACGATAGAAATCATAGCTAACGAGGTTAGCTAAGTCAACTAAGTAGGTACCGAGGTGACTTGGTTGGCTCGCAGTACGCTGTCTCAGCGTGAGACAGCTCGATCCTGATGACGCCCGCCCTCCGTATCGGCAGGTTGCTGATCTGCTGCGCCGCGGAATTGAATCCGGTGACCTGGCGCCAGGGGAGCAGCTGCCGAGCTTGCAAGCTCTTGCTAACGAGTACGGCGTTTCGATGGGAACGGTTAAGAGTGCGCTCGGCGTGCTTCGCGTCTCCGGACTGATTGTGAGTCGGCAGGGGAAGGGGTCATACGTTCGGACTCAATCCCGCCCGGCGGATGAAGATCGGGGCTGTGGTAGCGAGAGGGAGATCGAGCAACTGCGCCAGGCCCTCGCAGAAGTGAATCGGAGGCTTGACGCTCTCGAAAACCGCGAGCCAGATCCAAACTGCTAATGGTCGCCGTTCGCCGAGATCGCGGGGGTGGCTGTCGTTGCTTGTGTTCATGTCACGAAGTGTCGACGCGGGGGCACGCAGAGTGAAGGGCATCTCTGTCTCCACCTTTCCGGCGAACGTTGTTGGAGACAGCGGAGAGCGGTAGGAATTGGTCGATGAGCAGCGGAAAGCCCCGGTTTGGAGCCCTCCTGGCCAGTTCTCGGCGACAGCGCGGGATGTCGTTAGCCGAGCTCGCCGCGGCCACGTACGTGTCACGCGGTTGGATCAACAACGTTGAGGCTAGTAGACGCTGGCCACCTCGTGAGTGGGTTGAGCAGGTGCAGCGCGTCTTAGGCTCGAACGCGAGCTTGCTACAGGCGTGGGATCGGGGGGAATGCGTACGCGCCGCTAATCAGGAATTGCGTGACCTCCTTAGGCAATCAGAGCGCGAATCGAAGCTATTACTCGCTATCGAGCCGGATGCCGTCGACCTGGACGGCTTAAATGATGCTGTTGTAGATCTAGCGGTCGCGTACCTCGCCAGCCCTGCCCTCCCAATGCTCAAGCAGGGAGTTGCGCTTCGGCAAGAACTGACACGCCGACTCAAACTCGGGGCGACCCGGCCGCGAGAACTGGCCGACCTTTTCATCGCCCTCGGGCGTGTCTCCGGTGTACTGGCCTACGCGGCGCTCGACCTCGGGGACCCCTCCGCTGCGATGGTTCACGGCGAGACCTCATGGAGAATGGGGGACATGGCCGGGGACAACGCACTCCGTGCCTGGTCACGCGGCACGCAGTCTCTGATTGCCCGGTTCGGAAAGAGGTATGACTTAGGCCAGAAATACATCGAGGACGGCCTGCGTTTCGCCGGCGGTGGAACCTCGGAGGTGCGGCTGCTGTGTGGAGGCGCTCAGTGTGCGGCTAACGTTGGTGATAGTGAGACGGCTCTTGCGCTTATCGACAACGCGCAACGAGCGCGAGACCGCGCAGGTCCGGACAAAGTGGAAGGCCTGTTCGGTTTCTCGCCTGCGAAGCAGGCCTACTACTCCGCTTCATCGCTCATGTGGTTGCCCGATCGGTCCGCATTAGAGACAGCTGCGAACAAGGCTGTTACGGCAATCAACGTGTGGGAACAGGAACCGGTCGGCCAGCGGTCACTCGACGACGAGGCACTGGCACACGTGTACCTAGCGACGGCGCGCTTAAAACTGGGCGATATCGACGGAGCGATGACCGCAGTCCGACCTATAATTGATCTGCCACCGGAACGCCAAATTTCGTGGATTCGTAACCGTATTGGTGAACTCGCCAACATACTGGATAATGACCGGTTCCGGAACTCGGCGGCAGCCGGTGATGCGCGCGACGAGCTTCGCACGTACGGAGCACACTGATCAACCTAAGGGGTGGGCGCGGGTCGGTAGGGGTGGCATGTGCTGACTATGTGCCAAGAAGCTGGCCTGCTGTGGTGTCGCGGTTGCAGCTTGTCGGAATCTTGTGATCGTGTTGGGTCTCAGTCCAGACCATTCGAGGTAACACCCACTGCTGCTGTCGTTGCTCAACTCGTACTCAACCTAAAGGTCGATTTTGCCGAATACGCCTATAAAAAGAATCAAGGCGGCGCGCAAGCGCGCCGCGCGGCCGGGCCCGCCTCCCGCTCCGCTACCGGCGGCCCGGCCCCGGCTTCGCGCCGCGTCTTCTCGTCCTAGCCTAGCGCTGAGCGTATTCTGTCCGGTTCGCATTGGAATGGGAGACAGCCTTGGTGATCAGATCGTTGGATGAGCTGCGTAAGGTAGATGAACGTACGCTGTGCTTCACACCGCACGGCCTCGGTAGTGGCGTGAAGATGTCCGAAGCCGATGCCGCGAAGTTCCAGCAGCAACGGATAGCCCGCATCAACTTGATGTCCGCGGTGGCCGAGGGCACGCGGATGAGTTTCGACAGGTTACGGACGATCTTCGCCTATGGGGTGCTCTGCTACGACATCTTCACCACGGTCAATGACTGCGCCCTGCTCGTGCTCGAACACGCGCTGCGTGACCGGTTTGTTGACTACCACCAGAGCACGGTCAGATTCGTGGACAAGGACAAGACCGAACATGTTGTTATCGCCAAACGTTATGAGCAAGTGTTTGAACGTGTCAAGCGCGAGAAATGGCTGCTGGTCGTCGATGGAAAGCAGCCCATCAGGTTCAATGGGATGCTGGCGGACCTGGTCGCGTGGGCCAGGCAGGTAGGCTTGCTGCGCGGCCAGCGCAATCGTGGCGTGGAGCGTGCGATGGCCAGCCTTCGGAACTTCGTAGCCCACCCGACCAACTATCACTTGGTCGATCCCGTCCAGGCTGCTCGCACGCTGAGCGATCTCGCCGAGATCATCAATCACCTGTGGGGATATACAACACCAGGCGGGCGCCTGTATCCAGCACCGATCAGACGTGAGGCCGTCGTCATCGCATGGCCCACCGATGGCGGCGCCGTCGATATCGCCCTCGCCGGGGCGCTGCCCAACGCAGTGGATCCCCAGGACGGCAAGTGGCAGTACGCTATCGTCCGGGCCGTCTTTCGAGCCGACGACCGATTCTCCGATCCGGGACTGACCGAGTTCGACTCTCATGTCGAAGCGACGCACTTCCCGGCAGATGCCCTATGGGGCCCTGGATCACTCCCAGATGCAACTGCATGGTGCACCGCGAATCGACCCGAGGGCGACGAGTGTGACTACCTTGATCGAACCTTTCTTGTACGCCAAGCCGGCGACCAGCTGTACTTACCTATCCGGCCCTCGGTCGCCGCTGCATGGATTCACGGCGAACGGAGCGGAACCTGGTATGCGATTAAGGCAGATTTCCCTGGGGACGCCTACCACCATGTTCGCGCCCTGCTGACCCGCAGCGGATGTGCCAAAACGGGACAGTGCCCCCGATGCCCTGTTGAAACCCTCGAAATTGGCTCCTACCAGAAAATTCTCACATGGTGCGCCGGGCCGAATCCGGCCGAAGTCACCCTGCCAGATATTCGAACACCATTCGCCCTTCCACGCTCACAGAGAGTCATCCCAAACCCTCGCTAAACGGTCGCGCGGCAGCCACCTCTTGCACTCGTAGACAAACACATGCGCCTCCGGCGGGCGTCCGCTCCGGGATTGCCGGGGGCCCGGGCCGCAAGATGGTGCAGAGGAGGAGGTTGCCAGGCGGTTCCCATCACATCGGCGCCGAAGGTGTAGCAAGTCAGGCGCAGGGGGTCGTTCAGCCGTTGGGTGTCTCCATCTTGATCCCTGCGCTTGACCCGCTTCGGGACGGGCCCGCCGACGCGACGGGATACCGGGACCATCGCTATAGCCGTCACAAACGGTCTCCCCGTGGTGAAGCTCCTGACTGAGAACCAAGGGTGACCGCCGATGGGATGGCTGGCCTACATCAATCGCTGCATCAACCATCACCGGGCCCAAGGTTTCCTCGCCGTGTCGCGCGTCCCTGGCGTGTGGTCACGCCATGCATGCCGCGATCAATCCGAGATCTCGGTTTCTCGGACGCCAGGGTGCCCCGCTGTTTTGGCCTTTCTCTTCACGGTTTGCGTGCGACGCCACCGAAGACGTTGACCTCGGTGGGGAGGCCGACCTGGTTGGGGTCGGGTCGCCACAGGGGCACTGGGACCACACCGGGCTCGACCATCTGCAGGCCGGTAAAGAAGCCGGCGACTTCATGGCTGGTGCGGACCGCCACGGGCGGGTTCCCACAGCTGGCATGTCTTGGCCGTGGATGTCGTCGGTGGTGGGTGATAGAGCACCAGGTAGCTGCCCGAGACCAGTGACTTGAGGAGGCGGTTGATGATCGCGTACGCCTCGCGGGTGTCCATGATGTGTTCGATGGTCCCCATCACCATCAGGGCGGTGGGCTGGGTGAACTCCAGCGTCCGGGCTGCCTGCCCGAGCACGGTGTCGGTGTCAGGCAAGTCAGCGTCGAGGTAGTGGGTGGCGCCTTCGGGGGTGCTGGCGACCAAGGCCCGGGCGTGCACCAAAGACCATGGGTCGTTGTCTACGTAGACGATGCGGCACTCTGGCGCCATGGCTTGAGCGACTTCGTGGGTGTTGTGGGCGGTGGGCAGCTCGGTGCCGACGTCGAGGAACTGGCGGATCCCGGCCTCGCCGATGTGGATCGTCGAATTTTTTGAGCGCTCCCGTGCAAGGACTAGTTGACCCCGGAATTTGTTTGCTGGCAGTCATTTTCAGTGGGATCTTGTTCGACGTGGTCGATTTGTCCGCATAATAACGATAGTTTTGGTTTGGAATCTCCTGTGGCTTGCAGGAGGAGTATTGTCTTGTGGTACGGCACGGATTCGGAGTCGTTTTGTCTTGAGAAGTAGATGATACCACTGGCGCCACGAACTGAGTGGTTCTTGTCGATTCTATCTAGTCCTGCGAGGATTTGGTCTCCATTCGGGTGCGAGGATTCGGTGTTTTGTGCGGCCTGTGTAAACAAGAACAAGGCGTCATAGCCCAACATAGCGTAGCTGTCCTGATTCTTGATGCAGGTTTCCTGGAACATGTCACGGTAAGAGCCAAAGAAGGAGATCGTGTCCGCGACTTTCTGACAGTCAGGACCGAAAGCAAGGCTCGATCCGAATGAGAAGTATTCAAAGAGGAGCCCAGGAAAGCTGTGCAGTCCCCCTGCGCGGACAAATTTTGCCGAGCTGTCGTCTGCGATGACCGTCGGATAGTCACCTTGGCATGTTACTCTCATTGCCATCAAAAAATTGGGTAGCTGGTCCGCTCGTCCCGCAAAGAACACGACTCCATTTTGTGGCTTAGTATTACATGCGCTGCTGCCAAGATCGTTGGCGTCAGCGAGCATTCCATCTGCGTCGACGTGGTACGCCTGGGGAGTCACCGTGATCTTTTGCTTCTGGAACTCCGCCACGACTTGATCCTTCAGATCAGTGCTGAAGATATCGCGAGAATCTCCAGAGTATTCGACCGTAGCAGTGGAGGCGCCTAACTGTTTGGCTCGTAATGCGGCCACCTGGGCTTCCCGTTGGTTCGTCGGAGAGACCTGATGGTAGTACGTCGTCGTGCTCGTGGCGAGGTTGGTTGCTGAAACCGAGGTCCCAATTGTTGGCAAGTTGTTGTCGCCCAGAGTTGCCATTGCTTGTTGCGTGCCGGTCCAACTGTAGGTCAGGCCGATGACCGCAACGATGCTCGTGTCTCTCTTGGCTGCAGCGACAATGTTTTCGGCAGCTTCTTCCCCGTAGTCCATATTATATCCGGCGTTAGCGAGTAACACTCGCACCGGCCTGCGTTCTGGCTTGTCCTGCTCATTCTGTGCTATTGCTATCCCGCGTAATTGTTCTAACTCAACCACATAGCTTGCGGGGTCTGTCGAGGTAAGAACACTGAGGTATACCACGGTCAAATGATCGTCATTCTGCTCCGCGTCATGGTTCATGCGGTGAATATCTTCTTCCACGCTCGCGAGCTGTTGCGCGGTCGCGGAATCGAGGCCCTTGACGTCTGATAGATCCTCAAAGAAGCGATACTCGGGCGGGGCGAGCCCGACGCATTGGCTGCGGTTTTCATCAAGCGGCTCGCGTTCAAGCTGAGAGTCCCAAAACTGCGTTCCACAGTGCACGCTATACGTTGAGTACCCCATGAATGCCGCCGCGCAGACCAAGATGAGCGGGATGAGCAGCGTCATGATGGGCATGCGTCCTGCGGGTAGCGGAAGCTCGGCGAGCGTATCGCGGTCACCGGGCTGGTCAGCGTTGGCAGGTACCCTCAATGGCAGGATCCAGCTCCGATCTGGCGCTAGCTCGCGTAGCCTATTCTCCCATTCCCTGAAAGCCGTGCGAGCATTGGCCACCTCGAAGACCTCAGCACCGGAAGAAATGGTATGATCAGCGATGAGATCGTTTAGTCCTTCACTGTTTCCTCGCGCTATGACCAGTAGATGATCGGCCCGATCTGGATCTGGTTGTTTTCCGACTTGCCGGCAAGTCGCGTTCCGTGATGAATTGATGAGTTTAAGAAGTCGCAAGCTCGGGGATCCGGAACGGGCATCATCGATGAGCAGCACAGGATAGCTGGTCCGGCGTCGACCGGTACCGAGAATTGTCCACCAACGGTAGGCACGTCGGATGTCCTCGAGAAAGGCGTCAACGAGGAGCCCGTCAATCTCAGCTCGGCTTATCCGATGGGCGTCTCCCATGCCCCTGGGGTGCGCAATAAACTCCTGACTCAGCACCTTGAAGGAGCCGCCATATTTTTCGCCGAGCGCGTGTTTAGCGAGCCACCGAACAGGGTGCCACCTCCACCGCATCACAATCATGCCGAGCGACCAAAACCAACGGACAGGTTTTTGAACATACCAGGGGAACTCGTCGGCAAGATCTATAGTCGCCTCAGTGACAACATTACTCAATCGAGAGCGATTCCGAATAAATCTCTCAAGCTCCTCGTTTAGTCGATCTTCAACCTGGTCAGGAGGAACCGAACCCGCAGATGTCAAAGTTTGCAGCCAGAACACCAAGCTATAATGAGGGAACCTCATTCTTGACACGCGACGGCGCGTAGTTGACAAATCCGCCACAACGCTGCTCAACAGGTCATTTACAGTAGTCTCTGCGCCATCGGGACGATAGTTCCTAGAGTCAATCCGACTACATACGATTCTAGTGCCCCGGCGCAGACGATCCCCGATTCCAATGAGTGGACTATCCTGCCTGGGCGGAACCACAAGATAAAGTAAAGGAAGCAGCGGTGAACGCCACCATAACCACGGCCGGCGTATCATACGATCAAGCTCTCGCAGCATCTTTGGTGCACCCACGAAGAACAAGCCGCGAAGTACCGCACCAGACGGACGCCACGTCCTAGCCCCCATGCCTCCGATCCTTCCCGCCTACGAGTATGTACTTACCCATCAATACAATTCATTCGGTTCGACCCAACCTGTTGCGGCGTCGCCATTGCGATTCAGCCGAAACAGTACCTCGATCATCGCACGGCTTCTCTCTATCATGCCCTGCCGAGCACTGTCTAGCTTTGCCAGTCAAATCGAGCGGCCACCGCGAGAATCGGCGCCATAGTGTCGCCAGTCTGTGACCTACCGTGACACCGCCGCGTCCATATCAACGCTATTTCCACGCATGCAATTAACGTCTCCATGTGTAACAGGATGGGCGTGCGCGTACTAACGACGTTGCACAAAGCGCACAGGCAGGCTGGACGAGGTGGGACGTCATGGGCGATCGGCCGTTCCTTGACTGATCATCGTCAGCGAGTCGTCAGCGGAAGTCACACAACCAGTGCGCACGAGCCGATAAACGCCCACGGCCTACCGCAAGCTCAGCGACATAGAACCACACTCCTTCCTAGCTGCGCGCTAGCACAGGGAAACAGCGTTCACACCCCCAGAGGCCAACCCTGCACCCGACTACGGATCAAATGGTCAACCGCCCATTCCCTCGGCCGATCAGTATCCACGTCGTGGTGACGGCCGCAAGGGCGCCTAATCGGCGTCGCGATGCGATGGCGCTAGCGCCACCCTTGCACCCGTCACCACGACGAGCACAGCGGCCAGGACGAGGGAATGGGGCAGGAGCAGGGGTCGAGCGGGTGAAGCCGTCCGTGCCCTCTGCGTGCCCTACGTGAGGGACACCTACGGTCTCTCACGGCTAATCACGGTCAACCGAAATCGCTGCTCAACCGCTGTGTCCTGGGCATGTCATGTAGTTCCCAAGCTCTAGACGCGGGTGCGATTCCGTTACCCGCTCGATTGGAAAAGTCGGGCCGAGAAGCCGCGCTGGGGCAGGGAATACTTAAAGGCTGTTGAGGACTTGATTTGTTTCCAGTTAACCGGCCGGGTTGTATTCGTGCGGATTTGTCAGGGCAGCGGCGAGGCTGTGGTGGATGCGGAGGGGGTCGGGGTGGTCGTTCCCCAGGACCCCGGTCGGCTCGGTCGAAGGCAGATCGCGCTCGCTACTCGATTTGCTTGCTTCGTCGCTGCTGCTGTGCCCGAGGGGTGTTTTGGCTGCCTGATTCACGTTGCCATGATGAGGTCCGCGGGTC
>Ga0213881_10001364_pt1 | contig 11823 bp, 11 predicted proteins | sample BarmaccoBMER_R08_FD_160104 | JGI IMG/M metagenome (GOLD analysis project Ga0213881, IMG submission 160104) | Barbacenia macrantha exposed rock microbial communities from rupestrian grasslands, the National Park of Serra do Cipo, Brazil - ER_R08 ... | reverse complement strand
TGGGAGGCCCTTGAAACGTCGGTCCTGTCGAGTTCACGGCGGCGGACCTTCCCCGCACATAGGGTGATAATCCCGATGTGCGGTATCGATACTGGCTTGCGGTGGCGGCGCTCCTGGGCTCGTGTGGGGCTCCGCTGCGCGGACCGGCCGCAGACCCCGTCCCGGTGCTCAGCGGCGCTCACCCCTGCGTCCAGGCTGCTCCCGGTGCCCCCGCGCCCGGTTCCGGGGCCGGCAGTTCCAACGGCCTCAGGTTCAGCTGCGCGACGCTGACCGTGCCGCTGGACCATGCCGGATTGCATCCCGGTCCGCGGACCGGCGCTCAGGTGTCGCTGCAGGTCGCGATGGCCGACAACGCGGACGCCCCGCGTGGCGTGTTGGTCTTTCTCACCGGAGGCCCTGGGCAGCCAGGGGTGCCCTTTGCAGCCAGGGTCGCTCACCAGCTCCTCGAGCCGGCGGTCGTCCACGACTACCGGCTAGTCCTGCTCGACCAGCGCGGCACCGGCGCCGGGGCTCTGCACTGCCCGCAACTACAGCAGGTGATGGGCACCTCCGATCTGACCGTGCCACCCGTCAGCGCGGTCCAGGCGTGCGCCCACGCTATCGGCCCGGTCCGACAGTTTTTTAGCACCGCCGACACCGTCGCCGACCTCGAGGCGCTCCGCCAAGCGCTGGGCGTGGACAAGCTCAGCCTGGACGGCGTCTCCTACGGCACCTTCGTCGCCGAACGCTACGCGATCACCCACCCCGATCGGGTATCCCGCCTGGTGCTGGACTCGGTCGTGCCCCACGACAACGTGGACCCACTGCAGTTAGCCACCATCGCCCGCACCGCGGACGTGCTCCGGAGGGTCTGCCAGGAAAACGGGTGTACCACCGATCCAGCCCAGGAGCTGTCCGAGGTGGTTCGGGCCCGCCAGGACGGCCCGGAGCTGCTGGACACCCTCACCGGACTGACCGTCGGCAAGCCACGGCTGACCGACGTCCCTGCCGCGCTGCATGACGCCGTGCGGGGTGATGCCACCAAGCTCGACGCGATCATCGCCACCGAGCACCAGAATCAGGCCGCGCCGGCTGAGGAGCTCAGCCAGGGCCTGCACGCGAGCACGCTGTGCGAGGACCTGCACGGGCCGTGGGGAGACGCCGCCACCCCGATGGCCGACCGGGCCGCGGCGACCCGCAAGGCCCTCGCCGCGCTGTCGGACGCGGCAGTCTTCCCCTACGACCGGGCCACCGCGGCGGGCAACGGAATCGCGGTGACCTGCCAGGAGTGGCCCGCCACGCCGGTGGTGGCGTTCCCGGCCGGCCGTGACCTGCCGGCCGTGCCGGTGCTGCTGCTCGCCGGCGACCACGACCTGTCCACCCCGCTGCCCTGGGCCCAGCAGGAGGCTGCCCGCGCTCCCCAGGGCCACCTCGTCGTCATCCCCGGCTCCGGCCACTCCACCCAGTCCAGCGGCAACCCTGCGCTGGGCCGCGCCGCCGTCACGGCATTCCTGACCGGCCCGTGAGGACGACGAAACGATGCGGACAAGCCGGGACGGTTGGTGGTTACTGATCACCGTGCTGCTGGCGGTGGCGCTCTTCGGCGCGGTCACCACCCTACTGCTCGTGCTGGATCCGGCGACCTCAAAGTCTGAGGCTATTCGCACCGGGGGACTGGTCTCGGCGGCGATCGTCGCCCTATACGCCCTGTGGCTGAACGACTGCCGGCGGCGGGTGGAGGAATCTCGTCACGAGCTGGAGCGGCGGAGCAACGAGCAGGATCGGGAGCGGGTGGCTGATGAGCGGTTCGCCCGTGCGGTGGAGCTCTTGGGGCACGAGGCCGACCAGGTCCGAGTCGGTGCCCTGCACGCGTTGGCTGGTCTGGCCCGCAGCCGGCCCTCCTACCGCCAGACAGTGCTCGACGTGGTCTGCTCCTACCTGCGCCGCCCCTTTGACCACCCGGACTACGGGCAAGCCCGGACCGGTGAACCTCGGCGGTGGGAACCCGCTGAGACGCGGGAGGCCGACCGGGAGAAGCAGGTGCGGCTGACCGCGCAGCGGGTGATCAGTGAGCTGGTGCCCGACCGCCGCCAGGACCACAGCACGCCCCCCGATCTGGACCTCACCGGCGCGCTGCTGGACTACATCGACCTGTCCGGCAAGGTCATCGGCCAGCTCGTGCTGCGGGATGCGCAGCTGTATGGCACCACCCGGTTGGGTGCGACGGAGATCAGCGGCGACGCGTGGTTCACCCGTGCCGTGTGCTACGGCAGGGCGGACGGTGACCATGTAGTGATTCGCGGCCGGAGCAGCTTTGCCCACCTGATCGCGCACGAGCGGGTGTCGTTCGAGGGTGCCCACTTCCAGCAGGGTGCGGTGTTCTTGTCCGCGGAGTTCCGTGGGTCGGTGAGCTTGGCGGACAGCATGTTCGCTAAGTCCGTGGATTTACGCCGCGCGGTATTTCTCAGCGACCTTGACTTCCGCTGCCAGCTGCCGTACCCGGTTCGCCCCGGTACCGGTGGGATGACCGTGAACACTGGTGCTGAGGTCCGCCTTCCCGACGGCTGGCGAGTGCACCCCGACGGACGGATCGGGCGAATCGACGCCCCGGAATAGTGCACCAGAATAGTGCCTCAGAATAGGTTCGCTGGGAACATCAGCACATCCGCACGGGACAGCGTCGTTCCCAGTCACCACAGCCACTCCGTCAACATATCGCGCAGGATAATGGCGCTGTCCTCCTCGAGGGAGATGACGCAGCCGTCGGTGATCTGGGGATCGAGCACAATCTCCCCACCCTGCTTGCTCACCACCAGTTTGGTGATACTCACCGGACCCCGGTGTAACTGATACGTTGCATGGATCTCCTTGCGGCTGCTGCTTGGCCCTGTCATGAATTCGTACTACCTTTCTCGGTCCCGATGTCACGGGTAACGTGTAGTCACTGCCGCTTGACGTCATCCATATTCGGCACGTGAACAGGACGGGAGCACCGCAGTGCGGGACATCTCCAGACGTCCGGGGTACGCTCAGACGTCCTTACTCGTCCCACCCGGGGGTGTCATGCCGAACGAGCGGCTACGCGATGCGCTAGGTCGCCATGGGTTAGACCTTGCGCAAGTCGCGAGCGCAACCGGCGTCGATCCCAAGACCGTGGAACGCTGGATCTCCAAGGGACGCCTGCCCTACCCGAAGCACCGCCGCGCCATCGCCGCCCTGGTGCGTGAGACGGAGAATTACCTCTGGCCGGACGCGATCACGCCCGAGCGGAAAGCCGAGATCGGCGGTTCTGAGGTCGTGCACGTTTACCCGCATCGTCACTCAGTGCCCAACGAGCTGTGGACCCGCTTGCTGAGCCAGGCCACAGCGCACGTGGAGATTTTGGCGTACTCGGGCATGTTCCTGACCGATGACCCGACCCTGATCAAGTGGCTGCGCACGAAAGCCGAAAGCGGAACAAAGATCCGCTTGCTGTTAGGTGATCCAGCCAGCCCCGAAGTAGCCCGTCGAAGTCTGGAAGAGGGCATCGGTAAGGGAACAATTGCCGCCAAGGTACGCAACGCGCTCGCCTTCTACCGACCGCTTGACGGCATCCCGGGCATCGAGATTCGGTGCCACGGCACTACCCTCTACAATAGCATTTATCGCTTCGACGAGGAGATGCTCGTCAATACGCACGTGTACGGCCTCATGGCTGCTCACGCACCGCTGCTGCACCTGCGTCAACTCTCCGGCGGCGACCTGTTCGAGACCTACTCCGAGAGCTTCGAGAACGTCTGGAACACCGCCCTGCCGCCCAGATGGTAAAATAAAATCATGCCAGGTCGCATCGACTACTACCACGATCCGGACGCACCCCCAGCGAACAGCATCGTGGTCGCTGTCACCGCCTTTATTCTGGACGAGTCCGGTCACCTGCTCATGATCCGACGCACTGACAATGACCTCTACGCTATTCCCGGAGGCGCGCAAGAAGTCGGCGAGACCATTTCCCAGACCGTCGTCCGCGAGGTCAGCGAAGAAACCGGGATCCTGGTCGAGGTCACCGGATTTATCGGCGTGTACTCAGATCCTCAGCACGTCATCGCGTTCGCCGACGGTGAGGTACGGCAAGAGTTCTCCCTCTGTTTTCGCGCCCGCCCCGTCCGGGGCGAATTACGCACGAGCAGCGAGAGCAAAGAAGTCCTGTGGGTGGAGCCGGCCAGGCTCGATGACCTGACCATCCACCCGTCCATCAGGTTACGAATCCACCATGGATTCGAGCATCGCGCCACGCCGTTCTATGCCTGAACGATACCCACCACGTCGAGCCGACGCTCCGTACGCTCTGCCGCCGCACTGAGATCCCGCCACGCCCGCCGAATGGAACGCGACACAAGATCGTCCGGGCCATAGCGACTCTGGATCTCCATCACCCGGTCGGCCACCGTCGTCTCGGCACCGTCAGGCGTTGTGGTCAGGTCAGTCCACCACAACGCGTCCCGAACCGGAGTCTTCTCATCCGCAAACTCGGCCAGCTCTCCAGACAGCCCCCGCAGCTTCGCTTCCACCTTCGCACACGAATGATGCGCAACCAGATTCACCAACCGATCAGGACCGCCAACTCCCCGCAGATCCCGGGCACCATCAAGCGCGTGACACCCAGTACGGGCCAGATCAGGCGCATACCCAATATCGTGCAGCAACGCTGCCCCTATCAGCAGTTCACCGTCATCAACCGAAAACAGCGGCGCCGCCACCCACGCCCCCCGACCCACCCCCTGCACATGAGCCCACCGACGCGGCAACACCCCCGCCAACTTCCCACTCGCCAGTCTGGCCGCCCACGCTACGAGATCACCCATACATCCATAGTAGTAGCAATCAAGTGATGATTTTGTTCCGGGAGGTGATGATCTCCTCGTCGGCCGGATCGAGTATGACTGGGTGGAGGTCGACGCCGCACCATTTACACTTGAGGGCGCGGACTGACACACTTTCTTTGCAGTGGGTACAGTGCCGGGTGCCTCGGGTGCCTCCTCCGCCAGTGAAGTTACCGAGGCCGGCTTTACCCAGCAGCTTCACAAGCATGAACAAGACGGAGGCAAGCAGGAGGAAGTTGAGAAGTTCGGTGAGGAACGAGCCGTAGCGGACGGGGCCGATGGCAAGGTTTCTGAAATCCGGTTTGCCGAAGACCGCGGCGATGCCCTGCATGATGACATCGCCAGCAAGGCTGTCCACTAGTTTGGAGAATGCTGTACCAACGATGAATCCGAGCGCAAGGTCAAACATGTTCCCGCTGAGGGCGAATGACTTAAATTCCAGCCAGATCGCCCTCAGTGCGGTGAGCAGCTCTTCGGATATGGATGTTTTGTGGTTGCCCACTGCACACTCCTCGCGCTATCAGCGGATCTGCGGGATCACAATATCGTGGATTGTTCCGAACGCATCAGGCGAGATACTAAATTCGCCGAGAAAAGGATGATCCAAACTAGCGGTCAAAAACAGCATCAAGCTGAGGAAAATGGCGAAAATCCCGGAGAGTACCAGATGGGCTGCCAATTTTTTCACGCCGAGCATGGCAATGAGGGCGAGGTTGATAACTGCACCGACGATGAGCACGAACCAGAGTGTGCGAGGAAGACTCGAGGTCATCTTATTCAGCCGCTGGTTTCGGTCGTCGATAAAATTAGCGAACTGATGAAAAGTTTCGTTGTCCAGCGCCGCCCCGGCGAAGCTGGTGGGCGCGAACGAAGCGATCTCGTTCTGTATTTTCGTGGCGACCGGCGTAGCGAAGGCTAGTAATTTTCCGTGGTGGGCCGACGGGAACTCTTGGTTGATCACTACCTCGATGTAGTGGGAGATATCCGCCCGTAGCTCGGACCGCTGTGGCTCCGGAAAGTTCGAGACGTCCCGATACAGCACACCTGCCGCATTGGCTTCGCGAGACACTGCGTCATCAGCATTAGAATAGTTGGTATAGGCGCCCACGGCGATCAGGCCTAGCAGCAGGCCGTAGAACAGGCCAGTGCCAGCGACTAAGATATCAATGATACCGTTGCGGCTTTCATGATCATCCTTGAACCACCGCTCCATCAGGGGTCTGAGCAGCCGTATCAAACCCCAACAGATGCCGAGTGCAACTCCAGTAAACAGGAGCAGTGTTTGCCAATTAGGCAAACTATAAATCCACTTGGGCATGCGATCAAATCTTTCTTTGCAGTCGAGGATTGAGTGTTTCGGAGCTCAGTGGTCTCGGTGCGTGGCCAGCCGGGCGAGCGCACCCAGCTCCTGGGCGGCTTGCGCGGTCGGGCTGGCCGAGGCCAAATCACGCATCGCCTGGGTCAGCAGGTCGTCGACCTGGGTCTGGCTCCAGGCGCGCCCGCCCGCGACGTCGATCAGCTCCGCAGCACGGACCACGTCGCTACCGGATAGCGACTGATCACGGTGGTAAAGCGCGGCCAGTTCTCGTCCAGCCGGAGTATCTGAAGTCAAGGCGGCCACCACCGGGAGGGACTTCTTCCGGCTGTGCAGGTCCGAATAAACCGGCTTACCGGTCAGCGCCGGGTCTCCCCAAATACCCAGCAGGTCATCCACATGCTGAAACGCCAAGCCCACGTGCGCGCCGAAGTCGTGAAAATGCGCAACGTGGTCCGGGCTGCCACCTCCGAAGCAGGCGCCTACCGCGCAGGCGCATCCCATCAGAGCACCCGTCTTTCCTTGGGCCATCCGCAGGCATTCGGCCAACTCGACCTGGGCGCGCTGCTCGAAGGCCAAATCCGCGCTCTGGCCCTCCACCAAATCCTGCACCGCCGCGCTGAGCATCCGGATTCCCTCCGTCGCGGCCGGGTTCCCGCTAGCGGCGAGCACGTCCAAAGCCAACGTCAGCAACGCATCCCCGGCCAGGATCGCCGCATTGACCCCGAACACGCTCCACGCCGTGGGCCGGTGGCGGCGGGTGAGGTCAGCGTCCATCACGTCGTCGTGCAGCAGCGAAAAGTTGTGCACCAGCTCTACTGCGACCGCCGCCGACACCGCTGCGGCCGGCGCACCGCTCACGGCCTGGGCGCTCAGCAGGACCAGCGCGGGTCGGATCGCTTTGCCCCCCTTTGCGGTACCGTTCGGGGCCGATTCCGGCTGGCTCTGTTCATCCCACCAACCGAAGTGGTAGCCGGCGATGCGCCGCATCGCCGACGGCAGCGTGTCGACCGCCGCGCGTAGGGCGGGCTCGAGGATGGTGCGGCTCCACGCGAGCACCTCGAGCGCCGACCGGCCCTCAATCCTCACATCGATGGCGGTCATAGCCCTGATTCCTCCCCTAACGGCCGATTTCGACGTTGTCCAGGATGCCGAGCGCATTGGGCACCAGGACTGCCGCCGAGTAGTAAGTGCTGACCAAATACTCAAGGATTCCTTTGTCGTTGATGCCCATGAAGCGGGCGCTGAGCCCCGGCTGGACTTCGTCAGGGATGCCGGTCTGGCGCAGGCCAATCACACCGTCGTCGTCCATACCGGTGCGGGCCACGAGGATCGAGCTGGTGCGGGTTGCGGTAATGGGAATCTTGTCGCAGGGCAAAATTGGTACGCCGCGCCAGCCGGGTATCGCGGCGCCGTCGACGTCGACGTGCTGCGGGTAGACGCCCCGGCGGTTACATTCTCGACCAAACGCGGCGATCGTGCGGGGATGGGCCAGGAAGAACCTGGACTTCCGCCGGCGGCACAGCAGTTCGTCGAGGTCATCGGGAGTGGGGGGGCCGGTTCGAGTATTGATGCGTTGTTTGCGGTCGACGTTGTGCAACAGCCCGAAATCCCGGTTGTTAATCAGCTCGTGTTCTTGGCGTTCCCGCAGCGCCTCGATGGTCAACCGCAACTGCTGTTCGACCTGGTTCATCGGATTGTTGTACAGATCCGCTACCCGAGTATGCACTCGCAGCACAGTCTGCGCCAGGCTGAGCTCATACTCCCGGGGGGTGGCCGCGTAATCGACAAATGTCCCCGCCAACTCCGAGTCCTGCTCATGGCCCGCGCTCAGGTCGATAGCGGCTTCACCGTGTTTGTTCTGCGGTTGGCCGGCCTGGGCCCGGAACGCCTCGACGTGCGCCTGCAACGCCTCGGACCTTCCAAGGATCTCCTTCAGCGCCTGCCGGGGGGCTGCCAGCACGGTGCACGGGGTCACCGCCGTGACGCTGAAGCCCCAGCTATCGTGGGACTCCACCAACTCCCGGTCACCGAAATAGTCCCCGTCGGCCAGCACAGCCAGCACGGTCGGCTCGCCATACTTCCCTGGACCGATCTTGTTAAGTTTGCCATGCGCAATAAGAAAGACGCGATCAGCTGGTTGTCCTGTCTCCACCAGCGTGGTACCGGACTCCACGTCCCGCTGCTCGAACCGATCGGCCAGCGCGCGCAGGACCTCAGGGTCATCGAAATCTCGCAGCATCGGCAACTCGCACAGTTCGTCGGGAATGACCCGCACCGCAGGACCCGTTGTGTCGAACGTCATCCGTCCGTCACCCACCGCATAACTCAGCCGACGGTTCACCCGGAAAACCCCACCGGAGACCTCGACCCACGGCAAGACCCGCAGCAGCCATCGTGGCGTAATCGCCTGCATCTGCGGCACGGACTTCGTCGTCGCCGACAACGTACGCGCAGCTTCCGTAGCCAAACTCAGCTGCGACGCCGCACCATTCTGCGGCCCTTGACCATTCACGCTCGGCTCCAACCGTACCAACTCAGTCACACCACGCACCACCCATCACTTATGTACAGAAGGTCGGCAGACATTTACGCTGAAGCCCGTACGCCGCTCAGCAAGGTGAGAACAGTAGCCGACGTGCCCAGCCCAGTGGGGCCACCGGCCCACTGCAGTGGTTTCCGGTAGCGCCGCCGCAATGCCGATTCGCTATACCGACCGGACAACATATGCCAGTCAAGGATGCCGGCCATCCAGTCCTGCAGTCCGACGACGTAGGAGTCCAGGGCTTGGCGGACATCCGCATCCAGGCCGAACTCGTCTGCGATGAGAGGCAGCTCGGTGTCGATGATGTGCTCAAACTGCTGCAGCCGCGAGGTCATCAGGTTGTTGACGACCCGCACCGCGTGGTGACGATCGATGTCGAGGAACTTCTGAACGACTAGCACGCAGTTGTGCACCTCGCCTTCGAACTCGACCTCCTTCTGGTAGGAGAAAACGTCATTCGTGAAGCAGGCGTAGTCGGCAGCCGAGTTCTCCAGCGCACGCAGCGCCCGGGTCTGGAAGACCTCGGCCGGGATCTCGCCGCTGCGCGTGATGCGGGCCAGGCTCATCGTGAGATCTGAGCCGAATGTCTTGCGTCGCATCTCGACATAGTCAACCGGGTCGGGGATCCGATGCTGGATGTGGTTCGCCAGCTCCCACAACCAGCTGGCCGTCATGACCTCAACGCCCTGGCGGAACTGGCGCCGCTGGTCGATGCTCATCGGGGACGCCGTGCGGATCCACAGGTCAGCAAGGCCCGTTTCACACGGATTGACCGGCGACGGTGTAGCGGAGCAATCCAACGGCATGAACAGCGACAGCCTGGAGTTGAACGCCTTGGCTGCCGCCATGTCTCGGGTACTCCCGAAAAGCGCCGGAAAAAGATCGTCTCCGTAGGTCCCCCAGGTCAGCCAGGCCGAGGAGAGATCGAGCTCAGGCCCGGAGGCGTCCGGATGAATCCGTGCGGCGCAGACCGCGAAATCGAACAACGCGAGATTGTCCTCATCCCAGATGCCAGGACCTGGAATACCAGGGACCGACTCCAGCATTCCCATCTGGCGGGCCCAGTCGATGCAATGCTGACGCGACCGACCCAAGTTGGCGTTGATCCGCGCGGTATACGGCAGGTAGAACGTGGGCAAAGTGGTCGGCCCGACCGTCTCGTACGGCATGTGCAGATAGCTTCTCGACCGTTGTAGACCCAGGGCACCTGACGACAGCGTGATCCGCGCTGCCGAAGTACCCACACCGGTGGGCCCGCCCAGCAGTCGTTCCACCACCGACGGTTCACGAGTCGCCGTCTTGTTCATGTAACGGCTCGACCGCAGGTGCCACTCATGGCCGCCAGACTGCCAATCCTGTAAGCCCTTGACGTAGAGCAGAACATTGTCGCGTTCCAGCAGGGTCAGGCCGTACTCCTCGAACAGAGACGGTAGCTCGGTGAGGGCAGTGTTCTCGAACTGCTGCAGGCGGGAGGTCAGGACGTCGTTGGTCAGGTCCGCGGCACGCTGCGGGCTGATCTCCAGAAACCGCTCCAGCACCAGGACGCAGTTGTTGATTTCACCTTCATTTTCGGTTTCCCGCTGGTAGGAGAACAGGTCGTTGCGCAGATGCACGCCGTCGGAGAAGGTGTCTTTGAGGACACGCATCGGCCGAGCCTCCGCGATCCTGGCCGGGACCTCGACGAACGCGGCGTGCTCCACGAGATCGGCCGACCAGGGCGCGCCGCCGACCTTACGGCGCATCTCGATGTACTCAATCGGGTTCGCGACTCGGCGCCCGCTGATGTTGGCGAGTTCCCAGGTCGACTCGTAGAGGAGGTTCTTGGTGCTCTCGAAGAACCGTGATCGCCATTCCGGTGACCGGTTCGGGACCGTCCGCGCCCACAGATCGATCAACCCGAGCTCGACCGGATTGGTTGGCTCCGGCGCAACGTCGGCCGGACTTAACGGGTCGGCCGGGCTTAACGGCATGAACGCGGGCAGCCCGTCCAGGTACTTCTTCGCGCCGGCCTGGTCCTGGTTGCGCTTGTACACCTCCAAAAAGTGATCATCAAAATAGAACACCCAGACATACCAGTCCGTCACCAGGTCAAGCTCGCGGCTCGGCGCGTCGGGATGGGTATACGCGCACAGCAAAGCGAAGTCCATGGAATCGAACGTGGCCTCGTCCCAGATAGTCGCGCCAGGCTCGTTCGGTGGTGCGTCCAACATCCCCATCTCGCGGGCCCACGCCTTAGTGTGGGCCCGCGCCGTGTCCAGATGGGGGTTCAGACGAGCGGGATGCGGCATGTAGAAGTCCGGCAGCTCATAGGGCTGCATGGTCTGCTCTCAACCTTTCCGATGTCCTCCGGCTCGCTTCCCTACCCGATCTCGACGTTTTCCAGGATGCCGAGCGCGTCGGGCACCAGGACCGCCACCGAGTAGTAAGCGCTGACCAGGTAGGAGGTGACGGCCTTCTCGTTGATGCCCATGAAGCGGACATTGAGCCCAGGCTGGACCTCATCGGGGATACCGGTCTGGCGCAAGCCGATCACGCCTTGCTTCTCCAAACCAGTGCGGAGCAGCACAACCGAGCTGGTGTGACCGTCAGTGATAGGAATCTTGTTGCAGGGCAGGACGGGTATGCCGCGCCAAGCCGGCATCATGTGGCCGTTGATCTCGACGCTCTGCGGGTAGATGCCCTGACGGTTACATTCCCGACCGAACGCCGCGATGGCGCGGGGATGGGCCAGGAACACCGCCGGGTCCTTCCACACAGTCGCCAGCAGTTCGTCAAAGTCATCAGGCGTGGGGGGGCCGCTCCGGGTGTGAATACGCTGGGAGAAATCGGCGTTGTGCAAGAGCCCGAAGTCCCGGTTGTTCATCAGCTCGTGTTCTTGGCGTTCCCGCAGTTCTTCGATGGTCAACCGGAGCTGCTCTTCGAGCTGGTTCATCGGGTTGTTGTACAGATCCGCCACCCGGGTATGCACCCGCAGCACGGTCTGGGCCACGCTGAGCTCATACTCCCGCGGTGCGATCTCGTAGTCAACAAACGTACCCGCCAACTCGTGCTCGCCCTCATGACCCGCAGCGAGCTCGACGTGAGCCTCACCGTGTGCGTTCTGGGGTTGCTGAGCATGGGTC
>Ga0213881_10001363_pt1 | contig 11828 bp, 11 predicted proteins | sample BarmaccoBMER_R08_FD_160104 | JGI IMG/M metagenome (GOLD analysis project Ga0213881, IMG submission 160104) | Barbacenia macrantha exposed rock microbial communities from rupestrian grasslands, the National Park of Serra do Cipo, Brazil - ER_R08 ... | reverse complement strand
CACGCCTGGGCACAGCCACCCCCGCCCGGCTAACACCGGCACCGTCACCCCCGCCACGGCGTCACCGCTGCGAACAGGTCACGCTGGTTATCGCCACGCCTGATCACGAGAATTCCGAATAGTTACCAACGCCGGGCGCCTCGACGAAACCGAGGCGTGTCGGCGGTTTGACTCTGCGCTGCTCCAGCTTGTCACCGACGGCCTGGTGGTTCACACACCTGGCCCACGGTAGGTCCGAGTGCCCGAGGGAGGTGAAAAAATGGAGAACCGGAACCGTCTCGACCGACTCATGGGTCTCGCGGCTGTTTCGCAAGATGAGCCAGCGGTCGAGGTCATCCAGCCCGAAGTGAGGACCGGTGCGCAGTATGCGCTGCTGCCGTCCATGCGGTTGGACGACGAGGAAAAGCACGAGGAATAGCCCTGTCACCGAGCCGATGCCGGTCGGTCCAGGGCCCCGCTCCGGCTCCCGAACTGGCGGGAGCCGGAGCGTCCCCAGGAGGTGACCTATGAACCGTCCGCTGTCTACGGTGCTGGTGAACCCACCACTGTGGAACGCCTATGCTCCACACCTCGCGGTTCCTCTGTTGGTCGGCACGCTGCGCGCTCGTGGCTTGCCGGCCGTCGGCTACGACCTGAGCATCAGCTGCCTGGATTGGCTGCTCAGCCCATCGGTGCTCGAGGAGCTCCGGGACAAGGTCGACCAAACTCCAGCGAAAAACCTTGAGCAGGAGTGGGTCCGGCAAAGGGCGCTCTTGGTGGCGATGAATGCAGCGCAGACCGTCGACGAGGCCAAGGCAACGCTGCGTTCGTCGGCTACGCTGGCTGACGAGCAGCGCCAGCGGTGGGCCAGACGGTCACTGCGGGATGCGATGTGGCTGGTATCGGCTGCGTTTCCGGGCACCGAGTTTGACCTCGTCTGCAACCGCACATGCTATTCCCCGGAATCGACCCGGCAGGTCCTCGCAGCCGCCACCGATACCGAGCTCAACCCCTATCGCTGGGCGTTCGATCGCATGCTTGACTGGCCGCTGTTGGATGACCCTCGGGTGGGCCTGGTTGGGGTGAGCATCTCAGCGGACACCCAGCTCGTCGCGGCCATAACCTTCCTGGCCATGCTGCGCGAGCGACGTGAAGATGTGCACGTGGTGCTCGGCGGCAACTTCGCGACCCGCATGGTGGAGCGGTGGGTCGTACCGCACCCGTTCCTCGACCTGATCGACACAGTGCTGGCCGGCGAGGGGGAAGAGAGCCTGCCGGCACTCGTCGAGGCACTGCCGCGACTGCCGACACGACTGGCGGAACGGTCCGGCAACACCGTGCTGGCGGCTGACCCCCGGTCGGATATCCCTGGGGCGGTGTGGCGAGCAGGCCAGGAGCTACGCCGGACGGCGTCACGCAGCGTCGACATTCGAAAATCCGCGATGCCTGCTTTCGGGGACCTGCCGCTCGACAAATACTTCGCACCGGGACCAGTATTGCCTGTATTCGGTTCCCGCAGCTGCGCGTGGGACTGTGCGTTCTGTTCTATCCCATTCGCAAGCAACAGCTTCCGGCAACGGCCGGCGGCCAACGTCGTCGCCGAGATGCGTACATTGCAGGACGAATATAGCACGTCATACTTCATGTTCGTCGACGAAATCATGACCCCGCGCACGCTGGACACGGTGAGCGCCGAGCTGATCCGGACCGGAACTAAGTTATGGTGGTACGGCGAAACTCGCTTCGCCGGTGGGCTCACCGACGGCCTCGTCCGCCAGCTATACGACTCTGGCTGCCGGCGGATGAACTTCGGCCTCGAGTCCAGTAGTCAGCGCGTGCTTGATCTGATGCGCAAGGGCACCCGCACCGAACACATTATGACCAATGTGAAGGCCATGCTCGGCGCGGGTGTGCCCGTCCACTTGTTCGTCATCCACGGTTTCCCCGGTGAGACCCGTGAGGAGGCAGAAGACACCATCTCCTTCGCCGAGGACGTGGTCCGGGTGTCCCGCCAGCACTACGGCATTCCGTACACGACCTGGGGCGGCTCACCGTTCGTGCTGGACGTGCACTCGCCAATCGGAACCTCACCATCGAGCTTCGGCGTCATCACGCGAAGTCCGCACCCCGACGATGACCTCGCGCTGATGCGTGACTACGACACCTCTACCGGCCTGACCCAGCAGCAAAGCCTCAGGATAGCCACAGCGGCAGCGGGGACCAGAGTTTTCCGGGCACCCGTGGTGTGGTTCCGGGCGGCGCAGGACCCCACCGCTCGGGAAGTCGAAGAGTTCACCTTCCTCCGGGCCTGCCTCGGTGCCCCGATGCCCGGACCGCCGGAGACGCCCACACTGGACTGGCCACCACCAGCCGGAACCGATCGAATGACGGTAGCACCCGGCATCATCACACGCCGGCTGCCGTGGCAGGCCACGGAGCAGGATTCGGGGGCGTCCCTCGCTCTCTACGAGCCATACCGTGATCGCTTCTTGCAGCTGCATTGGCCGGTGGACATCGATTTACCGGAGCTGTCCGGTCTGACGTGGGCTGAGCTGACGCGTTGGGTTGTGCAGAACCGCTGCACTTTCGCGAACCAGCCGGCAGTGCACACCGCGACGCTGTTGCTGCGGCATGGGTTCGTTGAAGTGATCGACCGGAGTCCCGAGCCGATCGCCTGGCGCTGGCGTCCGGAGCTGGGTGTGGCGACACAGCGCACCGCGGGCCGTACCATCCTCACGAATCCGATCACCGGCCTCACCGTCCGCCTGAATGACGAGGCCGCCGAGTTTTGGCGACTGCTAGTGTGCGCGGAGTCCGCCGGTCCGATACCCGGACCGGCCACCAACGACGACAAGGCCGCAGCAGCACCACAACCGTTGGTGTCCTCGCTGGCCCGGTATGGGATGCTGGTCCGTGAGGTGCTAGCGCTCGGAGATGCGTTCGGTGCGGCATAATAGCTGACTTTTGGGAGGCATGATCGTGTCGCGGTTCACACTCCGTCCAGACCTTGAGGTGAGAGACTTCACGCCGGAAGACGAGACGGGGGTACAGGCACTCTTAGCGGCTGACGAGGACTATTTTGTCGCCGCAACCGGCAGCCCGTCGGCACCTGGGGACGTGCAGAGCCTGTTCTATTCCCTGCCGGAGGGAGCGGACCTAGACGCCAAACGGTTGCTCGTGGTTGTCTGCGGTGGACTGGTTATCGGCCTCGTCGATGTAGTACTCGACTACCCGGAACCCTCTGCAGCTGCGGTCGGCCTGTTTTTTGTGCACCCTGACCACCGGCGGCAGGGTGTGGGCGATGCCGTCGCCGGGGCGCTGATCAACTATGCCCGTGAGTCCCAGATTCACCTCGTCACGACGACCACCCCGCTCGAGTGGGCACCCGGGCGGGCTTTCCTTGAGCACCTCGACTTCACCGTCGAGGCACCCGAGCAGGCTCGCCACCAGACCAGCAACCGCAATCTGGGACCGTTCGAACCTCCAGTGCTACGAGCCCAGATGCACCTACAGCAAAACTAGTTGACGGTCCCGCCTGGGAAGATCGTTATGAACGAAATCACAGAACTGTACGATTTAGTTTTTGAGTTCGAACAGCGGAATAACTTGACAATCTGGAAAAATCCTCACGAAGAATGGTCGCGGCTACGGAACGTCGGTCCTGTACATAAGACAAGTATGCTAAAGCTTTTCAGGGGCGAGGATCTTAGCACCAGAGAAATGGATACTACACAGCCATGCTATCAGGTTGTTACATACGATGAGGCCATGGTCGTACTGAAGAACGAGTCGGTTTTTTCTGCCTCAGCCTATGGCGAAAGCATGGGTCGCATGATGGGCCGCACGTTCTTGGAGATGGACGGCTATGAACACAAGAGTCACCGACATCTCGTCCAGAGTCATTTTGCGCGTAAAATATGTGAACTCTATAATGAGGACTTCGTCCGACCATTGGCTCGCAAGCTTATCATGAGGCTGGCCCATCGCCAAGGAGGTGATTTGGTACGAAGTTTTACGTTTCCACTCTCCGTGCTTGTCATTACTAAGATTATAGGACTGCCGTCCGCCGGGCTAGGATCATTAGTAGCCTGGGCTTTGGGGCTAAAAGCCGAAGATGACGGAGAGTGGGGGCGCGAAAAATTTACAGAAATAATCGATCGTCGGCGTGGAGAAGATAGTCAGGATGTCATCGGCACGCTAACTAAAGCTACCGTCGACGGACGACGGCTGAGCGACGATGAAATTATCTCTTTTATACGACTATTGATATCGACCGGCACCGAACCGCCGTATCGCTCTCTGAGTAATCTACTAACCGGCCTGCTCAGTGATAGGATCCAACTGAGTTCGATAAAAAATGATAAGTCGCTGATTATCAATGCCATCAATGAAAGTATGCGATGGGAACCGCCCCTGACGTGGGTGTTGCGTACCTGTAAAGAACCGACAGAAGTAGCCGGTACTAAATTCACAAAAGGCGACCTAGTGTGCGTAAATATCTCTTCGGCAAATCGTGACGAAAAACGCTGGAGTATGCCGGAAAAGTTCGACATTTATCGTCCCTACAAACCGCATATCGGAATGGGTGGAGGCGTCCACACGTGCCTAGGGCAGCATTTGGCTATGATAGAATCAAAGGCTGCGGCCGAAGTCATTGTGGAGCGTTGTCCCGGAGTTCACATTGACATGGAAGCCGGTCGGCCAGAGATAGTTGGACGAGGTTTCAGATCACCCAGAGTGCTACCGGTACGGTTTTGACTGCGTGGCGGCAGCGACCAAGACGTTCCCGCTGGGGTGTCGATCCAGAGACGTTGGCGCTGCGGGGTGACGGTGAGACCGAGGCGGGTCCACTCGGGCTGCTCGTGCGCAAGCCATACCTGGTGGGCGCGTTCGAGGCTGTCCCACAGTGCGGTTGGTCCGCCTTCAAGGACGTCATACTGGCCCTGGCTGCCGGTCAGACTGACCGCAACCCAGGACCCGTCCGGGGTGGACAGGAAGCTGGCGGTTGGTTTTCGAGTGTCGGGATCGAGGTGCATCCCGATGTGCACGTCGGCGGGTAGTCCCTGGAACTGGGCGAGCAGCCAGACCAGGCGGTGGTCCCACCAGGGATGGGGCGGGATGGTCGTTGTCCGCCGTCGGGTGCCTTCGCTGCGGGGATGGGGAGATGCGGATGTGTCGTCGTGGTGGTGGCGCATGGCCATGAAGGAGCCCCACCGGGCGGTGAAACGGCCTTCCAGCCGGTCGGGATGGCGGTGCAGCAGGACGAGGTTGCCGGCTTCCCGGGCTACCTTGACATCGACTAGGATCTTGCCCCCGACGCGGAGCTGTTCGGCCCAGGCCCAGGGCACCGCGGGCACCGAGCAGGTGGCGATGATCCGATCAAAGGGGGCGTGCTCCGGGAGCCCGCCCGCGCCGTCGGCACTGACCAGGGTGGGCCGAAAGCCGATTGTGTGGAGCCGGTTGCGGGCGCTGTGGACGAGTTCTGGGTCGATGTCGACCGAGAAAACAAGGTTCGCGCCGAGCCGGTGCGACAGGAGCGCGGCGTTGTACCCGGTGCCGGTGCCGATTTCGAGCACCTTGTGTCCGTCGTGGACGTCGAGGGCTTCGAGCATGCGCAGCATGAGATCCGGTTTGGTGCTGCTGGAGACGGCCTCCTGGTGCGTTCCCCCATCGACCACTGCCGTGATGAAGGTCGTCGGGGTGTAGACGAGATCCAGCCCGCTCGGGGAGGTGACGTCCACCGGTTGCCAGGTACCGATGCCGTCTTGCTGATAGGCGGCGGGCACGAAGATGTGACGGGGGACGCCGGCCACGGCACTGCGCCATGCCGGATGGTGCACGTCGCCGTGGGCGACAAGGAGGTCGGCGAGCCGCTGCGCCCGGGGAGCCCAGTCGGTAACGGGTTGGGTGGTCACTGCTTTCCCCTCGTCAGGACGTCGGCTAGTCTCTCGTAACCCTTGACAATTTACACAGTTTTGAACCGCTCCGGGTTTAGCGAGTTTTTGGCAGGTAATGTTTCTTGTATTCACCAATAGTGATCATAGTTTTGTTATCTCGAACCCTATCGACAAACAGTACACCATTGAGATGGTCAATCTCGTGCTGTAAGACATGAGCAATAATTCCTTCGAACACCGCTTCGCGCTGATGGGCGCGTTCATCTTGCCAACGCACTCGGATTTTTTTATAGCGCAACACCTTGGCATACAACGTGTCGTTACCGACACCGCAACTAATACAGCCCTCCCATAGTCCGGTCCGTTTTCCGAAGGTCTCTACGATAGCGGGATTGATAATCGTCGCACCGAAAGGCTTCAAATGTGGTCGCGTGGGGGTGGCTTTAATGTCGATGACTGAGATGGCGAGGCTTTTACCGACTTGCGGTGCAGCCAATCCGACCCCATAGCGTTTTTTTTCTAGAGTATAGTACATATTTTGAATCAGTTCTTGAGTGTCAGTCGAGAGAATTTCTTCCCTTGTTAGTTGGCGCGCCTGAAGACGCAAAACCGGATCACCAAAGCGCCTTCTCCCGAGAAGTTTCATAGAAAAAATTCAATTTTTGCGTATTTGTTATTCATCCTACCTCCGTAGAACGAGAATGGAAGTTGAAATGTCTATTCGAGGACGCTCGGCCCGACATAGAGACCGCGTGCGGCAGGGTATGCGTCGCCTCCTCACCTGTACCTGCAAGCCGGTCCTGAAGTCGACCATGTCGGAACTGATACACCGGACCGACAGACCGCAGCACCTGACGGACACGTGCATCTTCAAGAAACCGCAGAAGATGCACGGGAGCTTCATTCCGACACCACAGCTGTGCACTCGAAAGAGTAGACGCCCACGTCACCGAAGATACCAACACAGCCCCAAATCCGAACGCGAGCCCGTTTTCGAACCCGTTCTCAATCCCGTACACAAGCCCAAGCCTGAGCCCATTCGAGAGTCCCAACGCGAGCCCGTACACAAGCCCGAACAAAAGCCCGAACTTAAGCCCGATCTGACGCTCTCGGCGCCGCGATGACTCGGGATCCATCGGACTAGCGGCCTCCGTTGATGGCCCTCCGATTCTGCTCACGAGCCCGTACACGAGCCCGACCACAAACGCGTTCAGGAGCCCGTCGACAATCCCGCACGTAGGTCCCTGTAAGAATCCATTCGTGAGCCCGTACGCGAGCCCGGCCACGAGAGCGAACACGAGGGTCGTTCGAATGTTAGTTCCGCTCCACGGGGGCCATCCCAGCCGCCGAGGGTGCCTCCCGCTGAGTGCAGAAACGAATCCGAATACGAATGCATACAGAAACCCAGCTGTGATCCCGACGACGAGCCCGTTCCGGAGCCCAAACGCGAGCCCCTTCCCAACTCCAAACACAAGTCCGGCCACCAGCCCAGACACGAGTGCAGTGGTCAAAAGACAGGGCCAGGCAGGTACCCAGCGAGGGATTTGCCACCAGGCCAAGTCACGGGTCCCCTCGTCGTTCATATGCCGGGCCAAGTGCTTAAGCCATTGTCGGGCCTGGTTGAGGTTGTATGGGGGAGCCGGCCGGCCTGGGTGTGAGGCATAGGCAGTGGGCAGCACCCTGTCGAGAAGATGATCTTCGATAGCTTCTACATTAGCGAATCGACTGCTCTCGGTGAGTTCATCGACTGGGTCGCCAGAACGGTAGGTGTCGCGGACCAAAGTGAGCATCAGCGGGTTGTCCAACGCCTGCGCCAGAGCACCGTCCGGGTGTTTATGCAGGTCATCGATCACGCGTTGCCATGCCGGGGAGAGCGGCTGGATCTGGCAATTGGCCAAATACTCCGCTGCTTGCCCAGGCTCAACCGGACACAGTTCTAGCGCCGCCGCCCCCCTCAGATGAGCATCGCCGACCGCAGCCACTAACTCGTCGCTACGCGTCAGCACGACGAACCGGAAGGTAGCCTGCTCGTTGAGTGCACGCAAGGCCACCGGACGCAGCACTTCGGGTATCTCATCTAACCCGTCGAGAATCACGGCGAGATGACCGCCAGCGATAAGCCGTGCCGCTACATCTGGGCCATAAGCGCGAGCACGCAGCAACTCGTAGTCTCGGACAAGCTGAGCTGCCAACCAGTCCGAGAAGAACTCACTTGTCGGGTTCCAACCGTGCAGGGTAAACAGCACCGGCACAGGAACCCTCGCCCGTCCCTCGGCCGTCCCAACGGCTTCCCGATGCGTCAACGCGTCGAGCAGTAAGAGGATCGCCGCCGCACTCTTGCCTGAGCCCGGCGCACCGAGGACCGCCAACCGGCCGGAGGCCAAGCCGCCGTACACGCTGAAAAGATCTTCTAGCCCACCGGACTGCAACCTTTCCGTGGTGACCGCCGCCAGCCCGGGCAACGCCGCGAACCTCGCTCCACCAGTTCTACCTACCGCTGCCGTCACAGAGCTTGTCACCTGCCGGCGTGACCATCGCCACCGCAGGAAAATCGGTGCTGGATACATTAATCCCCGCTCGGTGGCGGCCCGCTCCCACTGCTGATGAACCTGTGCTGCCAACTCATCTGCCGCACGCTCCAACGGCAGTTGGGAAGTCTCAGGTGGTAACCTGTGCGCCCATAGCCATACAGCGACACCGGCCGCGGCGGTCGCCACGGGCAAGAGCGTCCGAACCAAGGTGGCGGTCGCGTCTCGATCGTGAGCGTGTATGACGAAGGCTACGACCCCGCCTGTCCCCGCCACGAGCAGCGCCAGCGCACCCCAGATCCAGATAAGCCGTCGTTCGATCGTCACACTACGAAGTGTGCCAGCGCCAAGCGCCTACCGATGGGACTGTTGCGTCGGTGAATCACCAACTCGACCTTGGTGGCGGTACTCGAACAGGGCGACAACGCATCAGCCCACCCTGCCTGAGCTGGTGATCTACCGACGCAACAGTCCTGGCGTCCATTCCGTGCGACAGGTAGGATTACGGCGCAAGTTCACCCGACCAGGGTTGGAGGATGACATATTTACCAGGCGTTACTTACTCCTGTTTGCCCGGATTGAGCTGTGATGTCATGCCGTTGCGGGTGTCGGGAGCCAGGGGTTGCCGGTAATGGCGGCGTGGATGTCGTTGATGGGGCGAACGTCGTTGTCGCGGGCGCTGATGAGGTAGGAGCGGATGCGGCAGTAGTTGACAGTTCCTCGGTTCGATCCGGCGCCGCCGTCGGCACCCGCCCCGAGCCCCTACGACCCGGCTGCCCGTCGGGCTTGGGTGGCCGCCTCTCCCAAGACGAACGATCCGCCCGCCGCTTGGCCTTGGCCGCGATCGAACCCGGCGAGGTGGGATCGAGAAATTGGTCGAATCACGCCCCAGCTGAGCTTTCAGCTCAGCGATCCGCGCGTGGCCCGCTCCAGGCTGCGAGACCACGCCCACCACTAGTGCCGATAGCTCTTCATGGGAGAACAATGGCTGCTCGGGCGTGGGCACAACCCAGATGATCGACAATTAACGGCCTACCATAGAGTCCGATACACCGCCACGGATCGTCCGTCACCACCCAAAGTAGACGCACTGCGACGGCCAAGCTCAACAAGACCTGTCAATGGACAGGGATGTAGTGCTCCATCAGTCCTTCGTCACCGTCGCTTGAGGTGAACTTGTTTGGGGCCGGCAGGATGTTTCCCATTCGTGGGCGAGGAGGGAGTAGAGAATGGAGTCGCGCCAGGCGCCGTTGGTGAAGACGTGATCGCGCAGGCGGCCTTCCCGGGTGAAGCCGAGCCGGGTGACGAGGGCGATCGATGCGGCATTGTCTGGCCCGATGGCTCCGGAGATGCGGTGCAGCCCCAGGGTGGTGAACCCGAAATGGATGATGGTGCGCGCGGCGTCGAGCGCGTAGCCGCAGCGCCAGTGGTCCGCGGCGATCGCGGCACCGAGTTTGGCGGCCTGGACCCCGGACAGGCCCAGCCGGGCGAACCCGATCAGCCGGTCATCGGTGTGCGGGGTAACGGCCAGGTAGTACTCGGTGCGGGGGTGTGTGTGGCGCGTTCGATGACGCCCGTGAGCATCTGAGCTTGCTGCTCGCGGGTCCGGGAGTCGAACGACAGCCACCGGGTCACCCGGTCATCGAGATCGTCAGCCCGGAACTCGCGCTGCTGCGTGGTCTGGGTCACCGCGGTGACGCCAGACACTCGGAGGTGAAGGCTTCGATCGCGCTCGCCAGCTCGGTGACCTCTCGGCCTGGATCCTTCACGCCGCGCAATGCAGTCCGCACATGTTCCACCGACGTCACGATCCCGTTAATGCGCTGGGGCGGAGGGAGTTCGAACACGGGCGTGAGCGCTTCCGCGGCGCCGTCGATCTCGCCTAACATAACCCGGGCGACGGAAAGGGCACTGCGCGCGCCAGCTTCGGTGCCGAAGGCCCGATCTTGATCGGGTGCCCCAGCATAGGCTTCCAGTGCTTCCAGGGCGAGCCGTTCGGTTTCATTCGCCTCGGCCGTACCGCCCCAGGCGAGCGCGTCGGCGGCGAGGTAGAGCTGGCGTGGTCGGCTGAACATGCACAGACCACCGAGGCTGTCCAGCACGTCGGGTTCCACCCGGTCTCGCGCCTCGGTGGCACGCGCCAAGGCGGCGTGGGCGTCCTCCAGCCGGTTCAGCGCGGCCAGGGAGCGTGCCTCGCTACTGGCCAGCCACACGCTGGCGGTGCCCCTGCTGCGGGCGGCGGCCTCGGCGCCGAGCTGGGCATAGCACACCGAATCCTCCAACCGCCCAGACCAGTAGGCGATTCCGGCTTGTAAGGCACGAATCCGGGCGCGCAGCCCGTCGTGGCCGGCGTTGTCGGCGCAGACGAAGCCCACCCTCGCCTGCGCCATCGCGTCATGGGGAGCGCCGAGGTCGTGCGATGCCTTGGCCATTAGCCCGCAGGTGAGTCCGGCGATCAGATAGAGGTCCTGGGTCTGCGCCGGACGTTGACGTCCCTCCAGCAACTTGAAGGCACGATTCTGAGTGTCTACCAGATCACCGAGCAGGGTGGGCAGCGGCTGCTGCTGAGACGCGATGATCAATCGGTGCACGTCATCGAGCAACTGATCGAGCGTCTCGGCGTTGACGTTGGAGGCCCCGATCCGGGTGAGGAAGTCGCGAGCCCGGTCGGCGCTCATGGCGACCACCTGCCCTTCCCAGTCACGCCGCGCGTTGCCCCGTTGCGGCGCCGTTCCGTCCCGGCGGCGGGCCGCTAGGAGCGTCTCGGCGCCGTACGGCGGGCCGAGCAGCCGGGCTACCGGCTCCTCGAACAGCCGTTCCAGGGCGGCCTGCGCCTGCGGGTGGGGCAAGCTGCGCAGCTCTCCGGCTACCCACCGGTACGCCTGCCGCTGGCTGAGCTCGGTCCCGGCGGCCCGGCGGTAGCGCTTCCTGAACTCCTCCAGTGTGACGTGTCGCTGCCGGAGCAGCTGTTCCAACCGGGTTCGCAGCATCCCATTCTCCCCTCGATGAGTGGACCCACCCTAGATCCCCGCGGGCCGACACCGGCCGTTCTCGGCAGAAACGACGTCAGCCGGCGACGACCGGCGAGGGCAGCGGCCTATCTGCGACGCCGAAGGGCTCCGAAGCTCATGACGAGCGGAGACGGAGGTGAGCTCGCAGTGAGACAACCACCAGAAGTGGACGGGCCGCACCTGCAGCGGCAGGGCGACCAGGAACGGTGTGCCGTGGAAGGCCAGCGCATCGATGGCAGCGGCGCCTGCACGGTGGTCGCCATCCGCGACTACAGCCGGGGCGGCTGGGTGCTCTACCCGCACGGGGTGGCCAGCTTCGGCGTGCTGATCGGTTACGACGCCGCCCGCACCCTCGCGCTGCGCTTCGGCCGCCGCTCATGACCCCGTTGGCTGGTGCTGAGATCTCGGAGTGG
>Ga0213881_10001362_pt1 | contig 11854 bp, 11 predicted proteins | sample BarmaccoBMER_R08_FD_160104 | JGI IMG/M metagenome (GOLD analysis project Ga0213881, IMG submission 160104) | Barbacenia macrantha exposed rock microbial communities from rupestrian grasslands, the National Park of Serra do Cipo, Brazil - ER_R08 ... | reverse complement strand
CTCGCAGGCGGGGTGAACGCGATATTTCTCGAGACGTTCATGGACGAAAGCGAAATGGAGATCGCACTGGCGGCTAAAAACTCGCTGAGCGATTGCACCACCATTTGCACGTTCGCGTGCGAGCCGGAGGGACGTCTTGCATCGGGCGCGCCCATCGCCACGGCTTTCGCGAAACTGCGCGCGAATGGTGCGCATATCACCGGCGCAAATTGCATGAACGGCCCGAACGGCATGGTCCAGCTCTTCCGGCACATTCCGCTCGCCGGTTATCTCGCGGCCTACCCAAACGCCGGCTATCCAAAGTACACGGACGGACGGTTCACCTATCACGCCGCGCCGGAGTATTTTGCGCAAGCCGCGCGCGAGTTGGCTGGGCAGGGCGCCCGCCTCATTGGCGGCTGTTGCGGCACGAACCCCCGGGCCGTCGCCGCCATCGCGCGTGCGATCGCGGCGCTTGCTCCGGTAAAGTCGAAGCCGGTCCAAGTCGTAGAGACGGCGCCTTCCGTACAGCAGAAGGTCTCGGCACAGGAAGAGGAAAGCCTGCTCGACAAAATCGCCGCTGGAAAACGCATCGTTATTTGTGAGCTTGACCCGCCGAAAACGCTCTCGCTTGACCGGTACTTCTGCGGTGCTCAGCAGCTCATGCAAGCCGGTTGCGATGCCATTACGCTGGCTGACAACTCTTTAGCCATATTGCGAGTGAGCAATCTCGCGATTGGCGCAATGCTCAAAGAGCGCTTCGGCATCACGCCTTTGCTTCATCTGAGTTGCCGTGACAAGAATGTGCTCGGCCTTCAGAGTGAGCTGCTCGGGATGGCCGCACTCGGCATGCGCCATGTACTACCGCTGACCGGCGATCCCGCGCGCGTTGGCGATCACCCGAACGCCGCTTCCGTCTACGATGTGAATTCGATCGAGCTGATTTCAATCATCCGCAAATTGAATGAGGGATTCACGCACGCAGGCAAATCGCTCAAGACGCAAACGCGATTTGTCACTGGTTGCACGTTTAACCCGAATGCACGAAACATGGACGCTCAGGTGGATCGTCTCGAACGGAAAGTCGCCGCCGGCGCCGCCTTTGCCATGACCCAGCCGGTCTTTGAGCCCGCTCTCGTGGAGCAGACGAAAACACGCACGGCACACTTACGCATCCCGGTCTTTATCGGCGTGTGGCCGTTGCGAAGTGCAAAACAGGCTAATTTTCTCCACAACGAAGTACCGGGCATTGTTTTGCCGGAGAAGGTGCGGGCCAGGATGAACCAGCAAAGTCCTGAGGCGGAGCAAGCGACGGGCCTCGCGATTGCCGAGGAGATGATCACCGCTATCGGAAACGAATTCCCGGGCGTATATCTCATCACGCCATTCCTGCACTTTGAATCGACCTGTCACCTGGCGAAAATGGCGCGACAGCAGCAGCCCTCGACGGAGCCAGCAGCGACCTAAAACTCTCGTGTGACTGACGCTGACGTTATCATAATTGGCAGCGGCCACGCGGGCATCGAAGCGGCACTCGCAGCCGCGCGGCTCGGCTGCGACACGGTCGTACTTACGCAAAATCTCGATACCGTCGGACAGATGTCGTGCAACCCGGCAATCGGCGGGTCAGCGAAAAGCCATATCGTAGGGGAGATCGACGCGCTCGGTGGTGCTATGGCGTTGAACGCTGATGCCACCGGGATTCAGTTTCGCGTTTTGAACAAGAGCAAAGGCCCGGCGGTTTGGGCAAAGAGGGTCCAATGCGACAAAAAGGCGTACCAGTACCGACTGAAAGCGGTCCTCGAGCGAACGCCCGGTGTCCGACTACTGCAAAGCACTGTGACGCGTCTCTTGTGCGACGGCGCGAGAGTAGTCGGAGTTTCGACTGACCTTGGCATTGACTTGCTCGCCGGCGCTGTCGTCGTCACGGCGGGAACTTTCCTAGGCGCGCTGCTGCACGTCGGTGACCAATCGAAATCGGGCGGACGTATGGCGGACGCCAGCTCGAACCTGAGCGACAGCTTGCGGGGGCTCGGGCTCGAAAGCGGGCGGTTCAAAACAGGAACACCTTGCCGTGTGCGTCGTGGGTCGATTGATTTTGCCGGGTTGCAAATTCAAGCCGGAGACGAACCGGCGCCGCGCTTATCGCAGGCGGTGGATTTTCGGCGCGAGGACGACGTTTTCACGTTGAATTTTGACAATCATGGCGTGTTCCACGTGGAACAAATCCCATGCTGGCTCACGCACACGACGCGCCAAACGGCCGAGATCATCCGCGCAAATTTGCATCGCTCGCCCTTATTTCAACGACGGATCCAGGGTACGGGCACCCGGTACTGCCCGTCCATCGAAGATAAAATTGTTCGCTTCGCCGAACGCGAATCTCATCACATTTTTCTTGAACCCGAGGGGAGGCACTCCGAGGAAATCTACGTCAACGGACTCTCTACCAGCCTGCCGTTTGATGTCCAAATCGCCTTACTCAGGACGATTCCAGGTATGTACTCAGCTGAAATCGTGCGACCGGGGTACGCGGTTGAGTACGATTTTTTCCCGCCGACAGAGTTGAAGCGAACGCTAGAAACGAAGCGCATCGAGCGCCTATATCTCGCAGGGCAGGTGAATGGCACATCCGGGTACGAGGAAGCGGCCGGCCAGGGGCTCGTGGCGGGCATTAATGCAGCCCTAAAGACACAAGGGCGCGGAGAATTCACGCTGGCTCGAGAAACGAGTTACATCGGAGTGATGATCGATGACCTTGTCACACGGGGAACTGACGAGCCGTACCGCATGTTCACAAGCCGGGCGGAGAACCGGCTGAATTTGCGGCAAGATAATGCTGACCTGAGACTCACGGAACTAGGAGCGAGCATTGGCCTCGTCGATTCCGACCGGCTCACACGTTTCCGCGCCAAACGCGAGGAGATAACGCGCGTTCAGGCCAAAGCCGATGCGCTTCACGTGAACGGAAAAGCACTACTCGCAGCGATGCGCTCGCCCGAGTTCCGGCTCGGTGATCTGCCTGCGGAAATACGCGCTCAGGCTTCCGATGACGTCTGGCGGCATCTTTGGATCGAGAGCCGCTACGCCGGGTACATCGCTCGCCAGACAAGCGCCCGGCCCGAAGAACGAATGTTGATACCGGGTTCAGTGGATCTCACGCGCGCTCCAGGACTTCGTAACGAGACGCGTGAAAAGCTCGCTTTGCTTAAGCCGAGTTCATGGACCGAAGCAGCGCGAATCCCTGGGTTGACAGCAGCCGATCTCGCAATCCTTCAAGTCTGGATACGGAAGCACAGTTGTTGAAATACCTAGTACTCAGCTCTGTCGCGGCGTACCTTGTTGGCTCGATCCCCTTCGGGTATTTAGCCGGGCGATGTGCCGGAATCGATGTACGCCAGCATGGAAGTGGTAACATCGGTGCTACTAACGTTTTACGCGTTCTTGGAAAGCAGTATGGATATAGTGTCTTCGCAGCTGACACTCTCAAGGGTTTTTTACCGGTCCGGTTCGCGCTTTGGCTCGGTCACGCCGGCGGCGCTCCGGTGTACTTTGGCATCGTTGCGGCGGTATGCGCCGTGTTGGGGCACTCGTTTCCGGTTTGGCTCCGCTTTCGCGGCGGGAAGGGAGTAGCGACTTCCGCCGGCGCCTGCTTTGGACTGCTTCCGCTTGAGACGGCAATCTGCGCGGCGGTTTGGATCATTGCATTCTTGCTTTTGCGCTACGTTTCCCTCGCCTCCATTTGCGCCGTGATTGCGCTTCCCCTGAGTACATGGCTGCTGCTGCCGCCGGTAAATACCGGCCACCGCTTACTCCTGCTTTTCAGCGTCGCGATTGCGGTTTTAGTCGTACTGCGGCATCGAGGAAACATTCGACGCCTGATTGAAGGCACTGAGCCACGGTTCTCTCGAAAGTGAAAACGACCGCAATCATCGGCGCGGGCAGCTGGGGCACAGCGCTGGCGGCGTTATGGGCAAAGGACGGGCGGCCAATTACGATTTGGGGAAAGCGTCCGGAGCTGATGGCCTCAATGCTGCGTACGCGCGAGAACGCCGATTATTTGCCCGGCGTTCGCATTCCTAAGAACATCCAGCCAACCAGCGATTTCGCTGATTGTTCCGGTGCCGAGCTGCTCGTATTCGTCACACCATCGATGGCTCTCCGGCAGATTGCGGCGAGCGTGCGCGCGGCCGGCGTTCGCTCAGGCGCGACGTTGCTCAGCTGCACGAAAGGGATCGAACATGGCAGCGGAAAACGGATGAGCGAAATTCTCGAGGACGTATTTCCGGGCCATGCAATCGCCGTACTTTCCGGGCCGAACCTGGCCATCGAAGTCGCGCGCGGATTACCCACCGCCACAGTGATCGGATGCGCGCACGAAAGCTGCGCAAAAGAATTGCAGAGTTTCCTCGGCAGCGAGCTGTTCCGCGTTTACACGAGTACAGACCTCGTCAGCATCGAACTCGGGGGCGCGTTGAAAAATGTCTTCGCGCTTCCCGCGGGTGTCGTGGACGGTCTGAGTCTCGGCGATAATTCCAAAGCGGCACTCGTGACGCGCTGCATGGCTGAGATGTTGCGGCTCGGCACCGCGATGGGCGGAAACGCACGCACGTTTTACGGGTTAAGCGGCGCGGGCGATCTGATTGCCACCTGTTTCAGCCAGCACAGCCGCAATCGACGCGTCGGTGAACGGCTTGGGCGGGCGGAAACGCTGGCCCAAATCCAAGCCGATATGCAGATGGTGGCGGAGGGAATTCCGACGGCGAAAAGCGCTTATGAGTGCGCGCGCCGCCTGGGCGTTGACACACCGATCATAGACCAGGTTTACGCGGTGCTCTACGAAGACAAACCGCTTTTGTTCGCCATGCAGGAACTGCTCGGGCGCGATCCCAAAGCCGAGCGGCTCTAAGCGGCGGACGCGTACTGCGCGAAGACCTGCCGGAGAGCTTCCGGATAGAGCGCGTGCTCGGCTTGCTGGATGCGCTTGTGCAATGAGTCGGGCGTGTCTGTTTCCAGCACCGGTACTTCGCGTTGAGCAATGATGTCACCATGGTCGATCAGTTCATCGACGTAATGCACGGTCACGCCGGTGATTTTTTCCCTCGCTGCAAGCGCTTGTTCCCACGCGCGCAATCCGGGGAATTTCGGAAGCAACGAAGGATGAATGTTAATGATCCGCCGAGGAAACGCGTTCAGTATCGCTTTTTTCAAGATCCGCATGAACCCGGCGAGTACGACAAACTCGGTGTTCGCTTCACGCAGTATTCTCACCAACTCCGCTTCGGCGCCTGGGTCGAGCCGAGTACGGAAATCACCTGGCGAGAGACAGGTATGCGGGACGCCGAATTCTCGCGCGATCTCCAGAATGGGCGCGTTCTTCACATCGGAAATCACCGCCACCGGCGTTGCGGCGAGCCGGCCTTCACGAACGGCTTGGAGAATTGCGCGGCAGTTTGAACCTTTGCCCGAGCCAAGGATTGCGATCTTAACCATTCCGCATCTTGTCCAGTAACGCCGTGGTGGAGTACCCCGCTTGGAACGGGATGATCTCAACCTTCGCGCCGAAGTCTGCGACCATGCGCCGTTCTTCCCGATCAAGCGAGTCGATGTTGTAATCGCCGCCTTTCACATAGATGGCCGGTTGCGCCGCTTCGAGGAAGCGCGTCGCAAGTTCCTCATGAAAAATGGTCACGTAAGTGACCGATTCGAGCGCGGCGAGTACTTCGGCGCGGTCCCGTTCGGTATTGAGCGGCCGGCTTTCCCCTTTCAGCATACGCACGGAGGCATCACCATTGAGCCCGACGGCGAGCGCGTCTCCGAGCCGGCGCGCCGCGGCAAGGTAACGCACATGCCCGACGTGAAGAATGTCGAAGCAGCCGTTCGTTGCCACAAGCGATTTGCCTTGGGCGCGTAGCCGGCGGGACTCCTCGCGCAATTGAGAAAGATCGAGGATTTTCTCTCTCATGGGGTGAACCCGACACAGTGCAGCGCTTTCGGCAGCAACTCGAAAACCGCTGGCTCATTGCCGATCATTTCACCATCTACGTTGAACCACATCCCGGGTCGCGAAGTAATCGCCACCTTTTGCGCCCGCCGGAAGATCACTGCATCGGAGCCAAGATGTCGCCCCAGCAAAATTTGCGCAGCGACGATGGCGAGCTCGGCCGGGCCGCGCTCCGGAATTAAGACGACATCGAGCAATCCATCGTCGATCTTCGCTTCCGGTGCGATCGGAACACCGCCCGCGACATAGCGGCCGTTCGCGATGACGACGTTGTATAAATCAGTTTCCCAGCCGGGTGTATCATCCAGCGCGACGGTGGTGGTGTAGCCGCGCAGCTCGGAAAAGGCAGCCGCCGCCGAACGCAAGTACGCCAGCGGTCCCCACGTCTGCTTCATTTCGGGCGTAAGTTTTTCATCAACCACGCCGCTGAACCCGCCCGAGGAGACGTTCAGGAAATAGCGGACCCGGTCACTCGTCACACGCACGAGGTCAACATCGCGCGTCTGGCCGGCGCGGATGATCTCGACCGCAGTTTCCACGTCGCCGGGCAGCCCAAGTGTGCGGGCGAAATCGTTGCCGGTGCCGAGCGGCACGATTCCGAGCGCGGTGCCGCAATGCTCGGTCGCGATTCCATTCACCACTTCATTGAGCGTGCCATCACCGCCGGCCGACACGATTAACTCCGCTCCTGCCCGCGCTGCTTCGCGCGCCGCCTGTTCGGCGTGTCCTGGCGCTTGCGTGAGGTGAAATTCGTCCGGTCGCAACAGCTCTAATTGCCTGCGGATCGCATCAGTCTCTCTCACCGACCCGGCGATTGGATTGAGAATGACTGCGGTGCGCACGAACGACACTCAGCCGCCGGAAGCGGCGAAGCAACGCTCCTTTTCGCTTGCCGAACGAGTAAGTGAATGGTTCAACGCGGGAATGCCAACACGGCCGGCTGATTTCGCCATCTCGAGCGATCCCGTTCCCGCCCGAACTGCGGATTTGGCGGAGCAATCGTCTCAGCCGGAGCTGTACTCAGGGCCGGCGTCGCTCTTCGCCGTCGCGCGCAATCCCACCACGCTGTTCGTTTGCTGGAATGTGAATTGGGCAGCGGTCTTTGCACACGCGCTGCCGGTGGATCGCAGAGCGCACGTGAAGTTGAGGTCGGCGCGCGGCGAGCGTACTCACCCTGTCGAGCCGCTGAGCGGAACTTGTTGCATTGGCGACTTGGAACCTGGAGACACGTACGAGATCGAGCTCGGTTTCATTCCTGCGCCCGAGCAATGGCAACCGATCACTTCAGCTCCGGCGGTGGAGCTGCCGCGGCAAACGATCGCGATCGACAGCGCGATCGTGGATGTTGCCAGCGTGCCGTTCCATCTTGAATTTCAGGAGCTGGTGGAATTATTCGACGGTAACGGGAGGGTCGCCGAAGCGCTGGCGGAACTCGAGCGACGCGCGGCCGAGAGCGATCTCAGCGCCCGTGTGGATCAGGAGCCGGCGCGCGTACTCAAACTCTCCGCCGAAACGTTGCAGAAAATCACGGCCACGCGCGAAAAGCTAACGAGATCCCAACCGCGGCGCCTCGAGCGGGAGCAATGGCTCGGCAGCAGTTTGCACGGATGAGCTGACTACATCTGGCCAAGGTGCTGCTCGAGCAGCTTCTGCATCTCGCGCGGCTTGGTAAGAATGATGGAGTTCCCTTTGACCTCGAGCAGTTCCTGGGCGCGCAATTTGGCGAGAGTACGGGAAAGCGTTTCGCTGGTGCTGCCCATTTCGGCGGCAAGTACACGCTTGGTGCGGTCGAGGCGAATTTCGCAGTCCTTTTGCGGGAGCGGTCGCGGGCAACGTTTCAGGAGCCAGTTGGCCAGTCGCGTTTCCATGTCTTTGAGGGTGAGATCGTCGAGAAGTCCCACGATCACGCGCAGGTGCTGGCTCATTGAGCCGAGCATGCGCAGCGCGAGCTCCGGCCGTTTACGCACAAGCTCCACGAACTCCGTTTTAGGGACGAGCAACACTGTACTTTGCTCAGTGGCGCGAGCGTTGGCTGGATAGCCCGTTTCGGACGCGAGCGATGCTTCCGCGAACGATTCCACAGGGCGGAAAAGGTAAATCGTCTGTTCTTTCCCCGCTGCGCTGACGCGATGAACATTGATCGCGCCTCTCTGCACAATGTAAAAACCTTCCGAGCGTGCGCCTTCGCGAAACAGGTACTCACCTTTGGCCAGCTGCTTGGTCACGGCGAAGGACGCGATGGCATCGATGTCGCTCTGCGCCAGGCCGACAAAAAGCTGGCAGCTGCGTAATGTACTCGCGACGACAATCTGCCGGAAGCCGCTCCCGTCCAGTGGCATGGGCAGAAGCCTAACGCGCCGCGGCTATTCGTCGCGCCAAAAATGCGTCAGCCAGCCGCCGGAGAGCCTTTCCACCCGCGAGCGAAATCCTTCGCCGGCCAGCTTCTCGATAAGCGGCGCGGGAAGAAACGGCGACGAAATCGTGAGTCCCTCGCCGGGCGCGAGCGCCTCAATGGCGGCGCGTATTTCGGGTAACGGCTCCGTTCCCTGCGCGATGATCGGCCGCACATCGAACATTTTGAATTTCACCGTCACCCTTCCCACTGTTTCAGCCTCGCACTGGCGAAGTGAGTGAGCGCTCCGGCCCAGACCAGCGCGATGAATCCAAACCAGAGAGCTGCATGCGCGATCCACCACGCCGCCAGCGGCGTCGTGCCGGCTGCTTCCGCGGGAATTTGCTGCAAGGCGAAAAGCGCTTCGATGCGAAAGGCGTCGAGCGGATTCAACATCAAGCACGCCGTCCAGATCTCAGGAACGCGCTGAAGTACAGGCCACCGCGCAGCGAAGAGCGCCACCAAATCAATGCCGACGAGCATTAGCAGCCATGCGCTGACGGCGGTGATGAGCGCCTGCGCACGATCGCGCGCGAGAAAGCCGCAAGCGAGGCCAAGGGCGACGAAAGCCGCCGCCAGCAGAAGCGTTTGCGAAAACAGCAGCGCGAGCGAAGCGAGCGTTGCTCCTGCGAAGAAAGCCGGAACAAACAACAGCAGCAGTACCGAACCGAAAATCGAGAAGAGCGCAAAAAATTTGCAGATCACAAACGTGCGGCGTCGTAAAGGCTGACTCAACAGGAGCGGCCATTCCTCGCGTTCGCCTTGCGCGCTGCTCACTCCCGCCAGCAACGAGAACAGCGAGACAAAGTACAGCGCGACCTGAAGAATGAAGAACCCGGTCGCGTTTGCATCCTCGGCAAACAGCAGGGCAGCCACTCCGCCCAGCAGCGCCAGAGCCGAGAACACCTGAAAATAACGGTTGATTACGACCGAGCGAAGCTCGCGACGAAACACCGCACGCGAAACATGCATGTCAGACCGCAGCGACATTTTCGCGATCGCCCTCACGCGGCGCGAACCGCTCAAGCTCTTCAAAATCGTGCGGAAGATCGTTCGGATGCAGCTCGCACTCTATCCTTCCCTCACGGCAAAGCAGGCAATGATCGGCCACGCCGTTCCATTCCGCGATCAGGTGAGTGGTCACGAGCACGGTTTTCCCGCGCTCCGCTTCGCTTTGCAGGATTTCCTGCAGCCGCTTTCGCCAACGCGGGTCAAGACTCAGCCCCGGTTCATCGAGTAAAAGTACCGGCGCGTCCGGCAGCAGCAGCAAGGCAAGCCCGAGGCGCTGACGCATCCCGCCGGACAGCGCTGCCGTGCGAACGCGCTCGACATCCTGCACGCCGGCCAGCTCGAGCATCGCTCCCGGTCTCGATGGCGCGACGCCGCGCAATTGCCCATAGAAGCGCAACAGTTCGCCACCCGTAAGACGCGCGTGAAAGCTCGGGCTCTGCGGTAAGTACGAGAGCGATCGCAGAGCCGCCAGCCGGTCGTGCGCAATGTCGATGCGGTTCACGTGCGCGCTGCCCCGATCCGCTTTCACCAGCCCGGCGAGAATCTTCATGGTGGTACTTTTGCCGGCGCCATTTGCGCCCACGAGCAGGGTTATTGCGCCGCGCTGGGCGCGCAGATTCAGCCCGCGCAGCACTTCTTTGCCCGCGAAGCTTTTTCGCAGATCGCGCGCGACAATCATCCCGCTTGCTCTCCCTTCACCTCGCCCCGGCCGCGGTGCTGGCGCGTCGCGCTCGTATTTTCCAGAACTCCCGCGTAAGCGGCGCCGGATCTTCGATCGAGCTCACTCCGGGAATTTGCGCGCGCTGGTTCGCAAACTGGAGCAGCTTTACCGCCGGGCTGCCGGACAGAAACGCGATTGGCGGAAAATTGCGCCGCAGCAAACCGAACAGGTCCACCTCACGATGCGGCAAATCTCCGATGCCGTCGTGGTTCAGGTCGATCTCGGCGCCGTTGTCCCACAAATTCCCGACGCCGTTTACAGCCCACGCGTTTTGCTCGATGTCCGAGCCGCCGGTTTCGACCGTGTGCAGGTTTCCGGCAAACACATTCTCGGTGAACTGGTTGCTGTCCTGGTTGGCCGCGAATTTCAGGCCAATGTAATTGTCACAAACGCGGTTGCGCGCGATCTCGTTGCCGTTGCATTGATTGAACGAGAGACCGACCGCGTCTTTCTCGACCACGTTGTCTTCGAATCGGCAGCGGTCACTCGATTGCACGATGAGGCCGTATGCCCGCTGGCCGCGATTGCTGAGGAAACGATTCCCGCGCACGAGCGCTTCTTTTGAAAACATGATTGCGCCGCCCGCGGCGTTATCGCTGAAGGTGTTGTTCACCACCGCATTCGTGTCGGAGTACATGTAGTGCAGCCCGTAGCGCGTCTGGTGCACGTAATTGTTTTCCGCCCGGGAGTTGTTGGTGAACGAGAAGTAAATTCCGTCGCGCGTATCGCTAATGTCGTTCCCGCGAATGAGATTACCGTCGCAATTCCACTGGTGCACACCGTTGCCGCGCCAGTTGTTGAGCAGCGCGGTGTCGCAATTTTCGGTACTTTGGCCCACGCCCTTTTCCACCGGCTCGCCTGAAACCGGAATCGTCGTTTTGCCTTGAATGCGATTCTCGAGTACGCGCGCGCCGGAAACTTTCTTGAGGTAAACGCCATGAAGCGAATTGGCGATGACGCAATGTTCGATCGTCACGCGATTGCCGGTGACGAACACCGCCGCGTCATCCTCGAGCAGTTTCAATCCCGAGCCGGTGATCCGCAGATCGCGGAGAGTAACGTCGTTCGCCGCAATGGTGACGACTTTGCCGGTGTGATCACCGCGAATCTCCGCGCCGGCGTCACCGGCAAGCGTCAGCGGTTTGTTAATAACGAGCGCGCCGTTATGAACGCCCGCTTCGATGCGAATGGTGGAATGCGGAGCGGCCGCATCGATTCGCTGTTGCAGCGGGAGCGTCGCGGCAAGCAGCGGTTGTGAAAACAATAACAGCGCCGCAAAGGCCTGGGGAGCGCACGCGACCTCGCGTGTATGTTTCGGCGCCCTCGCCGAAACCACCCTCCTAGAGACGAACGGCGAGTCGTCGTTCGCAGCACGCGAGTCGCGTGCGCTCCGCAGAAAATATCGCGCGCGAACGGCGCGTACGACGCCGAGTCGGAGTACGGACCGAAGCGTAACGGGCGCGAGCGTCATGCAAACGGTTCCTTTCGCGAGAACCAGCCGGCCAGCATGATCATCAAGACCGACGCGCAGAGCAGAATGGCGCCGAGCTGCGGGAAGCTGTACTCACGGAAGTTCGCGATCTGTTTTACCCCGATGAGCAGCGGCGTGAACGGCTTGATGCGCACCGGCGCGTGTGGGTCGAGGTTGTGCCCGTAGGTGTAGAGCCGGTACCAGAACGACGCGATGGAAAAGATGCCGAAGTAGCAGTAAACGGCGAAGAGATCGACGAGGTTGCCCATGCTGCCG
>Ga0213881_10001361_pt1 | contig 11862 bp, 14 predicted proteins | sample BarmaccoBMER_R08_FD_160104 | JGI IMG/M metagenome (GOLD analysis project Ga0213881, IMG submission 160104) | Barbacenia macrantha exposed rock microbial communities from rupestrian grasslands, the National Park of Serra do Cipo, Brazil - ER_R08 ... | reverse complement strand
GAGCCGGCAACCCGGTCACCGCCGGCTGAGCCGGCAACCAGGTCACAGGGGTACTGCGGCACCGTCACCTCCGGACCCACCCGTGCCCGGATCCGTTCGAGCACGACAGCAACGTGCGCGGCGTCCAGCACTGGGTTGGTGAAGAAGGATCCCGCCGACCAGGTGTCGTGGTCGGCCGGGTCGAGCACCATTCCCTTGCCCCTACGCAGGTCCAGCACGGCTGCTCTGGCCAGCGCCGCGGGCACCCGGGTGCCGGGCTCGACGGCAAGTGCGCGGGCCAACTCGGGGTAGCGGATCGGGGCGGAGCGCCCATCGCGGCGAAGCGCGAGCCGGATCCCGAGCACCACGGCGGCATCGGTGCCCTTGAGCACGCTGGTCCGGTAGCCCAGGCCTAACTCTGACGCGGGCACGGTGCGCCTCGCACCGCGCCGACGGTCGTAGAGGTCCACGTCATAGAGCAGGTCGGACAGCTCCACGCCGTAGGCGCCGACATTCTGCACCGGGGTGGCACCGACCGACCCTGGGATCCCGGACAGGCACTCGAGTCCTCCGTAGCCGGCTGCCACCGTGCGAGCGACCACCGTGTCCCAGTCTTCCCCGGCGGCGGCGTGCAGCACCCCGGCACCGTCGATGTGTAAGCCGGTACTGGCCATCCGCACCGCAGTGCCGTCGAACCCGCTGTCGCTGATGACCAAGTTGGACCCCCCAGCAAGCAGGAGCAGCGGCTCACCGGCGGCATCGGCGGCGCGCACCGCGTCGACGCACGACTGCGGCGTGCTCGCCATCATGAAGCGGCGGGCTGGACCACCCAGCCGCAGGGTGGTGAACGAGGCAAGGTCGACTGCATCGCGCGCGGACCTCGTGGGCGCGGGGCTCATCACGGGCACCCACGGTAGCCTGCGGGTCATGCCCAACAGAGTGGCGCTGCAACACCAGTACCCCGAGCCGCCGGAACGCATGCGAGAGGTGCTCACCGACCGGCAGTACCTGCAGGACAAGCTGCGCGCGGTGGGCGGGCCAGGGGCCGAGCTGGTGTCGTGGGAGCAGGATGAGCGCGGCGTCACCGTCGTACTGCACCAGGCGGTGCCAGACGACGCGATGCCGTCCTTTCTCCGCTCTGTACTGCCCAGCGGCCTGACGATCCGCCGTACCGAGACGTGGACCAGTTCCGGGGGCAGCGTGCACGCGGTGGTCGACGGAGCGCCAGGGACGATCACCGGGGCGATGCGCCTCGAGCCTGACCCCGCCGGATGCGTGCTCGGGGCTCAGCTCACGGTTGAGGTCGGACTGCCGCTGGTTGGCGCCAAGGTGGAGAAGATGGTCGCCGACAGCATCACCACGCTGATGGAGAGCGAGTACCAGTTCACCCTGGACTGGCTACGCAACTCCACGGCTTAGGCTGGTCAACCGTGGAGCTCGGTGACTACCAGGCGCGGATCGGGACCGAGGCTGCCCTGCTGCGGGCGACCGCGGTACCCATCGATGCGAACACTCCGGTCCCGACTTGTCCAGGCTGGACCGTGCAGCGGCTGCTTCAGCACGTCGGCCGGGTGTTCGACATGGTCATCAGGGTGGTACAGGCCGCCGACCCGCAGTCGCCGCCGACCCGGGTCGAGCCGTCCCCCGGCGAGGCACTCGCCGTCTTCGATGACCGATTGGTTACCCTGCTCGATCTGCTCGCGACTACCGACCCGGCCACCCCGGTCTGGCACTTCACCCCGACCGCACCGAAAACCGCCGCGTTCTGGTCACGCCGGATGGCGCATGAGGTCACCGTGCACCGGATCGACGCGCAGGCCGCGGCGGGTACCGGTTCAGTGGTGGACCCTGACTTCGCGGCCGACGGAGTAGCGGAGGTGCTGACCCGGCTGATCCCACGGCACACCGACGCGTGGGCCGTCGGCAAGCTGTCCGGCACGGTGCTCTACCACGCCGCGGACGCTGGACGGGCCTGGACAGTGCGCTTGGTTGCAGGTCAGCTCCCTCAAACCGCAGCGGAGGCGGTTACCGAGCCGGATGCGTCGGTGGTCGGACTCGCCGACGCCGTCTATCGCGCAGTCTGGGGTCGCCCGTCCGGTGCGGTGGTCAGCGGCGATATCGCCTTGGTGAACGCCACCCGGGCCGACAGGAATTAATTAACAGGTGTGCTCGTGGTCGGCGTGGTCGTCGTGCTCGACCTGCAAGGTGCTGTGGGTGAGCCCGAAGTGGCTGCGCAGCTGATTCGCGGCGGCGTCAAGCACTGAGGCGTCCCCGCAGTGCAGCGACCGAGCCTCATCGACAACCAGATGCGCGGAAACCGCGTGCCGACCCGATGTGATCGTCCACAGGTGCAGGTCGTGCACGTCGCGCACCCCCGGCACGGTCCGCAGCATCCGGTCCACCTCCGCGGTGTCCACACCTCGCGGGGTGCCTTCCAGCAGCACGTGCGCCGCCTCGCGGAGCAGGGCCAGAGCCCGCGGCACGATCAGCGCGGCGATCGCCAGGGACGCCACCGGATCCGCCTGCCGCCAGCCGGTCGTGAGCATCACCAGCGCCACTCCGAGCACCGCGACGGAGCCGAGCACATCGCCCATCACCTCCAGCAGTGCACCGCGCAGGTTGAGGCTGCGGTCGCGAGATCCGTGTTGGTGGGATCCACCGCGGGTGAGCACCACCAGCGCGGCCAGGTTGCCGACCAACCCGAGCGCCCCGAGCACCAGCAGCGGAATCCCCGCGACCGGTGGCGGAGCGGCCAGCCGGACCACCGCCTCCACCGTCACCACTGCGCCCACCACAAGGAGCACCAGCGCGTTGAGCGCGGCGGCGAGGACCTCCGCACGTCCCAGACCATAGGTCCGGTAGTGACTTGGTGGGCGCTGCGCGAGCACGGTGGCGATCAGCGCGACCACCAATCCCAGCACGTCGGTGGCCAGATGTCCGGCATCGGCGAGCAATGCCAGCGAACCGGTCAGGGCGGCCCCGACGACCTCGGCCAGCAGCACCACCGAGATGATCGCCAGCGCCCAGCCGAGCCGGCGACGGTCTGACGGTACGGCACCATGCCCATGGTCACCCATGCGCGTCACGATACAGACATGCATGCTTACGCATAAGTTAAGATCCGACCTCTCCCCCAGCTGAGTGGCCGACGTTGACTACGAGTTCCCAGCCGGCGGCAACCAGGTGCTGATCTGAACCCGCCGACTCTCAGCGGAGCAGGTCAACCCTAGCGACGTCACCAGCGTGGACCGCGCTGTACCTCGGTCACCGCGGGTTTGACGTCCACTATGTAGACCAGCACGGCCACCAGGGCGATCAGCCAGAGCATCAGGAAGCTGTCCCACGGAACGAACAGGAACAGGGCGGCGGTGGCGCCGCCGGTGATACCCAGCCAAGCCGGCTTGGTCAGCTTGTCAGTTGCGGTGTAGGCGTCGGCTCGCTGGAACGCAGCATGAACGAACGCGAAGAGCCCGACCGGGATCGCGAGCCAATACAGGATCTTGAAGACCCAGATATCCAGCGACTGCAGCAGCACCCGCCCAGGATACGCAGATAACAGCCGACCCGAAGAGTCCGAACCGGCTAGCCGGGGATCGTCACAGCACGAGTTGCGAAATGATGTGGATGGCTAGACCGGCTAGGGCACCGACCACGGTGCCGTTGATCCGGATGAACTGGAGATCCCGACCGACCTGCAGCTCCACCTTGCGGGAGGTCTCCTCGGCATCCCAGCGCTGCACCGTGTCGGTAATCAGAGTGATGATCTCTCCACGGTAGTTGGAGACCACGTAACTGGCCACACCCTGAAGCCAATTGTCCACCTTTGACCGCAGCTCCGCATCCCGCCTCAGCCGCCCGCCCAGCGCAACCAGCCCGTTGCGCACCCGGCGTCGCAGCTCCGAGGACGGGTCCTCCGCAGCGGCGAGAAGCATCTTCTTCGCGGTACTCCACGCCGACCCGACGAGAATCTGAACCTCGGGATGCGCCAGTACCTGCAACTTGATCGCCTCGGCGCGCTCGATCGTCGCCGGGTCTGTGCGTAGATCCTGGGCGAACTCCATCAGGAAGGTGTCCACCGCCTTGCGCATAGGGTGGTCGGGTTCGGTGTGCACCGCCCAGGCGAACGCCAACACCTCCACGTACAGCCTGTCGGCGACCAGCTCGTCGACGAACCTCGGCGACCACCCCGGCAAGCGCTGGCTGACCACCCGCAACACCGCACCGTGGTTGTCACGTACCCACTCATAGGCCCGCTCGGTGACCAGGTCGACGAGTTTGTGATGCGCCCCGTCAGTGAGCAGCTGACCGAGCAAGCGACCCAATGATGGACCCCACGGCTGCTCGACCAAGCGTTTCACCAACGCGTTTTCCAGCACCGCTTGAACGTCCTCGTCCCGCAGCACAGTAACCGCGCCACGCACTGCGGTGGCGAGTTCAGCGGTGACGCGCTCGGCGTTGCGGGGCTGCGCCAGCCAACCGCCGAGCCGACCGCCGATCCCCACCCGGCGCAGTTTGTCGACCACTACCTCCTCGGCAAGAAAGTTGTTGCTCACAAAGTCGCCAAGGTTTTCCCCGAGCGCGTCCTTCTTGCGCGGGATGATCGCGGTATGCGGGATCGGCAACCCGAGGGGGTGGCGGAACAGCGCGGTCACGGCGAACCAGTCGGCCAGTGCGCCGACCATGCTGGCCTCGGCCATCGCCGCCAGGTACCCCACCCACGGGGCAGAGGTCCCCTGGGGGTTCTCATTGAGCCGCGCCACCAGATACACCACCGCGGCACCCAGCAGGAACGCCAGCGCAACCGCCTTCATCCGGCGCAGCCCTCGCTGCTTATCCTGCTCGTTCCTGGTCAGCTCCACTCTGCCGATTGTGCCCGCCCGCTGGCAGGGCAGCAGGATGACGGCCGTACGACTCCACGGCCTGTTCCCCGGCCGTGGCGACAAGGGGTGCACTTCGCGTTCTGCAAGCGCGACAAGGTACTCGACGCGGCGATTGCTGGCCTCGCGTCAGCTGGGCTGTGCCGCGGGAAGGCCCCGGGCGATCATTCTCGGACGATCATTACTGACGACCATTACAGATATTACGCTGAGCAGTCACAGCGTGTAGTGTGAGGTAACCACTGTCCGGGCAAGACCGGATTGGGCGGAAAGGTTGAGGGGGAACCGGTGGCCGCCATCCCCGACACAGGTGGCGCGCGGTGCGCGCCCCGCGGGGTGGTGCGCGTACTGTCGCGAGCCCTCGTGCTCGGCGGTCTGGTCGTCGCAGGGTGGTTGCTGGGATCAGGAGTCAGCCTTGCGAATGAGAACCTGGCACAGCCGGGTACCGGCCTGATCCAGCTGGTCAGCGACCCGGGTATCCGAGATCCGGGTGCCAGGGCCGCTCAATCCGCTGAGAAGTCCAGCGGTCAGTTCGGTATGCCACCCACGGCCACCTCGGCCGTCGCGAGAGCGCGCTCCGCCATCTCGGTATCGGAGCGGTTCCTCCAACCACCGGTGAAGCTCGGCGTTCTGAAACCTGTCGTGACTGCCGTAGGTATTCCGAAACCTCTGGTCCACGTCTCGGCTCGCCACGTCCTGGCTACGTTGTCCCGACCCGCGAAGTACGCCACCGGTATCCGGTCGCAGACACCGGCCGACGAACCCGCGACAATCCTGCCAACCGAGCCCGCTGTTCGGGCAGCGGCCGCAACGGCACCTGCGCCTACTCTAGGGCCCGCCACCGTGCTGACCCAGGTGGATCACGCCCTCCCTGCCATCCCGATCTGCGCCGCCGCTGCGCCCGCTGCGGACCCCTTCGCCGGGCAATTAGCACTCGGTGACGACCCAGCGGCACCAGTTCCGGTGAGTCCCCCTGGAAGCACCGTCTCGCCATGCATGATCGGCAGTGCCGGAAGCGGTGCAGGCACCAAGAGCGCCCCGGACGTCGCGGTGAACGACAGCTGGGCGAGCACGGCCCTGGCCCTGAGGCATCGTCTGCTGTACCTCAGCGCCAGCGACCTCCCCCGGTCTCCTGCTGCGCAGCCCTCCACATCACCGGACTGATCTCGCGACACCTGGATAGGTCGCCGCCTGCCGGTGACCGGTCCCATGACCGGTGTTGCCGATTCTCGGTCGCCCAACCCTGCCGCAATAAACCCCCGATCTGTCCGACCGCGCCCGGGCGGATCGGGTTTATGGCCCCGGCGTCGCGTTGCCCCCGTGGCGCCGGGGCCCTTTTATCACCGACCGCTTCCCGCGTTCTGCGGATACACCACGGTAATCCCGGGTGGGTCTACCCGCCATCTGTCCCCAGAACGCGCCGGAGGCCAGGTTACCGAAACGGCAACAGCGGACGTTGCTTCTGGGGACGGGTGTACAAGTCAGCGAACAAGTCACCATGGCGCTGCATCCGCCGGAGCACCGCGTCAGTGGTGAACACCAAATCCGCGGGCTTGCCGCACTCAGCCACCTCATGCCACGTCACCGGGGTGGACACCGTGGGCTGCTCCCGACCGCGCAGCGAATACGGAGCGACGGTGGTCTTGGCCGGGTTGTTCTGACTCCAGTCCACGAACACCTTGCCGCGTCGCGCCGCCTTGGCCATCCGGGACACCACCGCGTCGGGCCGCTGCGCAGCGAGTCGCTCCGCAACCTGCCGGGCGTAGGTCGAGGTGTCTTTCGCGTCCGTGGTCCGCACCGCCGCATAGACCTGAAGTCCCTTGGAGCCGCTGGTCTTGGCATGGCACTCCAGACCGTCCTGCGCCAGCAAGTCGCGGACCATCTCAGCTACTCGGGCACACTCCACCACGGTGGCGGGTGGGCCGGGGTCCAGATCGAATACCAACAAATCTGGTGTCTGCGGGTCATTCCCCGGCCCGATCGTCCACTGCGGAACGTGCAGTTCCAATCCGGCTAAATTCGCGGCCCACACCAAGGCGGCCAGCCCATCGACGACGGCGTAACCGATCTCGTCGTGCGCCTTGCTGCTACCGGGGGTGGGCAGTCGCACCACTCGGAGCCAGTCGGGGGCATGCCGCGAGGCGTCCTTGTCGTAAAACGATTCGGCCACCACGCCGTCGGGGTAGCGGCGCAGCGTCAGCGGGCGGTCGGCCAGGTGCGGCAAGATCGCCGGGGCGATCCGGGTGTAGTAGTCGATCACTTCGCCCTTGGTGAATCCGGTCGCCGGGTAGAGCACCTTGCCGAGATGGGACAGCCGGAGCAGTCGCCCATCCACCTGCACAATCACCCCGTCACTACCCACACCGACCACTGTGACAGCGGCTCGTCCAAGAGTCGCCCCAATAGGCCAAGACCGCCCCAACAAGTATCTCCACGTCGGGGCTACCGGGGGCGCGAGGCGTGCCAGGCAGCCAGCCATGTGTCGCTGGCGATCACAGGGAGCAGGAGAGACCAGGTCTCATCGAGGCGCTGCCGTAGGTTGTGGCAGCCATCCCCGGCGTCGCAGATCTGCCGGTGGCCAGCTATCACTGCGACGATCTGCCGGGCCAGCGGTACTGGTTCGATCCCTTCCCGGAGCAGGCCAGCCTGCGCGGCCTGGGTCAACAGCGCGAGAATGTCACGCTCAGCGACACCGTACTGCCCGGGTGCGTCCTGGGCGCGCATCGGCAAGTCGTTGAGCAGCCGCATGCCACCGCGGGCGATCGGATTGTCGACCAGCCGCGCGATCACCTCGTCGGACAGCGCCAACAGCGTCGAGAGCGGGTCAAGCCCGTAGCCGCTGACCTGCTCGCGGAGATCCTCCCATCCCTGCACCATCTCGGCGATGACCGCACGCGCCAAGGCCTCCTTGGAGGCGAAGTGAAAATACAGCGCCCCCTTGGTCCCGCCACTGTCGGCTAGCACGCTATCCAACGAGGTGGCGTGGTAGCCGTTTCGAGCGAAGTGCTCGGCAGCGGCAGTCAGGATCGCCAGCCGGGTGGCCCGGGCCCGCGGCTGTAGCTTGCCCCGGCGTGAGCGGGCGTCGCTGTCGCCGGCTCCGGGTCTTCGAGGACCGGTGCTGGACATGACGCTTCGAAGCTACCCGCCTCGAGCCCGCTGGGCTGCACTGAGTTTTTGGGTGACGGGGTGTTTTTGGGTGACGGGGTGTTTGGGTGGCGGTTACGAGTAGCGGCGCAAACACACCCACTGGTATGTTTTGTGGGTGGTCGCGCCTCCATAATGAGCAACACTCGGTAGGCGTCGACTCGTGTGGGGGTCCCGTGGGGATGAGGTCGCCCGGGGCGGTAGGGACGACCGCCCCGGGCGACCGCAGACCATTAGCCGCGCGGCCGAGCAGCGCCACTGGTTCAGGATTCCGGTCACCTGCGCGGCCACCAGGATCGGGATGATCAGTGCCATGACGTAGGCGAGTCGCACCGTCTCCAATTCGGTCCTGGGGCACGACGTCGGTGTCATCCGGATTGGCCCGGCGACTCGCATTCTCGGGTGCAGTGTTCACACCCCGTGGCGATGAGGGGGCCAATCGCCACCCCGGGGCTGTCCCGGGAATACAGCAGCCAGTCAGGCTGACGCAGCCAATAACTCGCCTCCCGGTGCACCCCACAGCGACGACGGGGCAACCCGAGTGCCGCCCCCGGACGACGACACAACCGGCAACGGCCCTGCTGATCCACTGGGTGGGTCAGTAGCAGGGCATACAGCGCACCGCTGACCCGCACCGCAGCGAACCGATCCCCTCCTCAGCATCCAGCCCAGCCCGCACACCGTCGGCCAAGACCCCGCACAACACCTTGCACATGAACTCATAACTGGCCTGGTACGCCGAGACGCCGCCGCGAATCACCAGCGCCACCCCGCCACTGTCTGCCCGGCCGCCGACGGCACCCGGTCATGGCTGGTCTGGTGCACGCTCAGGCTGGCATGATCTGCATGATCGATGATCACAGTGTTCACCTTCAATGCCTCCCTGATGTGGTCAGTCCCGCGACGGGGTTGGGTTTCCGGACGAGTCGCTCTGCGTAGACAATGCTGGGCGAGCACCCGGCTCACCAGGGGGTAGACGCGGACAGCGCACCTGTCCGCGTCCGACATTCCGAGTACGTTGTGACGCCACGCTGCCCAGGGTTCAGGGTCAGGAAGGGTCAACCGTTGGTGGGAGGCGACGCGTCGTGGGGCAGGTACCGAGGGAGCTGACTCCGCTGGAATCGGCGCTGCACTTCTTCGGTGCTGAGCTGCGGCATTGGCGAACGGTGCGCGAGCTGTCGCAAGCCGCGCTCGGACGGCGGACTCATGACAGCGGCGCTTTGATCGGCAAGGTCGAGAAAGCTGAGCGGCTTCCCAGCCTCGCGCTGGCCCGGCGGCTGGATGCCGTTCTGGACACTGGCGGGGCGCTGGAACGGCTGTGGCCACACGTCGACCACGAGCGAGCGACCCGCGATGCACCCAGTGACGGACTGGTTGGCGGTAGTGAGTCTGGCGCAAGTGACCTGGGCCTCACGTGGTCTGGCACACCGGAAGCTATGGTTGCGATAGTCGTGGAACTGTGGAGGATGGACTTGGACCGGCGGTCAGTTCTCGCTTCAGCGTCCTGGGTTTCCTCGGCGTTTGCTGGACCGACGCGGGAATGGCTGCTGAACCAGAAGGAAGAGATTCTCCGTGATCAGCCTGGTCGACGAATCAGCCAGCACGACGTTGACGCATTATGGGCAATGTGTAGTGCTTTCACCGACGCCGACCATCGACTCGGTGGCGGGTATGCTCGTTCCACGCTCCTGCATTACATCAGCCAGGTTGTGCTCCCGCTGCTCGGGGGAAGATACGACGACATTATCGGCCGGGAACTGATGGCCGCGATTGCCCGACTGTGCGATCTCTGCGCTTTTATGAATTTCGATTCCGGCAGGCAAGGGCTTGCCCAACGCTACTTCATCCAGGCCCTCCGATTGGCACAGGCCGGCGGGAACCGCGCATTGGGCGCACACATCTTGGCCGACATGTCCATGCAGGCACACTACCTTGGCGATGCCCCCCAAGCACTTGAGCTGGCCAGCGCCGGACTCAGTACCGGGCTTGATTGCGGCTCACCGTCGACCGTAGCACGGTGTGCTGCTCTACAAGGTCGCGCGCACGCCTTACGTGGCGATCGGCGAGCCTGCTCCGAAGCATGCGCAGTCGCGGAAAGAGCGCTAGACCAAGCTATGCCCGCGGACGAGCCTGGCTGGATCCAGTTCTTCACAGCTGAAGAGTTGGCCGCCGAAATGCTGTACATTGCCAGTGACCTAGGCAGACACCAAGACGTCCAGCGACTGGCCCCCAGAGTGCTAGCCTCGTCAGGTGGCATGGAGCGTCGCCGCGTCTTGTGCACGACTACCCTCGCCAGCTCTTATCTGCCCTCGGAGGACAACTCGCGTAGCGACATCGACCAGGTTTGCGACCTGCTTGGCCAGATGATTCCATCCCTCGGCTCACTCAATAGCACCCGCAGCCTGGAGCGGGTCAACTCAATACGCCGCACATTGTCCGCACATGCTGAACGTTCCAGCGTCCAGGAGGCCGAGGAATACTTCCGGTCCACTATCGCGGCAGTAGGTATACACCCATGATAACCAACTCCGCGTGCGGTCCCAACCGATCCCCAGCCAAGTGGGCGCGCGCCGGTAACCATAATCTGGCAACAGATTCAGCCAGCCTGCTCGCCGCGGTCCGAAAAGCCTGTACAGTGCGCGATCTCAACGCCACCGGAATGCGGCTGCTGCACCATTACAGCAACGCTGTCGTGCTATTGCCCAATGAGAACGCGGCCGCCCGAGTCGCAACCAGTCACCACGACGTAGCACAGATTAAGCGATCGCAACACGTCACGCGCTGGCTAGTCGAGCAGCACGGCTTTCCCGCCACGCGCCCGCTAGCAGGTATCGAACTGGTTGAGCTCGATACCAAAACCACGGTGAGCTTCTGGGTGTACTACCCACAACCCCGCTCACCGCAACCGCTGACTTCGGCACACCTAGGGCGCCTGCTCGCAGACTTGCACGGAATCTCTACAATCCCCCACGACCTACCGTGCTGGGTGCCGCTGGATTCCCTCAGCCAGGCTTTGCACGACGACACCACTGCCCTGGCGCTCGATGACGCCGACCGCCACTGGCTACTGCGGCGCATTGGTGAAGTGCGCGAAGAACTCGCGACCGTGGAATGGCCGCTCGGGCAGGGCCTGATCCACGGTGACGCCTGGGCTGGCAACCTTCTCTGGGTTCCGAACCCTGCCCACGGACGCGATAGCGTCGTGTTGGGCGACTGGGACCGAGTCTCCCACGGCCCCCGCGAGGTCGACCTCATCCCCACCTGGCACGCTGCCCACCGATACGGCAAAGGCCCCCGCTGGATCTGCGACTTCGTCCACCACTACGGCTACGACCTCACCAGCTGGCTCGGCTTGTCCGCCCTGCACGCAATGCGCGACCTCGTCCAAATCAGTGGGCAGCTCCGCCGTGCCCCGCACTCGCCACCCCACGCCCACGTGCTGCGACAACGACTCGGCGGACTCCAAGCAGGCGACACCTCGACTGTCTGGACTGCACTCTGACTAGGCATGCGATATATCCCTTTTGCCCACCTCATGCAGTCCCTGCGGCTGGCCCAAGCCTCCGGAGACGCTATGCTTGCCGCGCACGTGCTGGCCGGAATGAGCGACCAGGCCTGCATGCTCGGCCATCCGCACGAGGCGCTACACGCCCAGCACCTCCATGCGGACGATCAGTTCAGAAAAATGATACCATCCCTATCCCCGGAATCGCACCTATCTAATTCGATTATCTGACGCATCGCCAAAACAATACGATCGCGACCAATGGTTAATTGCCTCCCGCCGACCCGATTGGTCAAGGATGTTACTCGCAAGCTTGCGCCAGGAATTTTCCCAATCCAGACTGCGGCCGTAACACCG
>Ga0213881_10001360_pt1 | contig 11878 bp, 12 predicted proteins | sample BarmaccoBMER_R08_FD_160104 | JGI IMG/M metagenome (GOLD analysis project Ga0213881, IMG submission 160104) | Barbacenia macrantha exposed rock microbial communities from rupestrian grasslands, the National Park of Serra do Cipo, Brazil - ER_R08 ... | reverse complement strand
ATGGCGCTCCAACTCGGCCACCGTACGACCGAGCTCCCCGTAGATGGTGATCGCACGTCCCGCTCCGTCGAGCGTGGAATAGGCGATCTCGGGAAAATCGATCCGGTAGCCGAACGAACCCAGCTCGAGATCCGAGAGCGCCGGAGACACCGCGGAGAAGTTGACCGGCGCCACGTCGAACCGCACGCCCGGCGCCAGCTCGTAGCTGGAGAAGAAGGGTGCACTCCGCTCGCCACGCTCGAGCAGCGCCACGGACGCCCCCGCCCGCTGCAGGTAGGCCGCCGCCGGCAGCCCCCCGGAGAGCCCCGCCCCCACGACGAGCACGTCGAACTCACTCAGAGATACGTTCGGTCGATCCACCCGGGCCGTATTCTCTTCGCCGACATCCCACCGCGCGATGATCGGCGCCGGCGCGTCACTCTTCGGACTGTAGGAGGCTGTCTCCGGCGCTTCGGCCCTCGAACGAGAGCGTGCGGGGCTGTCGAGCGCTGCGCAGCCGTTGCTCGGCTCGCAGGTACCGGGCTGGGTGACGGGAATCCCGTCAGGGCGCCGCCGAGGCCGTCTCGAACGCGTTCGCCACGATGCGCCGGTCGTGCACGCCGGCTGCCTGGTCTGAGGCGAGCCACACGATCGGCGGACCCATGACAGCTGGGTCCAGCAATCGCGCCCGGACCTCGGCGGGAGCATCATCGGGGACCATGCCAGTCCGGGTGCCCCGCCCGCCTGGGAGAAGGATGTTGACGGTTACCGAGCTGCCGGCCAGATCCGCGGCCATCACCCGCGACAACGCTTCCACGCCCGCGCCCGCAGGCCCGTAGGGCACAAAGCCGCGGCGGACCATCGTCTGCTCGTTCATCGAGATGTTGACGATCCGGCCGCCGCCGTCGCCGAGCATCAGCGGCACCACTTCGCGGGCCATCAGAAAACAGCCCACGACCTTCGTCTCCACGACGTTCCGAAATCCGGACGGCGTCACCTCCCAGAACGGCTGCGGCTCCAGCAGGAACCTGGGATTAACCGTCCTCATGCCGATACCCGCGTTGTTGACGAGCATGTCGATCCCTCCCCACGCGTCGCGAGCCCGAGCAACACAGGCAGCGACCGAGCGCTCGTCACGCACATCGAGGCGACACGCGATCACCGAGGAACCGAGCTCCGCGGCCGTCCCTTCCGCCCGGGCCTGGTCGCGACCGGTGACCATCACCCGAGCGCCCGCCTCTACGAGCGCGCCGGCCATCGCAGCGCCCAGGCCGCTGGTGGCGCCGGTCACCAGAACACGGATGCCGTTCAGCTCGCTCCGAGGGCCTGTGGATGTTGATGTAGGGCTGGACAAGAGAGGCAGCTTCAGTTCCAAACGGAGCGTCCCTCCGGAAGATACAACGGACACGCCCCGTTTTGTCAGCGGGCCCGCCCCCGCGGACATCTCGTTAGATGCGCCGGAGCTTCGCGGGGTTTCGGACCGCGTCGATGCGAGTGATGCGACCGCCGCTGACGACGAACGACAGCGCCGCGCGATGGCCGTCGCTGCTCGGGAGTACCAGCCCGAGCCGCCCGTTGAACTTGATCTCGATCGGTTCGTGCGCGGACCTGCGGCTGAGCGCCGCCCACGCGCGCGCGACCCGAGCCCGGCCGCGCAGCGGCTTGCGCGAGGCGATCGCTCGCCCCCCGCCGTCCGACGTCCAAACCACATCTGGGTCGAGCGCCGCGACGAGGCCGTCGAGGTTGCCTTCGGCGACCGCCTGCGCAAACGCCCGCACGGCTCGATCGTGCTCGTCGCGCGAGGCCGCGAAGCGCGGGCTCTCGCGCTTGACGTGGCGGCGGGCGCGCGATGCGAGCTGCCGAACCGCCTCGGGCGTGCGGCCAACCACGTCGGCGATGTCGCCGAACGGCACGTCGAACACGTCGTGCAGCACGAACGCCGTGCGCTCCGCGGGCGAGAGCTGCTCCAGTACGGTCAGCAGCGCGTAGCTGACCGATTCGTCGAGCGTGACGCGGTCCGCCGGGTCCTCCGAAATGAGCGGCTCCGGGAGCCACGGACCGACATAGGTCTCGCGGCGCGCGCGAGCGGACTGCAGACGATCGAGGGCGAGCCGGGCGACCACCGTCGTCAGCCAGCCGTCGAGGTTCTCGATCGCCTCGGCGCCCGTGCGCTCCAGCCGCAGCCACGCCTCCTGCACGACGTCCTCCGCCTCGCCGACGTCGCCGAGCTCGCTGTACGCGAGCCGCAGCAGCCGCGGGCGTGCCTGCGTGAAGCGCTCTGCGGCCGTCATGCCGCGATCCGGCCCCAGCTCTCCGTGCCCGCGCGCATGCTCGGCGCCCAGCCGCTCGCCTCCCGCAGCCGGCGGCTCGACACGCGCTGCGAGCGTGCCAGCGGACCGTCCTGCGGCGGCCGCGGGCGCAGGGCCTCGACTCCGACCGCGGCGGCCAGCGCGGCATCGATCTCGGCGTTCGTGGGTGGGTCGGTGTCGGCGATGTTGTACGTTCCGGCGGGGGTGCGCAGCGCCGCGGCGATAGCCGCCGCCGCGTCATCCAGCCAGAGTGTCGGCCGGTACGCGCTGGGCGGTCCGACCGCGACCGAGGCGCCGCCGCGCGCGGCCTCGATCGCGGCCAGCGTGGACCCGCTGTCAGGTCCGATGAACAGGCCGAAGCGCAGCACGACCGTGTCGCCATCGAACAGCTCGCGCGCGTTGCGCTCGGCCGTCAGCGCGGTAGTCGTCACGCCGCCGCCGGCGATCGGTGCATCCTCGTCGAGCCACGTGTCGCCGCCATCGGCGTACACGAACGCGATTGACTCCTGCACCAGCCGCTGCACGCGGGCCGCCTGGGCGGCGCGCGCGATCGCCGCCGACGCCTCTGTCCGCACGCGGTTGTTCTCCTCCCAGGCGGACGGATCGGCCATGCGATCGGCGCTTGGGACGTGTGTCAGCAGATTGACGACGGCGTCCGCCCCGTCGAACGCGCGGCGCAACGACTCCTCGTCGAAGACGTCGGCCTCGACGGCGCGCGCTCCGACGCTCTCGAGCCGCTCGTGGCCGTGCGCGGTGCGCGTCACGCCCGTGACGCGGTGGCCTGTGGCGAGCAGCTCGCGGACGGCGCGCCGCCCGATGACGCCTGTGGATCCGGTGATAGTGATCTCGTTCATGCCGAACTGACGACGTATCCCGCTTGATCGTGACACGCGATGGGATGCATCGGCATCGATACCGCGCGAAGTCCTAGACATCTCCGGGAGTGCTCGACGAAGCTGTTTCCACGGTGTATGCGCGTGGTCGTAGACTCGCCCCGCACTCATGCGAGGAGGTCTACGATGGTGATCCGCAGCCCGTTTCCGGACGTCGAGATTCCGGAAGTGCCGCTTACTGACTTGGTTCTCGCTCGGGCGGGCGAGTTCGCTGACCGACCTGCGTTCATCGACGGGCCGAGCGGGCGGACGATCACGTATGCACAGCTGGTGCGCTCGGTGCGGGCGGTCGCCGCTGGCCTCGCCGAGCGGGGCTTCGGCAAGGGAGCGGTGTTCGCCCACTTCGCCCCGAATGTGCCCGAGTTCGCGGTCGCCTTTCACGCCGTCGCAACCGTCGGTGGCGTAAACACGACAGCGAATCCGCTGCTCACCGCGGATGAGCTCGCGGCCCAGCTGCAGGACTGTGGGGCGCGACTGCTGGTGACCGTGCCTGAAGTGCTCGAGAAGGCGCTCGTCGCGGCAGAGCGGGCCAATGTCGAGGAGATCTTCGTGTACGGGGAGGCCACCGGCGCCACGCCGTTTGCCGCGCTGCAACAGGTGGGCTTTGAGCCGCCCGAGGTGGCGATCGATCCCGCCGAGGATCTCGTCGCGCTTCCATATTCCAGCGGCACCACCGGTCTGCCCAAGGGTGTCATGCTCACCCACCGAAACATCGTCGCGAACATCTGTCAGGTCGCCGCGCGCGTACAGCAAAGCGAGGACGAGTCGAGTTATGAACGACAGCTCGCGGTGCTGCCGTTCTTTCACATCTATGGGCTCGTCTCGCTGATGAACGTACCCCTCTACTTCGGCGACACAATCGTGACGATGCCGCGGTTCGAGCTATCCGAGTTCCTGCGCATGCTGCAGGACTACCGCATCACGCGAACCGCGCTCGTGCCGCCAATCGTGCTCGCGCTTGCCAAGCATCCGCTCGTCGACGAGTTCGACCTCTCGAGCCTGAAGCTCCTCAACTCAGGCGCTGCCCCGTTGTCGGCTGAACTCGAGGTGGCGTGCGGCGAGCGGCTGAGCTGCCGAATGCAGCAGGGCTATGGCCTGACCGAGACGAGTCCGACCACTCACTGGGTGGGAGACGAACTCGCCGGGCAGATGCCCGGCTCGATCGGGCCCGCGGTTCCGAACACCGAATGCAGGATCATCGACATCGAGACCGGTGAGGACGTGCCGGCGGGCGAACCGGGGGAGCTGTTGGTCCGCGGTCCGCAGGTGATGAAGGGTTATCTCAACAACCCACAGGCAACCGCGCACGCGATCGATCCTGACGGCTGGCTGCACACGGGTGACGTTGCCAGGCTAGGTCCAGACGGGTCGATGTGGATCGTCGACCGGATCAAGGAGCTGATCAAGTACAAGGGCTACCAGATCGCGCCAGCCGAACTCGAGGCACTGCTGCTCGCGCACCCGGCGATCGCCGACGCGGCCGTGATCGGGTTGCCCGACGCGGAAGCTGGCGAAGTACCGAAAGCGTTCGTCGTTCCCGCCGGCTCGATCACACCCGAAGAGGTCACGCAGTACGTGGCCGAACACGTGGTCCCGTACAAGAAGGTGCGCGCCGTAGAAATCGTCGACGAGATCCCGAAGGCGCCCTCCGGCAAGATCCTGCGCCGCGTGCTGGTCGAACGTGAGCGGACCGCGGCCGCTGCTCGCTAGCCTCGCCGCAGGCAGAACAGTGCTGCGCCAAAAGATTCACAAGACGAAAGGAGTGAACCTAGGTGTCATACGTAGTTTTTCGCGCCAAGGTTGCGGACTATGACACGTGGAAGCAGGTGTTTGATGAGGACGCCACAGACCGAAAGTCCGGTGGGTCCGAAGGAGGGCAACTGTTCCGCGACGCCAGCGACCCCAATCTCGTCTTCATCCTTTTCAAGTGGGACCTCGACAAGGCCCGCGAGTACGGCCAATCTCAACACCTGCAGAAGAAAATGCAGGAGGCGGGCGTCACCGAGGCGCCTGACATCTTCTTCATGGAAGAGGTCGGCCAGCTCTCGAGCTGATCAGCGGGACGTGATGTCCAGGATGGCCCCGCGCGGCGGTCTTCAGGAGTGGCCGGGCCGACGGCCGCGCGCCATGCAAGTCGTGGGAGAGGTGACCATGCTGGCGGGTTCCTCGAGCAGGCGCCGCGCCTCGTCGATCTCGGCGCTGTCTGCGCCGAGGAGGACCATTCGGTCTCTCAACCGCTCGACCGTCAGCGACAGGAGGCGGGAGGGGAGCAACCCGCTCGGGTAGCAGCGTGCTACGTACTCGGCGTGCACATCGACGAGCCCGGCTGCGCGTAGGTCGCCCAATAGGCGGGCGCCGTAGCCGGGGTCCCAGCCACCGGTCATCGCTGCATCAAGGAACTGCGACCAAACGCGCTGCCACACCACGCTGGTCGGCGACAGCGCCACCGTGGTGAAGTCAGGAGCGATCGTGGCCACCCACCCTCCCGGCCGTGCGGCGCTCACCAGTTGCTGCAACGCCCTGAGTCGGGGCGAGAGAAACATCAGGAGCAAGCGTGCGTGGACGAGGTCAAACGCGGCTTGGGGCAGCTGGTCGGAGAGGAGGTCGTGGCGGCGGACTTCGACTCGATCGCTCGCGAGCTCGTCGAGGAGGCTCGTGTCGAGATCCACCGCAAGCACCGAGCCCGTGCTCCCGACCCGCTCGGCGAGCATCCGGGTGACCGACCCTCCACCCGCGCCGACATCCAGGCAGCTCCAGCCCTCGCCAACGCCAATCGCGTCCAACTGACCGACGGTCAGCGGATCGTGGTACTCCTCCAGCAACTTCAGCCGAGCCCGCTCCACATCTGGCGAGCCTCGCTGTGAGAGAACGTATTCAGTCAGTCCCGGTCCTTCCGATCCAAGCTGGATTCTAGATTCGCTGACTCCCAAGCGCCTGCTATACGTGTCTAGGTCGCCGTTGCCGACGTTCGTCTGCGGGACCAGTCCGCAAATGTCCCGAAGAGGACGATTTGCATGAACCGATTCGGCCTTCTGTGAACTACGTCGAGCACATCGTCGGTTCGCCGTTGGTGGCTTGCACCTGGGAGCAGGTCACAACAACCGGCCTGGAGCATCGGGTCGTGCCCGACGCCTGCGTGGATCTGATCTGGTCGGGGAAGCGGCTGAGCATCGCCGGTCCCGACACCGACGCGCGGGTTGTACGCCTGTCCGCAGGCTCGCGACTGGTAGGCGCGCGGCTGCGGCCAGGTGCGGCCGGGACGGTGCTGGGACTTCCGGCGTCGGAGCTCCGCGATCTCTCGCCGGATGCCGCGGAGGTGCTCGGACGCGACGTGGCGGCAGCGCTGCTAGAGCAGCTGGACGCGGGCTTGGACGCTCAGGCGGTGTTGGCCCGAGCGCTCGAGCTGCGCGCCGTACCGGGGCCCGATCCGCTCGTCCGGGCCGCTGTCGCGGCGTTGGGGCGCCCGCGGGCAGCCGTGGGCCCCGTTGCCGCGGAATTGGGGGTGAGCGCGCGCCAGCTGCAGCGCAGGGTCAGCGACGCGGTCGGGTACGGGCCAAAGATGCTTCAGCGTGTCCTGCGATTCCGACGGCTGCAGGCACTCCCGCCCGCGCCACTCGCCGAACTGGCGCTCGACGCCGGGTATGCGGACCAGGCCCACATGACCGCCGAGGTTACCCGCCTGGCCGGCATCTCGCCTGTCCGATTTCTCAAAGACCGCGCGCTCACCGCCGACTAGCGTGTGCGCGCATGCCGATCGATCAACCCGCCGCCGAGAACTTCATCTGGTCGGCTGCCCGCTTGGTGGACCGCCACCGCTACGCACGGCTGTTTGCCGACGGGGCCGCTGAACCGGTTGTGGAGGCGCTCCGCGGCTACCGCAACCCCGACGGCGGCTTCGGCCACGCGCTGGAGCCCGACCTGCGCTGCCCCAGCAGCCAACCCGCGCCCACGCTGTACGCGCTCGAGATCCTAGGCGAGGCAGACGCTGCCGACAGCGAACTCGCGCGCTCCGCGCGGGCCTGGATCGCCACTATCGCCGAGCCAGACGGCGGGATCCCGGCGGTGCTGCCCGGCTTTGAGGGCTACCCACACTCGCCTTGGATGACTCCCCAGCCAGGATCGATGCTCACCCTCGCCTTGGCGGCGGTCCTTCACGACAGCGGCATCACGGATGATGACTGGCTCAGGCGCGCCACCGACTGGTGTTGGCATGCGATTGAGAGCGAACAGGAACCCAGGGGCTATTGGCTGAAGTATGCGTGCGCCTTCCTAGACGCCGTGCCCGACGAGCAGCGGGCTCGTGCAGCGATTTCTTCGCTCGCCGGGCGCGTGGATCCAGCTGCCATCCTGCCCGTCGGGATCGAGGGAGAAGCTTTGCGACCACTCGACCTCTCCCCCCGGCCACACACACGATCCCGCGCGCTCGTCGGCGACGCGCGGGTCGAGGCCCACCTCGACCTCGTCGAATCCGATCAGCAGGAAGACGGGGGCTGGATGTTCGATTGGCTGGCGTGGTCGCCGGCGCAGACAACCGACTGGCGCGGCAACGTGACGGTTCGCGCGCTGATTTGGCTGCGCGACAACGGGCGTCTGTGATGAGGCCCGGCCGCGCGTCAAACGCATAGATCGTGTCACACCTCCGGGTCGTCGCGGGTCATCCCGGTGTAGCCGACAGACCAATCACTCCGAGAGGAGGGTGACGATGGCACGGATTCAAGGAGTGCCGCAGGAGCAGGCCGGTCCGTTCGTAAAGCTCGTCTACCGGTTCATGCGCAAGGGTCTGAAGAAGATGACCGGACGCGACGCCGCACATGGCAGTGGGATCGAGCCGGTCGAGCTGTGGGCCCATCAGCCGAAGATGATGAGCGGCATGGGCAAGTTTCAGCAGGCGGTCAGGAAGGGAAAGACCGTCGATGAGCGGCTCAAGTACCTGGTCGAGCTGAAGGGGGCGCAGATGATCGGCTGTGAGTTCTGCGTCGACCTTGGCTCTCAGATCTGCCGGAACTCCGGCTTCTCCGATGAGGAACTGCTGGCGCTGCCGCGCTACCGCCAAAGCGACAGGTTCACCGAGCGCGAAAAGGTCGCGCTCGACTACACGGCGGCCGTGATGCGCACGCCGGTGGAGGTCACCGACGAGTTGTTCAGCCGGATGAAGGAGCACTTCACCGACGAGCAGCTCGTTGAGATAACCGCGCTGCTGACGATGGTCAACCTCGACCGCTTCAACGCCGCATTCGGCGTCGGTTCTGCGGGCTTCTCGGAGGGCATGGTGTGCGTCGTGCCGGATCGTCCCGCTGCCATCCCTCCGTTCGCCAAGACTGGCTGAGAACTGCGCCTCGAGGGCCGTGCGCGGGCCTCGCACCCGAGGCCCGCGACGCCGCTGGATTCCGAGATGAACCGACCGAGTGCGGCCGCCGGCCCGTCGGTCATCGTCGATCCAAACGCGTCGGTTAGGGCGCGCGAGGCTCGGGTAGGACTGCCCGCGAGAGCGATGACGGCGGCCACGGCGACAGCGGATCAGCTCGGAACGATTGAGACCAACATTCCGGCGCGCCTGGATCGGTTGCCGTGGTCGCGCTGGCACTGGAGGATCCTGATAGGGCTCGGGACGGTGTGGATTCTCGATGGCCTCGAGGTGACGATCGTCGGCTCGATCGCCGGGGCGATCTCGGCCAAGGGCAGCGGCATCAACATCGCCGCCGCGGACGTCGCCGGCATGGCGGCTTCGATGTACGTCGCGGGCGCCTGTTTCGGGGCTCTTTTGTTCGGACAGCTGACCGATCGCTTTGGCCGCAAGCGGCTGTTCATGATCACCCTCGGTGTCTACCTGGCAGCGACGATCGCCACCGCCTTCGCGTTCGCGCCGTGGTTCTTCTTCGCGTGCCGGTTCGTCACCGGGATGGGAATCGGCGGCGAATACAGTGCGATCAACTCGGCCATCGACGAGTTGATCCCCGCCCGCCACCGTGGCAGGATCGACATCATCATCAACGGCACCTACTGGGCCGGCGCCGCGGCGGGTGCGCTTTTGTCAGTGGCCGCCCTGCATATTTTCTCGCCGTTTCTGAACTGGCGGGTTTGTTTCGGCCTTGGCTTCATCCTTGGGCTGGCGATCCTGATCGTCCGCCGTCACGTGCCGGAGAGTCCACGCTGGTTGTTCATCCACGGTCGCGACCGCGAGGCCGAAGAGGTGACCCGGCAGATCGAGCGCGAGGTAGCAGAGAGCACCGACGAAACGCTCGAGGAGCCCGACGAGACGATCACGATCCGCCAGCGCAAGACGATCAGCCTGGTTGAGATCGCGCGGACGGTGGTTAAGACCTACCCGAAGCGGACCGTACTAGGACTCGCGCTGTTCATCGGCCAGGCATTCCTCTACAACTCGATCCTGTTCGGCTACGCCACGCTGCTGAGCAAGTTCTTCCACGTCGCGACGGCCAACGCGCCGTACTACCTGGTCGCGTTCGCGGTGGGTAACCTGCTCGGCCCGCTCATCCTCGGTGGGCTGTTCGACTCGGTCGGCCGCAAGCCGATGATCGCCGGCACCTACATCCTCTCGGGGCTATTGCTCCTCGGTACCGGCTATCTGTTCCAGCAGCATCAATTGACCGCGGGGACGCTGACGCTGTGCTGGTCGGTGGTGTTCTTCTTCGCCTCCGCGGGCGTGAGCGCCGCCTACCTCACGGTCAGCGAGATCTTTCCGATGGAGACCCGGGCGCTGTGCATCGCGCTGTTCTATGCCGTGGGCACCGGCATTGGCGGAATCATCGGCCCCCAGCTGTTCGCTCCGCTGATCGCCACCGGCAAGGCCTCCGAGGTGTTCAAGGCGCTCGCGATTGGCGCGGGCTTGATGATCATCGGCGGCATCGCCGAGATCGTCTTCGGCGTGAAGGCCGAACGCCAGCGATTGGAGGGGATCGCCAAGCCGCTGACCGCGGTCGAGGACGCGCGGCAAGGTTCGACGACGCCCTCGGTGTCGCCGAGCTCTCGCCCCGCGACGGGTTGAGCGCAACTTCGGGATGGGAGCCCACGCGAGGCGCGTCAGGGGCGCAGCCTCCATTCCGCGCGCCGCATCCACGGCCAACCTCCTAGAGTTGCGCCGGTGTCCGCCGAGGAAGTCGACGAGTATCTAAGTGGGCTCGAGGAGCCCAAACGCAGCACGCTGCAAACGCTGCGGGCCACGATTCTCGAGGTCGTCCCAGACGCCGAGGAGGTGATTTCCTACGGGCTCCCCGCTTTCCGCGTCCGCGGTTTGACCGTTGCCGGCTTTGCCGCGTTCAAGAATCACCTCAGTTATCTCCCGTTCAGCGGCTCGGTGCTCGGGCAGCTGGCGGACGAGCTCGGGGGCTACCGGATGACCAAGAGCTCCCTTCACTTCCCCGTCGACCGCCCCCTGCCGAAGGCGCTCGTTGAGAAGCTGATCTCGGTACGTCTGGCGGAGGCCGGTCGGGGCTAACGCTGAACCGCTGGCGGCGGCGTGGGACGCGGCGGCATTGACGTCGAGCACTTTGCTGACTAAGGTCAGAGAATGTCCGATGCGATGGTCGAGCAGATCCGTCGCTTCAACCGCGTTGTGACCGAGCGCGTCGGGGCGCTCGACGACCGCTTTCTTGGCCTCGAGAGGCCGCTGGGCGAGGCCCGGCTGCTCTGGGAGATAGGGCTCGATGGCTCCGAGGTGCGTGTGCTGCGCTCCCGGCTCGGACTCGACTCCGGGTACGTGAGCCGGCTGCTGCGATCACTACAAGCGGCTGGATTAATCAAGCTGGCGGCCAGCGGTCGCGACCGGCGGGTTCGCGTTGCCCGACTTACCGCCGCCGGGCGCCGCGAGCGACTGGCGCTCGACCAGCGCTCCGACGAGCTGGCGCGCTCGTTGCTGGCACCGCTCAGCCAGCGGCAGCGGCAGCGGCTTGTCGCCGCGATGCGCGACGTCGAGCGCCTGCTGCTCTGCGGGATCGTCGAGATCAGGGTCGTCGACCCCGAGCACGCCGACGCGCAGTACTGCCTCGGCGAATACGTCGCCGAGCTCAACCGGCGCTCGACGCGTGGCTTTGATCCCTCGGTCGGGGCCACCGCTCTGCCCCACGAGGTCCGGCCGCCCGCGGGCCAGTTCTTCGTCGCCTACCTGCATGGCGAGCCAATCGGCTGCGGCGGGGTCAAGCACCATGCGGATACGCCGAGCGAGATCAAGCGCATGTGGATCGCTCCCCAAGCGCGCGGGCTTGGCCTCGGCCGCCGCCTGCTGGAGAAGCTCGAGGACTGCGCGCGGACCGCTGGCGCGCGGGTGGCCCGCATCGAGACGAGCGCGGTGCTCACCGAGGCGCTTGCCCTTTACCGCTCAGCCGACTGGGTGGAGGTGTCGCCCTTCAATGAGGAACCGTTTGCGGACCACTGGTTCGAAAAGGTCCTGAGCATCCGAACCGCCGCCGCGACCTGACTCCCGACCGGACGGCCCTGGGTTCATCCCTGGCCGTCGAGCTCGACTGGCAACTAGCTCGCCTGGCCGGCGAGCAGGCCGAGCTGCGCGGCAACGGGCTCGACGCTCAGCTCCATCAAGAACTGGAGATCGGCCGCGGGCAGGTACGCGGTCACCGCACGGATGACCGCTGCCTTGGCTGCCTCCCGGTCGGACCAGTCCGCGGCGCGCAGCGCGTCGATGAACGTTTTGATGTATCGCTCCTGCCAGTCGAATGGGGCCGA
>Ga0213881_10001359_pt1 | contig 11880 bp, 13 predicted proteins | sample BarmaccoBMER_R08_FD_160104 | JGI IMG/M metagenome (GOLD analysis project Ga0213881, IMG submission 160104) | Barbacenia macrantha exposed rock microbial communities from rupestrian grasslands, the National Park of Serra do Cipo, Brazil - ER_R08 ... | reverse complement strand
CGCCGGCCGGCGCCTGGTCAGCTCATCCACCACTCCGATCGCGGGGTGCAGTACGCCTGCCGCGAGTACACCCTCCTGCTGGAGGCGCACGGGATCCAGCCGAGTATGAGCCGCATCGGCAATCCGTATGACAATGCCCGGGCCGAGAGCTTCATCAAAACACTCAAGCAAGAGGAGGTCGACGGTCGCGACTATCGCGACCTCAATCACGCCCGCGCGTCGATCGCCTCTTTCATCGAGGTCATCTACAATCGTCACCGCCTCCACTCGGCGCTGGCCTACCGGCCACCCATCGAGTTCGAGACGAGCCTGCAATCGCGCCTTCAGCGCGATTGCGCCAAGCAGGCAATCACCGGAGTGAACTATGCTTGATGTAAAAATAAGCCCGCGCTCTGGTCCACCAGGGGGAGGGACGCCATCCCCCGCTCCGCACCGTCGCTCGCCAAATCGGGCGAGCGAGCGACGGTGGCTCCGGGGGGATGGCTTTAAGTTCCCCTCAATTTGTAGGGAATGAGACCAACCTGTCGCTTGTTTCCGTGTCTCACCGCAAGGGTGCACTTCACACATCTGCGACTGTATTTCCATTGTATTTTCATTGTTGTTTACAATGGCGTACTGCACTGCAGCAGTTCGTCTCTGTCATTTCGCCGGCGACCCATCGTTGCTCGCGCCCATGCACCCTCTCGCATGTCGAAAATAGCGAATAGACGCTCGCATGTCGATAACTAATAGTCGAATTCGGGACAAAAAGACGTGACCCGAATTCGACAAATAGTTATAACAAACGGACATTTTTTATTTGCCGGGCGGCCCGCTTCTCCACCGCGGCGGCGACGATCGCTGCATTCGAATCCGCAATGCTGCCGTCCGGCAGCGTGCGTCCATCCTCGAAGCCGACCCGTGTCAAATAACCGTGCGCGAAGGCCGCGTCGACAAAGGTCCATACCGTGGCATCGACGCCGTGCAGCAGAATTGGCTTACGCACCGGCACGCGTGCGAGGACCGCTTCGATCGCCTCCTGCTCGGCGCGGGCAGCTGTCGCGTCTTGAATGTCGATTTCGATGAGAACCCGCAGCACCGCCGGATCCGCTCCCGTCTCGATCAGGCGCCTCGCGTCGGCGACGGTGGCGAGGCCGGCTTCGACGCCGATGCCGCGCTCGCGCAATATTGCGACCACGCCGGCATAGTCCGCATCGGCATAATTCACCGAGGCGCGGTCGGGAAGAACCGCGAGCGAGCGCAGATAGTCGCGTCGGCGCGCGTCGTCGCCCTCGATCCATTCGCCGGTGCTGATGCCGACGAAGCTGCCCGGGCACGCCCGCCGCACCGCTTCGATCGTTTCGTCGACGACATCGGGCCGCAGCGTCTCCCGCCCGTCCCGGTCACGTACATGCAGGTGGACCTCCGCGGCGCCGGCCGCGACCACCGCTGCGGCGTCGGCAACGATCGCGTCGCGGGTGAGCGGCACGGCCGGATGAAAAGCGCGGTCGCGATTTCCGTTGATGCAGGCCTGAACGATCATAATTTGCCGTAGCCCGGATGGAACGAAGCGAAATCCGGGGAGAAGAAAATCCCGCATCCCGCGCTCCATGCGGGCTACGCGATCACTCCTCCCCGTTCTCTTCGCTCAGCCGCTCGACCGAGACCACGCGCTCGCCTTCCGCGGTGTCGAACACGATTACGCCCTGGGTTCCGCGCCCGGCGATGCGAATGCCATCGACCGGGCAGCGGATCAGCTGCCCGCGATTGGTCACCAGCATGATCTGGTCGGCCTCCTCGACCGGGAACGAAGCGACGATGCGGCCGTTGCGGGCGGTCACCGCCATGGCGACGATACCTTTGCCGCCGCGTCCGGTGGTGCGGTACTCGTAAGACGATGTGCGCTTGCCGTAACCGCGTTCGGAAACCGTGAGCACGAACTGCTCCGCGGCCGACATTTCCACGTAGCGCATCTCGCCGAGTTCGATCGCGCCCGTCGCCTCTTCGGCATCGGCCGCGGGCTCCTCCGTCTCTCCGTTGGTGCCGCGGCGCACCGCGTTGGCGCGGCGCAGATAGGCGGCGCGTTCCTCGGCAGTCGCCGCGATGTGGCGCAGGATCGACATCGAGATCACCACGTCGCCCTGGGCGAGCGTGATGCCGCGCACGCCCATCGAGGTGCGGCCCTGGAACACGCGCACGTCGGTCACCGGGAAGCGGATGCACTGGCCGCCGGCGCTGGTGAGCAGCACGTCCTCCTTCTCGGTGCAAATCTGCACGTCGACGATGGCGTCGCCTTCGTCGAGCTTCATCGCAATGATGCCGGAGCGACGCACGTCGACGAAGTCGGAGAGCTTGTTGCGCCGGACGGTGCCGCGCGTAGTCGCGAACATCACGTCGAGCTCGCTCCACGAGGCTTCGTCCTCGGGCAGCGGCATGATGGTGTTGATGCGCTCGCCCTCTTCCAGCGGCAGAATGTTGATCAGCGCCTTGCCGCGCGACTGCGGGGCGGCGAGCGGCATGCGCCAGACTTTCTCCTTGTAGACGCGGCCGTGCGAGGAGAAGAACAGCACCGGCGCGTGGGTCGAAGCGACGAACAGGCGGGCGACGAAATCCTCCTCGCGCGTCTGCATGCCGGCGCGGCCCTTGCCCCCGCGCCGCTGCGCCCGATAGGCGGAGAGCGGCACGCGCTTGACGTAACCGTGGTGCGAGACCGTCACCACCATGTCTTCGCGGTGGATGAGGTCCTCGTCCTCCATCTCGCCTTCTTCTTCGACGATCTGGGTGCGCCGCGGCGTGGCGAACTTGCGCTTAATCTCCTCCAGCTCTTCGGTGATGATCGCCTGGATGCGCGCGCGCGAGCGCAGGATTTCGAGGTAGTCGGCGATCTCCTCGGCGAGCTTGTCCATTTCGGCGTTGATCTCGTCGCGGCCGAGCGCCGTGAGCCGCTGCAGGCGAAGGTCGAGGATCGCCTTGGCCTGCTCGAGCGAGAGGCGCGCCGTGCCGTCGGCGGCAAGCCGGTGGCGTGGATCATCAATTAGGTCAAAGAGTGCGCGCGCGGTCGCCGCCGGCCAGTCGCGCGCCATCAACGCATCGCGCGCCGCATTCGGATCCGGCGCCGAGCGGATCATGCGGATCACTTCGTCGATGTTGGCGACCGCGATGGCGAGGCCGACCAGGATGTGGGCACGGTCGCGCGCCTTGCCGAGCAGATACTTGGCGCGCCGCGAGACCACCTCTTCGCGGAAGGCGATGAACGCCTGCAGCATGTCCTTCAAGGTCATGACCTGCGGGCGGCCGCCGTCGAGCGCCACCATGTTGGCGCCGAAGGTCGATTGCAGCGGCGTGTAGCGATAGAGCTGGTTGAGCACGATGTCGGCCATGGCATCGCGCTTGAGCTCGATCACCACGCGGTAACCGTCGCGATCGGATTCGTCGCGCACCTCCGCGATGCCGTCGATCCGCTTCTCGCGCACCAGTTCGCCGATCTTCTCCACCATGGCGGCCTTATTCACCTGGTAGGGAATTTCGGTGATGATGATCGCCTCGCGGTCCTTGCGCAGCTCCTCGATCGCGACCTTGCCGCGCATGATGATGGAGCCGCGGCCGAGCTGATAGGCGCCGCGAATGCCGACCTTGCCGAGAATGATGCCGCCGGTCGGAAAGTCCGGCCCCGGCACGATCGCCATCAGATCGTCGAGCGACATCGCCGGCTCGCGCATGAGCGCCAGGCAGGCGTCGACCACTTCGCCGAGATTGTGCGGCGGGATGTTGGTCGCCATGCCGACCGCGATGCCGCCCGCGCCGTTGACCAGGAGATTGGGATAGCGCGCCGGCAGCACCACCGGCTCGCGCTCGTTGCCGTCGTAGTTCGGCTGGAAATCGACCGTGTCCTTGTCGATGTCTTCGAGCAAGGTGAGCGCCGGCGGGGCGAGGCGCGATTCCGTGTAGCGCATGGCCGCGGGCGGATCGTCGTCGACCGAGCCGAAGTTGCCCTGGCCGTCGATCAACACGAGGCGCATGGAGAAGTCCTGCGCCATGCGCACCAACGCGTCGTAGATCGCCTGGTCGCCGTGCGGGTGATATTTACCCATCACGTCGCCGACGATGCGCGCCGACTTCACGTACTTCTTGTCCGGGGTGAGCCCGGCCTCGTGCATGGCGTAGAGGATGCGCCGGTGCACGGGCTTGAGCCCGTCGCGCACGTCGGGCAGCGCGCGTGCGACGATCACGCTCATGGCGTAATCGAGGTACGAGCGCTTTACCTCTTCCTCGATCGAAACGGGACGGATGTCCGAAGGGCTCGGGGCCCCCGGCGGGGTGTCGTTGGTATCTGACAAGGGCGGATTCCAGGTACGTAAGCGGCCTTGCTTTAGATAGCTGATTCAGGCCCGCTAAACTACCCCCGCGGCGGCCCCAGAATGAAGAATTTCGTCCTGGATTCCCAACAACTTATACCCCGCCGTCCGAGCCCGCCAAAAGGCCGCGAGCAATCTCTTGCGGCAGTGCAAAATCAGCCCATTTCAGGCGTCCACAACTCACCCCAATAAGGTGTGCCGGTTAACCCGAATCGTGCTCGCTGGACGCATGAACAAAACCCCTGCCCGCTTCCTGATGTGCCCGCCCGACCACTACGCGGTCGCCTATTCGATCAATCCGTGGATGGATCCGGCGACGTGGTCGCAGAACGACCGTGCGTTCGCCAAGGCGGCGCGGCAGGAGTGGGTGGCGCTGCGGCGGGCCCTGCTCGCGCTCGGGGCGAGCGTCGAACTGGTGCCGCCGGTGCGTGGCCTGCCCGACCTCGTGTTCACTGCGAACTCGGCGGTCGTTCTCGACGGCAAGGCGCTCGTCGCGCGTTTCCGTCATCCCGAGCGCAAGGGCGAGGAGCCGCACTACGAAGCAGCGCTGCGCGCGCTTGCGGCGCGCGGCCTTCTCGGCTCGGTAACGACCTTGCCGCCCCACCGCGTGCTAGAGGGCGCCGGCGACTGCGTATGGGACGAGAGCCGCAACCTGTTCTGGATGGGCTATGGGCCGCGCTCCGATTTTGCCGCGCGGACCGCGGTCGAGGACACGTTCGGGGTCGAGGTGGTGGCGCTGGAACTCGCCGACCCGCGATTTTATCACATGGACACGGCGCTGAGCGCGTTGCCGGGCGGGGAGCTGATGTATGTTCCTTCCGCTTTCACCGCAGAGGGGCGCGCGGAAATCGCCGCCCGCTGCACGGCCGCCGAGCGCATCCCGATTGCCGATCACAACGCGGGGCGGCTCGCCGCCAATACCGTGTGCGTCGGTGACACGCTGGTGATGCCCGGCTGCGGCGACGACCTGCGCGCGACGCTTCAGGCGCGCGGCTATCGCATCGTCGTGGTTCCGCTGCCGGAGTTCCTGCGCAGCGGCGGCGCCGCCTTCTGTCTGACCTTGCGGCTCGACCGCCGCTCCGACGCACACGCGGCGGGGGCACGCGCGAGTGCTGTCGCCTAGGGCCTCGCAACAAACACCAACGTCATCCTGAGGCGGTCGCGCGTGCTTACGCGGGACCGTCTCGAAGGATGGAAGCAGGCACCGAGTTTGCTGCCATCCTTCGAGACAGTCGCGCGCGAGAGCGCGCGACTTCCTCAGGATGACGTTGTTATTTGTTGCGCCCTACTTCGCCGGCGGCAGCAGCCTTTCCAGATGCGCGACGTAGTCGAGCAGCGCCTGGCGGCCGCGCTCCGTCAACGCGTAGGTCGTTTGCGGCTTGCGGTTGGCGAAGCGCTTCTCCATGGCCACGTAGCCGGCATCCTCGAGCTTGCGCAGGTGCACGCTGGCGTTCCCGTCCGTGGTCTTGATGGCGTCGCGCAGCAAGGAGAAATCCGCTTTGCCCGCGCTTGCCAGGTACGCGACGATGGCGAGCCGCACCCGGCTCTGCAGCAGCTCGTCGAAGGCGCTGTGGTCGAAGTCGGTCATGCGGCGCCCGCGAGCGACCGGCGGCGCATCAGCACGATGCCGGGCAGCGCGAACAGGACCAGCATGAGCGCTGCCATCAGCAGCAAGCTCTCGGCGCCGCGCCAGACGACCAGTGCCAGCGAGCCCGCCCACCATGCAACGGCGACCCAGCGCATCCAGGCGAGATTGCAGAGCGAGGAACTGACGAAGAAGCACAGACCCACGACACCGGCGACGACCGGGCTCATCCACCAATCGTTGCGTGCGCCGACGGCAATGGCGGTTAAGCCGAGAATGCTCAGTGTTATGCCGCAGCCGAGCCAAAGGCTCCATAACGTCGTCGCCACGGGTGAGCAGGCCAGTGATGAGCGCACCCCGGCGACGCGAAGCCACACACGGCGGAGCGAATAGAGCCAGGGCAGCGCAATGCAGGCCACCCATAGCCAAGGGGGGTTCACGGTCCACAGGCCGCGTATCCGCGCATAGGTGCCAACATACGCGGCCGCGATCGCAACGCCCCAAACCAGGATATCGGCGCTCCACGTACCTGCGGCCTCTCGCCCTTGTTCGATGTTCCGGCGAATAAATGCGATGTCCTCGCGTGCTGCGTCTTCGTTCATCGAAACCCCCTGTTTGGCAATGTACTTTATAATGCAAAGTACATTGCTAAGAGGAAGCTGTCAAGGCCCCGAGTTCCTCAGCATGACGGTGATGTTGTGGCGGGGCTATTGCGCGAGGAATGCGGAAATGCGCGGGCCCGCCTGGCCGATCGCGAGCAAGCCATTGAGATGGCCGTTCGGGCCGGGCAATGGTGCCATCTCGATCTTGTCGCCGCCTGCCGCGATGCTGTGCGCGGCGTCCTCGACCAGCGGCGCCGGGAATACCAGGTCGGTCGGCGAAAAGAGGAGCAGCATCGGCGCCTTGATCTTGGCCGGATCGGCGTTCGCCAACTGGTTCGCCTTGACCAGGTAGAGCAGATGGTTGGCGTCCGAGGTGGCGGCGCGCGCCGCCGCGACCGCGTCGAGCGCCGCCTCGATCTTGAACCGGTTGCCCATGGCCTTGGCCGGGTCCTTGCCCTCCTCGGCCGGGGTTAGGCCGAAGGTCTTGTCCGCCCACTCCCAGTGGTTGGCCTGCAAGGTGATCACCTTGAGCGACTGCTTGAGCCCTTCGAGCGGCGGTTCTTTCCCGTAGTAGTCGCCGTTGTTCCACTTGGGATCGAGCCGGATCGGCGCCGCCCAGATATCGAGCCATTCGATCGCGAAGGCGTCGACGCCGGGCGTGCCGATCACCGGGATTACGCGCTCGAGCATGTCGGGATAGCTCGCCGCCCATTCGTAAGCCTGCAGCGCGCCCATCGAGGCGCCCATTACCGCCTTGAGCTTGCGGATGCCGAGACTCTCGACCAGCGCCTTCTGGACGGTGACGAAATCCTTGATGCTGACCACCGGAAAGCTCATGGCATAAGGCTTTCCGGTGTCCGGATTGGTACTCGCCGGCCCCGTCGTGACCACGTTGGGGACGTGGACGTTGAGATTGACCAGCGTGTCGGACGACAGCACGTAATATTTGTTGGTGTCGATCGCCTTGCCGGGGCCGATGATCGCATCCCAATAGCCGGCGGCCTTGTCGCTCGCCGCGTATTTGCCGAAGGCGTGGCTGGTGCCGCTGAAGAAATGGGTGATCAGGATGGCATTCGACTTGTCGGCATTGAGCGTGCCCGCCGCCTCCCAGCCGATCTTTACATTCTTGATCGTCGCGCCGGCCGCGGTCGTGTAGCTCGGCAATTCGAAGGTCTTCTTCTCGACGATGAGATCGGCCTGCGCGTGCACCGCAACGGGAACGGCACAAATGAGAATTACAAGAGCGGCGGCGAGACGGCGCATCATGGATTTTTCCGCTGGTTGAATGACGACGGGGAAACTAGTCTGGCGCTTCCAAAATTCGAATCATAGGCGACACTCGAGAAACGGGCATTTCCCCGGCCAAATGCAAGGACGCCATATGATCGGTTTCATGGATTCGGTCGTCTAGTAGCTCCGCACAGAGGTTTTGACTCGTTGCCCCGGGTCTGAGCTGACCCGAGGCTGCGGATAGGCGCGCCCCATTTTGGCGCGAGCCTTTTCGGTTGTGAACATCCATTTGATGCGAGCGCCGGCCGCATTGCGCTGGCGCTCCCAAATAGCGACCTCGGCGACCAACCGTTCGATGCTCGCGATACGGCGATCGAGGCATTGTCCAGCCAACACGCCGATCTCGATCTCCACCATGTTGAGCCAGCTGGCATGTTTGGGGACGTAGTGGAACTCCAAGCGGCGCAGCACCCGCCTGGCCTCCTCGGCCGGGAAGGTCTGGTAGAGCGCGGCCGCCGAGTGGGTCGACAGATTGTCGAGGACGACCCGGACACGCTCGGCCTTGGGGAAGTGAACGTCAACGAGATCGCGCATACAGGCCGCGAAGTCGACCGCAGCCCGGCTCTCGGTAACCTTGACCTTGCGCCAGGGCCGATGAACGTCGAGGAACACGAACAGGTTGGCTGTTCCATTGCGCCGGTACTCGCAGTCAAAGCGCTCGATCCGGCCCGGCGCGGCAGGGATCGGTTGCCTCACCTCGCCGATGAGCTGGGTCGGGCTCTCGTCGAAGCAGACCACCGGGCGCTTCGGATCGGCCTCTTCGGCGTAGAGATCGAGCACGTCCTCCATCCGCGCGACGTATTCGGCATCGACCTGAAGGATGCACCACATGTCCTTGCGCCAGGGCTTCAATTGGTTTTCGGCCAAGCGGCGACGCACCGTCTCCCGCGATACGCTCTCGTGCTCGGTCAGTTTGACCATCTGGTCGGCCAGCAGTTCCAGCGTCCAACGCGCGCGACCTGCAGGCGGGCTCGAACAGGCGGTCGCTACCAGCAAAGCCTCCTCCTTGCCGGTGAGCTTGCGTTCCGCGCCGCGACGCGGCTCTTCGCTCAGCGCCCGCTCCAGGTTGCCCTCAACGAAGCGCCGCTTGGTGCGGTAGACCGTCGAGCCGCCAACCCCCACGCTCAATGCAATATCCTCATCGCTGACGCCGGCATCCGCCGCGAGCAGGACTTGCGCCCGCTTGAGCTTGCGCGCCGGCTGCTTGCCTCCGCTCAACAGCGCCGCGAGTGCATCGCGCTCGTCTTGGGTTAACGTCACACGATAGCGTACATTCATGTGGGCCTCCTCTTCGGAGACCCGGTCGAATCCACTGATGAGTCAAATGTCTGGCGAATACAGGCGAAGTTTCACCCCAAGGCAGGGCCAATATCTGGCCTTCATCGATGCCTACACCCGCGTGCATCGGCGCCCCCCGGCCGAATGGGAGATGCAGCGTCACTTCGGTGTGACGCCACCATCTGTCCACCAGATGGTCCTCACCCTCGAGCGCGCCGGCCTCATTCGTCGGCAACCGGGCGTGCCGCGCAGCATCGCGGTTCTCATTCCGCCAGAGGATCTGCCCGTATTGCAAGCTAACATCCAACCGGTCAAAACCTCTGTGACGAGGTACTAGCACGCGCAGGCGTGCGCGTTCCAAGCCCCTCCCCAACCCTCCCCCGCTTCGCGGGGGGAGGGAGCACCGTGTCGTAAGACCACGCCTGCCCCGCTGGGTCGATAGAAGCGCCAGTCGCGAGACTTCGTTCCCTCCCCCGCTTGCGACCGCTTGCGGGGGAGGGACAGGAAGGGGGCTATTGTTAGAACGGAATCTCGTCGTCCATGTCGTCGCGCCGGCCGGCGCCGGCGAGCGCTGGCGCCCGCTCGCGCGTGGGCCCGGGCGAGCCGAACTCGGCCCCGCTCTCGGCGACCTCCGAACTCCCGCCGCCACCCGCCCGGTCGAGCATCGTGAGCTGGCCGTTGAAGCCCTGCAGCACGACCTCGGTGGTGTATTTGTCCTGGCCCTGCTGGTCTTGCCATTTGCGCGTCTGGAGCGAGCCTTCGAGGTAAACCTTCGAACCCTTCTTCAGGTATTGTTCGGCGATCCGGCACAGGTTCTCATTGAAGATCACCACCCGATGCCACTCGGTGCGCTCGCGTCGTTCGCCGGTCGCCTTGTCGCGCCACGTATCCGACGTGGCGACGCTCAGATTGACGACCGGCCGCCCGTCCTGCATGCGCCGGACCTCCGGATCCTTGCCGAGATTGCCGATCAAAATCACTTTGTTCACGCTGCCTGCCATGACCGCTCTCCGCTGAAGTCCTTGTTCGCACGTACCCTAGTCGCTTGCCCGCCGCCGCCGTGCAGAATGTTGGGATTGTCCACAGCGGCCGCAATGTTCGCTTTTTGTTCTAGCACTCTCCTGCCCCCTCCGCAAGGGCAGGATTGCCGCAAAAAGCGCCGTTAAAAACACTTCGTCGGCCTCAGTCTTAGCGCTCCATTCATCGAATTTCCCCAATCATGTGCTTCCTTGGGGAAGTGGCGTGAGGGAGTAGCGTAATGGCGTACGAATCCGTGCTCGAGCAGGCGAAGTCGACGGAAAGCGAGGCATTCCGCCGGCTGCTGGCGATCCCGAATCTCGACGATTGGGATGAAGCGTTCGGCGCCTGGCTGCGCGCGATGCGTAGATTACAACGCGCGAGCGCGAACGGGCGGGGGTAGCGCAGCAACGAGGCTGGCCGTATTTGCGCACTGGCGCGTGGCGCGCTTTGGCGAACGCCCGACGGATGCGTCAGCAACGGCGCGGCAGGGCCCCATGCTGACCCAGCGAGCTTTGCGATCTGTGTCGAGCAATAAAACGAAAGCGACGATTGCCAGCGCGCTTCGCTGGGCGCTGCCGGCCGCTGCCTGGCTGTGCGTCTCAGCGGCATTCGCCGCGGACGGCGGGTGGAAATTCGCCATCGATGAGCGCGAGCATCCTGAGCTGCGGTATTTGCGAAACGACAAAGCGGTCTTTTATGTCGGCTGCGGGCACACGTTTGGTTTGCACGCGGTTTATCCCGGCCGCGCCAAAAAGGATGGCGCGAAGGCGACCCTGGTGATGCAAACGGAAAGGCGCGGATGATCATTCACGGCGAGATCGAAAGCGCGCACGAAGATGATCCACCCGGCTCGATCCATTTTGTCCAGTGGGATCTCGGTTTTCGCCGCCAGGATCCCGCTCTCTACGGAAGGAAATGGAAAAGGCGCGAAGATCGACTTTTCGACCTGCTCGATGCGGGACGGCCGCTGACGATCTCGGCGGACGGGCGCAACTACGTGCTTCCCGCCGTGAATGTTCCGAGGTGGAGAAAGCGCTTCAGGCAGATATGCTGAGAGTAATCGGCATTGCTAGGATCGAGCCGGATCGCCTCGTTGAAATCGGCGATGGCCCGATAAGAGCATGGTCTATTGTCCCCGGGGATTCGATCTTTTCATCGGAAACTCAAAGGATGCTCTCCATGCTCAAAATACCAGGGGTGCTCTATGCCATCCCGCTGGTGCTCATGGCCTGCGCTGACACACAAGCCCAGACCGCCTTCGATCGCCACGGTTGCGCCGGCATCCTGCATCAGGATGCCGATGGCCTCCGGTTCGGCGGCGGCCGCGGCGAGGACGAAAGCATCTGCATCATCGATGCGTCGCAGGCGGACAAGGTCCTGCAGGCCTGCGCGGTTGGAAAATATTGCCGCGTGGTCGGTTCGACCGGCGATTGCGAGGATAGCGGTGAATGCGTGGAGATCAAATCTGTGACCACCGCATCGCACCGCAAGGTGTCCCGCCGGCGATGAATGGCGTCCCGCAGCGCCGATAGTCATCCCGCTCTAGTGCCCCGATTCCGAAGTTCGCATCATTTGGCGGCACGTTCGTTTGCGAACTTCGGAATCGAAGGGCACTAGCAACTCTATGATTCTAGTGCCGCTTTGAACCGAAGTTCGCAATCGGACTCGCGGCAATTATGATGCGAACTTCAGGTTCGCGGCACTAGTCCCGCCAATCCAGCTTGCGGCTCGGCAAGTACAGCAGGACCATCAAGGCGAATGGGTTGAACAT
>Ga0213881_10001358_pt1 | contig 11882 bp, 15 predicted proteins | sample BarmaccoBMER_R08_FD_160104 | JGI IMG/M metagenome (GOLD analysis project Ga0213881, IMG submission 160104) | Barbacenia macrantha exposed rock microbial communities from rupestrian grasslands, the National Park of Serra do Cipo, Brazil - ER_R08 ... | reverse complement strand
CCAGCATGATCCGCCGCTACATCGCCTGGCGCAACCGCCACACCAACGACCCCCGGCTACGCCAGATCATCAAGCGGGCAAACGTAGCCTGACACGGCACTAGCTGGCGTCATGGAAGACAAGCACGCGACGAAAGGAATCATGGTGACCACCTCCTGGGTCACCAAAGAGGGCCATGCCTTCGCCCAACGCCACGGCCGCATCCAGATCATGGAATGCGAAGAGATCAAGTACCTGTGCAAGGAACATCTAGCCCTCGACGTATTGATAAGCCTGCCGAAGCCACCACCCCATCGCCGCTGACGGCCATCCCCACTACCGGCAGCGAACGCCAGGGTACTTGAGCAATAAGGCCGCCGGATGAACGATGCCGTTGGATGATGAAAATCACACATCGAGGAACGCCTCGATGCTGCCTGCGTCGACGAGCGTCCATTTCCGGTGACCTTCGCGGTCGAGAGAAGTGGACTGATCGAGCGCTCCGGTCGATGATGGATGAGGGACAGGCGGCTATACCTGTTGAACGCCTTTGGTGTCGCTCATAACCCAGAGGTCGCAGGTTCAAATCCTGCCCCGCTACCAAGTTAGTGCAGGTCAGAGGCCGGTTTCGCGGAATGTGGGACCGGCTTTTTGATCATCTGTCCGTGATTTGTCCGTGGTACTCAGCCCCAGGATCCGACAGATCCGTGGCTGAATCGTGATGCGGTAACAGACTGGGTGCTATCGCGATGCGGTGCGCCGGGTTGTTGGTGAGCGTCGTGGGGCCCTGCGCTTGCCTGGGGTCGGCTCAGTCGTTGGCGGCGCGTGGTCGCGCGGCGTGTCCTGGGCGGCTAGCTGGGCTGGTGCCTGGCGAGCCTGGGTAATGATGTTGGTGGCGCGGAGCAGGAGGCGCGGGTGCTTGGTGGCAGCGGTTCTCTATGCGGCTTGGCTGCCTGAAGGACCGATGAGCGTCGTGGGCGGATGAGACCCACCAGCACCGCGGCGAGATCGACGAAGCGATCGGCGATATCGAGGGCGTACTGGCGGCGGCCTGAGTCGAGGGCGAGGGCGATAAAGGCGATGAGGCCGGCGAACAAGACGGTGAGTGTCGCCGGAATGATTCCGGCTGCCACGTGCAAGGCCCGCCCAGGCGGTACGGTTGTCATCTCGCCTCGCTGCTGTCGCGCCCGGGCCTCCGCTTGGTGGCGGCTGCGGTGCGCCGGGCTGATATGGAGAATGAGCCTGTCAGGGTAGGTCCAGTGTTCGGTCCAGCCTGTATCTGATCGCTGGTTCTTGACCCATTGCCGGTCGGCATCCAGCAATGCCGCCTTACGAAGTTCGCGCAGTCCCCGGTCTGCGCTGTCGGGCGAGATGCCATACCAGTCGTCGGCCTGTTCGGAAGGCAGGTACAAACCGTCCGGGAGGCTGAGTGCGACGAGGAGCATGGCCTTGGCGGGAAGGCTAAGTGCCAGGAAATGGGTCTTCCAGCCAGTATGCGTAGGGCAGTTGAAGCCACCAGTCGCCGCCGGTCCGGTGGGGGCGCTCGTAGGGCTCGCCCGAGCCGTCCTCACGCAGCAGTGTCACGGAGGCGCGCCGTCCGGACCGGCTCCGCTTCACGAGGTTGCGGTTCTCTAGCCGCTTCATGACTTTCGAGACTGCTCCCCGGGCCGATGCCGGGGTTGCGCCGTTGCCGAGGCCGAGCGCGCGGACCCAGGTGCCGGCGGGGTAATCGCAGTTCCACGGTTCAGCACTGGCTAGGGCGTGGACGAACAGGTAGGTGTCGAGTGCTCGCGTGTCGTGGGCGGTGACGAAGGAGGCCAGCGGTCCCGGCTTGGTGTCCTTGCCCCGGCCCTGCTGAACGAAGCTCTTGCGGATGGGGACGATTCCCCGGGCACACTGGGTCAAGAGATCTTTGATCGTTTCCTGCTGGGTCAGCGGAGCAGGGGGAGTAGTTGCTCGAGTTGCCGCCGTGGCCTTCTGGATCGTGGTCGTGCTCATGACCTGATAGTAGCCCTGGAAGCGGCTATGGCATGCTGGGGGAACGTCGAGTCACTTACCGCGGGAGCGGGTTCTATGAGGATCCATCTGATACCTGGTCATAGGCCCATATGAGAACCCCATCTGAAGGCTGAAAGTCGGGTTCCGGCCGGGCGGGGAACACTGTTACTGTTGGCGTCCGCTGCTCGCAGGCTGGGCAATTGACTGCGGGCAGTTCATCGTCCCGGCCCTGAAACTCGCTGCTGTCGGCCCGCGACGGCTGCAGCATGTAGAGGTCAGCTGCCTCCGCATAAGCAGTGGCGTCAAGCCGCCACGTGCCGCCGTCAAAGTCACAGACCAATAGCCTGCAGGTGCCTATCGGCTAGCATCACATATAGACCGCAGGCAGCCGGGTTGTCCTTGATCAGGTGGGCGGAAATGACGTCGTCGGTGAGCGGCAGGTATTCCGGGTTGTCGCGGGTGGTGCTGGGCGCCGTTTCGGCGCCCAGCCTTTGGTGCCTTCCGCGGCGTTTTCCTACCGGTAGGCATATACATCAGTGCGTCCCGCGAAAAGAGTCCGGTAGAGGCTAAGCTTCTCCTGAGCAGTTGAATCCTAGTTCACCTGCGGAAGGGCCGCGCCATGTACTGGCTGGGGCAGCGCCATCTGCCGCGGCACTCGCACGCCGGGACGCTGCATCGTCGCGTGCAGGCGCTGGCTGGCCCCCGTATCTCCAAGTGCGCTCGTCAGCTTGTCCAGGCGTGCCCGTAGTGCGGCGATTTCCTCGCGCAGCTCTGCGATCTCGGCGCTATGCTCGCAGCATTGCGATCCTGGTATCTCAGCGGACACCCTCTTATACTGCCCTGATCGACATGGTAAAAAATCCACGTGCGCGAGCGAAGACCATTCCTCAAGCCCTGTCACTGTCCTGTCAGTCCGCGTGCGGTTCAGATCAGTGGTTCGACTCGTATGGATGGGTAGCGCTCTTGCAGCTTGGTGTCGAGCGTCGCCAATGACGCGTCGCTTGTCTGTGCGAACGCCGCGAGGTAGTCATCAGTCCACAGTTTGTGGCTCTTGTCATCTCGTGCCGAAAAGGCCCGCCACACCGCCTCAAGCTCGGCTGGCTCGTCGGCCCACAGTACGCGTTCGTCGGCCCAGAGCTGATCGACGATCCGCCATGCCGCACTCCGCGTCAGGGCATCGTCGCCCATAATGGCGGGATTGCTCAAGAGCCGCAGCAGGCTCATTTGGGTTACCCGGCACAAGATCAGATCATCTGCCTGCTCATCGAACCACTGCGCAGCTACGGAATGGTGGATGTGCCTACCCCACACTGCTGCCAGCCATACGCCTACATCGAGAAGGATCACTGGCCGCCGTACTTCTCGGCGTCCTCGGCTTCAAGCGCGGCTTCGATGTCGGCACTAGTCACCGTTACCGCGGGCGTGGCATCACGGGCGACCAGCGGAAGCCTGACCCGTCCCGTCGCCTTCCGGGACCGGCTCCGGGTATCGACCTCGCGGGCCACCGCACGGGTGAAGAGATCCTTGAGATTCTCACCCCGCTCAGCAGCCTTAACCTTGGCTGCCCGCATGAGCTCCGGCGGCAAGTCGATCGTGGTGCGCATACTTGCATATTAGCATCACGAGTCCGACGAGCTCCACCGGCGGATCGGAAGGCGGCTAAGGCTATGAGGAACGACTGGCTGCACACAACACGTGACGGCTGAGACGCCTCGACGAGCTTCAGTTTGCTCATAACCCAGAGGTCGCAGGTTCAAATCCTGCCCCCGCTACCAAGTAAGTGCAGGTCAGAGGCCGGTTCCGCGAAGAGCGGGACCGGCTTTTCTGGTCCGTGGCAGCAGGATGGCAGCAGGACACGTCGTTAGTTTCCGGCAGAACTGAGCCCGAATCGAGATGTTGCGGCAGCCAGGGCCTTACCGAGATGAGGTGTGTCGCGAGGTGGGTGAGCGCCGCGGGGGGCTGGGCTTGGCTGGGGTCTGCACAGTTGTTGTTGGCGCATGCTCACGCGGGATGGCTTTACGGTGCAATTGCAGCAGGTAGGCGCAGCCGGCCGCGACCATGTCGCCGCGGCACATGACCGTGACCGCAGCCGCCGCTGCGTGAACCGGGTCGCGGACCGCGCCGGGCTGTTCGCGTCGTCCATCGTGCTCAGCGGTTCCTGGTGCATTCAGTGGACGATCTCCGCCTTCGTGGTACGAATCGTGACTGGTTCGGCGAGCCGCTGCTCGTCGCAGATGTGCTGCATGCGGGCGATGGTCTCGTCAAGCCCGGGCCCGAGCCGGGGCCCGGGGGTGAAAGTCGCCGGGAGGTGCCGCATGCCCTGGATGACGCCGATCGTCTCGTAGTGGACCGCTCCTTCCGGGTCGCAGCGGAAGTCCGGCATGCGATCGAGTACCGCGGTGAGTATCTGCTTGAACTCCATGCGGGCCACGTTGGAACCGATGCAGCGATGGATGCCGAGGCCGAAGCTGTGGTGGCGGTTGCCGGTCCGCGCCAGGTCGATGCGGTTGGGGTCGGGGAACAGCGACGGGTCGCGGTTGGCCATGGCAAAGGACAGCCACAGCCGCTCGCCCTCCCTGAATTGGGTGCCAACGATCTCGCAGTCCGCAGAGATCGTGCGTGCGGTGCCGGGGGCCGGGGAGTAGAAGCGCAGGAATTCTTCGGTCGCGGAGTCGAGCAGCGTCTCGCGTTCCCGGCTGAGCCGCTCCCGCTGGTCCGGATGTTCGGACAGCCACTCCAGTGAGTGCGCGGTGAGCGCTGTGGTGGTGTCGAATCCGCCGCCCATGATCAGGAGTAGCACCCCGAACAGCTCCATGTCATCCGGGGTCTTGCCGTTGATCGTCGCCCGCACGACCGCGTCCACCATGCCGGGCCGGGGAGCCTCCCGGATCTGGCCGATATGGGCGAACAGGTCGTTGCCCATCTCCACCGCACGCTCATGCAACAGTGCCCTCTCCGGCGAATCCGGCCGGGCATCCACTCCGGCGTGCATGGGCTCGCTGTACACGCTCCATTTCCTGAGCGGGAGGCCCATCATGGCCAGGGTGAGGACGGCCGGCACGACGTTGGCCAGGTCGTCGACGAAATCGATCCGGCCGGTTTCGATCTTTTCGTCCAGGCAGGCGCGGACCAGTTCGCTTACCACCGGGATCCAGCGAGCGACCGCGGCCGGGGACAGGTACGGGTTGAGGACCTGCCGATACTGGCGCTGCTCAGGCGGGTCCATCTCGACGAAACCGTTCTGGATCATGCCCATCGGGGGGATCGTGATGCCCTTGTAGCCGCGCCTTTTTCCCTCGATGTCGTGGTCGCTGGACATGTATGCGGCCGAGCGGGCCAGCTCGAACACCTCACGGGCCCCGGCGGCGACCCAGTGGCCGTCGTAGGTGTCGGTCCAGGCGATGGGGCACTGGGCGTGCATCTCGGCAGTGATCGTCTCGAACTGGTGCCGGTACTCCGGCGTGTGCCGGTCGAAATGGTACCGGTTCTTCTTGCGGTTGGCGTCCGCGTTCACCCGGCTACCTCCTCGGAGACGTAGATCGCCTGCTCGGGGCAGGAACGGACGGCCTCGATCGCCTTGGCCTCCTGGCCGGCCGGGACGTTGTCGCGGATCGGCGAGGAGCGGCCGTCTATGTCATCGAGCTGGAACAGCTTGGGAGCGATCATGGCGCACAGGGTGTGGCCCTGACAGCGCTCCGGATCCACATACACCTTCACGGAGAGTTCCTCCTGACCGATCAGACGTGAAAGTCGTACCCCTCCTTGAGGTACCCGCCCGAGTGCACGCTCCGCCGCGGACCCGTGATATCTCACGCCTCGCCCGAAGCCATTGACATCCCCCGCACCACCATGTCCTGATATTTCACGATTTGTGAGAGCGGAAAACGTTATCGGAATGAGTTCCGGGCGTCATCATCACGCCCTGAGTCCCGGGAGCGATCGTCATGCCCGTTCTGGGGCGTCCGCGAGCTCTGTTGCTCCGCTAGCCGCTCCTGATGGCGCTAGTAGCCAGGCGAGAGAAGACGTCTGCGGTAGGCTCTCGCCGAGATGAGTAAGCGCAAGCAGCGGAAGTGTCGCATCTGCAAGAAGCGGCCGCCGTGGCGGTACAAGAACTGCCCGCCCGGGATCTGCAAGCGCTGCTACCACCGCCACGGCTGGGCGGAGCGTCCTCGCCGCAACCGAGAAGTCGCCATGCTCGAACCGGAACCGTTCGAGCCGGAACCTTGGTGGGATCGTAGTTACCTGCGGCCTGGAGGCGGTGATGGTTGGCTGGCCAGGTGCTCCTCAAGATCGTCTACCAGCTGGTTCGCCGGGTACTCAGCCTTTTCGTCCTACTATGGCGCGGGGACTTGGCCAAGGATGCTGAGTTGCTGGTGCTCCGGCACGAGAACGCGGGCGAACCATTCTGCGGCCTGCAACCGCACCTTCTCACGCCTGGTCGGCCCAGCGGCGGACAGGCCACCACCATCCGGATACCTCATAACACCGTAATAGCCCCGCCAGCAGCCACCGTCACCACGACACGCCGGGCAGGCGTCAAACGTAATAATCCTGACAATTCAATCCCTGTAGCGGAGGCAAGGCGGGAGAACTGGTGGCCTACTGTAGGCGGTGGGTCTCCTGGCCGGTTATTCCGGCGATTAGGTCGAAGTCCTTGTCGACGTGCAGGACGGTGAGTCGCGCGGTTTCGGCCGCTGCGGCGGTCAGGAGGTCTGGGATGGACGGAGCGCGGTGCTGTCCGCGAGAGGCGAGGCTTCGCAGCACGTCGGCTGCGCGCTTTTCCGCGGCTGGGGTCAGGTATTCCACTGGCATCAGCGACAGCGGCGGACGATCCAGCAGCTCACCCATGTCCTGCGCGGATCGCGCCGAGTATCCCGTTTCGAGCAGCGTGATGGTGGTGACGTGTACCAAGCCGCGTTCGATGCGCCCAGCCCACAGTTCCTGTTCCTGGCATTCGCCGAGGCGGACCAGCGCGGACTTGTCGATCAGCCATGGCCGGTCGGTCACGACCATGCCTTGCGCATCACGTCCGGGTCAGTCAGATCGCGGGCGAGGCGGCTGACCCGGCGGAGGTCTTCAGGCGTGACCGGCTGTGTGGCTCGCATCTCGGTGGCCAGCCCGCGCCGCAGGTACTCATTCCTCGAGACGCCAAGGTTGCCGGCCCGCCGGTCGATCTCGGCGACCGTGGTCTCTGGAACATCCCGGATCAGGATATCTGACATGGCCACCACCTTTCGATATCAATGATATCAACGACATGACAGCACTGGTCGCCTATCGCCCTACGAACGCGTCGATGAGGTCTGCGGCATGCTGGACGAGAAGGGTACCGAGCTCGGCGGCCGGTGGCCGGATCACCTGGAAGGGCCGCTCTGGGAGCTACGGGTCAGGCTTCGCGATGTCGCGGCGAGGGCATATGCTGGTGTAAACCTGATGGGTTTATCGTGCTGCTGACGGTGTTCGGCAAACCCGCCAGCATGATCAGAGGCAGATCGACCGGGCGGTCCGGGCGCACGAAAGGCAGGTGTGATGACTGGCTATCATACCTGCTGAGCGCCTCCCGGGAGCTAGCCGAGGATCCCGAGCGGATCACCATCCGCCGAGGCCCTTGGCCTTCGGCAAGGCCGTGTACGACATCCGCATCGCCCTTGGCCTCACGGTTACCGAACTTGCCCGCCGCGTCGGCATGACCGACGACGAGATCGAGTGCATCGAAGAAGGCGGTACCGAACCCACCATCGCCCTGCTCCGCCGCTGCGCTGGACGCCGATGTCCGCCTCACCCCAGGGCACGATCTCGGCTCGGTCTGGTTCGAGACTCACGCGGCCTGATTGCCTTGCCGCCCAGAGGCTGCTGGCTGGGTTCAGGCCGCTCGCTCCTGCCCTAGCCTTATCAGGCCTTTGACCAAGGTACGGCGGATCGGGTCGGCGTGCCGGGTGGTCCCGGCGATGGCCTGCAGGTCGGCGGTCAGGCGTTGGATCATGTGCTCGCCATCTTGGGCGTGCAGGTATGCGGGGGTTGAAGATTTGTCGCAGATCGGCGGTGGCCAGTGTTATGGGAAGGCATCCCGTGAGCACGGCCTCGAAATTCGCTGGTCAGCCGCCCGGTCCGTGTATACCGGGATTCCATCGTGCCGTGAGCCACTCGAGATCTGTTGTGTCCTTTGCCCGTGCCTGCTGTTCGGCGGCATCTGTTGTGTCCTTTGCCCGTGCCTGCTGTTCGGCGGCGAAGAGCACGTCGGTCTTGTGCAGGACGAGGAAAGCTAGCTCAGATCATGTGATCACCCTGACGTAGTACCAGGCGCGAGACGAGCATACGTGCAACGCAGTGAACCAGCCGAGAATGGCGCCTCCAGGGCTCGTCGGCTTCAGGGACCAGGCGAAGCACCACCAGAAGCCCTTTTGGCGTGCGGCGACGATTTCCTCGGGGTTGAGCACGAGCTGAGTGGTCCGGTGGATGCAGAAGGCCGGGGCGAGCAGCCTCCATTGCCGTGGCTCCTCGTTGATAGGGACGAGATTCGGTGAGTTGCACCCCAACCTCGCGATCTGTGCATATTCTTGATGGCCGGTGCTCGTGCTCTGTGCTCTGGCGGGCGAGACGAGAGCCACTGCCGCGAACATGCAGAGGGCGACGAGGGTGATCAGACGACGTATCATCTTTGACCTTTCTTATCCTGAATTAGGTCCGTAATGATCCGGGTGCCGAGATTGGTTATTTCTCGATTAGCATCTTTGTTCTTATGCGGGCGTGAAATGAATCTCCGTCCAGCTGGGCCGAGGTGAGGGCTAGCGCGGGTTGGTGCGGAAGCGGAAGGCGTTGTAGGCCGGTACCGGTTTCTCGTGACCGTTCCTGTCGAGCACGAGGGTGATGACCGTCACCTACAACGACCCCGGCTCCCAGTGGCAGCTCGACACCTTCGGCTACGAGGCCACCGTCACCTGGAACAACGGGCACCCAGCACTGGCGTTACCGCCGCAGGCAGTCAGCCTCACCGCCGGCCCGCCCGTAGCGAAGCACGACCCCGGCCTGCCCTGGGGGCAAGTATCCGCAGCGGTGATGGCCGGATTTCGCCAGTGCGCCGTCGTCATGGTCACGCCCCTGCCCGCGCAGTGCATGAGCATCGGACCCTGAGGCAGCCACGCCGCCTGGAAACTCGCCGGCAACCCCCTCCTGGACGCCACCAAATCATTCGATCCCGTCACCGGGCTCATCCACGTAACTGGCAGCTACACGATGACCGTCGCCTACCGCGAATCACCCGCGACCGCCTACCCGTCCGGGCACTACGACGCCAGCCCTCTCTGTCAAACTCGTGTGAGACAAGGGACTTACTGATCCTTTTGAGGCAGAGCAGGGCGAAACAGGACCACGAGTGATACTCCGTAAGCGGGGCGGTATCGACCCAGGTCGGCTCGGGCCGGTTGTTGATCTTATGCGCTGGGTCTTGTGAGTAGCGCGTGGCGGAACACATACATCGAGAACTGGCACGCCGAGGGCCGCATGCATGACGGTGACATGATGCGGATCAACAGCCATATGTCGCGGCGTGCCCGCCAGATCCTCCGCGGCTGGGCGAACGAGACCGGACTCGCCGCTGACGAGCCGCTGTCGGCACTCGACGGCGTTTCAGCCGAGGACGTCGAATGGCACGCTATCCGGATGTTCTGGTGGCTGTTGAACCCGCGCCGGAAGCTAGCTACCGACCTTACGCTGGCGGAACTTGCCAGTAGCGATCTGGCGGACTACGAGGAGGAGGCCAATCTGCGGATGGGCGGATTCGCCTGGCAGGTAGCCGAGCGGGGGCGCGATTCGGGTTCGCGCGGGCCGCTGCGCACGGCGCTCTCGCCTGCACGCACTGGTGGGGTCTCACCCGCGCTGGCCCGGCCTGGTGGACAGGCTGCTGGTTGTGCTCGATGACCCGGCTGACAATCATTGGGGAGAATACGGGGAGCTCCGGAAGCGCCTACCGCCCGAGCCTCCCATTGTGGCGGACCGCAGGATGCTTCGCCGAGTGTTGCGTTCGCGTCCCTGGGACCTCAGCTCTGAGTCGGCAGCATGGCTGATCCACGCAGGCATTGGATTCCTCAGGCCACCGCCTGGGACATAACCCATTGCGGACCGGCGCAACGGTTTCCGGATTTTCGCGACTGGCCGGTATGGTGTGGCTGGGGAAGCGATCGCCACCACCCTCGCCTGCCAGCACGCCACCCTGTCAGGTCATCCACCACGACTTCCTCTGCGTCTGCAGAGCCTGCAGGGCGAGCAGCAGATCGCTCTGGGCGTCACGGTTCTCGCCGCCCGGTCCCGCGGAACGTCGGGCACTGTGGGTTACATCATCCGCGTCACGATCGCGAGTGTCAGTTGCGTACGGTGATCGCGGATTTGCCTGCGTGCTCGTAATTAGCGAGGTAGCCTCACTGTCCGTGAACAGCACGCAACGTAGGCTGCACGACTTCGAACTGGAGCCTGAGGTCCGTGACTGGCTGGACAGCCTAAGCGACAGCGACTATAAACGCGTCGATGAGGTCTGCGGCATGCTGGCCGAGAAGGGAACCGAGCTCGGCGGCCCGTGGTCGGATCATCTGGAAGGGCCGGTCTGGGAGCTACGGGTCAGGCTTCGCGATGTCGCGGCGAGGGTAACCTACTGGTGTAAGCCTGATGGGGTTGTCGTGCTGCTGACGGTGTTCCGCAAAACCCGTCAGCATGACCAGAGGCAGATCGGCCGGGCGGTTCGGGCGCAGAAGACCTGCGAACGCGACCACGCCGGTCCGGCGGCCGAGAGCTACGAAAGGCAGGTGTGATGACTGGCTACCACACCCGCTGGGCACCATCCCGGGAGCCAGCCGAGGACCCCGAGCGGATAGCCATCCGCGAAGCCTTGGCCTTCGGCAAGGCCGTGTATGACATCCGCATCGCCCTTGACCTCACGGTCGCCGAACTTGCCCGCCGCACTGGCATGACCGATGACGAGATCGAATGCATCGAAGAAGGCGGCACCGAACCCACCATCGCGCTGCTCCGCCACCTCGCCGCAGCGCTGGACGCCGACGTCCGCCTCACCCCCGGACACGATCTCGGCTCGGTCTGGTTCGAGACCCACGCCGCCTGATCGGCCTACGGCTCAGGGCTGATTTGTGATCGAAGACCGACCGGTCGAAGCCCAGCCTTGCTTGCGACCGCGGGCAGCATCGTGACGCGTCGATAACGAATCTGATCATCGCTGTGGCAGCTGAGCTAGTCGATAAGCACGCGCCGCTGACGACCATCCCAACGACGGCCCTGGGTATTTGAGCAGTAAGGTCGCCGGAATGAACGATGCCGTTTGGGCGACGTAATCGCGCGTTGAGGAACGCCTCGATGCTCATTTCCGGTAACCTTCGCGGTCGAGGAAGATGGACAACTGACTGAGCGCTCCGGTCCCCCGATGCTTGACGGGCAGGCAGTTATGTCTGTTGAACGACCTTTGTGTCGCTCATAACCCAGAGGTCGTAGGTTCAAACCCTACCCCGCTACCAAGTAAGTACAGGTCAGAGGCCGGTTTCGCGAAGAGCGGGACCGGCCTTTTGATCATCTGTCCGTGATAGGTCCGTGGTACTGAGCCCAAGGATCCGGCAGATCCGTGGCTGAATCGTGATGCGGCGACAGCGGTGGCTATCGCGAGGCGGTTCGCCGGTGGTTGGTGGGCGTCCTGGGGTCCTGGGCTTGGCTGGGTCGGCTCAGTTGTTGTCGGCGCACGATTCGCGTGGCGTGTCCTGGGCGGCTAGGTTCGCTGGTGACTGGGCGGGCCTGGGTGATGAGGTCAGCGGCTGCTTTGTCGATGGTGGCCGCGCGGAGCAGCAGGTGCGGGCCGTTGACCGCCATGCTCGCGTGATCCACTCGACCGGTCCGCGCATCGGCGGGGGAGC
>Ga0213881_10001357_pt1 | contig 11885 bp, 16 predicted proteins | sample BarmaccoBMER_R08_FD_160104 | JGI IMG/M metagenome (GOLD analysis project Ga0213881, IMG submission 160104) | Barbacenia macrantha exposed rock microbial communities from rupestrian grasslands, the National Park of Serra do Cipo, Brazil - ER_R08 ... | reverse complement strand
GTCAACACGGTAACCAGCACCGGCGCGGTCAGCGCATCCAGCTCACCGGTCACCGCGATGATGCGAGTGTCAGCGCCGTGCTCAGTGACCTGCACACCCAAGATGTCAGCCGGAACAACACTGTCCACCATCACACTATAGAACACAAAGATAACTAAAGCATTGTGAAGACGACGCGCGCCCGCTGTCTGTGCCCGAAATCCAGCGACACAATGCCGCATTCCTCAACCGCGTCAAGTATGAAGCGTCGCCGTTAACTGGCTGCGCTGACCGGGATATCCGACGCGTCGCCGGGATGATGCGTCGCGAGGGCCTGATGGCACCGCAGCGCCACGCCTTGGCAAATCCGCTGGACCGCCTCTAACGCGTCAGTCGAGCCCCAGGAGACCACCTCAGCAGCCCGTACCACGGGTGCACCCTGGTCAGACAGACGCACGTCCACGTGATCGCTCATGGTCTGCTCCAGCCGTCCCACCACAGCCGTCCACCAGTTGAGTCATCTACCCGCTACGGCAGAGCTCTAAACCTGGCATCAGGTGGTGATTCTTCGCCGCCGGCCCACCAACGTCTGGCTGATTGCCACCGCAGCACTGGTCGCGGCAGCGACGTCTGATCTCGCTTACTGTCGGCGGTCGCTAGGTGGCCGCAGCGGTGCCCGCGGGGGTAGGCACCGATACAGCCGATGCTTTAACGACCACGGTTATCTGCCGGTTATTTGCCAGTCCCGACCGCGCCCAATCGTCCCGTTGGTCCTAATTCAGAGATTACGGATCGTTTGCGAATATTGGGCCTTATGGGAGGTGTCATCCTCATCACTTCCGTACCCGCAAACCCCGATATGCATCCGGCACAATTGCGTATATCCCGTCGCATCATTTGGTCTGGCGGCCGGCCTGGCAAGTCAGCAGCCGCTCCAGTCGCACACCACCGTGTGCAGGACGGTCAGCGCGTCGCCGTGGACACGCTGGGCTATCGGCAGCGCGCCGGGCACGACCAGCGACAGGCGCCGCCGCCGGATGGCGTGACAGGAATCGGGATTCCAGAATCCACCCAGGAAAATCTCGTCCCGCCACCCGGCGGTGTCGCGCACGCCCAGCAGCGGGCCGTCCGGGCCAGGCGCAATGCGCTGGAAGCGGAACCCGCCCGTCTTAGCGACATCCAGCAGCCGCTTCGCCGCCGCCATCTCCGGGCTGTCACCCATGGCCTGCCCCCGATCGATCAGGAAACCAGCAGCGGACCAGCCACGCGATGAGATACTCGGTACTCACCGGTAGCGCACCGTAAAACCTCCGGCGCACCAGTCCGGCTAACTGAGCGCGAAGCGACGATCCGCCACGGCCGACCCTACTATTAACTGCATGTGCACCTGCATGGGAAGGCAAACCTAGCGGGGCTGTAGACGGGTGTCAAAAGCAAAGTGTGTGCGCCAGCAGGGCGGTTAGAGAAAGGACCTGTCCCGGGTGGGACTCCCGCTAGTGCGAGTGCTTGCGGCGACACCATTTTCGTTGCGGTCATGGCCAGGGGAAGTCACGGGCTTGAGGATCGACGCGGGTGAGGGGTTGTCTTCACAGGGCACCTGGCTGCCATTGCCGGCCAGCAGGTCGTCACGAACCCACCCCTGGTCTCCGGTGGAGACGTTACGCAAAAACGTCCAGGTGCCCCCGTCCCCGGGGGTGTAACACAGGTACTGGGCCAGCTGGTCAGGCAGCCCCTGACCGGTCTGGATGCAGGAATTGCTAGGCCCGCTGCGCAAGGTGACAGTGTTGGCCGGAAAGCGGTGAAAGCCACTGGAATCGCGGACCGGATAGCTGATTCCACACGCGACGGTGCCGGATGCGCCCACTGCTGGATCCTTCGGCGGCGGGGTCGCGGGTTGCGCGCTAGCGGGAATGGCCAAGGTCACGGTGACCGCAGCGGCGGTCAGCACGGAACCGGCGATACCCACGAAGATACGAAACGTCACGACGTCCCCCCGTCATCGTGTGGGATCCCCGGCACGCGCTGAGGCTGCGGCCAGGCACCGCCTGTGCGGATGGCTACGCTAAGTCATCACACTCGTCTCTGCGGTGATCTTGAGGTCGTGCCCAGCGGGAAACCACCCAAATCGGGTACGACACAGCTCCCGACGCCGCGGAGCCAAAGGTGTTCAAGGTCGCCAGCTGGCTAAGTAACCGACCGCGGCCGCATCCTGGCTTTGCTCGTATCCGGCTGGGCACCTCACCAGATACGGTGGCCGAGTGCACGAATTCGGGGTTGGTGACCCTGATGCCGCGCTGGCAGCTGGCGGTCCCGCGACCGAACAAGTGGTCCAGATCGATACTGGCCGAGTAGTGCACGACCAGACCCCCGCACTGGTGATCACGGTGACGGGGGAGATCGACCAATTCACCGTGGACCGGTTGCGCGCCGCGGTCACCGCAGGATTCGACCAACTCCGCGACAGAGAGATCTTGGTCATCGACCTGACCGCCGTGACGTTTTTCGGCTCACCAGGGTTACAGGCCCTCGTGGATGTCACCGAGGCCGCCCAGCAACGCCGCGAGCCACTGCGCATCGTCGTCGATCACAACCGCCCGGTGATCCACCCAATCAAGATCACCGGACTGGGCCACGTGCTGGCCCTCTACGACACCGTCGAGCAGGCCCTCCACCCCATACTCTAAAGACCCCTCGGTCGACCCGGCCCTTGACAGCGCAGCGACCAACGCAGCTGGGCGCCCGACCGCTTGGTACAACGACGTTGACAGAGAATTGCCTGCCGATTGTGGCCAGCACCATACTGTGCTGGCGATGTCCCCCTGTAATCCCGAGGACACCTTGCCGCCGGCAACCTCGCCACCGGAAGCGTCCCCGGACCCCAGCTCTCACCGACGCTTAGCCCAGGCGCGCCGGCCGCTGCGGCTGGCCCTGCCCGCCGACCCCATGACCGCGTCGGTGGCGCGCCAGCGGATACGGGAATGGCTGCTCGCCTGGTGCTGGCCGACCGACCACCTCGACGACATCGTGCTAGCCCTCAGCGAGGCGGTCACCAACGCCATCGACCACGCCTACACCGACCAACCCCCCGGGATGATCGACCTCAGTGCCGGCATCGAGACGACACCAGACGGACAGCATCGAGTGATGATGATCGTGCGCGACCACGGTCGCTGGCGCCCGCCACCCAGTGACCACCAAAACCGCCGCCGCGGCATCCCGCTGATGCAAGCCCTGATGGACACCGTCACCATCGGACAACCCCCCGACGACCCCGCCGGCACCTGGGTGGTGCTGCGCAGCAAAACCATCCCACCCCCACTGCTGGCCGCACCTCACCACAAGGCCAACGACACACCCAGCTAAGCCACACGGATTCCGGTGCGCATGCCCGGCATGGCTTCCTGCAAACCCGTCGCCTTGCCCCAATTGCACACTAGCCGCACGCAGACCTAAACCTGGATCCGTGGACGAGCGGTGCTGGTTGAGCGGCGTGTGAAATGAGAAAGTGCCTTCTGAGCTGGAACGATAGGTGTTCCTAGGCACCGATTGGCCCGGCTGGAGGAAGGCACTTCCAGGGCGAGTGTCGCATAGGTTCACCACCGACTCGGCGCGCTTTGATGAGGACAATTTCGTGTCGTGCGCTGGGTTGGTGCCGGTGCTCGGGCTGGCCCAGCAGACCCGGCTACCGGAGATCATCGCCGCGAGGGTGTCGATCACAGCGCCGCGGATCCGCTCCGGCGCGGCGAACCCGGTGCCCAAGCTGATCAGTGTGATCGCCGGGATGTGCGCGGGCGCGGACAGCATCGATGATCTCGACGTGCTGCGCGCCGGGGGGATGCCCACGCTGTTCGACGGGGTGTCCGCGCCGTCGACCTTGGGGGTGTTATTGCGAGAGTTCAGCTTCGGCCATGCCCGCCAACTCGAATCGGTGCTGCGTGATCACCTCGTCGCCCTCGCCGAGCACAGCGAGCTGTTGGCCGGTATCCAGGGGCAGGCGTTCATCGACATCGATTCACTGCTGCGCCCGGTGTACGGACACGCCAAGCAAGGCGCCTCCTACGGACACACCAAGATCGCCGGTAAGCAGGTGCTGCGCAACGGGCTTTCTCCGCTGGCCACCACGATCAGCGCTGAGCGCACCACACCGGTGATCGCCGGGATGCGGCTACGAGCGGGCAAGACCGGCTCGGGTAAGGGCGCGGGAGGCATGGTCGCTCAAGCGATCGCCACCGCGCGGACCGCTGGGGCGAGCGGGAAGATCCTGGTTCGCGGGGACTGCGCCTATGGAAACCGCGCCGTGGTACGCGCCTGCCGACGCGGCAAGGTGCGGTTCTCGCTGGCGATGACCAACAACGCGGCGATCCACCGGGCCATCGACTCCATCACCGAGGACCCATGGACCCCGGTGCGTTACCCCAACGCGGTCCAAGATCCCGACACCGGGGCCTGGATCTCCGACGCCGAGGTCGCCGAAGTGCCCTCCACCGCGTTCGCCGCCACCCCGGACCGGATCACCGCCCGGCTGGTGGTGCGCCGGGTCAAAGACGCCCGCTACCCCGAGGCGCTGTTCCCGGTCTGGCGGTATCACCCGTTGTTGACCAACTCCGAACTGCCCACCATCGAGGCCGATATTGTCCACCGCCGTCACGCGGTCATCGAGACCGTGTTCGCCGACCTCATCGACGGACCCCTGGCCCACATGCCCTCCGGACGCTTCGGCGCCAACTCCGCGTGGGTGCTGTGCGCCGGGATCGCGCACAATCTGCTGCGCGCCGCCGGGACACTGGCCGCAGACCGCCACGCGGTAGCGCGCGGCGCGACACTGCGACGACGGATCGTCAGCGTCCCAGCCAGACTGGCCCGACCCGGGCGCAAACCCGTCCTGCACCTACCCCGCCACTGGCCCTGGGCAACGGCATGGCTCCGGCTGTGGCAACACGTCAACAGCCACGGCCTGCATGATCCGGCGCTGATGTCAGCTCTGTTGGCGCTGGTGGAGCCGGATGAACGGGGTGAGCCGATGTCGCCGCTGTGGGGGACGACCAAGTCGCTGCGGCATCTGGCCGACGAGCTGACCCGGCAAGGACATGCGGTCTCGGCGCCGACGGTCGGCAAACTGCTGCGCGACAACGGATTTAGCCTGCAGGTCAAAGGTTGGGTTTGATGCCCGTTCTCCGATGCACGACAAGTCTGTGAACTACCTCCCGTGCATTGCTGACCAGCGAAGGTAGTCCAGTTTGGGCTGGAGATACGTTCGGGAGGCCTGGGCCATTCCAGTCCGACAGAGATCGTCGTGATCCGTCAGGCGATGCCGGTGCGGTGTTTCATCGCCCCGACTTTCGTGCCGTACATGTAGAACAGGGTCACGAACAGTTCCATCTGATCGGGCACGGTCAGCGGCTCCAGTTGGTCGGCGATGTCCTGTTCTGTCAGGTCGGTGGCGCTGGTGGTGCGCTGGTTGAAGATGGTCTTGGCGATGGTGTGCTGTTGATCGGTGATGTTGAGCGCGAGGATTGTGCGTAGGTCGTATTCCGGGGGCAGTGGGGTGCGGACCAGTTCGGTGGGATAGCGGGCGGACATGATCTGCATCGCGGTGTTGACCACGTGCACTGCCAGGGTCGGCCCCAGTCGGAGGTTCTGGATCAGGCTCATCAGCTCGTCGACGGCGACCACGTCGTCTTCGATGCTGATCTCGGTGTTGATGTCGAGGTCCACGCGCTCCATCGCTTCGGTGATGTTGTCCAGTACTTTGCCCGCCTGAACGATGATCCGGTCGCCGTCGCGCAGGCTGGCCCGCCGGTGGTATGGGTCGACGAATTCGCTGGCCTGTTGCGTCTGCTCGTCGGGATCGGGCTCTCTGGGCTTGCCGCGTTTCCTGCGAAACCAGCTCATTGAGCACCTCGCCGATCGTGGCTATCAACTCACGTCCGTACCGCCAGTGTGCCTGGTCGTCGGACAGACGGTTTGAGCCGTGGTGTGCTTGGGTGCCGCGGGGCCGGCCGCCGGTCCTGCCCGTAGTCGTCGATCACCCGCTTCGGTTCCATGCCGCTTTCTCCGCCCGGGTATCGGCTAGGTCGGCCAGTCGGTGATCACGGTGTGTAGCACGGTGAGCGCGTCGCCGTCTACCCGCGTCGTGACGGGCAGGCCTCCGGGGACGATGAGGGAGGATTTGCGGGCTCGGGTGGCGTAGCAGGATTGGCCGAAGCCGGCGAGGTAGATCTCATCCCGATGCTCGGGGGTCTCCCGCCGGGCGAACAACGGTCCGTCGGGGCCCGGTGCGACCCGCTGGAAGGTGAATCCTTGGCTTTTAGCCTGATCCAGCAGTCGCTTGGCCGCCACCAGCTCTGGACTATCGGCCATCACTGCTGGCCCGCCGGGTCCGGGACGAGGTCCCGCAGCTGTTCGAGCTGGGTGACAATCCGTTCGACGGTCAGCGGCGGCGTGGTGGCGCCTGGTGGTGCCGATGCGGTGTTCTCAGCTTGTAGTACGGCGCGCACGCTGTCGTGTGCTAGTGCCAACTCCGCGATGAGCGCCCAGCGGCTGGGGAACAGGGCGTTGTCTGCGGCCAGCTCTACGACCTCTGCGAGCAGGGCCGCCAGCGCCGCGATCTCCGTTGCGAGATCGGCATCCCGTGGAGCCGACCGGCCGCTCTGCGCGCTCATCGGGTGCACTGTGGGCAACGTCCACGTCCCGGGTCGGTCAGACTTGCGGCCAGCACCGTCACGCCGCACAGGGCCAAGTAGTGGCCTGAGTGCCGATGCGCTATCGCCGATTCATCGTCGACGAGGTGCTCTACGTGGGTCCGCGCGTCGATGATCCCGACCGGGCGCGGGTGGCGCTGTGCAGTGATCTGGGTCTGCACCGTTTGGCGAGGGTGTCTGCCCGTCATCATCGGGACACCGCCGGTCCCCGTGGTGCTGGCCCTTGACCAGTCGTGCCCGCTAACCGTGCATTCCCGGCAGACCTGATCCGGGTCCGGTGGGCGACCCCGCGTCGCGGGCTACGCGTGGCCAGCTCATCCGGCAGCGAGTCGATGACTCGGACTCGCAGCGTCGGCCAGGGCCGGAACGCCGCACCGCACACGGCCGGCACGGTGCCGTCATTTCGTATCCGCTTGTGGTGGGTGTCGTGATTGCCTAGGGAGCGCAGGTCCCTGGCGCTCATCCCAGCCACCGCGTCGGCGTGTCCCGTAGTGCGGCTGCCTCATCCTCGGTCAGCGTCAGCGCAGACGACCCGGTGATGTGCGGGTCGTATTCGATGTGCCACGCGCGTTTGGTCACCATCGCGTGGGTGAACGCCACTGGATCGCGATGCAGCGCGCCGGTCGTGTGGAGGGCGTGACGGTGGCGGGAGGCCGGTTTCGTGGGTGCTTTGTCGGTGGCGGTGGTGGTCACGAGTGATCATCGTGACCGCGATCAGTGAGTGTGCGCTAGGACGCCTTGTCCTAGCGGTTGACGCCGATGCGCTTGGCGAGCTGGCGCAGCGGCGTCGATCGCCTGCGCTCGGCGCTGAGCAGGTCGGTGACCACGGAACGGACGAGGGTTTGGTGGCGTATCCAGTCCGGTGACATCCCCTCGGCGGTCAGCAGCAACGTCAGGGCTGATTCCTCATCGCCGAGGTTGGTGTGTGCGCACGCTCGGTCGGCCAGGTGTCGGCAGCGGGAAGCCAGCGGCAACCCGGGGTTGGCTGGCATCTGGGAGGCCGCCTTAACAGCTGCTGGGTAGTCCTCGGTGACCACACCAACGTCGACGGTCTGCATGGTGACCAGAGAGGGCCCGAAGGGGATCTCATAGTCCACCCGGTCGGTACCCACTCGGTGTGCTACTTCCCGTCCCGATGCCAGAAAGTCCCCGGCCAGAGCAGGATGGTCATCACGAGCGGCAGCATTGGCCACTTGGACCAGCAACGACCCGTACACGGACAGGGCTTGGGTGGGAACGTCCCCGTGAGGCTCGACGCTTTCGGCGGTTCGCATCGCCACTCGCTGGGCTTCGGCGAACCGGCCGCTGACGAGCAGCTGCCAGCTCACTCCACCTTTCAGGACCGCGGCGAGCAGCTCATCATCACCGTCCGCCGCGAGGTCCACGGCATGTCGCGCTGCCATGAAGCCGGCGTCGAGCTGGCGAAGATGGGTCAGAGTGCTCGCGGCCACCGAGTAACACCACGCCAGCTGCTCGGCGGCCTTGGGCCGGTGGGCCGTGTCGGCGGCGTGCAGGGTGGCGCGCAGTCCGATCAGCGCCTGCGGGATCAAGCCGGTGAGCTGATCCCACTTGCCACTCCAGTACGTGCCCCACAGATAGATGACCGAGCGCTCGACGTCTCGCAATGACAGTGGCTCGCCCTCCACATCTCCCAGAAGATCCGCGACATCAGCGACGGCCTGCCGCAAAGCCACCACGCCGGCATCCGGCGCAGCATCCGGCATGCTGTCCCGGCCTAACAGCTCGCCCAGGTCAACATCCAGCGCCCCGGCGATGCGATGCAAAGTCCTGATGGAGGCGGTGTGTCGCCGGCCCTGTTCCAGCTTGCGGACCAGATCGGTGGACACCCCCGCGGCAGCGGCCAGATCATCTTGCGTCATCAACACGGTGTGGCGGAGCCGCCTGATCCGTTCCCCAATGGTCGACTCCATACGGAAGTCATCCATCCCCATGATCCATCACTCATCTCGCCGAGGTCAGTCTCTTCGCCGATTGCCCGGGAGCTAACCCGAGGCGGTCTACCGCAAGGGATACCCCAACCAGGCTACTGCCGCGCCCGGCGCGGTGATCGACGTCTCGGGTCTGACATGCCTGCTGGTGATTCTTTCCGTAGTGCGTGTCGTTTGTGAGCCCGTCCAGTCTTGCCACTGTTCCCGATACGCGGCTGAGTTTGGGGCAGCATCAGGCGGGTCAAGTGTCCCGTGAGGGCGACCCCCGGCTCCGGACCCGGGCGTACCGGCCCAGCGACGTGGTCGCCGCGTGCTATGGGGAGTTCCGGGAGAGCTGAGCGCCCGGCGCCTGCTGCGCACAGTGGGCTAACCCGCTGGCGATCGGACTATTCGCCAGCAGCACCACAGGAAGCACGGAGCTCGGCGTTGTCCCCCACGACTTGAGGTAGGTCAGCCGTACCGTCCGTGGCGGGGTCGGTAGGTGGGTGTGCCGGTGGCTGCGCTGGCGTGTGGTTCCTGGTTCGGGGTGGTGGGGGTGGGGTGAGTCCGGCGCGGTGGAGTTCGGTGGTGGTCCAGCCGGCGGTGCGGGCGTCGTGGAAGGCGGTGCGGGCGAGTTCGGCGAGTTGGTCGGCATGAGCTTGTGCTTGGGTGACGGCGGTTTGGGCGGTGTGGTAGTGGTGCAGGGCGACGCTGAGTTTTTCGACGGCCGTGAGGCGGTCGGTGAGCAGGGCGCGGGCGGCGGTGGCGGCTTTACGTTTGGCGTCTTTTGCGCTCATGCCTGCTGGTGATCCTTTCGCTGAGTGGGTGGTCCTCGTTGGGTGGGTCGTGGCCCGGTCTGGGTCGCCTTGCTCGATATGCGGCTGAGCTCCAGTGAGTGCCGTGCGGGGTCAGGGGTGGCCCGTGAGGGCATCGCGGTCGCGACGCCGTGAGGCGCCCTTGAGGCCGTGTGGTGCGCGTGGATGCTGGTGTCGCGGGGAGGACTTCTGTCCCGGATGGTTGACGGATCGTATCCGTTGCGGATGGGTGCGTGGGTTCGGTGTGCCGGAGATGCGTCCTGCGTGACGCTGGGGCAAAAAGAGCCCGCGTGGAGCCGGTTGCGCGCTACGGCGAATCGTCTTGCCGGTTGGGCGGTTAGGCGACGCCCGCCCCCGAAAACTGCTCTGGTGCGGAGCAAGATATGCTATCCGACGCCTGATCGGCGTGGATCGCTGGACCGCTGGGGCGGCTGTTGGGCAGACTGCTGCCTCGATACGCACTGTGCTGGGTTGGTTACCGTGGGGGAGGGGCGTGAACGGGGTGGAGGGGGAGCAGGACCCATCTGGTGCGCCTGTTCGGTTGGACGGTCGGCGTCGGCGGCGGCGTGAGGGTGGTCGGGCGCATCGGGTGACGGTGCGTCTGGATGACGCCGAGTTCGCGGCGATCGCGGCCCGGGCGGCGGCGTCCCGGTTGACCGTGGCGTCCTATTTGGCGGATGCCGGCAGCCGCGATGCCCCCGCCACGGGGGGTGGAGCGGGGTGGACGGTGGAGCAGCGCCGGGCGTTGGTGACGGAGCTGATGGGTGCCCAGCGCTTGTTGCGGGGCGTGGCGACGAACCTGAACCAGCTCACTGCGCTGGCCCACACGCAGCGGCAGGTTCCGCCGGCGGTGGGCCCGGCAGCGGAGGCGGCGCTGCGGCTGATGACCCGGGTGGAGCAGGTGGTGGCGGCGCTGGATCCGACCGGGGCGAAGCGGTGATCACCACGGTGTATCGCGGGGACCGGATTCGGGGCCTAGTCGAGTACCTGTTCGGCAAGGGCCGCCGCGAGGAACACAAGAACCCGCACATCGTCGGGGCCTGGGACCCCGGCCTGGTCAGCGACACGCCGCTGGATCGGTTCCAGCGCCGCATGCTCGCCGAGCTGCTCGACGCACCCCGCACCCTGCATGACGCCCCGGGAGTGCCCGGTGGGCACGTGTACCACGTGCCGATAGCGCTGCACGCAGAGGACGGAACGCTGACCGACGCGCAGTGGCGGGAGATGACCGAGGCGATCGCCCAGCGGCTCGGCTTCACTCCCGATGAGGCCACCGGGCGGACGGGGTGCCGGTGGGTGGCGGTGCATCATGGGCCGGCCGCGGTGCCCGGCGGCCCGGATGAGCAGGGGCGGGATCATGTGCATTTCGCGGTGTCGCTGATCCGGGAAGACGGCAGCGTGGCCCGCCTGAGCAACGATTTTCGGACCCTGTCGAAGCTGCGGCAGGAGTTCGAGGCGCGATACAACCTCACGGTGCGGACCCGCTCGAGTGGGGCGGGATTGCCCGGGCAACACCGGGGGGAGCAGCGGGGCGCTGAGCGGCGCGGGGACATCGAGGCCCCGCGCGCGAGGCTGGCGCGCACGGTGCGGGGGTGCGCGGTCGCCGCCCGCACCGAGGCCGAGTTCGTGGTCCGGCTGACCGAGGCCGGCCTGGCGCCGCGGGCGCGGTGGGCGGCGGGCGGACACGAGGTGGTCGGCTATTCGGTGGTGGGCCATCACGACGCGGCGGGTGCGCCGATCCGCTACGGAGGCGGCAAGCTGGCCCCGGATTTGACCCTGCCCGCTTTGCGGGCCCGGTGGGCTAGCCAGGACTCGGCGGCGTCCGCGGAGCAGGCCACCCAGGTGTGGCGGAACACGAGCTCGACTACCGGCGCGCAGGCCGCCCGGCCTGCGGTGCGCGGGGATGCGTGGCAGCGTGCGGGAGAGGTCATCGCCACGGCCCGCGCCGAGCTGGCCGCGCTGGCCCCCCACGATGAGGCGGCGTGGGCGGCGCTGGCCGGGGAGACCTCCGGGGTGCTGGCGGCGCTGGCCGACCGGCTCGGCCGCGGGGGATCGCGGGCGCGGAGATTGGACGCGGCGGCGGACGCGCTGGCCCGGGCAGCACAACAAGAGCGCACCGCGCCCCGGCCCCGGCGGCCGGAACCAGCGCGGGTACTGGCCGGCGCCGCCCGCGTCGCCGCAGAGGCGTATCTCGCCGCCCAGGGTGGGCCGGCCGCGGCGGTGGTGTTGGTGGCCCAGGTGGGGCGCCTGGTGGACACCATCCACGACGCCCACGCCGCGACCAGCCGGCTCGCGCAGGCCCGCCACGCGCTCACCGCCCGGCAAGGCATGCTCGACTGGCTGCGCCAGACCACCCAGCAAGCCAGCACGCTGCACCCGGAACGCCAGCAGGTGCCGCAGGCCAGCCGGGTGGTCACCGACACCACCCGACAGCAGGGAGCCGATCATGAACGCGGGTGAGG
>Ga0213881_10001356_pt1 | contig 11890 bp, 10 predicted proteins | sample BarmaccoBMER_R08_FD_160104 | JGI IMG/M metagenome (GOLD analysis project Ga0213881, IMG submission 160104) | Barbacenia macrantha exposed rock microbial communities from rupestrian grasslands, the National Park of Serra do Cipo, Brazil - ER_R08 ... | reverse complement strand
GGGCCAGGCAGGCGAAGGGGACGGCGGAGAGTGCGTAGCGGTAGTCGAGTTCGTGGGCGGCGATCGGCACGACCAGGTTGACGAAGGCGATCCCCCAGGCGAGCGCCGCGTATACCCCCCAGGTCCGCCAGCGCCTGATGAGCCAGCCCAGCCCGGCGAGGAACACGCCCAGGAAGACGACGCCGGGGAACCATACCGGCAGCTGATACCAGAACATGAGGTAAGCCCACGGCTGGTGCACATGCGTGTTCTGCGTGGTGTGCGCGTAGTTCTTCTCGTCGTGCTTCATGTACGGCGCGAGCGTGGTCACATGCGGCGCTACCGTGAAGTGGTCCGACAGGTAGCTTTGAGACCGGTCGGTGCCGAGGAAGGTCACCATCACGCCCTCGCCGACCGTCTTCAGGTAGTCGAGCGGCTGGGCGAGGATGGCCCGCTCGGCGAACTGCGTTGCCAGGTGGTTGTTGTAGGCGTTGATGCCGGGGTGGGCGTCGTGCAGGTACCACGCGCCGGGATCCCAGAGGTAAGCGGCCGGGCTGCGCGCGTCCAGCACCGCGTTGACGGACCAGGCGGGCGCCGGACCCGTCGGGTGGCCAGGCTGGTTCTCCGGGCACAGCGGCCGCAGGTCGGCGGGCGGCTTGATGATGGCGCAGTTCGCGAACGACATGGTCCGCGACCACAGGAACATCCCGGTGCTGTTGGTGATGTTGAACTGTCCGTATGCGGCATGGAACCACGTCATGTAACCAAGCAGCGGAACCGCGAACGCCGCCACGCAGGCGGTGATCACCCGCCAGCCCACCCGGCGGATCAGCAGGAAGGCGAAGATGACCACGAACGCCGGCGCTCCGTTGCCGCGGATCACCGAGGCGTAGGCCACCAGCAGCCCGACGAGAACCGCCTCCCAGATCGCCGGCTTGCGCCGGACAATGAGGATGGCGACAGCGATCAGGAGCACGAGCGTGAACAGCGTGTCGGGCAGGATCGAGGACTCCAGCCAGATCTGCCGCGAGTCGAACAGCGTTGGCACGGTAGCCAGCGTGGCTCCCCAGGCCGGCAACCCGCGCGTGCGCAGCACGCCGTAGACGATCGCGCCGATGGCCAGGCCCATGATGTGCTGCAGGGTGGTGACGAGCAGCAGGCTGTGGAACGGCTCCAGGAAGCGCAGGAGGATCGGATATCCGGCCGGACGGAGTTGTCCCAGGCTGAGATGGGTTCCCTCGCCCATGTACGAGAAGGAATCCTGGATGAACAGGGCGGGCTTGAAGCCCATGGCCGCGACGAAGCGAGGCAGGACCGAAACCAGGGCGGTGATCGTGAACAGCCGGTGGTTGCGCCACAGGGCGGCCGGGGTCAGGCTCGCGGCGGCCACGCGGGCCCGCGCGCCAGCGGCGCCCAAGTCCCACGAGACCTGCGGCGGCCACAGCTGGAAGTGCGACCCAGACGGGGCGCCGCGCTGGCCGGTCTGCAGACCTGTCAAACGACACTCCCTCTCCGGCGCCTGCCACATTTTTCTACCCGGCACCTGCACAATAGTGGGTTGAGATGAAACCCGGAGACGTTACCCCAGACCAGGCCGCTCCCATCGAGCGGAAAGCCCTGGATGTCAGCGCCGTGCCCACCGACGGCATGTGGCGCGAAATCGAATTGGTACAGCGCACCCCCTCGACCAACGCCGATCTGCTGGCGCGGGCACGGCAGGGTGCGCCCGAAGGACTGGTGCTGGTCGCCGAGGAACAGACGGCCGGCCGGGGGCGGATGGGGCGTTCGTGGGTCTCGCCGCCGCGCGCCGCACTCACCTTCTCCATGCTGCTCCGCCCGGCCACGGTGCCGGTTCCGCGGCAGGGCTGGCTCCCGCTGCTGACGGGCGTCGCGGTCGTCGCCGCGGTCCGCGGCGCGACCGGGATCAACGCCACCCTCAAGTGGCCCAACGACGTGCTCATCGAGGAACGTAAGCTGGCCGGCATCCTCGCCGAGGTCACCGGCGACGCGGTGGTGGTCGGCATCGGGCTGAATGTTTCCTCCGGCCCGGACGAGCTTCCGCCGCCCGGCCCGGGCGGGCTGCCAGCCACGTCGCTGCGGATCCAGGGTTCGACCCTGCTGGACCGGGAACCTTTGCTGACCGGGATACTGCTGGCCTTCGAGCGCAGGTACCAAGCCTGGCGACGGGCCCGTGGTAAGACGACCGAGCTGAGGACGGAATACAAGTCGCTCTGCGAGACGCTCGGCCGGCAGGTCCGGGTCGAGCGGCCTGGCGGTCAGGTACTGTCCGGCGAGGCGGTCGACGTGGACTCGGACGGCAGGCTTGTCGTCCTGGTGTCTTCGGCGGGTGCCGTCAAGGCTGGACGCGCCGTCGTCGCGGTGGCCGCCGGTGACGTCGTCCACGTCCGCTTACCGAAGGACAGCACCGCGGCGAGGCAGGCCACCGGCACCGCGGGGACCAGGTAGCGCAGGTCGAAGTCGGCGATCAGCGGCGGGACGACCAGGATGGTGACCGCGAACGCCCATGGGAGGGCGCCCGCTGACGAGCCGGAGCCCTTGCGCCTCACGATCATCACGGCGAGGCCGCCGAGGAGGATGACGCCGAGCAGCGTCCCGCGCAGGTACCCCCACCTCTGATAGCTGACCAGCCACGACGCGAACGGCTCCACGACCCGGGTGGCGGCCGGCTGACCGGCGTACCGGACCTGGTCGCGGGCCACGGTTCCGCCGCCGGGAGTGCTCATGCTGGCCGGTACCCAGGCCGTGGCCGCAAAAGAAAACTGATACCGGTCCACGATGCCCGGGTCCGGATGCACCGGCCGGTTCCAGTAGAAGCTCAAGGCCAAGTCGTGCGCGACCGCGGCGGCGTATCCACCCGGCTGAGCGGTGATGGCCCGGAGCGCGAAGTCCATCGCGAGCGAGTTGGTCCGCGCCGAGAACCGGCCGCCGGGCATCCGCAGCAGGGGAGAGTCGCCGTCCCAGATGTACAGCGAGGCGGCGATGCGCGGTCCCGGCGGGGGACACAACCGCCGTTCGTCAGATGGAGGTTTTATCACCGCGCAGTCCGCGAACGACATCGTCCGCGACCACAGGAAGACACCATCGCTGCGGGTGAGGCTGAACTGGTGCTGATGCGCGTCGAACCACGCGGCGTAGCCCAGCACGGGTACGATCCCGCACCCCAGGGCGGCCGCCACGGCCAGCCAGCCGACCCGCTTCCTGAGCACTCCAGCGACCAGTGCCACCAAGAGGACCAGGAGCAGCACCAGTCCGACCGGCCACAGGATCGCCGACAGCCCGAGCGCGAGTCCGGCGACCGCTACGTCAGCCAGACGGCGTTCAACCGCGGAACGCAGCAGTAGGTACAGCGCCACCATGACAAGGAAGGCGAACGCGACGTCGGGCAGCACATCGGATTCGAGCTGGAGCTCATAGGCGTCGAAGAGCACCGGGAGGGCTGCCAGCGTGGCCGCCCAGCCCGGCACCCGGTACCGGTGGGCCAGCAAGTAGATCAGCACGCCGATCGCCAGGCCCATCGCGTGCTGGACGGCCGCGACGGCCACGAAGCTGTGCAGCGGCCGCAGCGCCCACAGCATGAATCCGTAACCGCCGACCCGGCTGGGGTCGGGGATAAGCCGTAGCCCCGTCGCGAGGTAGGAGGCGGAGTCGCCGCCGAACCACATGACCGGCCGGAACGCCAGCATGACGAATATCCGCATCGTTATGGCGGCGGCCAGCGCGATAGCGAATACCCAGTGCCGACGTACCCAGTGCCGACGTACCCAGTGCCGACGTACCCAGTGCCGACGTACCCAGTGCCGACGTAGCAACTCCACCAGCGGAATTGTGCCATGATCGACCCGCCGCCAAACCGTGGGACGATTTGCGGTATGGGCCAAGATGCTTCATACGCCGACGATGAACAGCCCGTCGTGCTGCTGCATCCGCACTGGAAGACGCTGATCAAACCGATGCTGATCGCGGTGGTCGTGGTGGCGGCCGCGCTGGTGGCGGTGGTGGCGATCCCGTCAGGACGATACGCGGCGGTCTTCCGGCTGGTGCTGGCCGCGGTGGCGATCCTGGCCCTGATGGTGTGGCTGATGGTGCCGGTACTTCGCTGGCGGACCACCACCTACGAGCTCACCACCCGGCGGCTGCGCATGCGGGCGGGGATCATCACCCGGCAGGGCCGGGACATCCCGCTGGCCAGGGTCAACGACGTGTCGTTCGCCAAGGGGCTGCTCGACCGGCTGCTGGGCAGCGGCCGGCTGGTGGTCGAGTCGGCCGGCGAGCACGGCCAGATCCTTCTCAATGACATCCCGCACGTCGAGTCCGTGCAGACCACGCTCTTCCGGCTGGTCGAGGACGAACAGCGGCGCCTGGAGCGCCAGCAGCGGTACCAGCCCTGACCCGGCGAGTAAAACCTTAGTCTGGACACATGGATCTACCGCAGAAGATCTCGCTGCGCGAGGTCGGGCCCCGCGACGGGCTGCAGAACGAGGATCCGGTACCTACCGACGCCAAGGTGGCGCTGCTCGACCGGCTGTCGGTCACCGGGGTCAAACGGATCGAAGCCGTCTCGTTCGTCCGGCCGGACGCGATACCCCAGATGGCCGACGCGGACGAGGTGTGGAAGCGAGCCGCGAAGGCGCCGGATATCCGCTACTCGGCGCTGGTGCCGAACCTGCGCGGCGCCATCCGCGCCATGGACGCGGGGTTCACCGAGCTCGAGGCGGTCGTCTCCGCTTCGGAGACGCACAACAGGAAGAACGTCAATCGCTCCACCGGGCAATCATTGGACGAGATCGCGGAGATCATCGCGATGGCGCACGAACGCGACGCGACGGTCCAGGTCATCGTGTCCACCGCGTGGGGCTGCCCGTACGAGGGAGACGTCCCCGTCGAGCGGACGGTGTCGGTGGTCGGCCGCGCGATAACCGATGGCGCCGACTCCACGTCCTTTGGCGACACGACGGGGATGGCGACGCCGGCCCGGGTGCGGGCCCTGGTCGGTGCCTTCCGCGCAAAGTACCCGGAACAGAACCTGAACCTGCACTTCCACAACACCCGCGGCACCGGGCTGGCGAACGTGCTCGCCGCGCTGGAACTCGGCGTCAGCGACTTCGACGCCTCGGTCGGCGGGCTGGGCGGCTGCCCCTATGCGCCCGGCGCGACCGGCAACATCGCCACCGAGGAACTGGTCCACATGGTCGAGGACATGGGCGTCGACACCGGGATCGACCTGGAAGCGATGATCGACGCGGCCGCCGATGCCGAGCGCATCATCGGCCGCACGCTGCCATCCCAGGTCCTCCGCGCCGGCCCGAGGACAAGGACGATTCCCGCATGACCGACATGGCCAAGATCCGCGAATCCATTGAGCGGGGCGGAGCGCCCAAGTACCACGAAGCCGCGGCGGCCAAGGGGAAGTTGTTCGCGCGCGAGCGGATAGCCATTCTCCTCGACGATGGCACGTTCACCGAGGACGGGCGCTACGCCAACGCCCTGGCCGACGGCCTGCCGGCTGACGGGGTCGTCACCGGGACAGGCGCCATCGACGGCCGCCCGGTCGCGGTGATGGCCAACGACTCCACCGTCAAGGCGGGCTCGTGGGGCGCCCGGACCGTGGAGAAGATCATCCGGATCATCGAGAAGGCATATGACACGGGCATCCCGATGATCTACCTGGTCGACTCGGCCGGCGCGCGCATCACCGACCAGGTCGAGATGTTTCCCGGCCGCCGCGGCGCGGGCCGCATTTTCCGCACCCAGATCCGGGCATCCGGCTCGATCCCCCAGGTCTGTGCCCTGTTCGGGCCGTCGGCGGCGGGCGGCGCCTACATCCCGGCCTTTTGTGACTTCACCGCGATGGTCGAAGGCAACGCCTCCATGTACCTGGGCAGCCCCCGCATGGTCGAGATGGTGGTCAGCGAGAAGACCACGCTGGAGGACATGGGCGGCGCGCGGCTGCACTGCACGGTGTCCGGCAGCGGTCACTACCTGGCCAAAGACGAACCGGACGCGATAGCCGCCGTCAAGGCCTACCTGGGCTACCTGCCGCAGAACTGGGAGGGGGAACCACCGTCCGTTCGTGGTACGGAGCCTAAGCCGCGGGGGCGCGGGGGGACGGTTCCCCCCGCCGAAAAAATTGACCTGCGGGCGCTGGTGCCGGAAAGTGAGCGCCAGGCCTTCGACATGCGGCGCTACATCCGGGGCCTGGTGGATGAGGAGTCGCTGTTCGAGATCCACGCGCTGTGGGCCAGGGAGGTGGTGACCGGGTTCGCGCGGCTGGACGGGCACGTGATCGGCGTGGTGGCCAACAACCCCATGCACAAGGGCGGCGTGCTGTTCGTGGACTCGGCGGACAAGGCCGCCCGGTTCATGCAGGTGTGTGACGCATTTAACATCCCGCTGCTGTTCCTGGCCGACGTGCCGGGCTTCATGGTCGGCACCGCGGTCGAACGGCAGGGGATCATCAGGCACGGCGCCAAGATGATCGCCGCCATGGCCGACGCGACCGTGCCGAAGATCTGCGTGGTCGTGCGCAAGGCTTACGGGGCCGGACTTTATGCCATGGCCGGGCCGGGATTCGAGCCGGACGCGACGCTGGCGCTGCCCACCGCCAAGATCGCGGTGATGGGCGCCGAGGCCGCGGTGAACGCCGTCTATGCCAACAAACTGGACGCGATCGCCGACCCCGGTGCGCGCAAGGCCGAGACCGACAAGCTGCGCAAGGAGTACGAGCAGGACATCGATCTGCTGCGGCTGGCGTCGGAGCTGGTCGTGGATGAGATCGTCGAGCCGGAGGACCTGCGGAGCGAGCTGATCAAGCGGTTCGGCGTGGCGCGGGGGAGGGATCGTCATCAGCCCCGGCGCCGCCACAGCATCAGCCCAGCGTAGCTTAAATTACACAGGGCTTTACCGTGGTTTTACTATTGGGTGTATGACCAGGGTGCTGCTCGCTGAGGACGATCTCTCGATCGCCGAACCACTCTCTCGCGCGCTGCGCCGGGAAGGCTATGAGGTAGACGTTACGGCGGACGGCCCCAGCACCCTGGACCGCGCGCTCGGCGAGGGGGCCGACCTGATCCTGCTCGACATCGGGCTGCCCGAACTGGACGGCCTGGAGGTGTGCCGCCGCGTGCGGGCCGAAGGACATGCGGTGCCCGTGCTGATCCTGACCGCCCGCGCCGACGAGGTGGACACCGTCGTGGGCCTGGACGCCGGCGCCGATGACTACGTCACCAAGCCGTTCCGGCTGGCCGAGCTGCTGGCCAGGGTGCGTGCCCTGCTGCGCCGCGGCACCAGTGAGAGCCCCGCGGTCCGGGGGATCAGGATCGACCCGGAGGCCCGCCGCGCGTGGCACGGCGACACCGAGCTCGACCTGACGACCAAGGAGTTCGACCTGCTCTGGCTGCTGGTGCGGGACGCCGGCAAGGTGGTCACCCGGGAGCAGATCATGGCCGAGGTGTGGGACGCGAAATGGTGGACGTCCACCAAAACCCTGGACATGCACATTTCATGGCTGCGCCGCAAGCTCGGCGATGATGCCCACAATCCGCGCTATATCACGACGATCCGCGGTGTGGGGTTCCGCTTCGAACGCGGCGACTGACCCGTGCGGAGCAGACTCTGGGGCGCCATTACCGCGGTCGCGGTAATTGCTGAGCTGGTCGTCGGGATTCCCGCGATTATATGGAACGGCGGCCGCAATGGCGGCACGGTCGCGGTGATCGGGGCGGTCATGACGGTCGCGCTGGTGCTTGCCGCGTGGCTCGCCCGGATACTGTCCCGGTGGCTGGCCCGGCCGGTCGAGGAACTGGCCGAGGCGGCTGGCCGGCTGGGCGCCGGGGATCCCCGCCCGCTCGGACGGCGCTACGGCGTGGCGGACCTGGACCAGGTCGCGGACGGGCTCGACAGCTCGGCCCGGCGGCTGAGCAGCCTGCTGTCCGCCGACCGCGAGCTGGCGGTGGACGTCTCGCACCAGCTGCGGACCCCGCTCACCGCGCTGTCGATGCGGCTGGAGGAGATGATCGCGGCCGCCGACGATCCGGAGGTGGTCCGGGAGGAAGGCAGCGCCGCGCTGGCCCAGGCGGAGCGCCTCGCCAGCGTGGTGAATGAGCTGCTCAGCGCGGCTCGCCGGGCGCCTTCGGCGGCGCTGGCCGGGATCGACGAGGTGGTGCGGCAGCAGGTCGTAGAGTGGGAGCCCGCGTTCCGGCGGGCCAGACGCAAGCTCGCGGTGGTCGGCGTCCGCGGCCTGCACGCCCACTTCACGCCGGGCGGGCTCGCCCAGGTCCTGGCCACGCTACTGGACAACGCGCTGATGCACGGCGGCGGCACGGTCACGATCCGGACATCACAGAACGCGCGTTCGGTCGTGATCGAGGTCCAGGACGAAGGCAAGGGGGTGCCGCCGGATCTGGTCTCCCGGATCTTCGAACGCAGTGTCAGCGGACGACCCGAGGGCACTGGTCTCGGGCTGGCGCTGGCCCGGACGATGGCGGAGGCCGATGGCGGTCGCGTGGTGCTGGCCAAGGCCAAACCCGCCACCTTCGCGGTGTTCCTGCACCGTAACGCCCCCCGCACCCCCGCCCCCCCCAAAAGCGGCCCAGCCTGACACCCCCTGCAGCACCCCACCCCCCAAACGCTGCCACCCCAAGCCGCGCCCCCCGAAGCCGTCGCCCCCACCGCCCACGCCACCCGCGCTGTTCCCCGCCCCCGAACGCCGTCGCCCGAAATTTCGGGAAATGGCGGCATTTATGCCTCTTTGGTGGTGTAGAAAGGGAGCGGTTGCGCTGGATGGCGTGGAAGAAAAGGGCCTTGCGGAAGGTTGGGCGCCGGTTTCCGGCGCCTTTTCTTCCGGAGGGCTCTAATCTTCCACAAGGTGGCTGGCTCATGTGCCCGCTATGTGGTGATACGCGCAAGTTCACCGGGCTGGCGCGGCATTTTAGCGAAGGCATCATGGCCGAGAATGCCGTAAATGCGCGTTATTCCCCGGATGCCGTCAATCGTGGGTAAGGGTCCACATTAACCCGAATTGTGCTGGGTTAGAGCGGGTCCGTGGCTGGGTCGAGCTGCTCCTGGAGCGGGCCATACCGTTGCGGATGCGCGACCGGATGGCGCTGCGGAGCCGCGTGCCGGGCCACATGCCGTCCCCGCGCTGGGACCGTAGCGGCCACGGGGACCGCTGGGGCGGTGGCGGCCGCGGGCTCTGCCGCGAGGAACACCCACTTCTTGTAGGAGAAGTACCGGAAGATCGTGCCGAGCCCGGTACCGGCCACGCTGGCCAGGTTGTAGGCCAGGGCGCTCTTGGCCCCGAGTCCGTAGTGGGTGAACGCGATCACGGCCTCGGCGATCAGCAGGCCGACAACGTTGAGGATGGCGAACAACACGGTCTCGCGCAGCACCGCCTGGTTGACCCGGTGCCGGAAGGTCCAGAACCGGCTGCCGAGGTAGGTGAACACCGTGGCGGCGGTGATGGACAACCCCTTCGCCACCATGGGACCAATGCCCATGTCCAGGTGCAGATACGCGGCTCCGCCAAGGTCGATGACCGCGCCGATACCACCGATGACGCCGAATCTCGCCAGCTCAGGTATCAAAGCGACAAACCGCCGATGCAGGGTCGCCATCACAGGCATGCGCAGTTGTTCCTCTCGGCACGGAGTCCCCCGGACCTGGTCATGCTACCGGCCGTATCTGGGTGCCAGGTGAATCTTTCCCATTACGTAACCTGCGCTAGGGTACGGTGCGTGATTGATTCGGCCCCCCAGGTTGTTCCCCAGGTCGGCATGGTCGGTGGTGGCCAGCTCGCCAGGATGACCTGCCCGGCGGCCATCGCGCTCGGCGTGGGTTTCCGTATCCTGGCCGGCTCGGCAGCGGACAGCGCGGCTCAGGTGTGGGCGCGGATCCAGGTCGGCGACTACCGGTCCCCGGACGACCTGAAGGCGTTCGCGGCCGAGTGTGACGTGCTGACATTCGACCATGAGCACGTGCCCGGCGAGCACCTGCTGGCACTGGAACAGACCGGCATCCAGGTCAGGCCGGGGCCGGCCGCGCTGCGTTTCACCCAGGACAAGCTGGCCATGCGCGAGCGGCTGACGTCTCTCGGTATCGCCTGCCCTCGCTACGCGCCGGTGCGGGACGTTTCGGATGTGACGGAATTCACGGGCGGGAAATGGCCGGTCGTGCTCAAGGCGATCAGCGGCGGATACGACGGCAAGGGCGTGTGGGTATGCCGCTCCGCCGCCGAGGCGGCTGAAGTGTTCGGACACGGCCTGGCGCTGCTGGCGGAGGAGTATGTCGGCTTCCAGCGTGAGCTGGCGGTGCTGGCGGCGCGGTCGCCGCATCGGCAGGGCGCGGTGTACCCGGTGGTGCAGACCGTCCAGGCCGACGGGATCTGCCGGGAGGTGATCGCGCCCGCACCCGGCCTGGCACCCGGCCGCGCGGCGCGGGCCCAGGCCCTGGCGCTGCGCATCGCCGCCGAGCTCGACGTGACCGGGCTGCTGGCCGTCGAGCTGTTCGAGACCGCTGACGGCCTACTGGTCAACGAGCTCGCCATGCGCCCGCACAACTGCGGGCACTGGACGATCGATGGCGCGCGGACCTCTCAGTTCGAGCAGCATCTGCGAGCCGTGCTGGACCTGCCGCTCGGCTCGCCCGCGCCGTCCGCGCCGGTCACCGTGATGGCCAACGTTCTCGGGGGGGACGGGGGGGATGTGTATGACCGGTACATCCACGTGATGGCCGCCGACCCCGCTGTGAAGATCCACATGTACGGCAAGGAGCCGCGTCCGGGCCGGAAGATCGGCCACGTGACCGTGACGGGCGAGGACGTCGACCAGCTTCGCGACCGGGCCCGCCGCGCGGCCAGCTACCTGCGCTGGGGAACCGAGGAGGGTCCATGAGCGAACGGGCCCTGGTTGGCGTCGTCATGGGCAGCGACTCGGACTGGCCGGTGATGCGGGCCGCGGCGGAGGCGCTGGAGGAGTTCGGGGTTCCCTACGAGGCGGATGTGGTCTCCGCGCACCGGATGCCGCGCGACATGATCGAGTACGGCGCCTCGGCGCAGGCGCGCGGCCTGCGGGTGATCATCGCGGGCGCCGGCGGCGCGGCGCACCTGCCGGGCATGCTCGCCTCGGTGACCCCGCTGCCGGTGATCGGCGTGCCGGTTCCGCTGGCCAACCTGAGCGGCCTTGACTCGCTGCTGTCGATCGTCCAGATGCCGGCCGGCATCCCGGTCGCCACCGTCGCCGTCGGAGGCGCCCGGAACGCTGGCCTGCTCGCCGTCCGCATCCTGGCCGCCGCGGAAACTCCCGGCGGCGCCGCGCTGCGCGAGGCGCTGACTGCCTTCGCCGTCCGGCTGGCCGACCAGGCCCGGGCCAAGGGCGCCGCCCTACGGGATACCCTCCAGTCGTGACCAGCGAGCCGACCCGGACGCGGGAGCGGCGCACCCTCAAAGCGGTGGCCGGGCTCACCGTCGTCGTCCTGGGCGTGATCGGGTTCGCCAGCTACGAGCTCGTCGCCCGCACCGGCCGGCCGGCCGCCATGGCCGGAGGCCCAGGCCAATCCGGCGCCGCTCACCGGACCCCGGTCGTCGCGAGCACCCGCCCGGAACCGTCCCCGAGCCTGTCAGCGACCCCCACCGCCGCCGCGGCCAGTCCATCCACGCTGAAAGCGCAGCTGCTCAAGCCGGTCAGCGCGGCGGCCTTCGGGCCGCAGGGCACGGCCGACGGCGACGGGTCACAGCAGGCTGGATACGCGATAGACGACAGCATGACCACGAACTGGCGGACCGACTGGTACGCGACGCCGCGGTTCGCCGGGCTCCAGGCGGGCACTGGCCTGCTGGTGGACATGGGCCGGCCCGAGACCATCACCAGCGTTCAGGTCACCCTCGACCCCGCGCCCA
>Ga0213881_10001355_pt1 | contig 11902 bp, 8 predicted proteins | sample BarmaccoBMER_R08_FD_160104 | JGI IMG/M metagenome (GOLD analysis project Ga0213881, IMG submission 160104) | Barbacenia macrantha exposed rock microbial communities from rupestrian grasslands, the National Park of Serra do Cipo, Brazil - ER_R08 ... | reverse complement strand
CATTTTAAGAATACTGAAATTTTACTTTACGATTACTAACGATAGATAGTTAATTAGTCCTACCTACCCACTTGTAATGGCTGAGGAGAGAAAATAATTTTCCAAGCAGACACACAAACTAAAGCTAAATAAGGTAGTATAGTTTTTGTTGCAAGGATAGGCCATCGTCTTATAGCGCCTAAAACGACTTTCCAATTATTTTTCTGTGAGAAGTGATTGAGAATTAAATTTCTACAGAGCTTTTCACTATAACCTATCTCAACCAGCTTGGTATAAATTTCAGGTAGTTCAGTATAATGTCTTATGAACCATTCTTTAGGTCTGGTTTGGAAGAACATAGGGGAAAGATAATCAATATAGACTTCCTTTGTCATTTTTATACTTCCATGAATGGCACAAAATGCAGTCAAATATATCTGTCCCTCTGGATTTTCAGAAACAGACGTCCACTTTTGTAAAGCTTGTTTTACTATTTCTGTTTTGTAAATCATTCCACTCATCAATCCTAAAATCCAGTTTGCTGTTAAAGAGTCCTCAATAACTGCTTGACCATCTGTTCTCACTTTTTCATTATCAACTTTAAAGGCACGTTCCAAAACTATCTCACCAGTTTGTATAGAGTAGATAGAGAAGTTTAGAGCTAACACTGATAAGTCTGGGTGTGCTTTTAGATTATGCACCACGTAAGCAATAGCTTCTTTTCGAATCTTATGATCGTCAGCAATAACCCAAACATATTGACTTTCTGCTGTTTGTAAACAAGTAGTAAAATTTCTCATCAAGCCAATGTTCTGGCTATTTCTGTAATACGCTAATGTAGCGTTGCTGAAAGCTTGTTGGCAGTTTGTTACGATCTCATGTGTATTATCGATTGAACAGTTGTCAGACACAAATATCTCACAATCAGACTCAAAGCCTTTGATAGCCATTGCTAGCCAAGCTAACTGTTTATCAAGCAAGTGGGAACGATTGAAAGTAGGAATAGCAATCGTCAGTAGTTTATTCATTTCTAGGATATGTTGTAAAAATTCACTCTTAGTATGCTAACTCTTACTTAAGCTGAGGCTTAATGTAAAAAACGAATGTATGCCTCATTTCATCATTTACTGTATATTGGTGGCTCGACAAAGGTGTGAAGAAATATGAGTTGAACTTCTTTAAGCTTTGACACTCTTGAGTAACAGAAAAAGGTTTACGTTCAGGAATATCATTCCAGCTAAAGACTAAAATCCCACCTTCACGTAAACATTGAAAACATTGATTAATTGCTTTCTCGGTTGTCTCTCTGCTATTCATTCCATGTCCGAAGACTCCGGTGCAGAATATTAGATCAAAATAATTATGATCGACGTAATCACTTAACTTCTCTACAGAATCAGAGATATGCTTCTTAGCTCCGTACTTTCTTTTCTCTTTATCAATTTCTATAGTCCAGTAATTCTTTTTTTTGAAGTATTTCTTATATGCCCTTGTATACCAGTCACAACCAACAAATAAGATTTTATTATATTCCTCACGCTTCACAAAGTAAGGAATGATAATGTCTTCTAAGACATGACGGTCTGGAAAATTTAGATGTAAATCAAATTCACGTAGGCGATGGGTTGCAATTAGAAAAAGAAATTTCTGAACTTGACGGACAAAAGCAGATGGCAGTACATCTTTAGCAAAGGACTTTGTCGAAGCTAGCATATTCACAATCCTCAGTTCCTCTAGAGACGCGCTTGGTAAATGCAATAGTTAATCAACTTTTCTGAGAAATTCTAAATACACGCTGTTTTAAATGTTATATATCAGTGTTTAAAAAAAATTTCATAAGGCAAAAAGAAACGCTTGAGAAAGCCGTCAGGTAATCCAGACATTTGAGAGATATAACTCTCTATAGCTTGCTTCTTTCTGTCTTTAACAGAATCGATTGCTAATCTGTAAGCATTAGACATATCCTCAAACTTTAAATTAAAAGATATGGGATTTTGCCAAAGCATCCAAATTGGATATTGTAATAGTTCAACCTGGATTCCAGATGCAGCGATCGCCTCTTGAACCAATTTGTAAGTAGCCTCATGATCGCCATGAACATCTTTTCTATGGGGAACGTAAACCTCTCCTGGTTTAAACGACTGTAAACGTTGAACTAGCTGATTGACTACATGCTGACGTTCGTCATGAGGCAAATCTTGTAGAGAACCATCTAGTTGGTGGACAAAGTGAATTTCTGAACTAGAAACTCCTAAAATGGTTAGGGCGTTCACAGCCTCTTTCTGGCGAATCTCTACAATTGTTTCTGGTGTAATCCATTCTGGTCTGCCATATCGCCCATCGGTTAGAAAAACAACTTCTACAGGCACTCCTAGTGAGCGTTTGAGGGCAATCATGCCACCACAGCCTAGAGTTTCATCATCTTGGTGAGGAGAAAACACCATTGCTGATTTCTGGTTTACTGTTATTGGATAACTTTGGAATTTCGAAATCCAGCGGTACATAATATTAGCGTTTATAGAGCGAATATTAGCTCCACAAATTACCCTTAACTGATTAAGAAATTGTTTGTTCTTCATGTTCTATTGTATTTGTAGGCTGAGCAACTGTATTAAACAGAAGCACTCTTTAATACAGTTTTCTCTGTAAAACTTCCAGATGTATTTACATTTCTAATTCGATCCGTTTTAGCATGATCAGCAATGATTTCTCCTACAGTGTCTCGATATGATTCTGCAAATTTCTCTCTTGTATGATTGGCTCTTGCAAACTCCCAAGCTTTACGAGCCATACTTTTTAGATCTGAAGTAGAAAGATTAGCAATTTTTTGAATTGAACTCTTAATTTCTTTAATGGATGATTCTTTTAGAATTACTCCAAAATCATCATGGACATCTACACTCGATTCATAACTGACAATTGGAATTAGACCAGCATGCATACAGGTGATTACACAACCACCGCCACCCTCTGAACAAGAAGGATAAATCATTCCTACACAGCTGTTGGTAATTTCTGTAAATTTAGAACTGCCTACATTTATCCAGCCGAATGTGTAGATGTTAGGAGTTTCATAAAGCTCTTTGTAAAAAGCTTTTTCAAAATCCTTCTCTTTACTTACAGGTCCACAGATAGTTAAATAATATTCTGGCATTTCAGCAAAAGCATCTAAAACTAAGTCTAATCCCTTATGAACTAGTCCTCCACTACCAAACCAGAGAAAAGACTTGCGACAAGATTCAAAATCTTTCTCTCCAGGCCAAGGATAAACCTTTGGGCTAGAGATGGGAACGCGGTAGATCGGTTTTTTTGCATATTTGAATGTATTAATGGTGAATTCATTTCCCAAAAGAGTCATGCAATCTGCATATTCAATTGCAGAGTTGGGCATCTCAAACCTTTGGGGTTTTAGAGTAATACCCTTTCTCTGTTGGAGTGCTAAGAGCCTTTTTTGTTCAGCATAATTATGGAATAAAATGTGAGCCGTATCGCTATGCAGTATCTTGATACAATCTTTGTTAAGAATGGGTGAAAGCTGTTCTAGTCGATGACGAATATCGATAAAAAAGGCGTAGTCTTTTTTAGGGACGAATTTGTGATTGTGGAATTGTATGACATCAACGCAATAACCGAGATCTAGAAAGGTTTGTGCGATTTGCCAACATTCCCAATACCAGGTGTGATCGTTGGGCAGAGGCTTGCCAGATCTAAAGAAGAACGGCTCAATTCGATAAGAAAGCAGTACATTCCCTTGAGCAGGCTTCTCTGGTTTTAGGGAAACAACCCTAAAACATTTTAGATATTCGATGCGTGCTGTTATCTTTTTTAGGAGAAATGAGATACTTTTACCGAAACGACTAAAAAATTTGTCTTTCATTCTTAAGAGGGCGAAAAACATAACTAAACTCCTTACTAAGTAAGCGAAGCAGTAATTTATGAAAGAATAGAACCTAAGCTAATGGCAAGCCCGTCAAGTTAGAGAACTAACACTACCAAGTCAGGGTTCCATCTCATTAGAAGTACCACTTGGGCGTCCGCGACGTGCATAGCGATTGAATTCATCTAAAACTTTTAGCTTTACTTCTGAAACTGGAAGTCCGGTTTGGACGGAGAGTTCATGCCAGTAATGCTGTAATTCAGACTCATGTTGATCGAGCCATTCCTGAATGATTTTGCGTACTAATTCTGCCTTGCCTGTAGTCCGACGCGCCGCATGTCCGATTAAGCGCTGGTTGTCAAAAGATGGCAAAGTGACGGAAAACTGCCTCAGCTTAAACGTCACAATCCTATCTTCTGACTGAGTATGTCGCTTTTTATGTATCACCATATCGGTCATCTTTAGCATACTATCTTTAAAAGAATCTGAAAAACTATTCGACTGTTACCGATTTAGCTAGATTACGAGGTTGATCGACATCCAAGCCTCGACGAGCGGCGATGTAATACGCCAATAACTGTAGAGGAATCACTGTAAGTATGGGGGAGAGCAACTCTTCTACAGTAGGGATGGCAAGTAAATCGTCGAATGTCTCAGATGCCTCTTGACAGTTCACTGAGGTGACGCCAATCAGATGGGCATTGCGGGCTTTGGCTTCTTGAGCGTTGGAGAGAACTTTTTCGTAAACTCTACCAGGCACTGCGATCGCAATCACTGGCACCTTAGCATCCAACAAAGCTATTGGTCCATGCTTCAGTTCCCCAGCTGGATAGCCTTCTGCATGAATGTAGCTAATTTCCTTCAGTTTTAGTGCTCCTTCCAAGGCGATCGGGAAATTAATCCCGCGTCCGATAAAGATGACATCTTTCGTGTCATCAAATTGATGAGTGAGATCTTGGATATGATTCTCTTGGCTGTCTAAAATCAGTTCCATCTGAGCTGGCAGTTGTCGTAACCCATGCAAAATCTCCTCTAACCGCTTAAGAGGCACGGTTTGGCGATGATATCCCAAATCCAAAGCAAGGCAGTAAAAAGCTAACAACTGAGCGATAAAGGTTTTAGTGGCAGCAACCCCAATTTCAATGCCTGCATGAGTGTAGATCAGTTGTTGGACTAGAGTGGAAAGTGAGCTGTCGGGGCGATTGGTGATGCCCAGTAGTCGGGGTTGGTACTGAGATGATAGAGCCCTACGACGCTCTTTTTCCATTGCCAAAGCCGCTAGTGTATCAGATGTTTCTCCAGACTGAGTGACGCCAATCGTCAGCGTGTTCGCTGTTAGAGGTGGTGGTGAATAGCGAAACTCGGAGGCAATATGTACTGTTGTGGTAATCCCAGCTAGTTGTTCTAGTAGGAACTTACCCACTAAGCTAGCGTGCCAACTGGTACCACAAGCAACAATTTGAATCTGTTCTAAATCTGCATAGAGTTCAGGTGCTAGTCCTAACCGTAGTGGTGTCTCGGATATCCCCCCTGGGCACCAACCATCATCAGCATAGGCTGCTAAAAAAGCTCTAACAACTCTTGGTTGCTCATAAATTTCCTTTAGCATGAAGTGCTTGAAGCCCTGCTTCTCCACCATGAAGGGACTCCAGCTCAAGGTGCGGAGGTGTCTTTTGAGGCGATCGCCTGCAAAACTATAAACTTCAACCCCTAGAGGTGTCAGCCTTGCTAGTTCCCCATTTTCTAGAATCAGTACGGCACGGGTATGGGAGACAAGGGCGGGAGTATCAGAGGCACAAAAGAATTCCCCTTGACCAAACCCAATCGCTAAGGGGGCTTGTTGCCGAGCAACAATCAGTTCGTCGGGGTAGTCAGCGCTGATGACGGCGATCGCAAACGCCCCCTCAAGTTTGTTAACAGTCTGTCTGACAGCCTCAAAGAGGCAGTTCGAGTTTGTTGATAAAAATTGAGCAATCAGGTGAGGGATGACTTCTGTGTCGGTATCAGATCGGAACTCATGTCCCTGTTGCTTCAACTCCTCACGCAACTCGCGGTAATTTTCAATAATGCCATTCTGTACCACGGCGACTCGCATTGATGCATCCATATGCGGATGGGCGTTGTACTCCTCTGGCTTACCGTGCGTTGCCCAACGAGTATGTCCAATTCCAATCTGGGCTGGGTTTTCTAGTCGTTCTACTTTTTCGCGGAGATTATGAAGTTTTCCCTTTGCCCGAATGCATTGGATTTCTCCTTCCCAAACCGTGGCAATTCCGGCAGAATCATAGCCCCGGTACTCCAGTTTCTCTAACCCAGAAAGCAAAATTTTCGTAGCTGTTTGCGTGCCAATATAGCCAATAATTCCGCACATTTATCAAATGACTCCTTAACGCACTAGCACTTTTTTATTAGTCTCTACAACCTGGCACAGCAGTTGAGTAATCTGCTGATTAATGTTTATCAAGTGAAACCGCTGACTGGCAGTATTGCGTGCATGGTGAGCAATGGTTGCGGTATGCTGTGGCTGGTCACGACAATTGATAATAACTTGGGCAAGTTCCTGTGGCGCATCGGGTGGAATCAGAAAACCATTTATGCCCGGTTCTACGAGTTCAATTGCTCCACCAGACTGAGTGGCAACTATAGGACGTCCGCATAACATTGCCTCAACAATCACTCTACCAAATGGTTCTGGTCGGGTTGAGGTATGGGCAACCAAATCACAAACCGCCATCAACTGTGCAATATTTGAGCGAAATCCTAAAAATTGAACTCGCTCCTCTAGTCCTAGGGCTTTAACTCTTTCATGTAATTGTTTGACATAATCCTGTTCGCCAAATAATGCATCCCCAATAAAAATTGCTGTGACATCTGAGGGACAGTGGGTAAGTGCCTCGATTAACACATGCTGTCCTTTCCAGGGTGATAGACGGCTGAAGTTCCCCACAACGAATTGCTCTTCAAGTCCAAGCTCTTGTCTAAGAAGGCTTGGGTTATTAGACTCAGGAGTGTCGTAAAGTTCTGGTTCAAAACCGTTATAGACAACCTCCGTTATATCTGGGTGTCCTCCTGCTTCAATAAACGCTGCTTGACTAGCTTTAGAATTGGCAATCACTAAGGATGCAAAGCGATTTGCTAAAGTTACAGCAAGGCGACGGTTAGTTTGGCTAAAGTGATCGACCGAGAGAATATCATGCAAGTGATAAACTAAAGGGCGACGACTAATAAAGCTAGCTAACGCACCTACAACTAAAGCTTTTTGTGTGTTGGCGTAGATTAAATTGTATTCACGGGCTGTTTTAGCAACCTGGGCAATCATAGGTACAAGCTGCCTCACGCTGCCTAACCCCTCCAATAAGCTGCTTGATTTACGTACCTGGAGCGATTGAGTGCCTAGGATTTGTACAGGGATATGCTGTTGCTCTAGGAAATGCCTGAAAGGACCGTCTATAAATAAGCCTACTAAACAGCGATCGCGATACGGCTTGGCAATATCTATCAGGCACAGTTCTGCACCCCCAGGCTTGCCACTTTGGTCTAAAAATAGAATTTTCATTCTTTTTCAAGATATCCCCACACCTTACGCCCAAAGGATGCTTTGACTTGCTTCACGACCGAATAGATTAACTATTACCCAATCCAAGAGCCCAAACTCAAGGGAATGCCGGAGGCGGCTCCGGCAACTCAAGAGCGCAAGCTCAAAGACAAACTCTTGCCCAATCCCAGCATCTTCAAGTGAAAGATTAAGCTCTTGATGTAAGGAGTTTTCAATTTTGAAGTGACTTGTATCCTCTAGCATCGATTTGATGAAATTTGCCATAAGTTGCAGCTCCTGCACCTCATGCTCAGTGAAGTTGTGGGACTGGAAGGTGCCGAGGTGCAGAACGCCCATTTCACTCTGCTTGATAGGCAGTGGGATGCCAACAAGCGATCGCAAACCCTTCTGGCGCAGAACTGGGCTCACAACCTCTATCTCATTCAGGTTGTCGACTATCATTGGTTCCTGAGTGGCGGCAATATGCCCAGCAAAACCCTTGCCAATGGGTATCAAGATCTGTTGTGCGATCTCTTCCTCAAGTCCGAGGGTGGCATATACTGCTAGATTTTGTCGGTCAATAATTGGCAGCAGGAGTGTGACAGTATCAACAGACATATACTCTCGCAACCACTCAAGTAGCTTTCTCAAAGAGGTAGCAAACTCAGTTTGTGTACCAATCTGCTCCCCATTGATAAATACATTCCAGCCTCTGGAGGACTGTGGTAAACCTGCATACCCACCCTTTCGAGATTTTACATTGAACGAGAAATTGGACATGAAAGGGCGCTCAAAGATGCGATGAAATAAGTAGGCAACCACAAGTGATAATGGCACGGCGATGAGGAATGATTGGGCAGCCAACATTGTTGGAGACAACTGCTGGCTGCTCAGGCACAGATACACAATCCACACTATGGGAGCATGCGTAATATAGAGGCTGTAGGAGAATGTTCCTAATGCAACTACCCATCGGGATTCCAGCAGCCGTAGAACTGGAGGAAATGTCTTACCACTAATTAAAATATTGGTGCAGTAGATGAGAAAGCATGCAGTCCCAAGGGCAACGCAATAATGAACAATCCATTCTGGAAACTCTTCTAACCTGAATCGTAGCCACTCACCAAAGAAAGCAAGGCTAGCAAAGATAAAGGCAAGTACCTCCCAAGGTAATGATTTAAGCTTTGCTATGGACGGTTTGCGAGAGAAATTGATCTCTGCGGCTGCCATTCCCAAGGCAAAAATACCTATAAACCAAGGACAGACATAAAAAGAGAGTTCACTACCCATTAGATAATCAAGTGCTAGTCCAATCACAAACGCAGTGGCAACCGTGAACAATAAGCCTAAGCGCTGCCACATTGGTACTAGCAAGACAGCAAATACAAAATAGATTTGCCACTCTACTGCGATAGTCCATGTTGGACCATCAATCATTCTATTTAAACCAAAGTTCTGAATCAGAAGAGAATAAATCAGCATATCATGCAAGGAGAAAACCGGAGAAAATAAGCCGCTGAGTGTGTCTAATCTGATGTCACCCCACCCGAAGACATTAAGCTGTTTCAGCAAAAGTATGGCTCCACCTACTGACATACAGAAGAGCAAAGCAGCATAGTAAGGTGGTATAATACGTCGAATCCTTCGCCTAAAGAAGCCCAGGAGACCTCCTGAAAAAGACCCTCTTTGAGAACGAACGACCGGAAGCATTAAACAGTATCCGGACAGAACGATAAAAATGACAACAGCAAAAATTCCGTATCTGAGGAACTTTGTCACAGGTAACCACAGCAAGGCAGTTTCAGGGGCGAAGCAACTGTGAACCAGCACCACATAGAGAGATGCTAAACCACGAATACCATCTAGATAAGCTAAATGGAGTCGTTGCTTACTTGGTTCTTCCTTAGGAGTGATTAGAGATTCTCTGACTTGATTCATTTTTCTTTTGAATTTACAGAACTAGAAATCTTAGTTGCCGTAGCTCATACATTCTGAGTAGAGAGCGAACTGACACGATTTCTCACCCTACCATCTGCTACCACAGTTCCCGCAACATAACCTTTGATCGTCTCCTCTCTCCAATTTATTTGTGCTAGACAAACTTGCAATTTTTCTGCGAGTACCTGTACATCAGGTTCTTGCATAAGGGAAGCATGAGAGCCAGCAATATAATGAACATCTATTCCTCCATCTGCTAGCTCACCCCAACCAAATTGCGGATCGTACTGCATCCCTACATATGAATACCGCTTTTTATCCTCAGTTCGCAAAAGAGTGATTTTACCAGGGTAGACTTGGAATACATATTGATTTAAAGCTCGACCATTAGCTTCTACAACATACGGATTTGCGTCATCCTCAAGCAACCGCTCCGACGTTTCACTTAAAAGAGAAAAAGGCTTGTATTTCTCTGAAATAATGTGCCTGCTCCATTCGCGCCAACCCATAAGCTTTTGCTGTAGGTACACAGTTCCTTGTTGGCAAAAATTATCTATGTGTTCAAAAACTCGCTTTGAGAAAGGCAATCGCTTGGCATAACCTGGACGACAAGTATCAATCAGAGCTAGAAGCGCTACTTTCTCACCTTGCTGGCAAAATTGCTGAGCTATCTCGAAGGCAACAACACCCCCAAAGGAGTACCCTGCGATATAGTATGGACCTTGGGGTTGAATGGTTTTAATTTCTTGCATGTAGAGCTTTGCCATGTATTCTACCCGGGTTAAGGGAGGCCGTTTGTCATCTAGCCCTTGTGGTTGTAGCCCGTAAACAGGTTGGTCCGCTCCTAGATGCCGTGCCAAATAGCGGTAGCACAAGACTTCTCCACCAAGACCATGGATGCAGAACAAAGGAGGTTGGGAACCTTTGGGTTGAATTTCTACTAGGGATGACCACAGATCTTTTGGTTTGTCCTCTGAAACAGGATTCACCGACATGTCTGTAATTGAGACCCGATTGCCAGATGCTAGCTCTTCCTTACGAATGAGTTGGGCGAGATCTTCTACAGTACCCGATTTAAAGAGGGAGGATAGGGGAAGTTTTTTGCCAAATCTCTTCTCTATTTGAGCAAATAAGCGTACGGCCAGTAAGGAATGCCCTCCTAAGTCGAAGAAGTCGTCCCTCACACCAATAGATTGGATGCCTAAAATTTCTTCCCAAATCTGTGTAAGCTGGGATTCTAAATCATTACGAGGGGAAACAAAGGTTGCTGCTGGTTTTTGCCTTGCTAAGTCAAGTGCAGCAAGGGCGCAACGGTCTACTTTGCCATTTGGAGTCAGAGGCAGAGCCGCAATCGTCACGAAAGAAGAAGGCACCATATATTCAGGCAACTTCTTTTTTAAAAAACCGCGCAGTTCCCCAATAGAAACCATTTGGCTGCGTCCATCTGGGAATAACTTAGGTACGAGATAAGCAACTAGGCGCGTATCAGCCGAGACATTCTCTACCGATGTCACCACAGCTTCTCTGACAGTGGGGTGCTGTTCCAGCGCTAACTCAATTTCTCCCAGTTCAACCCGCATTCCTCGAATCTTCACCTGATAGTTAAGGCGACCTAGAATTTCAACAGCACCATCAGGTAAGTAGCGAGCCACGTCCCCTGTTTTGTAGAGTCGGGCAGTTGAGCCTTCGCCAAACGGATTGAATATAAATTGCTCTGAAGTCAGCTCTGGGCGATTGAGATAACCGCGAGCTAGACCTACACCAGCAACATGCAGTTCACCCTTCTCCCCCTTTTGAACTGGTTGAAGATTGGAGTCGAGTATATAAACCTGAGTGTGTGCGAGAGGATACCCAACTGGTACGTATCCTTGTTCCTGGTCAAATTCAGGCGGGATCTGATAGGCACTGACCCCAATAGTCTCTGTTTGACCATAAATATTCACAATCTGCGATTTGTTTCCCAAACTTCTACGAAGCCTTTTAAGCAACTGACATGGTAGTAAACCACCAGAAAACACAACCAGTCGCAAGCTAGACTGCAAAACTCCCTTGGCATACGTTGGGTCTAAACTTTCTAGAGCCTGAAGTCCATGACGCCAGACTGACTGTACTGTGTCAAAGACTGTTACACCTTGTTTCTGAATCAGCTCAAAAAGCGAGAGGGGATTTCTAGTTTGTTCGTAATTGGCAAGGATAATTCGGCAGCCTTGAGACAAAGGCAGCATCAATTGCCTGACCGAAGAAGAAAATGAGAAAGATGCCGTGTGGAGATAGACATCATCTGCTTGCACCTGCAATACCTTGTTGAGCGACTGAAGATAAGATAAGACGCTAGCGTGAGTCATTTGCACGCCTTTTGGTTTTCCAGTCGAGCCAGAAGTATACATTACGTAAGCAAGATGGTGTGGTGCTAGTGGCTCGACTGGGTTTTCTTGACTCTCTTTAGCAACAGAATCCCAAGCTGTGTCAAGATAAACCATTTGTGGCTGCTGCTCAAAAAGCTCATCACTTGTCTGCTTCTGAGTCAGAAGCACTGATACCTTCGTATCCGATAACATGAAAGCTAAACGCTC
>Ga0213881_10001354_pt1 | contig 11904 bp, 7 predicted proteins | sample BarmaccoBMER_R08_FD_160104 | JGI IMG/M metagenome (GOLD analysis project Ga0213881, IMG submission 160104) | Barbacenia macrantha exposed rock microbial communities from rupestrian grasslands, the National Park of Serra do Cipo, Brazil - ER_R08 ... | reverse complement strand
TTTGCCGATCCGGGCCACACCTCGACGCCCACTTCCAGAAGAGATTGCACAACGTATGGCTTTATCTCTTCCATCGCATGCCTACATTCAGCACGCACGGCATCGGTCCGCGCCAGTTGAGCCAGTCCTGCGGTTACTGCTAGCTGATTGACATCGAAGGGATTTTGTAGCTTGCGCACATGAGCGAGAATCTGAGGGTTGGCAAGTACATAACCCAGTCGCAGGCCTGCCATTGCGAAAGCCTTGGAAAACGTTCGCAACACAAGCAGGTTGGCATATTCTTTGACAAGCGGTACGACGGTATTATCAGTATACTCGTAGTAGGCTTCGTCCACGATAACAATCGTCTTAGGGTTGGATGCGATTATCTGCTCTATGTAGTCGATGTCTATCCCGCTACCCGTTGGATTATTTGGATTGATCAATACAATAAGACTTGGCCGAACGGACGCAATAGCCTCCGCAAACGCTCGATAAGGGAACGAAAGGTCGGGATTATAGGGAACCGGCTCGATTTTTGCGCCGATGGCTTCGGCGACGTGAGAAAATACAGGGAATTCCGGCCTGGCGATAAGGATGGAGTCTCCTTCACTAAGGGCCGTGCGCAAGCAAAGATCAATACCCTGGTCAGACCCATTTGTGGAGAGAATATACTCTGACGGCACACGGGTGTAGCTGGCGAGCGACCTCTGGATTGGCGCGGACTCAGGGTACGACTGCACGGCCCAGCTCGCAATACTCCTGACAAGCGCCTCCTGGACGGCTGCCGGCAAAGGTCGGGTATTTTCATTACGGTCTAGGCGTATGAACTCGGTCCGATTCAATCCCGACCACTCGGGTACGTATGGAGAGGCATCGAGAATACGTTGCGGGATCCTAAGCTCCGTCGCCCCGGCTCCGGTCGAGTTCACGCCAGCGTTGCTTTCACGCCCGGTGCAAGTGAGAGTCGGTGTGGGTTGACGGCAAGGAGGCCTGCCATCGCCTCGCCAAGCCCGCGGAAAAGAAAGGGCCAGCCCGTGACAGGGTCGGTATTGTTGTCTACGTGTATGATGATACTCGACTCCAGACCTCCAGCGAAGCCATCAATGAAGTCGTCAAGATCTTCGGAGTAGAGACCGTTCGCTAAGGTATGTCCCACGAGAAAATTCTTACGGAAGTCTCCGTAGTCCTGCGACATCGGTACATATTTCCAGAACTTGCGACCCTCCATGCTGACGCCAACTCGGATCGGCTGATACATGCCTTCGTTCGGATCCCTTATGCTCGAGCCGGCTCCTTGAATGCCGAACTTGTCCATTCGCTCGATAGCCACGTAACGGAGGGCTCTGCCGAGGGTCATTCCGATATCCTCGGCAACGACATGACTTGAGCTGAGCCGCATCGCTTCATACGTGACGCTGAGCTGGAGCGTCGCTCCTTCGGCGAACTCGGCCAGTAGGTCAACCATACCGGTCACATCGATTGAGTTTGCAACGTTGATGGTGCAGCGAACCGAAGGGGCACCCAGGCGCAAGCTTACTCGTACGACGCTTTCCGCTGTACGCCGTTCCAGACTGGCTCCCCACTCGGACACACGCTGTATTGTCCAGCCTCGCTCGACGGCCCGCTCTAGGGACTGTTGCCCTGTCGTGGGCAGGGGTCTGGCTGGAATCTCTGTCCTCTCGTCGGAGGGTGGATTGGGCGCCACGGGCTGTTCGTTAAACATCTTGTCAAGGGCGATGCCAACACCCCGGAAAACTCCTTCCCACGTGTGGTGAGGGTCCTCGAAACTTGCGACTGTAATTTTGAAGTCGAGAGCGCCACCGGCTCCGAGGCCCTTGAGTACCTGGACCAGGGGCCTGCCATCCGAGAGCTGCTCCGCCCGACTATTGAGAAACCACTCGAGATCGACCTGCTGGGAAGCGGTCAGAACCGCCCCTCCGGAACTTGTTGCCGTCACTTGGATTTCTGCGCTGCCGTCGTCGATCATTCCGATTGTGCTCGCGGCTTCTTGCCTGATCGGTAGCTTCCGAACTTCCCGGCCGAGTGCTGAGCCGAGTCCACTCCAGTCGTCGTTCGTCCAGGATAAATCGATCGAGCAGCCTAATCTCCACGCGATGTGCTCGATCATATGGCTGACGAACTCATTCGGAGAAGACAGTGTCTTCGACATTATACCCGCTCTACCTAAAGATACGTAACACCTCGCGAAGCTCGTATAGCAGCGCGAGACATGCGGAGACTTTGACAACTCGAGAAATGAGTTAGCGCCGGTGGCAACGGCGACCGTATAGCAGCCGGCTGTACTGGCAGCCTCGGTACCGAGCAGTGAATCCTCGACTGCCACGCAAACGGACGGTTGGAGACCGAGACGAGTGGCTGCTTCCTGGTAGGTATCCGGAGCCGGTTTCCCCCTCAAACCCGGTTCGTCGTTCCCGACAATGACATCCGCGACAAGCCCGGCTCCAGCCAGGGTCTTGCGGATCTCAACGTATGGATTGTTGGAGACTACGCCGATAGGTATACCCTGGCTGTGTGCGGCGTCGATGATCTCAGGGATGCCGTTGTGGGCGGCTATAGTCGCTACCCGGCGATGAGATTCATGCTTCTCGGCAAGCCTTGAGATGGCTTCCTGGGTGAGCCCAAGCGCGCATGCATCTGAGATTTTGCGCCAGAAGTCTGGAATGGCGTGCGGGAAGTTCTCCCGGATCACCGACCGAGGGACCTCTACAACGGAACTCAGCTCTTCGTGGAGGAGTGTTCCGACGATCTCGTAGTCGAGAGACAGCGAGTCAAGCAAGACGCCGTCGAGATCGAAGAGCAGAGCAGCAGTGCCGTCGGGGATGTCGAGACGATCAGCCAGAAGCATGAAGGGGATGCTACCTGGCAGATGGTGACCACACGATCTGCCGAATCGGGGTGTCGCGCACCACCCGCCGTGGGCTGGCCACCTCGTTGCTCCGGTGAGGCCTCGGCGTTCGGTAGTCACCTGGCCGTATCCCACGGTCTCTGGCGGTCGGCTGCGGGTAGCCAAGGGCGAGGACCCCGCTGGCGAGCATCGGGCGGCCAGTGCACGCCGGGCGGCTGACGTTCACGCGGAGCTGCTCACCTCATCGCCAGTCGGAAGGCTATCGCCAGTCGGAAGGCTGAGGCCCGCTGCCGGTCCACGTCCCGCCGAGTGCGCTACCGCGCCAACAGGCCTGCCTGTACCGGAACGATCACACGGCGACCGGTGACCGCTGTGATCAGGCGATGATACGGCGTGCCGCCGAAAGGCAGCGGTCACCGCGAGGATCGAGGCATGAACAACGGGATCGAAGAATACGACTACGTCGTCGTCGGTGGTGGCTCGGCGGGGTGCGTCCTCGCGGCCCGGCTGTCGGAGGATCCGTCGGTCACGGTGTGCCTGCTCGAAGCCGGTCCGTCCGACGTCGACGACCCGAAGGTCCTGCGGCTGGCGCAGTGGCCGCACCTGCTCGGTTCCGGCTACGACTGGGACTACCCGGTCGAGCCGCAGGCAGGCGGCAACAGCTTCGTGCGCCACGCTAGGGCCAAGGTGCTCGGTGGCTGCTCGTCGCACAACTCCTGCATCGCGTTCTGGACCCCTCGCGAAGACCTCGACGAGTGGTCGGCGATGGGGTGTGCGGGCTGGAGCGCCGACGAGTGCTGCCCGCTCATCGCGCGGTTGGAGAACAACGACGGCCCGGGTGCTCACCACGGCCGCTCGGGTCCGGTGACACTGCGCCAGATTCCGCCGCATGACCCCTGTGGCGTCGCGGTGCTGGCGGCCGCTGCCGCCGTCGGCCTGCCCACCGTTTGCTTCAACGAAGGCTTCACGGTCACCGAGGGGGCGGGCTTCTTCCAGATTAACGCTGATGAGGACAACATCCGCATGTCGTCCTCACGCGGGTACCTGCACCCGATCATGGGTCGACGGCGCAACTTGGTCGTCCGCACCGACGCCTGGGTCAAGCAGGTGCTCTTCACCGCAGTCAAGAAGGCGACCGGAGTGCAGTACCTGGACTCCAGCACCTTCCGGCACGGCACCGTGCATGCCCGGCGTGAAGTGGTCCTGTCCGCCGGGGCGATCGACACGCCCAAACTGCTCATGCTGTCCGGCATCGGCCCAGCCGAACACCTGCGTGAGGTCGGCATCGACGTGCTTGTGGACAGCCCCGGCGTCGGGTCCAATCTGGATGACCACGTCGAGGGCGTGGTGATGTGGGAAGCGTCGCGGCCGATGGTGACCCGCTCGACGCAGTGGTGGGAGATCGGCCTCTTCACCCGGACCGAACCGGGACTTGACCGCCCAGACCTGATGATGCACTACGGCTCGGTGCCTTTCGACATGAACACCGTGCGGTGGGGTTATCCGACCACGTCCAATGGGTTCTGCCTGACACCGAATGTCACCCGCGGCCGGTCCCGCGGGACGGTCCGACTCCGGTCTCGTGACTTCCGGGACCGGGTGATGCTCGACCCGCGCTATTTCACCGACCCCGAAGGTCACGACATCACCGTGATGCTTGCCGGGATCAAGCTCGCCCGCCGGATCGCCGCGCAGCCGGCGTTGCGGAGCTGGATCAAACGCGAACTGGCACCTGGTGCCGACGCGATCACCAATGACGAGCTCATCGACTACATCCGTAAGACGCACAACACCGTCTACCACCCCGCGGGCACGGCCAGGATGGGTGCGGTGGACGACCCGGAGGCCGTGCTCGACCCGTGGCTGCGAGTCAAAGGCGTGACGGGGCTACGCGTCGCCGATGCCTCCATCATGCCCTTCCTGCCGGCTGTCAACCCGAACATCACCATCATGATGATTGGGGAGAAGGCCAGCGACCTGCTCGCCGAGGACGTGGGTCAGCGCCGAGCCTGAAGCGCCGCGACGAGGCGGTCCACCGCGGTGCCCAGGCCCCAGGCGCGCTGCAGCGCGGTGAGTGCGGCTGGATCAACAGGAGCCGAAGGCAGTGTGTCGTCGCGATCCTGCTGCACGGGGGCGTCGGTAGCCACCCGCACCACGGTGGGCGCCAGCTCCAGATACTCCCGGGCGGCTAGCAGCTTGGCTCGCATCCCCGGGGCGAGCGCCGAACGGGGATCGTCGAGCGCCACCAGCAGTCCCTCCACCGAGCCGAACCGGCTGATCAGGACGGCCGCGGTCTTCTCCCCGATTCCAGGCACTCCGGGCAGCCCATCGGACGGGTCGCCGCGCAACGCGGCCAAGTCCGCGTAGCCGGGCCCGGCACCAGTTTCGGGCAGCCCGTACCGGCTCGCGAGTTCGGCAGAGCCGATCACCTCTGCTTTGGCCAGCCCCCGCCCGAGGTAGACTACCCGCACCGGTGTCGGCGCGGTGCGTACCACCTGAAATAGGTCCCGGTCACCGCTGGCCACCTCAACCGGGTTGCGGCGCTCGGCCGCGGCCAGCGCGCCGATCACATCATCAGCCTCGTACCCGTCCGCGCCCGCGGTGGCCAGGCCGGCGGCGGCCAGCAGTTCGAGGATCAACGGGACCTGCGCGCTCAGGGCGTCCGGCACCGCCTCGACGTCGGGAGTGTCGAGCCCGGTTTTCTCGGCGACTCGGTGCGCCTTATAAGAGGGAATCGCGGCGACCCGGAAGGCCGGTCGCCAGTCCAGGTCCAGACAGGCGACCAATCGGGACGGGCGGCGCAGCTCGATCAGCCGGGCGACCATGTCCGCGAAACCCCGCACCGCGTTCACCGGAGTACCGGCAGGGGAGGTGATCGACTCGGGGACCCCGTAGTAAGCCCGAAAGTACAGGCTCGCGGCGTCAAGCAGCAACAGGGGTGCGTCCACGAGCGCAGAGCCTGCCAGCTCCCGGCCCGCACCCAGCCCTAGGCTTGCCCTATGGCCGCCCCCCGCAACATGCTCACCTCCCGCCTGGCCCGAGCCCAGCAGGCCACCCGGATCGCCGCCTTGGACGTGCTGCTGGTCACCCCAGGACCCGACCTGCGCTACCTGCTGGGGGTAGCCGGTGGGTCCTATGAGCGGCTGACCTGTCTGGTGTTGCCCGCTGACGGTGACCCGGTGCTGGTGGTCCCGACGCTGGAACGCCCCCGCCTGGACACCACCCCGGTGCCCGGACTCGGCTTGGAGATCGCCGAGTGGGCCGACGGCGACGATCCGTACGCCCTGGTCGCCGACCTCCTGCACAGGTCCAGGTCGGCACCGGCCCGCGCCGCGGTGGGGGACGCGATGCCCGCGGCGCATGTGCTGGCGCTGCGTGCCGCGCTGCCGGCCTGCGAGCAGGAGCTGGCATCGACGGTGCTGCGGCAGCTGCGGATGCGCAAGGACAGCGCCGAGATCGCCGCGCTGGCCGCTGCGGGTCAAGCCATCGACCGGGTGCACGCCAGGATGGGGGAGTGGTTGCGGGTCGGACGCACCGAGGCACAGGTCGGGGCCGATGTGGCCGCTGCGATCGTCGCAGAGGGGCACACCGCGGCAGCGTTCGTCACCGTCGGTGCCGGTCCGCACGGGGCAAGCCCGCACCACGATGTGTCTGACCGGGTGATACAGCCAGGGGACGTGGTGGTGGTCGATATCGGCGGGCCGACCCCGGAGGGTTATTTCTCCGACTGTACCCGCACCTACAGCCTGGGCGAGCCGGCCGAGGCCGACGTCATCACGTGCTACGCCGTGTTGCACGCTGCGCAGGATGCTGCGGTGGCGGCGGTTGCGCCAGGGATGACGGCAGAACAGGTCGACGCCGCCGCCCGGATTCCCATCACTGACGCCGGTCTCGGCGAGCTGTTCATCCATCGAACCGGACACGGCATCGGTCTCGAAGTGCACGAGGAGCCCTACATCGTGACCGGTAACGACCTGGTGCTCGAAGTGGGGATGGCGTTCAGCATCGAACCAGGTATCTACCTATCAGGTCGCTGGGGCGCCCGTATCGAGGACATCGTGGTAGTCAACGACAGCGGCGCGACGCGGCTCAACCACCGCCCGCGCGAGCTCGCGGTATTGCCGGTATGACCAGCGATCCCGCTCGGGATCCGTGGACTTCTACCCGCCGACGCGAGGACGGGCAACATAGTTCTCCAGCCGAACGTAGATCTCCAACGTTATCCGAGTCACATATTCGCCGAGCTGCAACGTGACTTTAACACCTGTCCCCGATTGGTCACATGAATTCAACGCTGGTGTAACAGTCGGCTAGTTAGGCTCAAAAAGGTCAGCGAGGGGACTTCTGGTCGCAGCATCATGTCCAGATTCTAACCCTCACGATCGATGGATTACCTCCTGAGTAAGGAAGATGATCATGTCCGTAAGCGACCAGGCCGGGGAAGTTCGAGAGGTCGAAGGGTACGATCAGCTGGTAACACCAGAATTCGCTCCACTTGCCGAGTTCGCCGGATTTGGTGTATACGAGGCAGTGGCCGTTCAGGAGACCGGTGAGGGAATTTCAGCGCTGATCGACCGTATCCCAGGGGCGATATCTGGATACTTGAGGATGCGTCCGGAATCCGCATCACTGATGGGTGGATCGCACTTACCGGTCAGTGAACCGCTAATAAAGGAGTGGCTAGACAGGACGATCGTCGGACCGTTTGACGGCGAGCTGGCCGACTTCGTGCGAGGGATTAGTCACGTCGGGGGAGAGGAAGTGACCTTTCCGGGAGTACAGATACCGCTTCCGCCCCAACTCGTTCTGGCTCTCATAGCCTGGTTGCAGGGACAGATCCTCGGGGCCATGGGGGAGACCTACGACGCCGTCACGGTCTCTGCCGCCGGGGCGGCATGGATGAACCAGCTCATGCTGCAGCTCGGGATCATCCTTGAACCTAGCCTGGCAGAACCGGACGGTCCCCTTGGTCGTCATGAAGCCGCCGAGTTTCATCCCTACGCGGAGTTCGCGGGTCTTGGCGCCAAAGAGATGTCGATCCTGCGCAAGACCGGCCCACTACTGGGACCAGCGGCAGGGGGCGTGGTCACCCTTGCTTATGATTATCTGCTTTCCCGTCCAGAGTCGGCCGGATACTTCCAGGACGCTTCGCATCTCGCGCAGCGTAAGATGACACTCAAGGGGTGGTGGTCGAAGACCACCATGAAGCCGATGGACGGCGATTTCCACACCTATATGTCCAAAGTAGCCGACGCCCATGTCAAGGGCGGTGGGACGCATCCGCACGTGGTCATCCCAGCTGATCTGACTATTGCCCTCATGGGGTGGGTCGAGATGAGAGTCATGACGGCGTTGAATACCATCGCGCCGGGAACCGACGGTGAGTATGTCTTCGGGAAGGTTCCCGAGCCGGCAGCGGCCGCGGAGGTGGGTCAGGCATGGATGCGGATGCTGACCCTGCAGTTAGGAATCCTGCTCAAGCCTTACCTTACCTCTTCCGCCGCGGCTGCTTGACGACTTCGCTGATCACCGGCTCCGGGTCGACACCGAGGTCGACTCGGACGCCGAGCTCTCGGGCACCCAGGGATTCGCCGACGACGGGCCTGGGTGTCCGTACTGAGCGGCCAGGCGCGGCTGCCTATGGGAGTCGCGCGCGCAGCCAGTCATACCAGCCGGCAACACCGTCGCCGGTGGTGGCCGACAGTTGCAGCACCTCCACGCCCGGGTTCGCCCGTCTGGCTCCATCCAGAAAAGCGGCGACATCAAAATCGACGTACGGCAGCAGGTCGGTTTTGTTCAGCAGCACCAAGTCAGCAGCGCGGAACATCTGCGGGTACTTCCGCGGCTTCTCGGCCCCTTCGGTCACCGAGGTGATGACCACCCGGGCCTGCTCCCCAAGGTCGAACAATGCCGGGCACACGAGGTTGCCGACGTTCTCGATCAGCACCACTGAGCGCTCCGGTGGGTCCAGCGTCCGCAGTCCATCGGCTAGCATCTGAGCGTCGAGATGGCAGCCCGCCCCGGTATTGATCTGCACCGCCGGGGCGCCGGTGGCCCGGATCCGGTCCGCGTCCAGCACCGTCTCCTGGTCACCTTCGACGACCGACACCCGCAGCCTTGCGCCCAGTTCCCGGATGGTGCGCTCGAGCAGGGTGGTCTTACCGGCCCCGGGTGAGCTCATCAGGTTCACCGCGAGGATGCCGTGGTCCGCCAACCACGTGCGGTTGAGCTCGGCGAGAGCATCATTGCGGGCCAGCACCGCCTGCTCGAGCGTGACAGTTCGGGTCTCGGGGTGGCCGTGGCCGTGCTCGTGGCCGTGCTCGTGGCCGTGCTCGTGGTGTTCGAGGATGGTGCCGCCGGAGCAGCCACATGTCGCGCACATCAGGCCAGTACCTCAACTTCCCGGATTTTCAGTTCTTCTCCCGCGAGGAGTTCGCGGTTCGCGCTGCCGCACGTGCACAGCGCGAGCAGGTCAGTCAGCGCGAACTCGGCGCCGCAGTCTCGGCAGCGGGCCTTCCCCGTGGGTTGGACGATCTCCAAAGACGCTCCCTCGAGCGTGGTGCCCTCGGTTACAAGATCGAAGCAGAATCGGACCGAATCGGCGACCACACCAGACAGTGTGCCTATCTCCAGGCAGACTCGCCGTACCGGTGCATCGCCCATCCGCTCGCATACCGCCTGGACCACGCTCTGAGTGATTGCCATTTCATGCAAAAAGCTGCCTCCTTGGGTTGACACCCAGTGCAGCCCCCTGCGGGGATCTTGTCAAGGGCGAGAGAATCCTCCGGTGCAGCAATGTATCCGAGTTGAGGTTCGGGTCGAAGGTGTCGTCCAGGGCGTGGGGTTCCGGCCCTACGTCCATGGTCTGGCGCGCCGTTTCGGCCTGTCCGGCCGAGTCGGCAACGACACCGCTGGGGTCATCATGGAGATCGAAGGAGCCGAGCAAGCGGTCAGCGAATTTCTCGCGGCGCTAACGGTGCAGGCCCCACCGCTGGCCGTCATCGAGCAGGTGCGGACCAGTCCATTGGTTCCCACCGGGGAGCAGGGTTTCCACATCGTGTCCAGCAACGCCGCCGGCCGGCGGGACACCTTGATCTCGGCAGACAGCGCAACCTGCGCAGACTGCCTTCGCGAACTGGCCGAGCCCACCGACCGCCGCTTCGACTACCCGTTCATCAACTGCACCAACTGCGGGCCGAGGTTCACCATCGTGCGCGATGTGCCCTACGACCGACCGTTCACCACAATGGCGCCGTTCACGATGTGCCACGCCTGCGCCAGCGAGTACCATGATCCCACCGACCGGCGTTTCCACGCCCAGCCAGTGTGCTGCCCGGCGTGCGGACCCCGGTTGCGGCTGCTCGACGCCAGCGGCACCGACCTGCCCGGTGAGCCGCTGGCCGCAGCCGCAGCGCTGCTGACCGACGGCGCGGTGCTGGCGGTCAAGGGCCTCGGCGGCTTCCACGTCGCGGCGCTGGCCTCTGACGCTGCCGCGACGGCCATGTTGCGCGCGCGTAAGCACCGTGAGGACAAGCCGTTCGCGGTCATGGTGGCCGATCTGGACACCGCCCACGAGCTCTGCATGATTGACCCGATGGGGGAGCGGGTGCTGGCCGGACGGCGGCGACCGGTGGTACTGCTGCCACGCCGCCCGGACGCCCCCGTCGCGCCAGCCGTCGCGCCCGGCAACCGTAGCTTGGGGCTGATGTTGCCTTACACCCCACTGCATCACCTGCTGCTGCGTGGCACCGCCAGGCCCATCGTGCTAACCAGTGGCAACGTCTCCGACGAGCCGATCGCCTACCAAGACGACGATGCGCGTCGGCGGCTGACCGGAATTGCGGACGCCTTCTTGACCCACGACCGGGCGATCCATATGCGCACCGACGACTCGGTGGTGCGGGTGTTCCGCTGCGCTGAACTCCCGGTGCGCCGGTCCCGCGGCTACGCACCCGAACCGCTGACCCTCGCTCGGCCGGTGTTACGGCCAATTCTCGGCTGCGGCGCCGAACTCAAGAACACCTTCTGCCTGGCCCGTGGGCGGCACGCATTCATGTCTCACCACATCGGTGACCTGGAGAATTACGAGACTCTGCGTTCGTACACCGAGGGTGTGGAGCATTTCCGGCGGCTCTTCGACGTGCAGCCGGAGGTGGTCGCGCATGACCTGCACCCGGAGTACCTGTCCACCAAGTACGCGCACGATCTCGCCGATGCCGAACTCGTCAGTGTCGATCTCGTTGGGGTGCAGCACCACCACGCGCACATCGCGTCCTGCCTTGCCGACAACGGTGACGCCGGCCCGGTGCTCGGAGTGGCCTTCGACGGGTTGGGCTACGGGACTGACGGCACCTTGTGGGGCGGTGAGTTCCTGCTGGCCGAGCTGGCCGGGTTCCAGCGGCTGGCGCACCTGGTTCCGGTCCCGATGCCGGGCGGCACCGCGGCCATCCGGCAACCCTGGCGGATGGCCGCCGCTTACCTGGGAACGGAGGCCCCTGAGGAGTTGGCGGGGCGCAATGCCGAGCACTGGGACTCGGTGCTGGCGATGGTTTCCCGGCAGGTGAACGCCCCGCTGACCTCAAGCGCTGGGCGACTGTTCGACGCCGTTGCGGCGATCCTCGGGATCCGCGACTCGATCAACTACGAGGGCCAGGCCGCGGTGGAACTTGAGCAGCGGGCCGACCCGACCGAGCAGGGAAGCTATCCGGCTGCGGTGACCAGGGGACCTGCGTTGCAACTACACGGTGTGGATCTGGTGCGCGCCGTGGTGGCCGACCTACAAGCGGGGGTGGCTCCGGAGGTGATCGCCACCCGGTTCCACCACGGCGTCGCCGATGCAATCGTCCGGGTCTGCCTGATGCTGCGGGAGACCACCGGGGTGAGCGTCGCCGCCCTGTCCGGCGGGGTATTCCAGAACGTGCTCCTGCTCGAACGCACCGTGGCGGGTCTGGAACAATCCGGTTTCCGGGTGCTCACCCATTCCCGGGTGCCGCCCAACGACGGCGGCATCAGCCTCGGCCAGGTCGCCGTCGCCGCCGCATCCCTACGTTCTGAGA
>Ga0213881_10001353_pt1 | contig 11907 bp, 8 predicted proteins | sample BarmaccoBMER_R08_FD_160104 | JGI IMG/M metagenome (GOLD analysis project Ga0213881, IMG submission 160104) | Barbacenia macrantha exposed rock microbial communities from rupestrian grasslands, the National Park of Serra do Cipo, Brazil - ER_R08 ... | reverse complement strand
ACCCTGGCCTACGGGGCGTCGTCCCCCTCATCGCCGGCTGGTCGCTGGTTGAGCCCCCTGCCCCTGTTTCGGCTCCCAGCGGCCAGCCGGCCATTCACCAACCCCAAGGAGGACACTCACCATGGCGCCCCGCACACCACGACCCCGATCCACCACCGAGAACTCAGGGCGCTCCACCGGGGGCAGTCTCCGTCCCCTGAGTGACTTTCCGCTGCATGATGCTGACGGCAAGACCTTGTCCCTGGGCGACCGAGTTGAGCAGGTCTCGGTTGATGAGAATCATGGGGCGCTGCGCTCCCGGCTGCACCACTACGGCAAGATCATTGGACGAGACCGAGACCGGGTCTATGTCGTCTTCGAGCAGGGATGGCATTACATGGTTAACCTCCCACCCCACCACTTGCGCTTTCTGGATACCCCGGACGGCCGCTGATGCCCACACCCCGGCCACCCCAGGGCGCTCGGCCAGCCAGCTTCCGAGACGCCACCTTACCCATGCGGTGCCTTCCATCACTGTTGTCCACACAATTCACGAAGTGGGGTATGAGCTGATGCTAGTGAGCGCGAGAGTAACCAACAACGCAAGGGCTGAGATCATCAGAGACACCGGGAAACTGCTGACAATCAGCATCCCCAGCGGCCTGCTGCCGGTATACTTGGTTGTGGACCCTCCAGGGGCAGCGCGCCTGGTACAACTACTGGACAAATACGCAGAAAGAGCAAAAACCGCCGGCTTGCAATAGTACACCGACAAAACCCAGCAGTCTACGAAAGAGGGTGATGTCAGCGCGCATGATGTGACGCCGACAAGCTCAGTGTAGTCCATAGGATTATGTGAAACGCGGTGTGAAAAAGTAAAGTGGAGTGCCCAGGATGGTGCTGAAAGCCGTTGCGGAGGTGCGCTGAGGTCTGCTCAACTCCACCGGATACTGGCCTCAGCCATACCAACAGCTTGCCGCAGCACGGAGAGACGCAGGTCACGACGCCGACGCACGCCAGGTCCTCATCGCTCAACAAGAGGACCTTCGAGAGCGCGGTGAGCTTGGCGGATGGCTGGCCAACACCGCGCACTGGCTCTGGGGAGCGCTTGCCGGGTACGGCTACCGCACCAGCCGTACTGCCCTGGCGTTGCTGATAGTTTTGTTTGCAGCTGGAGCGCTTGGCCTCGCGGCCGGACACACCTCAATTAGTAAGGGCCGATACGTCGCGATGCACACCCAGAAGACCGAGAGTCCTGGTTCATCCTGCTCACTGGTAGAGCAGATCGGGGTTGGTATTGACCGCGGCCTCCCGCTAGGTGCGAGTGGCATTCGCGATCGTTGTGACTTCGATACCACCAGCCACCGCGGCCAGCTAATCACTGCGGGCACTTGGGTATTGCAAGCGCTGGTCTGGGCGCTAGCCATTTTGGTTGTCGTGGGCTACACCGGCCTGATTCGCAAGGCCATATAGCATCGTTTTAGGTCAATTGATCAAGTGTCGACACAGGTGTTGACCGCCGCTGAGCGTGCAGATGGCGGCGCTGTTGATGGTGCGGATGGTCGGGGTGTGGGTAGGCCCCGTCGGTGGGGTGCCGGACGGGGCCAGGCGGAGGGAGGAGCGTGACATTTACAACAGGGCCCTAGCGAGGGCGCCACGGTTGCTGTACTTCGCTGCTGTACAGCTATGGACCGCCGCTGGTGGGGGCTTGCCCCGCGCCATATGCCGGGGACCAGGCGCAGAACCCTGGTGTCGTGCTGACGAGGGGAAGCACTGGGTTAGAAGGAGTAGCTTCGGGCGGACGGTGGCCCGTCATCAGTCACGGTCTCTACGCAGCGACGGTGACGGTGATCGCTTGGGGGACGACCTTCTCCTCGGGGACGGGCTCGCCCGAATCGCGCAGGTCATCAAGGTAGAGGCGGATCGCCTCCTCGGCGTTCTGGATGCACTCAACCACGGTCTCCCCTTCGGTGACGCACCCAGGCAGCGCGGGCACCGTGACGGTGTAACCGCCGTCCTCGGGGTCGGGGTCGAGCAGGATCGTGTAGGTCGCCGGCCCACTCATGACAGCAGACTACAACAGACCCGGAAGCTCATCGCTAGCGATCTCTGCGGACTTAAGGATTGCCGCGAGCGTCTTCGGCTTGAGAATCCGGCCGGCATGAACCGGGATCACCACTCGCGCTCCGGCACGCTCGGGATGAACCAGAATCACATGGGAACCGGACTGACGGCTCATAGTCCACCCCGCGCGGTGCAGCGCTCGGAGCAGATCAGCGCTGGTAATGCGAGGCGTTCGGGGCATGTAGGCGCATGGTACCGAACCGCTGAAGTCTCTCCCCGCCCGGACCGAGTTGGCAACTGCCGGGCGGGACGCCCGGTGGGCTAATCACGGACGGTATGCATGCGGAAGACAGCATCGCGCCCTGCGGCGTGGTCGACCCGGTCCGCTTACATGGTGGCCTCGCTGTGGTGAGCGGCAGGCGATAGCCGGGCTGCTGTATAGCAACGACCTACCCGCTAGCCGAGACTGGCGGCGACGCAGGCGCACGGACCAGCTGCGGGACCTGGTGTCGTGCTGAACAAGCAAGTGAGATCGGGGAGTGCACCCGCCCCCTGATGAAAGCGGCCGAGAGCGGGTGTTGGCGCACCTGCCCTCGGCCTTGATCCCCAACCCTGTACTGGAGGGTGGAGACCTGATGGCGAACCCTATGCAGTCTGCTTCGGGTGGCTCTGGATCACGGTGAGGTGGTGGAGTTGGACGGCGGCACGCTCGTGCTGGGCGGTGCGGAGTCGCCGTCGGTGGTGCTGCGCTTGGCGCCCTGGCGAGCGCGGTCGGTGGCGCGGGTGTTGGAGGAGTGGTCGGCGGTCTCCCGGGTGTTTCACCGGGCACCGCGACCGGTCCTCAACGAGCTAGAGCTGCCTCGGACATTGGATCTTGCGACATCTGTGCTCGGTGAGCCCGAGCCGGTCATGTCGATGTGGCGGGGTGGTCAGACGGTGCCGAGTCGGCAGCGGCTGGATGCGGTAGCAGTACTCGCCGAACGCGAGACCCGGCTGTCGGCGCTGCAACGGCTGGCGCTGGTGGATGCGGCGGCGTCCTGGCTGTCCGAGCCCAACGGCGAAGATCAACTGGCGTATGCGCTGCTGGGCGCGGCGTGCACGACCGAGGTCACTGCGGAGAAGGCCGGCCCGGACGCACCCCACCAGCATGATCAGACTGCGACGAGGCTCGGTGGTCTGAGGACTTTTCGTTCTCGGGATCATCGGGCCTTTGCTGTGCGCGGGAGCCGGTGGGCCGGCCGCCCGCAGCGAGGACCGGATCGGCGAGCGAGCGCGGCGGCCGAAGGCCGCCCTTGATGGCTAAGGCGTGCTGCTGTACTTCGCAGCTGTACGGGCCAATCTGGGCTCGGAAACAACAGAACAACTCGCTGATGCAAGCCACTGACCTGCAATTTCAGACTGTCGGGGTGGCGGGATTTGAACCCACGGCCTCTTCGTCCCGAACGAAGCGCGCTACCAAGCTGCGCCACACCCCGGATGGACGTCGCTTATCCTAGCCGACCCCGGCTAGCTCACACCGGCGGCATCCCGGGTGGTGGCCGAGACCAGGGCGCCGCTGTTGCGCGGGACTAGCAGCAGCAGGCTCGCCTCCGGGGGGCAGGCGAAGCGAACCGGCGCGAACGGGGACGTACCCACGCCCGCTGAGACGTGTAACCAGGTGTGGGCGCCCCAACGGGATGCGCCGCGGGCCCGGGAGCGGTCCAGCCCGCAGTTGGTCACGATCGCGCCGTAGCCGGGCAGCCGCAGCTGCCCACCGTGGGTGTGACCGGCGAGCACGAGGTCGTAACCGTCGGCGGCGAAGGCGTCCAGCACGCGCGGCTCCGGGGAATGCGCCAGACCCAACCGGAGGTCGGCGGCGGGATCGGCCCGCCCGGCGATTCGCTGGTAGCGGTCCCGGCGCAGGTGCGGGTCGTCCACTCCGGCGAGGGCGACCCGGCGTCCGGCGACGGTGAGCGTGCGCCGGGTGTTCGTCAGGTCAAGCCAGCCGTGCTCGGCGAACGCCGCGCGCAGATCCGTCCAGGGCAGCGGCGCGCCCCGGATCTTCTTGCCGGTGCCGAGCAGGTAGTGCGCGGGATTCTTCGGCCGCGGCGCGTAGTAGTCGTTGTTCCCGAACACGAACACCCCGGGCAGGGCCAGCAACGGCTGCAGTGCCCGCAGCACCGCTGGCACCGCCCGCTGATGCGCCAGGTTGTCGCCGGTGTTCACCACGAGATCGGGCGCCAGCTGTGCCAGGTCGGCCAGCCACCGCTGCTTGGAGCGCTGGTTCGGAGTCATGTGCAGGTCAGAGATGTGCAGGATCCGCAGTGACGCAGCCCCGGCGGGCAGCACCGGCAAGGTGGCGTGGCGCAGCGTCCAGCGGCGGACCTCCACACCGGCGGAATACGCCGTCCCGGCGACGACTAGCGCGGCGGCGCCGAGGGCGGCGCGTTCCCAGCGGTTCATGCCGCCGAGCGTAGTGCGACCCGTGAGTGGCGTTGCGAGCTAGGGCTCGCAACGCCACTCACGCGCCATAGCCTTAAGGCTATGGCTTACTTGAAAGCTCGGTTGCGTGCCGACTTGGCTACGGCGATCAAGTCCCGAAACGCCATCACGATGGCAACTCTGCGGATGGCGCTAGCTGCGATCACCAACGAGGAGGTTGCCGGCTCAGCAGCCCGGGAACTGTCCGACGACGAGGTGCTCGCCGTGCTGGTCCGGGAGGCCAAAAAGCGTCGCGAGGCGGCTGAGGTCTTCGCTGCGGCCGGGCGCGATGAGCTGGCCACCCGCGAGCGCGCCGAGGGCGAGGTGCTCGCCGGCTACCTACCGACTCAGCTCAGTGACGACGAGCTCAGGGCGTTGGTCGCCGGGGCGATCCAGGACGTCGCCGGTCAGCTGGGCACCCATCCTGGACTCGGTCAGCTGGGTCTGGTGATGAAGGCGGCGAAGACCACGGCGGCCAACCGGGTGGAGGGATCCCGGTTGGCCGCCGCAGTTCTGGCGGAGCTGCGGGGGTAACCAACCGGGGGTCCACCGGCTAGCCATTCGGCTGCGGGGTGGTCGGCTCCGTTGGGCCACCAGCGCCGGTGTGGCCTGACTCCAGCGGCGGCCGGTACGGGGCCGCAGGGGGCGGGGGTCTCGGGGCGGGTCTCGGCCGCACCGTCCCGTCACTAACGACGATTGTGATCACGTCGCCGGGCTGGGCGGTGGTGGGTGTCTCGGAGGCGACCGTGCCCGGCGGCTGTTCTGCAGCCGAGATCACCCGCTGCACCCGGAACCCGGCCCGCTCCAGGGTGAGCTGGGCGGTGTTCTCTCCCTGCCCCACCACGTTGGGGACGTTGGCCCCGGCGCCGGTGACGTAGCGCGGCTCGGTGGGCGGCAGCGGCAGCACCGGGAGCCCCTCATGCAGCGGCACCATGGCACTGAACCAGGTCCTGGCCGGCACCTTGCCGCCGAAGATATCGCCGCTGGAGCACAGTCGGGGTGGGTCGGTGTCACAGATCGGCGCCGGGTGTGACCCGTCCGGCCATACCAGCACCGCGCCGGAGTACTGCGGCGTCGCCCCGAGGAAGCCGGCCGAGCGGTTGTTCTGGGTGGTCCCGGTTTTGCCGAGGATCGGGCGGGTCCAGTGCGCGGCCCGCGCTGCGGCGAAGGAGGTGCCGCTGGGCTGGTCGTCCTTGCTCAACCCGACCACCAGGGAATTCGCCAAACCTTGCGGGACGGTCTGCTCGCAGGGGGCCTCAGGGATCGGCACGGGGTGACCGTTGCGGTCTAACACCGCATCGATCGGGGTCGGCGGGCACCATTTCCCGCCGCTCATCAAGGTGGCCCCGACGTTGGCCAGGTCCAGCGGGCTGGTCGGCTCAGCGCCCAGGGTGTAGGAACCCCGACGTTCCTTCTTGACGGCCTCAGCAATCGTGCGGCCCCGGGAGTCCTTGGCGTTCAGACTTTGCCGCATGCCTAGCCGATAGGCCATGTTCACCACCGGATCGATCGACCCGATCCGATCCTCCAGGGCCACGAACGTGGTGTTCGGGGAGATCGCCAGGGCGGTCTGCAGGCTGACCGAGCCGGTGCGGTACTTGCCGGCGTTGGTGACGGTGTAGGAGCCACCGTTGTCCCGGAACACCCGAGAGGTGTACGCGTCCGTCAGCGGCACCGGAGACATGATCCCCAAACCCCGCTCCAGCAGCGCGGCGGCGGTGAAGATCTTGTAGATCGACCCGGCACCGAAACCCTGCACGAGCGAGGGCAGCGCGTAGGAGGTCTGGCCGGCGTCGGCATCGAGCCCGTAGTCGCGGTTGGCTACTAGCGCCCGGACCGGGTGGCGCTCGCGCCCCGGCTCGACGATGGCCATCGCGTTGGCGATCCCTGGCGTCTGGGTCGGGACCTCAGCGGTGACCGCGCGCTTGGCCAGGTCACTGGCCCGCCGGTCCAGGTTGGTGCGGATCAGGTACCCGCCACGGCGCAGCTTGTCTTCGGGCAAGCCCACGCTGGCGAGGTAGTCCAGGGTGTACTGGCAGTAGAAGCCATCCGCTGGACCGGCCCCGACGCAGCCGTTGGTCAGCCCGGTCAGCGGCCGCTGGATACCCAACGGCTCACCCTTGGCCGCCTCGGCCTGGGGCCGGGTAATGGACCCGACACTGGTCATCTCGTCGAGCACGACGTTGCGCCGCGCCAAGGCCTGCTCGGGGTGCTCCACCGGGTCGTAGCTAGTAGGGGAGCGCACCATACCGGCGAGCAAGGCGGCCTGGGCGATGGTGAGCCGGTCCGGCGTGGTGTTGAAGTAGGTCCGCGCGGCGGAGGCCACCCCGTAGGCGTTGTGACCGAAGAAGACGATGTTGAGGTAGCGTCCCAGGATCTCGTCCTTGGACAGTTGCTTTTCCAGCTGCAGGGCCACCCGGATCTCGCGCAGCTTGCGGGCTGGGGTGCTCTCCACGGCGGCGGCCCGCTCAGCGTCGCTGCGCGCCACCGCGTACAACATGTAGTTCTTGACGTACTGCATCGTCAGCGTGGACGCGCCCTGGCCCTCCAGGGCGCTGCCGCTGGCCGACAGGTTGGTCATCAGGGCGCGGGCGGTACCCCGCCAGTCCACCCCGTTGTGCGCGAAGAACCGCCGGTCCTCGATGGCGATGATCGCCGCCTTCATCGTGTCGGCGATGGCCCCGGGTGGCGTGTTGAACCGGTTCTGGTCGAACAGGTAGGCGATCGGCACCCCGTCTTTGTCCATGATCGTGGTGACCATCGGCAGCTGGCTTTGCACGAGGGTGGATGAGGCACTGCTGACGGTGTAGCTAGCCTGGTTCGACGCCAGGCCGATACCGCCCACGGCGGGGACCAGCACGCCGGCCACCAGCAGGCCCGCGATCACACACAGGCCGAGCATCCGGACCAGTGGGTTGCCGTTCACCACCCGAGCGAGCCTACGCGTCAGCGCTGGTCTTCCCCACGAGGCATGCTTGGTTGCGGGGAAGGCATCACTGAGGGGAGTGGGGCTTCGAGTATCCTCAAACGGCGTGAGTGCATCTGAAACGACCCAGCCTACGACGAACCAACAGAGTCCTCGGGTCGAGATAGAAGCGTTGCTGGCGGCCCTGTTGGGAGACACCCAGCCAGCGGAGATCACAGCGGCGGTGGGTCAGCTGGAAGCGGCCGTGAACCAGGATGGCGAGACCCCCGCAGCCGTGGTCACTGAGGTTCGCAAGGCGATCGGGCTGGTGCGCAGTGGCCAACCGTGCGCGGGGGTCAGCGCGCTGCTGGCCGCCCGCTCCGAACTGGACACCCCAGGCAGCTGATCCGCCGCGCGGGCCCGCAACCCGTGTCGGGCACGGTCGCGCCGTGTCCCCCGGCGCGCCATGCTGGGTCTGGTGGAGAACGACGCGCTCGGGCGGGCCTTGCGGGCCGCGGTGCGCGGCGAGGTGGGAACCGACCCCGCGACCCGCGCGCTCTACGCCACCGACGCGTCGAACTACCGGGTGCCCCCGCGCGCGGTCGTGCTGCCCCGGTGCGCCGAGGACGTCGGGGCCGTCCTGGCCATCTGCCGCGAGCAGGGCGTGCCGCTCACCGCCCGGGGCGCGGGCACCTCGATCGCGGGTAATGCCATCGGCCCCGGTGTGATTCTCGACTTCTCCCGCCACCTCGACGCTGTGCTCGAGCTCGACCCCTCCGCCCGGCTGGCCCGGGTGCAGCCGGGAGTCGTGCTCGACACACTCCAGGCCGCCGCCGCCCCGCACGGCCTGCGCTTCGGCCCGGCCCCCTCCTCACACAGCCGCTGCACGCTCGGCGGGATGATCGGCAACAATGCCTGCGGAACGCACTCGGTGGCCTGGGGCACCACCGCGGGCAACGTCGAGGAACTCCTCGTGGTGCTGCCGGAGGGCTCCCGGCTGGTGGCGGGCTCCAGGCCGCTGCCGGCCGGGGTGGCCACCCTAGAGCGCGAGTACCGAGGATTGATCCGGACCGCGCTGAGCGACTGGCCCCGTCGGGGTTCTGGCTACGCGCTACAGCACCTGCTGCCAGAGCACGGCTCGCAGCTGGCTCGGGCCCTGGTCGGCACCGAGGGCACCTGTGCGGTGCTCCTGGAGGCGACCGTGCGGCTGATCGCCCCACCGCCAGCGGTGGCCCTGCTGGTGCTGGGGTTCCCCGATGCACCCGCTGCCGCTGACGCCGTCCCCGGGTTGCTGCCGCACCACCCGCTCACCGTGGAGGCCATGGAGGCAGCGCTGATTGAGGCGTTGCGGGCACGTCGAGCCAGGGTTGACCCGTTGCCGGAGGGTGTGGCCTGGCTGCTGCTGGAGTTCGGTGCGGATCATCCTGCGGGCGCGGTGGCCGCGGCGCGAAAGGTAGCGGCGGCGGCCGGCCGGCCGCACCTGGTGGTGACCGATCCGGCCCACCGGGCGGCGCTGTGGCGGATGCGGGAGGCGGGGGCGGGTCTGCTGACCCGACTCGCCGACGGGTCGCTGGCCTGGCCGGGTTGGGAGGACGCCACGGTGCCGCCCGAGCGGTTGGGCAGTTACCTGCGCGGCTTCGCTGAGCTGCTCGCTGAGCACGGCCGGCGGGGCTCGGTGTACGGGCACTTCGGCGAGGGCTGCGTGCACGTGCGGCTGGACGCTGACCTGCTCACCGCGGCGGGCCGCCGGGACTTCCGGCGGTTGCTGGAGCGCTCCGCTGACTTGGTCGTGGCCCACGGGGGGTCGCTGTGCGGGGAGCACGGCGACGGGCGCGCCCGCGGCGAGCTGCTAAACCGGATGTACCCGCCCGCGGTGCTGGAGTTGTTCGCGCGGTTCAAAGGGGTCTTCGATCCACAGGGGCTGCTCAACCCCGGAGTGCTGGTGGACCCCCGGCCGCTGGACGCCGACCTGCGCCCCGGCCGGGAACGCCCGGTGCTAGTGAGCCTCGCGCTGAGCGACGACGGGGGCAGCCTGGCTGCGGCCACCCGGCGCTGCGTGGGCGTCGGCGCCTGCCGGGCGCTGGGCGGGCCCGGCGTGATGTGTCCCAGTTTCCAGGTCACCCGGGATGAGCGGCACTCCACCCGCGGTCGGGCGCACCTGCTGGCGGAGATGCTGGCTGGCGACCTGATTACCGGCGGCTGGCGCTCCCCGGAGGTGCATGAGGCGTTGGATTTGTGCCTGGCCTGCAAGGCGTGTGCCTCGGACTGCCCGGTCAATGTGGACATGGCCAGCTATAAGGCGGAGTTCCTGCACCAGCGCTACCGGCACCGGCCCCGGCCCCGGTGGCACTACGCGTTAGGTGGGTTGCCGCTGGCGGCCCGGGTGGCCGGGCTGGCGCCGACATCGGCTAACCGGGCCGCGCCGCTGCTCGCCCGGCTGGGTGGTGTGTCCACGGCCCGCCCGCTGCCTCGGTTTGTCCGCTACCGGTCGCCGGTACTGCTGGCCGCGCCGCTGCTCGCCCGGCTGGGTGGTGTGTCCACGGCCCGCCCGCTGCCTCGGTTTGTCCGCTACCGGTCGCCGGTACTGCTGGCCGGGCCGGCCCAGCGCGGTGTGGTGCTGCTCTGGCCGGACTGTTTCACCCGCTCCTTTGATCCCCACGTGATCCACGCCGCCGCTCGGGTGCTCACGGCGGCCGGTTTCGGTGTTCGGCTGCCCCGGGGCACCGTGTGCTGCGGGCTGACCTGGTTTGCCACCGGGCAGTTCGGCATCGCCCGGCTGGTGGTGCGCCGGAGCCTGCGGCTGCTGCGTCCTGCGATCGCCGCGCGGGTTCCCCTGGTCGGGCTGGAGCCCAGCTGCGTGGCCATGCACCGCGGCGATCTGGCGCAGCTGCTCCCGGAGGACCCCGCGGCCCGGGCACTCGCCGAGCACACCTGGACGCTGGCCGAGCTGCTGGCGCGGCGGGCGGCGGACTGGCAGCCTCCCCGGCGGCCGGCTGATGCGGTTCATGCGGTGCAGCAGGTGCACTGCCACCAGCACGCGGTCCTCGGTCACACCGCCGACGACTCGCTGCTGGCCGCGGTCGGAATCCGGGTGCACCGGGTAGCTGGGTGCTGCGGGATGGCCGGCAGCTTCGGCTACCAACGGGGTCATGAGGAGCTGTCCCGCGCGCTGGCCGAGCGCTCGCTACTTCCTGCCCTGCGGTCCGCGCCGCAGGCGCTGGTGCTGGCTGACGGGTTCAGCTGCCGGCTGCAGATCGCCCAGATGGCGGGCCGGCGCGCCAGTCACCTCGCCGAGGTGCTGGACGCGGACCCGCCGGAGAAAACCGCTGGTGAAGCGCCGAACGGCAGCGTTTCAAGATTAATTAACGAGGGTGACACCGCGTAATCACCCGGTAGGAGGCTGCGAGGGGCGCTGAATGGCCGATAAGTTGCGCCGAGCGGTGACGATCTGATTACGTCGGAACGAAGTTCAGGAGGGGCGAATGAGCCGTCTGTCGAGCACCTACGACCTCGGTCTGGAGACCGGCGCGGAACTCAGCAGAGGATCAGTGCCCACGCAGCGGGGGCAGGACCCCCATCGCGTCACGGCCGAGCAGGTGGTCCGGGCTCGCCTGGCGGTCGCGCGGTCCGCGACGGGCGCCGAGGACTGCCGGATGTTGCTGGACATGTTGGGACTGATTGACGGCGAGGACGGCATCCCGCCCGTGCGTCGGTAACCTGGTGTCGGCGGTTTCGTGCGGTGGGCGGCGGCCCGGGTGAGAGCTGCCCGGCCACCCGCCGTGCAGCCGGCCACGGCGGTGTTCTATACTTATCGTGCTCACGGCGGGCAGCCGACGCGGGCGGGTCTGGACGACCAGGTCCCCATCGTCTAGCGGCCTAGGACTCCGCCCTTTCAAGGCGGCAGCGCGGGTTCGAATCCCGTTGGGGGCACGACAAGCAAGGCCCAGTGGCGCAGTTGGTTAGCGCGTCGCCCTGTCACGGCGAAGGTCGCGGGTTCGAGTCCCGTCTGGGTCGCTAGCTAGTGGGCTGTGCGCAGCCCGCCCGGCCAGGTAGCTCAGTTGGTACGAGCGTCCGACTGAAAATCGGAAGGTCGACGGTTCGACCCCGTCCCTGGCCACCCCCTCTGACCTGCATAAACGCTGGTGTCCAACGGCGTGTCCAAGGCTTTCCGTCTCACTTGTCGGCTCAGTTGCGCCCCATGAACTCCCATCGAGGCCGCCGCTACTGCGCTTGACGACACGATCAAGCTGGCGTCATGCACCCCATGGACGAGTCATGCCAGCGGAGGGAGCGCCACACCAGCGGCCTCAATATCTTGGGGTAGCCAGTGGGGGTTCTCGTCGCAGTGGATCTGGTTTGGACAGCACCGGGCAGATCCGGCAGCTAGCCCCCATAATCGGTGGCCTGCCGATCGGGTAGCTCATGAGCACGGGGGCCGGTAGACCAGGCCGGGCAGGTCGTGATCCCACTCGCCCTTAGTGATAACAGTGGTAATGCTA
>Ga0213881_10001352_pt1 | contig 11912 bp, 10 predicted proteins | sample BarmaccoBMER_R08_FD_160104 | JGI IMG/M metagenome (GOLD analysis project Ga0213881, IMG submission 160104) | Barbacenia macrantha exposed rock microbial communities from rupestrian grasslands, the National Park of Serra do Cipo, Brazil - ER_R08 ... | reverse complement strand
AATCGAATCAGGGCTCGGCTTGCGGCCCGGCAGCGTCCGGGTATTCCCTGACGATAAGCGGGCGGACAAATTCACCATGCGTGTCGTGGAGAACGACCCGCACGCCGAGCCGGCGCTATGGCCGGGCCGGTGGATAACCTCGGTGACCAGGCCGATGGAAATCGGGCTATCCGAGGATGGCCGCCCGGTACGTATCCTGCTGTTGCGGCGCAATGTGCTTATCGGCGGGATCATGGGGTCCGGCAAATCCGGGATCCTCAATATCATTATCGCCAATCTCGCGGGCTGCCGTGATGTGGTCCTGTGGGGTATCGATATGAAAGGAGGAATGGAACTCCAGCCGTGGGCCGCGTGCTTCGAGCGTCTCGCGTTCACGCCGGAACAGGCAATCCAGCTATTCCGGGACGCGGTAGAGAAGCTGAACGAGCGGGCCGCGCGGATGGCAGCCGAAGGAAAACGAGTCTGGGAACCCACACCCGATGATCCAGCGCTGGTGATCATCGTGGATGAGTGGGCCGAACTACCCGACCAGGCACGCGAATACGCCGACTCGGTTGCCCGCCGTGGCCGTGCGGTCGCGGAAAACCTGATTGCCGCAACCCAGCGGCCAACTCAGGAAGCGATGGGCAAGGGCACCGCTGTCCGCTCGCAAATGGATATCCGCATCTGCCTGCGGGTGCGGGAACCACGCGATGGCGACCTGATACTGGGTCAGGGAATGGTGAATTCCGGCTGGCATGCTCACAAGCTGGCCAAGCCGGGTGAATTCCTCATCTCGGACCCAGAGCACGCAATGCCGGAACGGAACCGGGCCTACCTGCTGAACGACGCGCTACGGGACTACCACGCGGCCCGCTGCGCGATCGGACGGCCCCGGCTGGCAGCCAGCCAGCCGGACACGCTCCGCCCCGCCCCAGAACCGCCGCAGACGGCCCCGGACGGTCCATCCATTGGTGATGACCAGCCCCGGCCCGAAACGGCGCTGTGGGACGCGCTGGTGGACGCCGGACCCGAGGGGATCTCGGTCGGGGAGCTGGAGACTGCCTGCGGCATGAGCCGTAGCTGGGTCTACGGCCGACTCCAGGAGCACGCCAGGGCCGGCCGGGCTGTCCAGGTCCGGCGCGGGTCCTGGCGCGCTGTCCGGCCTTCTGAGGGCCGCTCCGGGGACGGCCGGCCCCCGCCGCGTCCCCAGCCGGGCCGGCCGCCTCAGGGGCCGGGCCGGTGACGCCCGAAATGGTGACGGTGAGTAATCGTCCAGAGTTTGTCCACGGGCCTCGCGCCTACACGTATGGGGCACACACGCACCGTGGACGTGCACGTGGACGAATCACCCACCGTAGCCGGCTACAGCCGGCCGGCACCGCCACGCCGGCCGGGCGGAAGGGGGTGATAGCCAACGGACCCTGACGGAGCGAAAAGCGGAACGGAAGAGGTGAACGCCTATACGGCGAACGACACAGAAAAGGAAATAGTAACTATCCAGCCCCGCGAATTCAGACTCCCCGAAGTGCTCAGGCACATAGAAGCCGGAAAGATCGTACGCGTCATCCTCCCGGAACAACGGCCAGCTAGCGACTAAGCAGGAAAGGAAAGAGGCTCACCCGGAAATCTCTCCGGGTGAGCCTCTCTAATTCTGCTACCTAAACGGAATTACGCCGGAAGCACAATCCATTGCCGAGATCCACGATCGCGTCCGCTGCTGTGGCCGGATCTTCCGTCCCTATCTCTATTCCCCAGTTCCCGTCGCGGTTCACCAGGACCATTCCCCAGGACCTTTTGGCCGCGCGGACCATTCCGCGTTTCACCGTGTCATCCCCGTCATTCCACATCTCGGCTACCGTCTGCCCCGTCGGCGCGTAATCGAAACTGTCCGGCACGATCACGAACCCCTCTATACGCGCCTTGACCGCCTTGCGTTCCTCGATCAGCGCGTAGAGCTTGTCGTCGTCTTCGGTGGCGGAAAGGCTAGCCTGTATCTTACGTAGTTCAGCGTTCAGCGCGTCTAGCTCATGCGCGTTCCCCGCTACCCGCTGGAACGCAAGAATAGGTGTTCCGTCCTCAGCGAACATGCCGGTAATCCCGTCAATAACGGGCCGCGCGTCGATTCCCCTGAAATCACCGCACGCTATCCGCTGCTTACCGTGACCGCCGCACCGCAGCTTAGGGGTACGTGGTTTCTGTGCACGCGGCTTGCCGGTACGGTGATCCTTCGCTGGCGTCAGCCCGGCATTCAGGAACAGCTTTCCTCCGCATGCAGGGCAGTCGAGAATGCCAGAAATCCAGTTGGCCGGCTGCGCTACAGGACGGCCGCCCTTATTCGCGCGTGCCTCTGTCATGTTGGCATTCAGTACCTTGTTAGCACGCCACCACAGAGGCGACCCGACTACCGGCGTAACCTTATGCGGCCACGTTTCCTTAACGCCCTTGTGAGTGTACGAGCACTCCTCGATTCCCGTATGATTCGCTGAGAACCTGATCACGTTCTTCACGCTATCCGGGTAAAGGTCATAATCCCGCGCGACAGAAGCCAGGGATTCACCTTTCGCAACCCGCTCGTAAATGTCCGCCACGGCTTGCGGGTCAGTGCAATACGCCTGCTTGGCGTAACGGCTTCCCCTGGTAGCCCAGAATGACGGCAACGCGCCGTGATGCGCCTTATTGTCACGGATCATCATCACGCCACGGTAAGTCGTATCCTTAACCGTCTTCGACTTCTCCGCGTTCGCATGCTGCGCTACCAGCGTCACGATACGCCCGGCGAAATCCGTACGCCCGAACTGCGGCTCACTGATAGAGATGATATCCCCGCCGGCCGCGCGGATAGCGAGCAGGATCTCAGCCTGAGCGTCCAGGTCTTCCCGCCGGTCAAGACGAGACGATTCCGTCACGATAAGAGCCGGGTAAAGGCCACGCGCAATATCCCCGATCGCCTCACGTAGCGCCGGCTCCTGCGTCCCATGGCTAGCCGAGTAGCCATGCAGCTTGAACCACTTCACGATCGTGATACCCCGCCCGGCCGCCTCCGCCTCGATAACCTTGACCTGTGAGGCTTCATCCTGGCTGCCAGTACTGACCCGTACGAACCCTGCCGCAAGCGTCACGTGCGTGCTCCCTCCGGGGCGAACCACCTACGCGTGCATACTACCCCCCAACCTACGATCGTTGTCCACGTAGACGATGCGCGATTCCGGCGCGATCAACTGTGCGACCTGGTGCGTGTTGTCCGCCGACGGCAGCCCGGTGCCGATGTCCAGGAACTGGCGGATTCCCTCCTGGCGGGCCATGTACTGCACCGCGCGGCCGAGGAACACCCGGTCGCCCCGCGCGTAGTCCTCGATGCCCGGGTGCAGCTTGCGGATCTGGTCGCCGACCGCGCGATCGACCGGGTAGTTGTCCTTGCCGCCCAGCCAGTAGTTCCATATCCGGGCCGAGTGTGCCGTAGTGGTGTCGATCCTGGTCGCCGTGGCCGCAGGCCCAGGCAAATTAGGCACAGCGTTGCCGGCGCCGGATGGGCTGTTGGTCATGGCTTGCGACCTACCGCGCCGAGGCCGGGCACCTCGCCCGCGTCTGGGAACGGGCTGGCTTCCGGGCGCCACCGTGCGTACTCCACCAACCCCGGCTCCACCAGTTCCAGGCCGGCGAAGTAACCCTTGATCTTCTCAGGATCGCGCAGGTGGTAGGCGTTGTGGGAAGTGGCGTTGTACTTCGCTATGGCGCTATTGACCGCTTCGCTGGTGTTGGCCCCGTCGCCGAGAGCGAGGTAGCTGCCGGACGGTACCGCGTCCAGGAGCCGGGTGACAATCGATTGCGGGTCGGCGGAGTCGGGGACCTGGCCGAGGATTCCCAGCAGCATGATCGCGACTGGCTTGCTGAAGTCCAGCGTTTTCGCCGCACCGGTAAGGATCCTGTCCGGGTCGCGCACATCCGCGTCGATGTAGTCACAGGCGCCCTCGGGGGTGCTGGTGAGCAGAGCTCGGGCGTGCACCAGCACGAGGGGATCGTTGTCGACGTAGACGATGCGCGATTCCGGCGCAAGCCCCTGAGCGACCTCGTGGGTGTTGTTCGCGGTGGGCAGGCCGGTGCCGATGTCCAGAAGCTGGCGGATTCCTGCATCCCGTACGAGGTATTTCACGGCGCTGACCAGGAAGGCACGCTGCAGCCGGGCGATACGGACGATGTCAGGCACCATGGAGATGACCTGATCGCCGATCGTACGGTCAACCGGATAGTTGTCCTTGCCGCCCAGCCAGTAGTTCCAGACCCGGGCGGAGTGCGGAACGGACGAATCGATCCTGGCTGTCGGACTGCCGGAGGCAGGCGGGCTGTCGGTCACTGGAGACTTCTCCGCTCTAGGGCGAACTGGAGGGACAACGTGAGCGTAGTCGCCCGGCAAACCTCATATGCCCCCGGGTGTCCCTGATTTCGCTAGCGGCCTAGTCGTAGATCTCCTTCAGCAGCGTGCGGAGTATGTCCTTGCTGGCACTGCCGGAAGCGGCTTGCACGCACAACTGGTCCATGGCGGCCTGGTAGCCGCTGACATCATCGGGCTGGTCCAGGTAGAGAGCACTGTTGAGCTGCTCGAGGTAGACCACGTCGGGCAAGTCCGGTTCGGGGAACCGGAGGATAGTGAACGGACCACCGGCCGCCGCGTGCGGCCCGGCGTCGAAGGGCACGATCTGCAGCGTGATCTTGGGCAGGTCGGTGAGTTCGAGCAGGTGCTCGAGCTGTGCGCGCATCACCGCGGGCCCATTGGGAGAGCGACGCAGTACCGCCTCGTCCAGTACACACCACACATCCGGCGCGTTGGGCTGGTGAAGCAGTTGCTGGCGCTGCATCCGGAGGCTGACGCGGCGGTCGATCTCCTCGGCGGACGCCCGCGCGTTGCAGATGAGGACCACGGCGCGCGCGTAGTCCTCGGTCTGCATCAGGCCGTGAACGAACTGCATCTCGTAGCTACGGATGATTGAAGCCGCCTTCTCCAGCCCGACATACAGCTCGAACCACCTGGGCATGACGTCGGTGTACTGCTGCCACCAGTCCGGCGTGCTGGCCTGACGGGTCAGCGCGAGCAGCTTCTCGCGCTCGGCCTCGTCGGTGACCCCGTAGAAGCTGAGCAGGTCGGCCACATCACGTTGCCGTGGCGCGCTGCGTCCTCGCTCCAGGCGGCTGATCTTGGAAGGGGTCGCCCGGATGGCCTCGGCGGCCTGTGCGGGGGTGACGCCGCACGCTTCCCGCAGCCGACGCAATTGCGCACCCAGTGCGATACGCAGGACGGTCGGTCCGCTGCGTGCACCGATCAGCGGCTCACCAGCGGATATGCGGACCCGATCGCGGGCATTGTCGCCCGGCCTCGCCTGGTTTCCGATCATCGCCCCTCCCTGCGTGGCCCCACCTGGCCGTGATCGTTAAGCCCCAGTGTCGCACCGCAAGGTCACGATTGCCTAGTCCGCGTGGTCAGAGGACGGTTCCCCCCGATTCCCGGCCAGGATCCGGGGGGACGGTTCCCCCCCGGATAGACACCACTACATCTCACCCGGTCAGGCAGTCGAACTGACCTTCCTTGGCCCCGCGCAGGAACGCGGCGACCACGGCCGGGGGATAGATCAACGTCGGACCCGCTGGATCGCGGGAGTTGCGGACGGCCACCTCGCCGTCGGCTAGTCCGGCCACCTCGACACAGCTCCCATTAGGGTTGCTGTGCTCGCTCTTACGCCAGCTGACCCCCCGTAGCTGGGAGGCGGGCATGCCGTTGTATGTCTGGTTCATCGACACACTGATCCTCTCCAGTCGCTGAAGTATCTCTAGTTCGGCACGATACACCGCTATGCACATGCATTTGTTATGTTCAATAGAATGTTCATGCAGATGTTCTTGCATTTGCACGATCGGGCCCGCTTAAAATGATCATCGATGCCAGGACTCTCGAGCGGCACCGGAGCGACCGGCACCGGAACATTCGGTGCCGGTGGTACTGCTGTGGCCGGCTTCGGCGGTGACGGCCTGATCGATGCACGCTACGACGCTGATACCCCCACCGCACCTGGTTCGCAGGTCGAGGACGTGCCGGTGCCCGTTCCGCCGTTCCGGCAACGGGACGTCATCTCCGGTCCGTGGCTGTTCCGGGACACCCTCGAGCTCGGCGCGCTCCCCGGCGCGGTGCCGTGCGCCAGGCTGCATGCCCGGCACGTGCTGTGGGAGTGGGCCAGGACATGGCCGGCCTTGGACCGGGTGGGCGAAAGCCTGGAACTACTGGTCTCCGAGCTGGTCACGAACGCAATCGCCGTCACACGGTCCGCGGACCGGATTTTGCCGGTGCGGCTATGGCTGCTGGCTGATCGGGCGCGGGTCCTGGTCCTCGTCCGGGACTCCAGCTCGCGTCCGCCCATAGCGCTGCCCCCCGATGAGGACGCCGAGAGCGGCCGGGGAATGATGCTGGTGGAGGCCATGAGCCAGCGCTGGGACTGGTACCTCACCCAGGAGCCGGCTGATGGGCGGAACGGTCAGGGGGAATTGGTCCCTCCGGCGGACGGCAAGGTGGTCTGGGCGCTCGCCGTACAAGACGCCTTAACTCCCGCTCCCGGTCAGCCCGAAGAACTGGATCGCGAGCCGCGCCCAGTCCGGGTAGTGGAATCCCAGGTTGTGGTCCTCGCCCGCGACGCTGTAGGCGTCGACTTCGACCTGCCCGGTCCAGTTGCGATAGACGGTGTGGGTCCAGGTGGGCTGCGGGTGGTCGGTGCTGGCCAGGCGGGCGTCCAGCACGTTGGTCCACTCCTTCACCTCTTCGCCGAAGTTCGGGTAGAAGAGGATCGTGTCGGCTGTCCCGTGCCACAGCTGCATCCGGGGCCGCGGCCCGCGATAGCCAGGGTCGGCCGCGCGGACCTCCTCGCCCCACTGCTCCGGGGTCTTGATGATCGTTCCGGTGGCGCAGGCGCTGTTCCACAGCGACCCGTCGGTGGTGGCGAAGCAGCCGAACGGCACTCCGGACATGGCCGATCCGGCCTTGAACACGTCGGGGTAGTCGCCGAGCAGGACGTTGGTCATCATCGCGCCGGACGAGAGCCCGGTGGCGAAAACGCGGTTCCGGTCGGCGTGCAAGTGCCGCTCGGCCCAGTGGACCATGGACACGATGCCGACCGGATCGCTGTTGCCGTTGTGGGTCAGCGCGCCGGGCGTGGATACGTCGAAGCAGACCAGGGAGGTCCGCGTTACCGACGGGTAGATGACTATGAAGCCGTACTGGTCAGCCAACGACGCGAACTCCGTCCCGGCGAAGAACGCCGGACCCGAGCCGCCGCAGTAGTGCAGCGCGACCACCACGGCCGGGTGCGGGCGCACATGCTGCGGCACATACAGGAACATTCTCAGGTTGGTCGGGTTGGGCTCGAAGCCGGTGATCTCCTGCAATGTGGAGGTCGGCGGCGGCAGGGCCGCCGCCGCCGTCCGACCGTTAAGCGCTGTGGCGGCCCCTGCGGAGGGCGCGGCCGCGAGCGCAGCCGCGCACAGCGCCGCGCCGGTGCTGGCGACGAGCGCCCGCCTGTACCGGCCGTGAGATGCGCTGGAGACCGCTCGTACCAGGAGACGGAGCACGGTGGACTCCCTTCCGCAGGAGACGCCGCAGCGCCTAACAGTCCGAAATATTTCGGCAACGGTTAGAAATTTTTCGGCACGAGCGTACGACCAATCAACCGACCGGGTCAAGCCTAGAGCAGATTAGCTATCCGAAAACGTTACGAAACTTTCGATAGATCCAGAGCCAGATCCAGGGCGGGGCTCGAGTGGGTGAGGCTGCCCACGGACAGGTAGTGGACGCCGGTCTCCGCGACGGCCCGGGCGTTATCCAGCCGGAGGCCTCCGCTCGCTTCCAGCTTCGCCAGCGGATACTCGGCAGCCGCCCGGACCGCCGAGCGCATGTCTTCCAGGGACATGTTGTCGAGCAGGATCAGCGTCGCCCCCTCGGCAAGAGCCTCGCGGACCTGGGCGAGCGTGTCGCACTCCACCTCGACGGGAACCCCGGGCGCGGCGGCCCGCACCGCACGGAACGCCGCGGACACACTGCCGGTCGCCGCGACGTGGTTGTCCTTGATCAGCGCGGCGTCGCCCAGGCCCATCCGGTGGTTCACCCCCCCGCCGCACCGCACCGCGTACTTCTCCAGCACCCGGAGCCCGGGAATCGTCTTTCTCGTGTCCCGGATGAATGCGCCCGTGCCGTCCACCGCGTCGACCCAGGCCCTGGTGGTCGTGGCGATGCCGGACAGATGCGTCAGGAAGTTAAGCATTGTGCGTTCGGTCGTGAGGATCGTTCGCATCGAGCCCTCGACTCGGGCCAGCACATCGCCTGCTTTGACCCGGTCTCCGTCTTTGGACAAGGGGGTGAAGGTGGCGCTTGGACCGGTAGGTGCGTCGTCCGGCCATACAGAAGGCCGGCCGACGCTCCTACCGGCCTGCGCGCCCGCCATCTCCAGGACGGTTGCGGCTACTCGAAGCCCCGCTATAACACCCGGTTGGCGGGCTACTACCTGTGCCACGCCTGCTGCGCTGGGGGGGACTACCACGGCAGTGGTTATGTCGGGGCCGTATCTCAGGTCCTCGGAGAGGGCGGCCGCCACGGCGCGTTCTATGTCTTCTGGGTCCAGTTTCATGCGGCGGCTTCCCCCACTCCGGTCGGGTAATCGGTTCGGCGGTGGCAGCCTCGGCTCTCCCTGCGGTCGAGCGCGGCCGTCGCGAGCAGCATCGAGACCGTGTGCAGGTTGGTGGCCTCAACCGTGGCTAGATCCAGCTCACTCGACTCCGGTGCCTGGTCGAGGATGGCTAGCAGGTGCTCCAAGCCCTGCCGGTTCCGCTGCACGCCCGCGTACCGGGACATCGCCGCGGCCAGGGACGGGCGCGCTGACGCGGCTACACCAGTACGGGAACCGGTCGCGGACGGCGCCGGAGTCACGGCTGGCGGGAGTTCCCTGCCGAGCAGTTCGCCTGCCCGGCGGGCTGTGGCGATGGCTTCGGTCAGGGAGTTGGACGCTAGGCGGTTGGCGCCGTGTACGCCGGTGCAGGCGACCTCCCCAACGGCGAACACGCCGGGCAGCGACGTCTGTCCGCTCATCGACGCCCGCACTCCGCCGCAGGCATAATGCGCGCCCGGGGCGATCGGAATCCAATCTCGCACCGGGTCGATGCCGCGCGCGCGGCACGCGGCGGTCACAGTCGGGAACCGCTGCTCCAAGCGCGGCACCGGCGTGGCGTCCAGCCACAGGTGCGCGGCACCCGACCGGGCCATCACCGCTTGCATCGCCGCGGACACCACATCACGCGGCGCCAGGCTGTCGGGGACCGCGGGGCGGCCGGAATCATCCACCACGACCGCGCCGGCCCCGCGCAGCGCCTCGGTGATCAGCGGACTCTGCCCGGCCGATCCCGCGGACCACAGCACGGTCGGGTGGAACTGCATGAACTCGACATCGCGCAACCCAGCACCGGCCCGGGCGGCCAGAGCCAGCCCGTCGCCGGTGACGCCGGCCGGGTTGGTCGTAGTGGCGAACGCCTGGCCGAACCCGCCGGTGGCCAGCACCACCGCCTGTGCTCGCACCTTGCCCACGGACATCGGCAACGAATCCGGCGCACACGACGCCACCAGCAGGCCCCCGTCGATCAGCTCCAGCGCAATCGTGTGCGTCATCACCCGCACCCTGCTCGCCAGAAGCGCCTCGGTCAGCACCCGGTGGACTTCCGCGCCGATCGCGTCCCCGCCCGCGTGCACGATCCGCCGCCGGCTGTGCCCGCCCTCCAGGTGGCCGTGACCGAACCGCGCGCCCAGCGAAGACAGCCAGCCGACCACGCCGGGTGCCGACCGCGCCAGCGCGGCGACGGCAGCGGGGTCACACAGCCCCGCGCCCGCGGCGAGCGTATCCGTCGTGTGCAACTCGACGCAATCGTCCGGGTCGAGCGCGGCCGCCATGCCGCCTTGCGCCAGCGGGGTCGACCCGCCGCCGATTTCGTCCTTGGACAGAAGCAGCACCCGCCGGTCGCGCGCCGCAGCAGTCAGGGCGGAGGTCATCCCGGCGGCTCCGGACCCCACCACGACCACCTCCGCGTCGTGCGACCAGCGGGGCTGCGCCCCAGTGAGCCTCCTCATTCGGCCACCATCGACGGCGTGCCAACGGCGATCATCGCCTCCACCGCCCGCCGGGCCCGGTCCGCGATGTCCGGCTCCACGAACACCTCGTCCACCCCATCCCGAAGACACCGCAGCAGCGTCTCCGGAGTCGTCATCTTCATGTACCGGCACACCGCGCCCGGGTTCACCGGCTCCCACCGCACCGCCGGGTTCGCCTGCCGTAGCTGATGCAGCATGCCGGTCTCGGTGGCCACCAGCACCGAACCGGACGACACGGACCGGGCGGCGGTCAGCATTCCGCTGGTGGACAGGATCCGCGCCCTAGGCAGATCCCCGGTTCCCGCCTGCCACAGGGCCGGGGTAGCGCAGCCGCACTCGGGATGAATGAAAAGCTCTGAATAACGAACGGACTGCGCCTCGCGGCGCAACTCCTCTGGGGTGATGCCGGCGTGCACGTGGCATTCGCCCATCCACACTCCGATGTTGTCCCGGCCGGTCTCGCGGCGGACATGCGCCCCGAGGAACTGGTCGGGGAGGAAGAGCACCTCGCGCTCGGCGGGTATCGCGGACACGATCTCCACCGCGTTCGCCGACGTACAGCACAGGTCCGACTCGGCCTTGACCTCGGCGCTGGTGTTGACGTACGCGACCACGACAGCGCCAGGATGCTGTGCCTTCCACTCGCGCAGTTGAGCCGCGGTGATCGAATCCGCCAGCGAACAGCCGGCGTCACGTGAAGGTATAAGCACAGTACGTTCGTTACAAAGGATCTTCGCTGTTTCCGCCATGAAGTAGACACCGGCCAGCACGATCGTGCGGGCCGAACTGGCGGCGGCGAGCCGGGCCAGCGCCAGCGAGTCCCCGACGTGGTCAGCGACGTCCTGGATCTCCGGGGACTGGTAGTTGTGCGCGAGGATCACCGCGTCGCGCGCCGCGGCGAGCCGGCGGATCTCGTCGGCGAGTTTTCGACTCATAGGCGAAAACCATACCATGCACTCGTGGCAGTGTCATTTAGCGGCGGCCCCGCCGCGGGCCAACAGTTCGCTCACGAGGTGCTCGCGGTGGTGCTGCGGGTGCGGGACCGCCGGCTTGAGGTGCTGCTGTGGCAGCGGGGCAAGCCCCCGTTCGAGGGGCAGTGGTCGCTGCCGCGCGGGCCGCTGGGGGCGGGGGAACGCCTGGGCACGTCGGCTAGCCGGCACCTGGCGACGAAGGTCGACATCACCACGCTGGCGCACATGGAGCAGCTGGAAACGCGCAGCGACCCGGAGCGGGACCCGCGCGAACGTGTGCTGGCGACCGCGTACCTGGCGCTGGTGGCGACCGATGTCTCACCGCGGATTCCGGCTGATACGGCATGGTTCGCGGTCGATTCCCTGCCGCCGACCGCATTCGACCACGGATCGATCATCGGATCGGCGCGGGAGCGGCTGCGCGCCAAGCTGTCGTACACCAACATCGGGTTCGCGCTGGCGCCGGCCACGTTCACGATCGCGCAGCTCAGGGACATCTACGCCGCGTCGCTCGGCCATCCGGTGTCGGCGACCAACCTCCAGCGGATCCTGACCCGGCGCGGCGTGATCCGCCCGACGTCCGCGCAGGCCCGCCCCACCCCCGCCGGCGGTCGTCCCGCCACCCTCTACGAATTCGCGTCCCGATCCCTGGTGATAACCAACCCCTTCGCCGCCTTCCGCCCCCCCGCCCTCACCTAATAGCTCTGCCCCCGCCCTGTGTCCCCGCGCCTTGTGCCGGCGGGCGCCCGGCGACGGCCCGCTCTGCGTCGGCCCCCGCCCGGCGCAGAGCGGGC
>Ga0213881_10001351_pt1 | contig 11913 bp, 10 predicted proteins | sample BarmaccoBMER_R08_FD_160104 | JGI IMG/M metagenome (GOLD analysis project Ga0213881, IMG submission 160104) | Barbacenia macrantha exposed rock microbial communities from rupestrian grasslands, the National Park of Serra do Cipo, Brazil - ER_R08 ... | reverse complement strand
GCCCCAGTCAATAAAAGCAAATATGTGCTTCGGTACAAGCTTCGTCTCTTACGGAAGAAAGCCAGCAGTACACCACCTTTGTGAATTGGCGGTAATTGCACATGACCCCTTCCGCGGTGACTAAAATACTTCATTTAACCTCTGTTTGCTACACCCAGACTCACCGACAATCTTTCGGGTTGGTTAGTTCGCTACATACCCCGGTAATTGACTGTAGTATTTGCCTCGTCATCACTGATGATCTCCGGTTGAGTCAACTCATCAGACATCTCAATAATTGCCCGTAGTACTGGCTTCATCAATGGGTCATCCACATTGTCAAAGTCTTCATAGCGACGGCGCTTGGCCCGATTTGCTACCTGAACTGTAATGCGATAGCGATTCGATGCTGCATTAATAAGTTCCTCGGCGCGTTGCATCACTTGATCTTGGGTTGTCTCAAACTTGGAACGCTTCAGCATAGGACTTGGTTTTTGGATTGATATCTAGTCTACCAGTCTGTTGCTGGAACTGACAAAGAAGGAGCGGTGAGTAGCTAGGGATGAAAACAACCTTAAAAACTTTATTGAGGGAATACAAGCACACCTTAAAACGCTCGAATTATATCGAGACTGCAAGCGCAAGATATAAGGCTTCTAAGGAGTTCCAATCCCTTGTTGCGTCTACGAGGGTAACCTCTAGCTACTCACCGCCCCTCTGAATGCAGCTCTCTGCTTCGTCAAAAGTCGTTTGCATTAGCCAGAATGTAAGAGGTATTAAATCATCTCATCCTGGCTTATATGAAAAAGAAAATGCAACAGTTTGCAAGCGATAACTATTCAGGAATGTGTCCAACTGCAGTTGAGTACACAATCAAAGCAAATAACTATCATGAACGTGCTTATGGTGAAGACTACTGGACAAAGCAAGCAACCGATCTTTTGAGAGAAATCTTTGAAACACAGTGCGAAGTCTATTTCGTATTCAATGGTACGGCTGCTAATTCATTGGCCTTGTCGTCTTTGTGCCAATCTTATCACAGTATTATTTGTCACGAGTTAGCTCACATCGAAACTGATGAGTGTGGTGCGCCAGAATTTTTTTCTAATGGGTCCAAAATCCTGCTAGGAAATGGCAAAAATGGCAAGCTAGAGCCAAAAACAATTGAAAAACTGGTGACAAAACGCACAGATATTCATTATCCTAAGCCAAAAGTAATCAGTCTTACACAAGCAACTGAGGTTGGGACGGTATATTCTAGGGAAGAGTTACTAGAGATACATAATGTTGCTGCTAAGTATGGCCTAAGAATTCACATGGATGGTGCACGCTTTGCTAACGCGGTTGCCTCACTTAACCTCTCTCCTAAAGAAATCTCATGGCAATGTGGTGTTGATGTTTTATGTTTTGGCGGTACCAAGAATGGACTAGCAGTTGGTGAAGCCATAATCTTTTTTAATCAATTGTTAGCCGAAGACTTTGACTACCGCTGCAAGCAATCTGGTCAACTAGCATCTAAGATGAGATTTTTATCTGCACCGTGGCTGGGATTGCTTGAAAATAATACATGGTTAAAAAATTCAGCTCATGCTAATGAATGTGCAAGATATTTGGAGGAGAAATTACAGGAAGTACCGGAGATTCAGATTGTATTTCCTAGACAGGCAAACTCAGTTTTTTTAAAAATGCCTGAGTCTGTAATTTCTGCTTTGTATCAGCAGGGTTGGCAGTTTTACACATTTATAGGTGCTGATAACGCACGATTTATGTGTTCATGGGATACGACTGAAGAAAGTATAAATCAGCTTGTTGGTGATATTAAATTGGCTATTGTGGATAACATATAAAACCTTTCCCTTGGTAGATGCTGTTGAGCTACATAACAACATACTAATGGTATTACTAAGCGTGATAAACAACAAATTGAGGAGATATCATGGCTGATATTGTAGAGACAGCAGATAACGCAGGAACTTTTAAGACGCTGTTGCAGCTTGCGCTGGCTACCGAGCTAGTAGAAACTCTCAAAAGCCCCGGTCCCTACACGGTCTTTGCACCCACTGACGAAGCATTTACCAAACTACCACAGGGAACTTTGGACTCACTGCTACTAAATGACCTTCCAAAGCTCAAGCGAATCTTAACATACCACATTGCCTTTGGAGATGTAAGGGCTGAAGACCTAATGCAAATTGAAGAGGTTGAGACATTTGAGGGGTCCATTATTGCCGTTGATACCTCTGAGGGTATTAAACTGAACGACGCCAAAGTTGTTAAATCTGATATCCTTACCGATAATGGAGTTATTCATATCATTGATGCAGTACTGATTCCTGTGATGGTAGCTGCTGAATAACATTTCCCTAGCTAGATGTGTGTGGAGATATACAATTGATAAAACCTACTAATTTTTAGAGTCTTGTCAATTGATCCTGTCTCAATTCAGTTACTCAATTGGATGATTTAGGTAAGCGACGCTTAAATAGAATGTCCAGCGTCATGCTCGTTAATGAGCCAGCAATGGGAACTCAAAATAAGGGAATCAGAGCTAATAGTGAGATGCTCTATGAACAGCTGCGCTATGCTGAAACCAGATTGGATTGAGTGGAACAGGGATGACCGAAGCTCTTGCTCAAAATATACTGGCTCCTACGGAGTTGCCACCTCAATTTCCCGACCACACGCAGCTACCTGAGTCGGATGGTTCGTTTGTGAAGAATTTCCAGGAGCATCCTCAATCTCTGATTTTGACTGACTCAATTGGACTCACTCTTGAACGAATCCATCCTGATGGGCAATATGCGATCGGACAAGATTGTGGCATCTATTGGCGTGAGACAGAACCGCCAGAAAAGGGCGCAGAAGCACCAGATTGGTTTTATGTCCCAGATATCCCGCCTAGATTGAAGGGAGAGATTCGGCGATCCTATGTTTTATGGCGAGAGTTTATTGCACCAACGATCGCGCTAGAGTTTGCCTCTGGTGATGGGAGTGAGGAGCGTGACCAAACCCCACTCTCCTATTCTGAAGACAGTGGAACAATTAAACCTGGTAAGTTCTGGGTATATGAGCGAATTGTGCGAATTCCCTACTATGGCATTTTCTTTGTCAATAGTGGGGAATTTGAGATGTATGAACTTGTAGGCGGGCAATATCAGCGCATGATGGCGAATAGCCGCGGTCACTACCCCATTCCTTCAATGGAAGTTGAAATTGGGGTGTGGGAGGGTTCCTATCAGAATCAAACTCAGTGTTGGCTGCGCTGGTGGGATTTGCAAGGGAATTTACTGCTAATAGGTAGCGAACGAGCGATCGCAGCAGAGCAGCGGGCAGAAACTGCGGAGGAAAAGGCAGCTAGACTAGCAGAACGGTTGCGGGAGCTTGGAGTTGACCCAGATTTGGTGTAGGCCCTCATGAGCTTGTTGCCAATTCCTAATTGCTACTTCTTTAAAAAACAGGAGTAGTTATACAACTTGGTAAATAAAGCTCAAACCAGCCCAAATATTCACATTCAATGCATAGGAGTCAGTAGCTGAGCCTACAGGCTCAGTTTTCACCGCACTAGCTTGATGCAAATCTTGGAGAACAGCCTGAGCAACTTCTAGAGGGTTCACTAAAGGACCAATTTGTTCTTTAGCTTCCCGATGATGCATAGAGACTGCTAGGGCTGCCATTGTTTGGGGGAAATTCGCTCGGCTAAAAATGAGTTGGGTTTCTGCGACTCCAGGCGGTCCGTGAATCACCCATTCAAAATCAACTGAGGTTTGCGGCACAATTAAAGTTTCATGAGGGGCAACGCTCAGCTCTTTGAGCGATGGTTTGGTTTCCGCAGCGACGGCCGCGTCAACAGAGGCAATGGGGTACAGAGCGATCGCACTTTTGCTACTATCTAAACCCAATAGCAAAAGGTAAATTGGGTGTTCGCTATCATTATGCACGCGGTACTGAATTCGGCTACCAATTGATACGGTAGGAATATTGCCCTCAGTGGCTTTGGAAGTCGTGTTTTGGGACCAATGCAGTGTTTCTCTTTGCATAAGCACCTGTTCTTTAGTCGCAATCATCTCCAGTGTTGCCCTAACTCCCAAGCGAGAGGAGCCTTCATTTGTTGTCAACCGCCATAGCTTTGCCGCTAGGAGTGTTTGTAGCTTCGGAGCTAACCGATGCACTGCCACTTTTACTGCTTCCCCTGGTTCCCCGGCAGTATCAGGGATGAGTTCTTGACTGCGAGAAAACAAGCCGTATCGACTGAGGGAAGGTTTGTTTGCAGCACTAGTGGGTGACTCTAACGAGTTGCCATCCTGTACCCGACCAAACAAATAATCGGCGGGTTGATCGCCTGCCTTAACTGTTGATATATGAGGAATAGCAGCAAAAGCACTTGTCGCATCCACCCGCTCAATTCGTTCTAATCCAGCATCAAGGGCAATCACCAAATCAACATTGCGGGGTAAAACCCGAATCGACTCCTGGACAAGTTGCCCAACCTGCAAGGAATTTGTGCCATCATTACCAAGAAGTCGCTGTGCTTTTGCCGTTAGACCAGTACGGGATTCGATCTGGAGCTGTAAAGGCGGGGAGCTGGCCTCACCATCTGTAACAGTCGGAGTTACGATATTCAAGAGCGAATCCACTGCGTAGGATTCTAGAACTGGTAGCGGCAACCCTGCCAGCCATAACTCGGCAGTGTTACCATCATCTGCTACTGCGATCACCACTCCATCTGAACTGACGTTAGTATCAGGTCTGAGGTAGTAGGTAAGCTCGGACTGCTGTTGAATTTTCTGCTCATTCAGAGCTGGTTGCTGTTTCGCACCTAGTTGCTCAACTGCCCCAGTAACTCGACTCAGACTAACTTGAACAGATGTTGCTGGAGCGGCTTCCCAAAGGTACTGGGTCAGGGCATAGGTAAACAGCCCAGCACTGAAACCTGACCACTGGGCTTCAGTTGCTAACTGACTCGACCTTGCTGCTCTTAGGACAATTCCTGGTGGCGGTTGGTCAACGAACTCGAACCACCGTGGCACGACGGATCGCAGCTTGACTTCGTCAAATAGGCTTCCTTCGTCTTGCTGACGCAAGGGTTGTTCCTGGAGCAGTTGGCTTTGGACTATGAGCTGCGGACGAGCCCGAATTCGCAAATTGCCTTGGAGGTCTTTGCTAGCAGCATTGTAGCTGGTGTCCAGGATAGTTGTAACACGGTTAGTGGGGAGTGATCGCAATAGCTGCCATAAGGTTTCTTCCAACAAATCGTTTGCTACTGAGTTATCAGCAGATGTCACCACACCATTCACAGGAATCAAGCTGTTGAACACACCTGTTTTTGATGTTTCTAGCTGGACGCGACGACCGTAGCCGCTAAAGTGGAAGACCACCACATCACCAGGTTGAGCTTGTCCAATTAGATGTTCCAAGAAAGCCGTTTCAATTTGCTGCCGAGAAGCCTGCTGATCGGTCAGAGTGAGGATATCTTGTGGTTTGAAGCCAAATCGGTGAATCAGCAGTTCTCGTTGCAACTCTACATCTGTCAAACAGCCAGTCAGAGCTGGGGTTTGAGGATACTGATTTACACCTACTAACAGAGCCAATTTGCTAGGACTAGGTTGTGCAAGAGCCTGGTAGTAGCGACTGCCTAGTCGTAGCCACCCAGCCTCACTAATCCCAAGTGCCGCCAGTGTCCAGCCAGCCCGTTGCAAAAAATCCCGCCGCTTCATCTTCAGCTATCAGCTATTAGCCATCAGCTATCAGCCTATCAGGAATTCAACGGACGTTTTTAACAAGTACAGAGCATTAGGAGAACAATTCTTATCCATAAGTAAATTTACTCTTCTTGTACCATGCTGTGAGCAGATGTTTTTTCCCTACACCCCACAATGGCGGATAAAGGCGAAGCCGCTACAGCTCCCGGAGGTTGCCTCCGGGCGGACGATAAAGCCTGCGGGAGACCCGCAGCCAACGTCCTTGAGAATGGCGGGGCAGTTGTAGCCTCGCCCCAACCGCCTCACGGACGACAAGTTGCGTGGCGAGGAGACATCGCCACAACGTCCTCCCCTACACCCCATTCTTTGTCAAGAATAGGCTTTGCTCTTGTTACTTTGAGCTTCCACCAAAGCCCTAGCGACTTCCGGGCGACTAAATTGCTCAGGAGGCATCTCTCCCCTACTCAGCATCTGGCGGACTTTAGTCCCCGATAAGAAAACGTGATCTTCTTCAGGGTGAGGACAAGTTTTAGCAGATCCCATAGCTCCACATTTTTGACAGTAGAAACTGTGTTCAAACTTCATAATGTTGATAGATAATTCTTCTCTACCAAATTCTCTAAAAATTTGTTGGGAATCGTATGTACCGTAGTAATTACCAACACCAGCATGATCGCGTCCAACAATAAAGTGAGAACAGCCGTAGTTTTGTCTGGCGATCGCATGCATCACCGCTTCACGCGGTCCCGCATAGCGCATAGCAGCTGGAAACACGCCAAAAAATACACGCTCTCGCGGGTAGTAGTTCTTAATCACCAACTCATAACACTGGATACGGATGGCAGCTGGAATATCATCACCTTTGGTCGTACCTACCAGTGGATTGATAAACAGCCCATCTACAGTCTCAAGTGCCACTTTCGTAATGTACTCATGTGCTCGATGAATCGGATTACGAGTTTGGAAGGCAACAACTGTACTCCACTGACGACGGGTAAACTCGGTTCGCGTATCCACGGGAGTGAAGCGGTACTCTGAAAAATCTTTGTGGGGAATATCATTGACGAGTTTAATCTCACCGCCAAGATAGACTTCTCCTCTTTCCCACATAGCTTTCACACCTGGGTGAGCATGATCTGTAGTGCGGTAAACTGCTGCTGCTTCTTGATTTTGGTCGGGCTTAAACTTACTGGTGACAGTCATCACCGCCAAGATTTCACCATTGGGATGGGTAAGCGCCACATCTGTGTCGAGACTATACTTGTCATCTGCGACTGGTACTTGCAAGGTTACAGGCACAGTCCAAGCAAGACCATTGCTGAGGTGTATGCTATTGACAATACTGTAGTAGTCTTCTTCATTAACAAAGCCAGTCAAGGGGCTGTAAATGCCAGTGGCAATACATTCAAGGTCAGCCAAATTACGTAGAGACAAAGAGAGTCGAGGTAGAGTTTGGGCTTTTTCCAACATCGATTGCTGCTCACTACCGTATAACTTGCAATCGACCAGTTTTCCCCCATGAGGCTGGATCAAAGTTTCGTGCATGATTTTTCCACTGAAATGCTAAATCACTGTACAACGCAGATATCTAATATAGATCTGACCAGGGACACCATTTATCAGGTAAAGAGCAATCGGGGTGCGAATTACCAGGGGAGGAAAGCACAACCGCCCGTTTTGTTGCTCCTCAGGAAGGATGAATGGCTGTGTTTCCCATGTCACGATTAAGCGTTAAATCTTAGAGAAAAGCTTTATGACCTTAAAAGGCATAATTTTGGACGTCGATGGAACACTGGTTTTGAGCAACGATGTTCATGCTCATGCCTGGGTAGAGGCATTTGCCGCCTTTGGATATGAGATTCAATTTGAGAAAGTTCGACCACTGATTGGTATGGGTGGAGATCAAGTCATTCCCAGACTTGTACCAGAACTAAATAGCAAGGAGGGAATAGGAAAGCAAGTCTCAGCCCGTCGTAAAGAATTGATTCTCACTAAATATGGTTCACAACTAGCTGCAGCTAACGGTTCACGCCAGTTGATCCAGAAAATGCAAAGCGCTGGGTTACACCTGATTGTTGCTAGTTCAGCTTCAGAGCAAGAGATGGATATCCTCCTCAAGGTTGCCAAAGTCGAAGATTTAATTCAGGAATTTACGACATCCAGTGATGCGGAAGCTTCTAAACCAGAACCGGATATTGTCAAAGCCGCTTTAAGCAAAGCACATCTGGAACCTGACGAAACATTGATGTTAGGAGATGCGCCATACGATATTGAGTCTGCTGCTAAAGCCGGAATTGGGGTAATAGCTTTGCGCTGTGGTGGTTATAGTGATGAACAACTATCAGGTGCGATCGCCATCTATAATGATCCGGCAGATTTGCTGAATCACTATCAGCAATCACCTCTAGCTTCCTGATGCAACTGATAGATGACTTGTCAACCCCTATCTCAATTCGTTGCTGACGGTTCGTCGCAGCAAGTTCGTCTGATTGCCACAGATATGGACGGTACGCTGACGCAACAAGGGAAGTTCACCTCATCTTTGCTCCGAGCTTTAGAGGACTTGGCGGCAGCAGATCTAAAAGCCATCATTGTTACAGGGCGCTCTGCTGGATGGGTAAGTGGATTGGTGAGTTATCTACCAGTTGCAGGCGCGATCGCTGAAAATGGTGGAATATATTACCCAAGCAATATTGAAGCACCAATTGCCTTAACATCTATTCCCAACTTAGATGCACATCGGCGGCAACTAGCTGCCACCTTTACTCAATTACAAACTGAATTTCCCCAGATTAGTGAATCCGCCGACAATCGCTTCCGCCTCACAGATTGGACTTTTGATGTTCAAGGGCTGAGTCAAGTCCAATTACAAAGGCTGGGAAGCCTCTGCTATCAACTCGGCTGGAGTTTCACCTACAGCAACGTGCAGTGCCATATCAAACCTTTAAATCAGGATAAGGCGACTGGGCTATTACAGGTGTGGCACGATCACTTTCCTGAGTATATAAAAACACAAATTGTCACTGTAGGCGATAGTCCTAATGACGAAACTTTATTTGACCCTAGTTATTTTCCCGTTTCCGTGGGCGTTGCTAACGTGCTGCACTACACCAGCCAGATGACTCATTTGCCTGCCTATGTCACTACGGCTACTGAAGGTGAGGGGTTTTGCGAGTTAGTGCAATATCTTTTAGATTCCACTTTATGAATTCAGACTGCTATTAATTTCGTCTAAGAGTTATGCCGCGTCGCAATTCGTTGAGCCGGATTCCCTGTAAAGCATCCCCGTCTTTTAGCAACCATAACCCTTCATGGAACACCTCGCTGGCAGAGTGGTATAGACCAATAACAACCAGATATAGCTATTTTTGTTATTGAGCAGTAGTTTAGGGGGTTGGATTGTTAAGGGAGCGTGAGTATCTCCAAAATGAAGCAACTCGAATCTTAGAAATTCTCAACACCACTCGATTTGAAGATTGTCACGAGTTAACTCGTGAATTTGCTAATGTTACCCCACGACCTGGAATCTATGCATTTCGGCAGCGACACGAGGGGATTCTGTACATTGGCAAATCGAGAAACGTCAGACAGAGATTGCGAGGCGGACACAAGGCGTTAGGCTGGGCTTTCATTGACCACTACAATCCGAATGATGTCCGAATTGTAGCCGTGGTCCTCGACTGGAGGGCTTGGCAGAACTGCTTAGACCTGGAAGCACTGATAATTCAGACAATCCGACCACGGTATAACATACAGATAAGACAAGAGGAATAATTGAGATGCAGCAACTAGCCGATCAACACCTATCCGCCGCCGCCGCTCAGACCTTGTTGGATGCAGTTCCAGAGCGGATCAGGACGGCAATGCTCGCCTATGCAGCAGAGATTGAGTATCCGCTTGAAGCAGTCATCGAAATGGCGATTGCTGGTTTTTTAGATCAAGACGCGCTAAGTTTTACAGATTGCGAGCCTATGACATCTGGTGGCAAACTCAAAATGCTGGAGCATTCGAGTTAGCGCTCCTCAAATGGAGAACTTGGTTGCCCAATAGGGTATTTAGGTTCTTTCATAGCTTTTTCTGTCGCTTCTGCCTCAAAACCTTGGGTTGTCGTTGTCTAGTTAACATCACCCAACACAACTTAACGAGCTGTTGGCTCTGCCAATGTGCTGCACTACAGTCGCCAGCTAACTCATTTGCCTGCTTACGTCACCACGGTAATAGAAGGTGAGGGGTTTGTGAGTTAGCGTAATATCTTTTGGGAATTCAGACTGCCATTAATTCCGTATAAATACTGTTTTTGATTGTAGTCATCTATAGGTTTAAATGAGATAGAGCATAGAAGTATTAAGCGCTTTACTCTAGTCAACACCCCTAATTCAAAGCAGTTAGTTAAGTAACTGATAAAAATGGTAACGCTGATTCAGCCCCCAACACAATATATAACTGACAATACTCAATTTTATTTTCTTAACAACAATAACCAATGGGCTTCTCTGCCAGAATGGGGAAACTTTTTGATTAATATAGGCAGTAACATTGTAAAAAGTCAAATAGGAGAAGAGCGATTTGTAGTAGGTCTTGCTATTCCTACTAGGAGTTATGCTGCTGCTTTGGTAGCTTTAGGCGTTGTGCTGGCAAAATCTGTTACTCCAATTAACAGCACTACATCTAAAGAGCATTTTGAAAGACTTTGTAAACTCAAACAAGGAACGCGAGTTTTTTATAAAGATATTAATGGCTGGTCAAATGCTATTTTTGATGGTGTTTGCAACGATTATGATAGACCTTTAATTAGAGTTAGGACACGAAATTTAGCAAGGAGAATGAAGAAAAAAGAACCTGATTTAATATACTTCATTTGTAAGGAAAAATCCCAGAGGATAAAGTTTGCACCGAGTTATCCTGAAATACAACTGGGTAAACCTCTTATTAACCAAGAGTCTCCCAATAACTGTCTTGGTAGTGCAGATGCGCCTAACTTTTGTACAACAACACAACTTGATTGTGTAATTCTTGGACATATAGGTATTCTCAAACATGAGATTACAAAAATCCCTTTTGCTTATAGTTTACTTGGTTACAAATTTAAAGAAGGCACTTTGCAAGATATTTTACGAGTGCGTAGATTCATGAGTAGAGGAGAGCCATATCGCTCAGAAATTCTACCCGTATGTGAACAAAAAGAACCCAAAGCAGCTGAGGTATTGATATCCAATATAACTATATTCGATGGGGCTTCTAGCTTTATAAAATGGCGCGATTACTGGCGTAATTCTCACTGGATTATTTTGCTCGATCGCACAGAAACACGCTTTGAGAATGCCGTAAATATCATCAATCAGGAATATAGTTACCGTATTTGTGAAGGTGGAATGCAAGAGATTCCACTTATTCCACCGGGAGTTGAAATCGTTGTTTATCAGGAAGCTCGTCAATGACTTATATTTCCCTGTTAGCTGTCAACGACATTTACTCCTGTAGCAACTGTTGTAAAGTAAAACACCATCCAGTAAAGCATCATGAGTTTGGTAGTTTTTGCCTATTATGGAAAAAATTTAAGCGACAACTGAATGAAGCTGCTGAGGACGATTATTGGAAAACATTTCTGCGACCACTCCGGCAGTATCAATTTGAATTGTGTGCAGCACCACTTCCGTTCAACCATTCGACAGTCTGTCAACCGGAAACTCTTGATGTCCTAGAAAAGCATTTGTCCCGATGCGAAAGGATCTATCCCAATTTTACGATAACTGCCCGTACCCTTCTTGCTTATGTGACTATCTTGTCACAATCATATGAAAATCCTTTGCTGAATTTTATAGCAGAGATCTACAGTACCTGCTGGGGAGAAAATGTAGCCTTGCTAGTAAGAGAATCAAAGTTAATTCCTGCTGTCGAGAAGATTTTAGCTACAAACTCTAGATTACGCGGAGTTGAACTTATAGTGCCCTCTCAGCTGCGTGGCGGCACTTGCTATGAAAGATTAATTGTTATTGGCCCAACTAGTTGGTTTCCAGACTATGTTTTCAGTGCAGCACGGGCAAAGGAAATTGAAATATTGCACTACAGCTGGATAAGAGATAAATGGCAGCCTGAACCTGTATTTCTTTGCTCTGACAATGTACAAACCTTATCCCAAAGAACTGTCCGGTTTGCAATGCAAGAGAAAGTTAACAGTAACGAAAATGCAAGAGCGGAAAACTACCTTGAGCCAGAGGAACTTTTACCGCCACCT
>Ga0213881_10001350_pt1 | contig 11913 bp, 10 predicted proteins | sample BarmaccoBMER_R08_FD_160104 | JGI IMG/M metagenome (GOLD analysis project Ga0213881, IMG submission 160104) | Barbacenia macrantha exposed rock microbial communities from rupestrian grasslands, the National Park of Serra do Cipo, Brazil - ER_R08 ... | reverse complement strand
CGCCGGTAAGCCGAAAATGGTGGCGCTCATCGCGGTCGCTCGCAAGCTTCTCACTATCCTCAACGCTATCCTGAGAGACCGCAGGCCATGGCAGTACGCTTGACAAACAAGACAGTCGCTGAGGGGCCGCTCGCGCAGCGAGGGACCGTCTCGAAGGGTGGAAGCACGCTCGGTGCGTGTTGCCATGCTTCGAGACGGTCGCGCGCAAAACGCGCCATAGCCGACGCTTCCCGGCGGCGTTCTTTTAAGATAAAGAACGGCGGCCGGAGGCCGCCTATGCTCCTCAGCATGACGGTGACGTTTGTTGCGCGCGTGCTCAACGTATAGCAACCAATTAACTATAGCCGCACGATCGTCTGTTTGCAGACGAAACAAGTAAGAGTAGCGCGCTAGCCTGCGAGCAGGGACGCGTCACGCCGACACCACTCGCTAACCATGCGGATGCGGTGCGCAGCAAAAACGGCGGCGCTTCCGACCGACGCGACGGGCTTCGCGGGGGGCGGCCGATGGGCATGAGCCGGATGGGCGCGCTGGCGCGGGCGATCGGCGCCTTTGTTGCGCGCCGGCCGAACCACGTGCTGATTGCTTTCGCCGCCGCGATCATCCTCTCGCGCGGCACGATGCTCATCCTCGATCTCGAAGCCCGCTACAACGGCGCGATCTCCGCCGCCGAACAGTCCGCGCACAGCTTCGCCGAGGTGCTCGCCGAGCACACCGCACGCACCTTCGAAGCGGTCGACCGCACCCTGGGCGAAGCCACCCTCATTCGCCGCGACGTCGAAGCCGGCCGCTACGCAACGGCAGAAGCGGTGAAGCAGGATCTCCGCCGCTTGCAGCAGACCTCGCCGGTCCTGATCGCGCTGAACTGGACCAATGCGGCGGGCGACATCGAGGCGCACTCCTCCGAGGGTGGGCCGCCGCGGCCGAACATCGCGGATCGCCCGCATTTCATCGCCCAACGCGACAACCCGACCGCCGGCCTGTTCGTGGCGCCGCCGTTTCACTCGGCCGCGACGGGCAAATGGATCACCGCGGCCTCGCGTCGCCTCAACAATCCCGACGGCAGCTTTGCCGGCATCATGACCGCGGCGCTCGATCAGTCCTATTTCACCAGCACCTACCGCGCGATCGGCCTCGACAACGGCGGCGCCGCCCTGCTCATCCATCGCGACGGCAAGATCCTGGCGCGGGAGCCGGCGGTCGAAGGCGCGGTCGGACGGGATTTTTCCGGCGGGCCGCTGCTCACCCGTTACCTGCCGTACAGCGACGCCGGCTCTTTTTCCGGCATCAGCGTCGTCGACGGGATCGATCGCATCGTCGGTTACAAGGCGGTGCCCGGGCTCCCGCTCGTGGTCGTCGTCAGTTACGAGCGTCCGGCCGTGCTTGCGCCGTTTTATCAACACATCGCCGCAGTGGCGCCCATGTCGGCCTTGCTGGCGCTCATCATCGTGCTCGGCACGCTGCTGCTCGCCAAGCTCAATGGCCGGCTTGCCGCGAAGACCAACCTGCTGGAACTCACGCTGGAGAACATGTCGCAGGGACTGTGCATGTTCGACCGCAACCAGCGCCTCGTCGTGTGCAATCGCCACTACGCGGAAATGTACGGCCTCTCGCCCGAGCAGACCGCCGCGGGGACGACGCTGCGCGCCGTGCTCGAGGCCCGGGTCTCGGCCGGGCAGAGCCCCGCCGACGCGCAGGAGTACATCGACCGGCGGCTCTCCGAAGTCTCGCGTCCGGAGCCATATTACGCCGTCAATCACCTGCGCGACGACCGCGTGATCGCGGTGATGCATCAGCCCCGGAGCGACGGCGGCTGGGTCGCGATTCATCAGGACATCACCGCGCAGAAGCGGGTCGAGGCCGAGGTGGCGCACATGGCGCGCCACGACAGCCTCACCGATCTCGCCAACCGCACCCTGTTCATGGAGAAGATCGACGAGGCGCTCGCGCGGCTGCGGCGCGGAGGCGAGCGTTTCTCGGTCTTCATGATCGACGTCGACCGCTTCAAGGCGGTCAACGATTCGCTCGGGCACCCGGTCGGCGACGCGCTGCTCAAAGCGGTGGCGCAGCGGCTGCGCGCCGCGATCGAAGAGACCGACACGGTCGCCCGCTTCGGCGGCGACGAGTTCGCGGTGCTGCAGACGCTCGCGGCCGACCAGAAGGAAGACGCGATTGCGCTCGCCACCCGCATCATCGCGGCGATCAACGAGCCTTACGATCTCGGCGGCTACCAAGCCTCGATCGGCGCCAGCATCGGGATCGCGCTCGCGCCCGACCAAGGCGCCAGCGCCGACGAGCTGCTCAAGAACGCCGACCTCGCGCTTTATCAGGTCAAATCCGCCGGCCGCAACGGCTTCCGTTTCTTCGAGCCCCGGATGGAGACCGACGCCCGCTCGCGCCACGCACTGGAGAACGATTTGCGCGCGGCGATCGCGCGCGGCGAGTTCGAGCTGCATTATCAAACGATCGTGGCGTTCGCGACGCGCCGCGTATCCGGCGCGGAGGCGCTGGTGCGCTGGCGTCATCCGGAGTTCGGCGTCATTGCGCCCGACCGCTTCATCCCGATCGCCGAGGAGACCGGCCTGATCGTGCCGCTCGGCGAATGGATCATCCGCCGCGCCTGCGCCGAGGCGGCAAGCTGGCCGGCGCACGTGCGGCTCTCCGTCAACCTCTCGCCGGTGCAATTCGGCAAGAGCGATCTTGCCGAGATCGTCGCCGGGGCGCTCGCCGATTCCGGCCTGGCGCCGCAAAGGCTCGAGCTGGAAATCACCGAGTCGGTACTGCTGCAGCAGGACGAGAGCAACCTCGCGACGCTGCACCGGCTCAAGCGGCTCGGCGTGTCGATCGTGCTCGACGATTTCGGCACCGGATATTCCTCGCTCACCTATCTGCACATGTTCCCGTTCGACAAGATCAAGATCGACAAGTCGTTCGTGCACAAGCTATCGAGCAGCGCCGAGTGTGCGGCGATCGTGTGCGCGGTGGTCGGACTTGGCGGCAGCCTCGGAATTGCGACCGTGGCGGAGGGCGTGGAGACCGGCGAGCAATTCGCGCTGTTGCGGGTCGCTGGCTGCAGCCAGGCGCAAGGCTATCTGTTCAGCCGCCCCGTCCCCGCGGCGGAACTCGATTTCGCCGAAGCCGACGAATCACGGATCGTGCGCGCCGCGTAGCCTGCGTCCGACCTAGAGCGTGATTAACTTTTCTTCGAATCGTCATCCCGCTCTGACTTCTTCTTGGAGCATGAGCTTTCCGAAAACCGGTATCCGCTTTTCGGGATCATGCTCTAACGGGACAAGGCGAATATGGCGCCGGCGAGCGCCGCTCCCAGGGCAGCGGCAACAATGGCCAACTGGTGCAGCCTGAATGCTATCGGGTGCTTCCGATCTATCCGTGGAAGCTCCAAAGAGGAAGACCCAGTACGGGCCTGATGCGACCGCGGTTCTTCTCGCTTTGTGCGCGTGTTAGAGACTATGTCCACGATGGATAGCGTTGCGCCAATGATGCTCATCAGGGCGAAGAAGGGAACGGCCCAAGCAAGGAATTGGTGCTTCGTCATTTTAAATATCCGAAGAACAAGTCGATGAACGATATGATGAGGTTTGCCAACGTGATCAGCGCCGCAGCGATAGTCCATACAATGCCGCTTACGAGCATGATTAGTGCCGAATAGAATATAAGCGGACCGCTATCGGAATAACTCAGAAAGGCGAATAAGATTCCGCCGATCACAGCCAGTACTGCCGCCAGCAAATTCCATATCGCCGCGGCGAAATGCCATGTCGCGCTGCGCACGTTACGCTCCCATCCACAATGCCTGGATATCGTTCGGGAAAGCGAAAAGCAACCCAAAAGCGAGAAGATCCTTTCCGGCGTGACCCCGCAGCCGACGGTTTGCGGATCGAGCGCGCGGCGTAGCGGCGAAGGCGGACGCGACTGGCGCCACCTCGGTAGGCCTTTGCGCTGTACCGGGCAGGCCCCCTGCCCTACCCTGCCGCCATAAAACCGTCCGGAGGAAACAATGGCCGTCGAAGGACAAAGCGCGGTTGCGCCGGGGGGCGTGCCGCAGGTGCAGGTCTCGCAATTTCTCGACCAGTACGGGGTCGGTGCGTTTCAGATCAAGCTGATGGTCTGGTCGGTGCTGATCGCGATGATCGACGGCTACGACATCGGCGCCATCGCATTCGCGGCGCCGCATCTGGTCGCCGACTGGCACGTACCCCCAAAGGCGCTCGGGTTGGTGCTCAGCGCGAGCAACATCGGCGTGCTGTTCGGCTCGCAGATTTTCGGCTGGGTCGGCGATCGTTACGGCCGCAAGACCTCGCTCATCCTGTGCAATCTCCTGTTCGGCGTGCTCACCTACGCGGCGGCGCATTCGACCAATCTCACCGAGCTCACCTGGTTGCGCTTGATTGCAGGCCTCGGCATCGGCGGCGTCATTCCGAACGTGGTCGCGATCAACGCCGAGTCGGCGCCGCGCCACCTGCGCGCGACGCTCGCCATCATCGCGGTCGGGCTGGTGCCGCTCGGCGGCGCGCTCGCGGGCTTTGTGGCGGCGGCGCTCATTCCGCACTACGGTTGGCCGATCCTCTTCAAGATCGGCGGCGTGGCGCCGGTCGCGTTCGCGCTCGCCGCGATTTTCGGCATGCCCGAATCGATCAAGTTCATGGCGCTGCGCGAAAGCCAGCGCAGCAAGATGGTGAGCCTCATCGCGGCGATCCGGCCGGACTACGTCGTGCCGCCGAACGCGCGCTTCGTCATCGAGGACGAGAGGCAATCGCCGAGCTCGAGCCCGATCTATCTGTTCGGCAGCGGGCTCGCGGTGATCACGCCGCTCACCTGGGTGATGTTCGCCCTCAACCTCATGGGCTATTTCTTCCTGATCAGCTGGACCCCGACCCTTCTGAGTGTGGCGCACGCGCCTCCCTCGGTAGCGGCGCTCGCCGGCGCGTTGCTGCAGGTCGGCGGCACCGTCGGCGCGCTCGCGCTGTGCTGGTGGTTGCAGCGCCACCGCTTCTTCGCCATCGCCATCCTGTTTGCAATCGCGGTGCCGGTGGTCGCCTCGATCGGCTTTACCGGCCCGACTTCGCCCGCCGCGCTGTTGGCGGCGACGTTCTTCGCGGGCTTCGTGGTGCTCGGCATTCAGTCGGGCATCAACGTCGTGGGCGCGATGATCTATCCGACCTCGCTGCGCGCCAACGGCTCGGGCTGGCAGCTCGGCATCGGCCGGCTCGGCGCCATCTCCGGGCCACTGATCGGCGCGCTGCTGGTCGGGCTGCCGGTCGAGCGGCTCTATCTTTACTCGGCGGTGCCGTTCGCCGTCGGCGCGATCGTCTGCTTCACGATCCACCTCCTCAACGAGGCGCGGCTGCGCAAGCATCCGGAGTTGGCGATGTAGATACTCATCCAATTCGTCGTGCCCCGCGAAAGCGGGGCACCCAGTAAACACCGGCTTAGAAATATTTGATCGGCTAGTGATTACTGGATCGCCCGCTTTCGCGGGCGATGACGAACGTGAGTGTTACGGCTGCCCCAACCGCTCGGCAAACAGAACCATGGTCTTGCGGTAGACCTCCGAGCGGTTCCACTCGCGCATGACCTCGAAATTCGCGCTGCCCGCCCCGAATGGCGCGCCGGCGCGCCAGCCGTTGACCTTGAGCAGGTTCGCGGTTGAGGCGAGCACGTCGGGCACGCTGTGGCGCAAATCGACGTGGCCGTTGCCGTCATAATCGACGCCGTACTTGATGTAGGAGGACGGCAGAAACTGGGTCTGCCCGATCTCGCCCGCGTAGGCGCCGATGAGTTCGCGCATCGGCAGGTCGCCGCGCTGGACGATCTGCAAAGCGGCGATCAGCTCGCGCTGAAAGAGTTCGCTGCGCCGGCAATCATGCGCGAGGGTGGCGAGCGTGCGGATAACCGGCAGCCGGCCCATGTCGCCGGTGCCGTTGTCGCTTTCGAGCGTCCAGATCGCCACCAGCAATGTCGACGGGACGCCGAACTGGCGCTCGATGCGCGCGAGCAGCGCCGCATGGCGCGCCATCAGCGCGCGGGCGCGCTTGAGGCGCGGCGCGGTCACGCGCGTTGCCGCGTATTCCTCGAAACTCTTGCGGAACGTGCCGCGCTGGCGCCGATCGAAGGCGAGCACGCCGGGATCAAGGGTGAGGCCGGCAAATGCGGTATCGATCACGCTGCGCGGCACGCCGGCGGCCGCTGCGTCGCGCGCCATGGCGGAGAGGAAAGCGTTGAAATCGCCGCCGCACGGCGCAGCCCCGGCGGGCGCGGCGGCCAACAGGCTGGCGCACAGGAGCGCCGCGCCGGTGACCATGCACACTTTCTCACGCAGTCCGAGCCTATCGCTCATCCTGTGATCCTTTGGCTGGTGTCCCGATTCCGAAGTTCGCCAGCGTCTGCGGCGGGCTCGGAAGCGAACTTCGGAATCGTAGGACACTAGCAACTCTATGATTCTAGTGCCGCTTTGAACCCGAAGTTCGCAACCGGACTCGCGGCAATTATGATGCGAACTTCGGGTTCGCGGCACTAGGCTGACGCTTCCCCGGTCAGCAGGCTACGCTGCGCCCGCCGCCACATCCAGAGGACACACCGATGGCAAAAATCAGCCGCATCAGCCCGGACGGGATTCACAAGCCGTTCGCGAGCTACTCCCACGTGGTCACCGCCGAGGGCGCACAGAAGCTCGTGTTCTGCGCCGGTCAGGTTGCCGCCGACCCGGACGGCAAGGTGCTCCCGCCGGACGATTTCGATGCGCAGACGAAAATGGTAATGCAGAACCTCACGCGCGCGCTTGCGGCCGGCGGCGCCAAGCTCTCCGACGTGACCAAGATCACGATCTATATTTGCAACCAGCACGACGCGCCCAAGGCGCGCGGCATTCTCGGAACCTATTTCGGTGCGCACCCGCCCGGCAGTACGCTGTGCGTCCTGCGCGGGCTCGCCAACCCGAACTTTCTGCTGGAGATCGAAGCGATCGCTGCGGTGTAGCATCATCGCATCCGCTAACCGGATGAGCGCGGAGCGCGACATCCGGGACCGCTCCGCATGTGCTGCGCTCATGCGCGCTACGTCCGTCGGACATCGACTCGCCACATCACCCCGCATTAATGACAATGTCGGTTGCGGAACAAAGCCGCACAGGCGGCGTTATGTTTGGTTAAGCTCCCGAGGGGTTCGCGTAGATGCTTGCAACTGAGTTGCTCGATGCGTTGCCGGTGGCGGTCTACATGACCGACGCCGAGGGGAACATCACCTATTACAATGACACCGCCGCGGAGCTGTGGGGCCATCGCCCGCGGCTTGGCAGCAGTCAATGGTGCGGATCCTGGAAGCTCTACTGGCCGGACGGCCGTCCATTACCGCACGATCAATGCCCGATGGCCGTGACCCTCAAGGAGGGCCGCCCGGTACGCGGGGTCGAGGCGATCGCCGAACGGCCGGACGGCACGCGGGTCAATTTCCTGCCCTATCCGACGCCGCTGCGCGACGCGTCCGGCCATCTGACGGGAGCGATCAACCTGCTCATCGACGTTACCGAGCGGCAGGCCGCCGAAGTGCACGCGGCGCGGCTCGCCGCCATCGTCGCAACCTCCGACGATGCCATCGTCAGCAAGACGCTCGAGGGACGGGTGACGTCGTGGAATGCCGCGGCGACGCGCCTGTTCGGCTACACGCCGGAGGAGATGCACGGCCAGTCGATCACCCGCATCATTCCGCCGGAACTGCTCAACGAGGAGGACCGCATCCTCGCCCAGCTCCGCCGCGGCGAGCGCATCGACCATTACGAGACCGTGCGCATCGCCAAGGACGGGCGCCGCATCGACGTATCCCTGTGCGTGTCGCCGTTGCGCGACAAGACCGGCCGCGTGATCGGGGCGTCGAAAATCGCGCGCGACATCACCGAGCGCAAACAGGCCGAGATGCTCCAGCGCCTGCTGGTGCAGGAGCTCAATCATCGGGTCAAGAATACGCTGGCGACGATCCAGGCAATCGCCAACCAGTCGATGCGGCGCGCCAAGAGCCCGGCCGAGTTCGTCAAGGGCTTCAGCGGCCGCGTGCAGGCACTCGCGCGCACCCACGACCTGTTGACGCAGACGCGGCTGCAGGGGGCCGAGATCATGGATCTCGTGCGCGACCAGGTGCTGCTCGGCGGGGCCGACGACCGGCGGGTCGAAATTTCCGGACCGACCCTCATGCTCGACGCCCAGGGGGCGATGAATCTCGCGCTCGTGGTGCACGAGCTTGCGACCAACGCGCGCAAATACGGCGCGCTCTCCGGCCCCGATGGGCGGCTCTCGGTGACCTGGGAGACCCGCTCGAATGCCGAGCGCAAGCTGGTCCTCGAATGGCGGGAGAGCACAGGCCGCAACATCGCGGTTCCGCAGGAGCGTGGTTTCGGCACGACCCTGATCGAACAAACGCTCAAAGCGCACGGCGGCGGCGCGTCGATCCGCTACGGCGCGGACGGCATGAGCGGCACCTTCACCTTGCCGCTGCCGGAGCAGTTGCAGCCGCGACTCGGGCTCGCCGTGATGGCGCCGCAGGCGGATGCGGCCTCGCTGCTACGCCGGCTCGACGATAAGCAAAGCCTCACCGGCAAGCGGGTGATTGTCATCGAGGACGAGCCGCTCGTGGCAATGGATCTCGAGTCGTGCCTGTCGAGTGCGGGCTGCGAGGTGGTGGGAACCGCCGGAACCGTCCGCGATGCGAAAATCCTGTGCGCGGAAGCCGCGTGCGACGCCGCGCTCATTGACGTGAACCTCGCCGGGCAACCGGTCGACGAGCTTGCCGCCACTCTGACCAAACGGAACATCCCGTTCGCCTTCGTGACCGGTTACGGACGCGAGGCGCTGCCGCAGGGTTTTCGCGACGCTCTGGTGGTGGGAAAGCCGTTCGAGGAGACGGCGCTCATCGCCACGGTCGAACTGCTGGTCTATCAGAGTGCGAGCGTGCTGCCGCTGCGGCGAAGGCAGACGTAGACCGTAAGGTGGGCAAAGGCCGCGCAGCGGCCGTGCCCACGCGTACAACCAATCAGAAATTCGGCACGAGCTTGTCGAGGCCGGCAACGCGGCTGATCGACTGCAGCTCGCGCATCTGATCGCCGCTGAAACTCATGACCAGCGGCATCGCCGCCGATTTGAGGTTCTGCACGTCCTGACTATTGGGATCGATCGAGGCGACCGCCTGGGCGGCGTCGTGCCCGCCGTGATGCTTGGCGTAGCTGAGATTGCGCAGTGCCGCCTCGACCGTCGGCCACATGCGCTCCTGGTCCGGCGTCAGGTTGAGCCGCCGTTTGATGCTGGCAATCTGCGCGTCGTTGAGGACGGCGCCGGGCCGCGTGAGGCTGTGCGCCGGAACCGCGGGCTTCGCCGCGATGCTCGCGAGCTGCATTTGAACCGGCCGGCGCGTGGGCATCGGCGCGGCTGCGGCGACGACCGGCGCGGAGCGCGTCTCGACGGCCGCCCGCTGATAGCCTGGCGGCAGATAAGTCGGTGCCGGAATGAACAGCGCACGGTCGGCGGTTGCGATCTCCTCGGCGGCGCGCAGCTTCATCGCCATGATGTTGCGCTCGCTGTCGGAGCGGACAGCGACGCTCTCGGTGCGCGTCGCGCTCGCGACCGTTTCCGGCGCGCGCTCTTGCGCCTCAGGGCGCGAGCTGATCCCGTAGGCAAGGACTGCGGTACTCACGACCGCAAGGGCACAACCGAAATTGAAGGTGGCGCTCGACCGCTGCCGCATCGACACTCCCCCTGGTCCCACCCCCCCGGGCGGTGTTCTGCGCAGAGACTTGCAAACGTGGACTAATTTATGACTAACGCCGCGCGGCCGTTGACGGTAATTAGGTAAGAAACGAGTTTTCCACAGCCGGACCAGCGGCTTCGTCCCCACATTGACACAAAGGCGACTCGTGCCAACATCAGGGGGGCCGGAATGAGGCTGTCATGCATATCGATCTGAACGAGGCCATCCGCATTCATGCCCGGGTGGGCCGGGCGCGGTATGGCCGCGGGGCGAAGAAAAGGGCGCTGAAAACCGCCCAGAGCCTGCGCCAAGCGGGCGACCAGACTGGAGCCGCGGTCTGGGAGCGACTCGCCGCAGAAATCGACCGCACCGACCCGAAGCCCGCCAAGTCGCCGAAAATCAACGCGCCGTCGTAGCGACCTTCGCCGTCATTGCGAGCGGAGCGAAGCAATCCAGGGGTCAGGGACGCGGCCCCTGGATTGCTTTGTCGCTTGCGCTCCTCGCAATGACATTTGGAAAAAAAGCGCCCGCCGGGGGACGGCACCGGCGGGCGCTAGCATCCGGGCCCAGAGGGGACGGCACCCGGACGGGGAGGCTGAGGGGGCAGCCTCGGGGGAGCGGTTAGAATCGGCGATCAACCGCCCGGGCGCGGCCGACTTGCGGCACGATGGATGGCGCGCCAGGACGCGGCCTCAGACGGCGCCCGGCCACGCGTTCAGCCAGCAGGTCGGTGGGATCCCGCCATACCGGCTCGCTGAAGGCTTCGCGAACGTCCCTCCGCGTGAGCCCGATGTCGGCGAGCATGCGGTCGTCGAAGCGCATGAGGGCGGTGGCGTCGTGGCGGTGCCGAAAGGCGGCGGCGAGCCGAAGAAGACGCACCTTTACCAGGGCGGCAGCGGCAAAGATCATCCGGCCGAATGGTTCGGCGGCGCTCTTCCAAGCCTCGGCATAGGTCGTCGTCATGGCAGCCTCCGTTTTCAGGGACGGCTATGCGTGGCGTCCGACCTCCATCGGAGCCACCCCTAAAGCCCGCCCGTTTTTGCCAACGGCGGCACTATCTCAGAAGCCTATTGATAAGTGAAACGAATGTTTCTAATCTGATGCATTAGCCACGCTGATGTATTTCCGCGCACTCTCGGGAGCCTTGCCATGACCGCACTGCTCGACGTCGACCAGCTGCGTACCTTCATCGCCATCGTGGAAACCGGCAGCTTCACCCGCGCGGCCGAGACCGTTCACAAGACCCAGTCGGCCGTGTCGATGCAGATGAAGCGGCTGGAAGAGCGGCTGGCGCGCCCGATTTTCACCCGCGACGGCCGCGCCTCGAAGCTCACCGACGACGGCGAGCGGCTGCTCGATTTCGCCCGCCGCATCGTCAAGCTCAACGTGGAGGCGGTCGCGGCTTTTTCCGACGCGGAGCTGAGCGGGCGCGTGCGCCTGGGCGTCCCCGATGATTATGCCGACCGCTATCTGCCGGAGATCATGGCGCGGTTCTCGCGCGCGTACCCCGGCGCCGAGCTGACCGTGCTCTGCGAGCCGACCCCCAACCTGATCGAGCGGATCGACGCGAACGACCTCGACCTCGCCATCATCACGCACGTGGAAGGCGAGCGCCCGGCCGAGACGTTCCGCAGCGAGCGGCTGTTGTGGGTCACCTCGAGCCGGCACCCGACGCACCAGCAGGAGCCCGTGCCGCTCGCGCTCGAGCGGCCGACCTGCAGCTGGCGCCGGGTCGCCGTCGAGCGGCTGGAAACGGTGGGACGGCCCTACCGCGTCCTCTATTCAAGCTCGAATGCGGGCGCGATATCGGCGGCCGTGCTTACCGGGCTTGCCGTGTCGGTGCTGCCGGAATCGGGACTGCGGCCGGGCATGCGGGTGCTCAGCCCGGCGGATGGCTTCCCGGAACTGCCTTCCTGCCGCATCGGCTTGGTGCGCAACCCGCACGAAAGCAGGGCACTCGCCCAGGCGCTCGCCGACCACATCATCTCGTCGCTCGACAACCTCTCCCCAGCCCGCGAGGCCGCGGAGTAAGACGCCGATAGGGGTCGGGAAGAGTTTAGCTCTCCCCGCCCTCCGAACCGCACGGGCGGTTTTCCCGCATGCGGCTCTCCAGTCGGTGGTTTCCTCATCGGGAGTATCTCGCGTCAAGCCAGGCTGTGTGAA
>Ga0213881_10001349_pt1 | contig 11917 bp, 12 predicted proteins | sample BarmaccoBMER_R08_FD_160104 | JGI IMG/M metagenome (GOLD analysis project Ga0213881, IMG submission 160104) | Barbacenia macrantha exposed rock microbial communities from rupestrian grasslands, the National Park of Serra do Cipo, Brazil - ER_R08 ... | reverse complement strand
ATGAGCCGCCGGTCGGCGCTCAAGACCGGGGGTCTTGCCCTGCTCCTTACCCAGGGCGCCTTGCTGGAGCAGGTAGTGGTCGCTCCGGCGCGTCCGGCGCTCGCCGCGACGAGCTTCTCCGACATCCAGTTCGACATCGGACGGTTCATGCCGTCCGGGACATTCGCCGGCACGAACACCTACAACGACGGCGGCGGGCCCATCGTGGCCTCGTTCGGCCCCATCTTCACGCTGTTCACCCCGATCAAGCTGACCCGCACCCCGACCAAGGCCGACCAGACCACGCTGGCCAACGCCCTGGCCGAGATCGAGGCCAACTTCGACGCCAGCCCCTCAGGCCTGCTCATCGTGTCGCTGTCTTACGGCCTGCCCTACTTCAACCGGCTGCCCGCCAGCCTGGTGGCCGCGAACATGCCGCGGCTGGCCTCGAGCACGTCGCGGTTCGTGCTGGAGAACGCGGTGGCCGGGCCGACCGACGTCGTCAACGGCGTGGTGCAAGGCGCCAACAACCCGCCGCCCAAGGAGCGGTTCAACGTCAACGTCGTCCTCGAGAACAACGACATGCTGCTCCAGATGCGCAGCGACTCGATGGCCAACCTGACCAACGCGCTGGCCTGGCTCCAGGGCAGCAATAACCTGCACGGCAACGTCGTCACCTCGCCCAGCTTCAACGGCCTGTTCAGCTACCAGACCTCACGCGTGCAGTTCATGCAGCCCGGCATGCCCCGCCGCATGGCCGACCAGGCCGCCGCCGCCAACCCCAACTTCTACGAGTTCCACACCAGGATCAACCCCGACTCATCCATGGTCATGGGCTTCGTCGACCAGCAACACGACTCCAGCGCGCCCAACGCCGCCACCGTCACCTTCGTCGGCGACCCCGGCAACAGCAACACCCAGGGCTTCACCACGGCCAAGGCGGGCGACTACTTCGACAACGGGTCGATCGTGCACTTCTCGCACGACATCGACGACCTGTACCAGTTCTACCAGACGGCCGCCCAGGACCCGACCGGCGGCGGCGGCGAGCCGTTCAGCGAACGCGTCCAGTACATGTTCCGCTCCAACCAGACCGGCGGCGGGGCCAACTTCCAGGGCCTGCCCGTGCAGCCCAACACCGACGAGTTCACCAACGGCGGCGGCCCGGCCTTCGTGGCCAACGTCTTCCAGGGCACCGGCGCCGCCCGTCTCGGCGCGATCGACTCCGGCGGGGCGGCCACCCTCACCGCCAACGACGACCCCAACAAGACATTCAACGGCCAGCAGCGGATCGGCCACGAGGCAGCCCTCCAGCAGACCTCCCGCGCCGCCGACGGCACCCCGCTGCACATCCGCATGGACGGCCCCGGCTTCGACGGCATGGACGTGCCCGCCTTCCAGACCCACCCCGACATGCCCAGCATCTCCGTCCCCGTCCCCGCCGGCACCAGCCAGTTCAAGCTCCAGTTCCTCATCTTCGTGCCGACCTCGGAGTTCTTCCGGCAACTCCGGATCAGCGCCGGGGCACAGGACCTGTTCGCGCAGTTCGGCCAGCCGAACGACCCGAACGGAACCTCCGGCGGCGTCCAGTTCTCCGACAACGGCCTGGAACGGTTCCTCACCGCCACCCGGCGCCAGAACCTCCTCGTCCCGCCCCGGCGCCACCGCGCCTTCCCCCTCCTCGAACTCACCTGACCCGCCAGACCCTCACCCGGCGGGCGGCCACCGATTCTCCCTGAGGCGGCCGCCCGCAAGGACCGCCGCGGCGTAGGTACCGCTACCTCGCCTGCGCCGCGGCGGCCACCGCCGGGCTGGGACCGGCCGATCTGGTACGCGCATGGCAGCGATACGGCGGGGCGGTCACAGATCCGGGAAGGACAGGTCGGGGTCGTGCTCAGAAAGTACTTGTGCTGATCCGATCAGGAGCTTGTCCGGTTCCCCGATGGCTTCTTCGCTCTTACCGCCGTAGTCGAACTGCCGCAGCACATGCTTGATCGCCTCGAGCCTGGCCCGCTTCTTGTCGTTGCTCTTGACCACCGTCCACGGGGCGTGGGGTGTGTCGGTGTAGTGGAACATCGCCTCCTTGGCCTCGGTGTAGGCGTCCCATTTGTCCAGCGACTCGATGTCCATCGGGCTCAGCTTCCACTGCCGGACCGGGTCGACCCTGCGGATGATGAACCGGGTGCGCTGCTCTGAACGGGTTACGGAGAACCAGAACTTGATCAGGCGCAGGCCCGAGCTGACCAGCATCTGCTCGAATTGCGGTGCCTCTCGCATGAACTCCCGGTACTGCTCCTCGGTGCAGAAGCCCATCACGCGTTCCACTCCGGCCCGGTTGTACCAGGACCGGTCGAACATGATGATCTCGCCGGCCGCGGGCAGATGCGGCACGTACCGCTGGAAATACCACTGGGTGCGTTCCCGCTCGGTGGGCTTGGCCAGCGCGATTACGGTCGCGCCGCGCGGGTTGAGGTGCTCGGTGAAGCGCTTGATCGTGCCGCCCTTGCCGGCCGCGTCGCGTCCCTCGAACACGATCACGATCTGCTCGCCGGTGGATTTCACCCAGTTCTGGAGCTTGACCAGTTCGACCTGGAGCGGCCGCTTGAGGTACTCGTACTCGTGTCGTGGCAGTTTCTCCGGGTAGGGGTAGTCCTCGCGCCAGGTGTCGATGATCCGGCCGTCTGGCCAGCGGAGAACGGGATCGTCGTGCTCGTCATCGTCGTCAACCGTCAGCCCGGCTATAAGGGTGGGGTCCGATGCCCAGTCTTCGGGCAGCGCGTTGAAGTCGGATTGGCTAGTCATGTCACCAGCACAACACATTGCGGTCCCTGGCCACGAGCGGGGGCGGCGTGCTGGCCTGGTACTTCTCCGTGGTTTACCCGCTGTTCATTCCGCGCGCCCGTCCCGGGACGCGTTACACTACTAAATTGGTAGGAAAATCTGATGAGCGTCACGGGAGTTCTGCATGAGCGCGACTGACGAGTTTCTGGGCCACAACGCCCGCTACGCGGAGACCTTCACCGGCCCGCTGCCGCTGCCGCCCTCCCGGCAGATCGCCGTGGTCGCCTGCATGGATGCCCGCCTCAACGTCTATGGCATCCTAGGCCTGGCCGAGGGCGAGTCCCATGTCATCCGCAACGCCGGCGGCGTCGTGACCGACGACGTGATCCGCTCGCTCGCCATCAGCCAGCGCCTGCTTGGCACGCGGGAAATCGTGCTCATTCACCACACCGATTGCGGCATGCTCACCTTCGCTGATGACCAGTTCAAGCGTGCGATCCAGGATGAGACAGGCATCAAGCCGCCGTGGGCGGTCGAAGCCTTCACCGACCTGCACGAGGACGTCCGGCAGTCCGTCGCCCGCATCAAGGCGAGCCCGTTCGTACCGCACAAGGACGCGATCCGCGGGTTCGTCTTCGACGTCGCGACCGGCCGGCTCAACGAGGTCACCTGAGCGCGGTACCCAGGCGCTCGTCCATCGGCGTGGCCGGTTCCGCTGGCGGGTCGTACGGCTCGCGGAAGGTGAATGCCAGCGGCGACGGCCCGTTACGGCGGAGCAGTTCGAGCCGGGAGAGCGCCTCGCTCAGGCTGGGAATGTGGCCGGCCGGTATCCACCAGAGCACGAGGTGCTGCTCGGGCATCCGGTGAAACCACTCCCGGCGTCTGCGCATGTAGTCGAGGTGCGGGCCGTTCCGGTAGACGAAGTCGCGCAGCGCGGCCAGCGTCTCCCAGACCGACATGTTGACCATCACGCGGCCAGCGTGCGCTGGATGCCCACCACCTCCGCGGCCTCGCTCCGGCTGATGCCGTCCGGCTGCCCGGTGACGTACTCGTAGAGCCTGTGCCGGACCGGATCGGCAAGGACCGCGATGACGCTGATCTCGCCCATCTCCGCATTCTAAAACTAATCAACCCTGCCGCGTCACCGCACTATTGATGTCGCCAGCGCCGCAGGTACTCGCGCAGGCGTCCGCGCAGTTCGGATAGCGGCGCGTCGGTGCCGAGGAGACGGAGGAACTCCGGCACCTGCCAGGCGATCGTGGCGCCCTGGCGCGGCAGGTAGAGTCCCACCTGGGTGATCCGGTACCGGTCGTCGTAGTCCAGTAGCAGGTAGCCGGCGAGCTGACCGATCTCGCTGCCGCCCAGCCGGGTCGGCGTCGTAGTCGCCTTGCAGTCAAGCAGGAGTCCGTCGACGATGAAGTCGGCGTCCGCGCCGCCGATGTCCGTGCTGCCCGCGAAGACGGGAAGGAAGATCTCCTCCAGCACCGGATTGGTGTCCTGAGCCTCGTCCAGCATGATGAAATCGCCCGGCAGCTCGGGTTGAGTCAGTGCCCACATCTTCATGTAATGGTCGTGCTCGAACCGCAGTCTGCCATTGGGTGCGCAGATGTCCTGCCAGGCCTTCTGCGCGTATGGCAGGAGCATCTGTGCGATCTGTTCCTCTTCCGCCGGTTCCAGGCCGTTGATCGCCTCCATGTGCCTGGCCATGACCTCGGTGGCACTGCTGTGGCAGAAGCGCTTGACCATTCCCATGACCAGCCGGGCCTGGTGGAACATGGTGATCTTGTCTGTGCCGGCGTCAAGGTTCCCGGTGATGCCGAGCAGTCGCATGGTTTCCCGCCCAGGGAGGCGAGGCGCGTCCAGACGGTACTTGTATTTTCGCCCCACCGCGGCGAAGGCGAGGGAATGCGCGGTGCGGCACTCCACATTGCGGCTAAAGCGGCGTTGCGCATCATCGGCGGTCGTTTTGTTGAACGCCATGTACAGGCCGCGCTTGCTCGTGGCCTCCGCCATCATCATCAGCGTGGACGTCTTCCCCGTCCCCGCGCCAGCGACCAGCGCCAGGTCGGAGCCGCTCGCGAACACCTCGCGGGCGGCTCGCTGCTCCCGCGTCGCCTCGAGGCTCATCTCGCGCCTTCTCTGGGTATCCCGTCCCGCCGGCCTGTATGCCGCATCTGACCCGTCCGCGCACCATTATCTTCTTATCTTCACGTGACGCGTCACCGACACGCTGCCACAGGCGCCTGTCGTTGGCGATCCAGTCATTGACGGTGCGGACTGTGTCAGGATGCTCGGTATGTCTGGTCGCGCACTCAGCTTCGGAGCGGTAGCGGAAGCATACGAGCGGTTCCGGCCAGGGTATCCCGTGGAGCTTTTCGACAGGGTGATGACGTACGCGGGTCAGCCGATCCGGACTGCGCTGGAAATTGGGGCTGGGACAGGAAAGGCAACCCGTCTTCTTGCTCAGCGGGGGGTCACGGTCACCGCGACCGAGCCCGACGGGGCCATGCTCGCCGAGTTGCGTAAGCACGTGCCAGCGGACGTCGGGACAGTGCAGGCCGTTAGCGGCTGCCGATATTGCCAGGATATGCCTGTTATATGTGCGGCGGCTGCGCTGAACGACGTGGAATAAAAGGGTCTCGCGGAGGATAGGGCGCCGGTTTCCGGCGCCTTTTCTTCCAGAAGGCTCCTTTCTTCCGCAATGCGGGCGCTGCGATGTCCGCTATGTGACGATAGCGGGATTTGCGCCGCCCAGCTGGGAAAGATGGGCCCAGGCGGGCGCGGCTGCGACTGTGGCTGAGGCAACGCCAAGCACCGGCAGCCCCAAGCGGCCGGCACGGAGGTGTAACCCGGACGGCTATATAAAGCTACAAGGCTGTGAACACCAGGGGGCCGACACGGGAGCACGCATGTTCGACAGCAGTGGTCGCCGGTGAGGCTGGCCGGGTCACCGGTGCCGGTAACGCGGGGACGCATGGTGACAGGTGAGGTGTATGAGGACTGGGAGGCGGTCTATCGTGACAACATCGGGCGGGTGTACGGGCTGATGTTCGGGAAGGTCGGGAACCGCGCGGATGCCGAGGACCTGACCGCCGAGGTGTTCGTGACGGCGCTGCGGCCGCTGCTGCTGCCTTCGCCGGTGGCCGGGGTGCGGGCGTATCTGCTGGCCACCTCGCGTACGGTGCTGGCCAGGTACTGGCGCCGCACACTCGGCCAGCAGGTGACGGAGCTGGTCGGCGACCATCCGGGGGATATGACCACGGCCGACACAGGATCGCACGCCGTCGGCAAGGCGGAGCGGATCCTGGCCGCGCTGCCGGACAGATACCGGCGCATCCTGCAGCTCAGGTTCATCGAGGCGTGCTCGATCTCCGAGGCTGCCAAGGCCCTTGGCGTCAGTGTCGCCAACGCCAAGGTGCTCCAGCACCGGGCGCTGCGCCGAGCCGCCGACATCGCCGCCGGGCTGGAGGCGGGCTGATGCGCGGCCCCGGCCGGTTCATCGAGGACCTGCTCGGCTCCCGTCGCCCGCGGCGGTTCCGGGCGAGCCACCAGGACGCGGAGGTGATACGCACGGCCATCACGCTACGAGCGGCCCGGCCGGGCAGCGGCACGCCCCGCCCGGAGTTCGTCTCCGCCCTGCACGAACGACTGGCCGCCGAACTTCAGGCGCCGGCGCCGCAAACACAGGTACCGCAAACACAGGTACCGCAAACACAGGTACCGCAAAGACAGGCGAGCCCGCGACGGCGCTTTCTCGCCGCCGCGTCCCTGGCCGCGGGCGCCGCGGCGGGCGGCGCCGGGCTCGACCATGCGCTTGCCAGCGGCCAGGCCGGGCCAGGCCAGACGGAGCCAGGCCAGACCAGCGCACAGGGCACGATAAGCCCGGACGACGGGACCTGGCAGACGGTGCTGGCCAGCGCGGACCTTCCCGAGGGCACGGTACGCGCCTTCGACACCGGCGTTGTCAGCGGCTTCGCGCAACGCCAGGGCGGGCTGGTGCGCGCCGTCTCCGGGATCTGCACCCATCAGGGATGCCGGCTCCGGCTGGCTGCCCCGAAGACCCGCCTGGTCTGCCCCTGCCACGGCGCCTCGTTCCAGCTGGACGGCGCCGTGCTCAGCCACCGGCTCAACATTGCGCTCGCGCCGCTGCCCCGCCTGGAAGTCCGCGAGGTCAACGGCTCGGTCCAGGTCTACATGTAAGGACCTTTATCACGAACGGCGGTGGTGCTTCCTCCGGTTGGTTGCGCGATCGCCACTAGGCCAGAAGGGAAACCTCTCGACGATGTACAGTCAACGCCGCTGGAAGCGGCGCTGGTGGGCGGCTGCCGCGGGGGCCGCGGCAGCGAGTACCGCTCTGCTCACCGCTTGCGGGAGCAGCGGCGCTTCGGCGGGCGCCGCCATTACTCCGGCCAGCGGGCACCAGCTGCCTGGTTTCGCCGGCGCGTCCCGAACGCCGTCGCCACTGCCTACGGCGATGCCGTCAAGCGTGAGCATGAGCGGGATGCCTTCCTCGGCGCCTGCCGCCCCGGCCGCGGCTCCGGTGGCGGCGGACTCGGTAACGATCCACAACTTCGCTTTCGGCCCGCAGGTCGTGACCATCAAGGCGGGCACCACCGTCCACTGGAAGAATGGCGACGCCGAGGCGCACACCGTGACCAGCGATAGCGGCGCATTTGACTCGCCAGTGCTGCAACCGGGCGCGAGCTATTCCCACACGTTCACCAAGCCCGGGACGTACAGCTACCACTGCACCATCCATCCGTTCATGACAGGAAAGGTGGTGGTCTCGTGACCGCGGACGGCATGACCAGGCGTCAGCTCATCAGGCACACGGCCTGGTTCGGCGCGGCGGTGGCGCTGACGGTGACGGGTGGCGAGGTGATCAGCCACATCGCGACCGGTACCGCGGAAGCGGCGGACGATCCCGCCGCACTGCGGTTCGTCCAGATCAGCGACAGTCACCTGGGGTTCACGGGAACCGCCAATCTCGACGTGGCCGCGACCTTCGGCGCGGCCATCAACCAGGTCAACTCACTCGGCTACGAGCCGGACTTCGTGATTCACTCCGGCGATGTCACGCACCTTTCGCTGGCCTCGGAATTCGGCCTGGCGAAGGAGATGATGTCGGACATCCGCACACCACGCGTCTTCACGGTGCCAGGCGAGCACGACACGATTAACGACGGCGGGAAGACGTACCGGCAGTTCTTTGGCGCACAGACGCTGGGCGATGGCTGGTTCAGCTTCGATACCAAGGGCGTCCACTTCATCAGCCTGGTGAACACCTCGAGCGTGGACGCGCTCGGGTACCTGGGTCCTGAGCAGCTGGACTTCGTCCGGCGGGATGTTGCCGGGCTGTCGTCCGAGACGCCGGTCGTTGTGTTCAGCCATATCCCGCTGTACGCGATGTACCCGAAGTGGGGCTGGGGGACCAGCGACGCCGTCACCTTGCTTGGCATGCTCCGCCGATTCGGCTCTGTGACGTGCCTGAACGGTCACGTTCATCAGGTGTTCGCCAAAACTGAGGGCAATGTGACGTTCTACAGCGCCGCACCGACCTGTTACCCGCTCCCGCAACCCGGGCAGGCGTCAGCCCCGCTGCCGGTGACGCTGCCCGCGGGCGAACTCTCCTCGGCCCTCGGCATCCGCACCGTGAGTTTCCGGGCCGGGAGCGCGAACCTCGCCCTCACCGATGAGCGGCTCACATGAGGCCCGTACTACGCAGGGAGTAGGCGGGGGGAGTAGCGGCTGGCGGGGAAGTGTCTCCTGGCGTACGACGCTTTCCGGGACGGTTCCGGCGAGCCTTGAGGTGTTAACAGAACTCCTCTGGCTCGTAGGAGACCGCAATGCTCGGAAGGATAGGGGCCGGTTGTTACCGGCATCGGTGGGCGACGCTGCTGGGCTGGGTCGTGGCGGTGGCGTGCCTGATCATGTTGTGGACGAGGTTCGGCGCGGCGGCGCAGGACACGTTCACCGGCAGTGACCCGGGGCAGACACTGCTGAACCAGCACTTCGCCCGCCAGTCCGGTGACACGCTGACGCTGGCGATCCGTTCAACGGACCCGATACGTTCCGTTGAGCCGCGGATCACAGGGGCGCTCGCGCCATTCCGGGACGCGGCGCATGTCACTGGTGTCAGTGACCTGCACGTAGCGCGGGACGGGCATATCGCGTTCGCGACCGTCCAGTTCGACGTGACCAACGCCCCGACGGGCGAGGCCAAGACGCTGATGGCGGACGCCACGAAGGCCAGCGGGCACGGAGTGACGTTCGCGCTGGGCGGCAGCGCGGTGGATCAGGCCGAGACGCCGTACGGGGGCGCGTCGAACGGTATCGGCGTGGGCGCCGCCGCGGTGGTGCTGCTGATCGCGTTCGGCTCATTCCTGGCCATGGGGCTGCCGATCGCCACCGCGCTGATGGGTATCGGGTCCGGGCTGTCGATCATCGCGCTGCTCGGGCACATCTTCCCGGCCCCGTCGTTCTCCCCGATCATCGCGGCGATGATCGGGCTGGGTGTCGGAGTGGACTACGCGCTGTTCATCGTCACCCGGTTCCGCGAGGAACTCCGCAACGGGAACCAGCCGCAGGACGCGATTGTCACCTCGATGCGGACGGCCGGGAAGTCGGTGCTGACCGCGGGTACCACCGTGGTGATCGGCATGCTGGGCCTGCTGGTGCTGCGCCAGGCGCTGATGAACGGGGTGGCCATCGCGGCCGCCGCCACCGTGGCGATGACCGTGATCGCCTCGCTGACCCTGCTGCCCGCGCTGCTTGGCTTCAGTGGGATGCGTCTCGCCGGGCCGTCCCGGTTCAGCAGGAAGCAGCGGCACGGTACGCAAACCACCGCCCGTTCGTCGGAAAGATGGGCTTTGGTTGTGCAGCGGCACCCGGTGATCGCGGCCAGTTTGTCAGCCGCCTTCATTCTCATCCTCGCCGCGCCGGCGCTGTTCATGAAGCTGTCCATGCCGGATGAGTCGGCCCAGGCCCGGGGCACGATGGGGTACGCCAGCTACGCGACCATGGTGCAAGGGTTCGGGCCCGGGTTCGACGCGCCGCTGATCGTGACCGTGCGGGGCGCCAGCGCCGGGAACCTGCCCGCCGAGATCGGGCACACGCCCGGCATCGCGGCGGTGACCCCGCCGGTGACGAGTACGGACCATCAGGCCACGATGTTCATCGCCTACCCCACCACGGGTGAGCAGGACCCGGCGACCAACGCGCTGGTCAACGACCTGCGGGCCCACGTCCTGCCGTCCGTCGCGTACCTGACCGGGCCGAACGCCGGGAACGTCTCGTTCGCGAACCTGGTCGGGCAGCGGCTGCCGTGGCTGATCGGCGTGGTCGTCGCGCTGTCCATGCTGCTGCTGACCGCGGTGTTCCGGTCGGTGACGGTGGCGGTCAAGGCCGCGGTGATGAACCTGCTGTCGATCACCGCCGCCTACGGCGTGCTGACCGCGATCACCCAGTGGGGCTGGGCCGGGCACCTGTTCGGATTCCCGGAGAAGATGCCGGTGACCACCTGGGTGCCGATGTTCCTGTTCGTGATCCTGTTCGGGCTGTCCATGGACTATGAGGTGTTCCTGCTGTCCCGGATCCGCGAGGAATGGGACGCCACCGGCGACAACGCCCGGTCCGTGGCCCGCGGGCTGGCCTCCAGCGCCCGGGTCATCACCGCGGCGGCGGCGATCATGGTGGTGGTGTTCCTGTCCTTCGTCCTCACCCCGGACGTTTCAGTCAAGCAGATCGGCCTCGGCCTGGCCGCCGCGGTGCTGATCGACGCCACCGTCGTCCGCCTGGTCCTGGTCCCCGCCGTGATGGAACTGCTCGGCAAGGCCAACTGGTGGCTCCCGTCCTGGCTCGGACGGCTCCTCCCCGCCCCGGCGGCCCCCGCCGCGGGTGCGGGTGCGCACCTCCTCGGCGCGGACGAGCCCCGCGTGCCGGTCCGGTAAACCCGGCCGCGGCCCGCTGAGGAACCAGACGGGCCGCCGCCCCGCTCCCCGTGAGCGGCGCGGCGGCCCGTCTGCGGCGCCCCACATTAAAGCTCTGCACATTCAAGCTCTGCGCTTAGTAGCGGAGGTCGGATAGCACGGCGTAGTGGTCGGAGGGGTATATGCCGTTGACAGGGACGGTGCCCAGCAGGGCGGTGTGCCGAGGGTGACCGGCGCCGCCGGGGCGTGGAATGGCGGAGAAGATGTAATCGATCCGGCGGTTGGGCCATAGCAGCTGGATGGCCCAGGGATTGTCGTTGGACCAGGTGTGGCCGGGGGTGGGCGGGCCAGCGGTCTCCCAGGCGTCGTAGCAGGACAGGCCCGGGGCGGGAGCGGTGGTGCGGCCAGTGAGCATGCGGATCTCGTCGCTGTCGGGATCGGCGTTGAAGTCACCGGAGATGATGAGCGGCGCCCGCGTGTCCTGGGCTTGATGAACGTGGGTGAGCAGTTCGCGCACCGCGTGCTGGCGGGGCTGGCTCTGGTCAAGCCACCAGGCGTCCATTACGAGGCCGAATACCTGGATGGGGCCGCGCGGGCCATCCAGTTCGGTGAACTGCACACGGGCGTCGCCGAAGGCGAGGCGGGCCGGGCGCCGGACCGGCCAGCGAGACAGCACGGCCACGCCCGACAGGGCGGCATCATCTTCCTGGGCCGCGACGCCGGTGAAAGCGTGGTGCGGCAGGCCGAGCGGGCCGGCCAGGCGGGCACACTGGCTGTCGTCGTGCTTGGCCCACGACTCGGTCAGCACGACGATGTCCGGACGGGCATCGTTCAGCGTCGCAACGATCGCTGCTTCCCGTTCTGGCCAGGGGCCATACAACCCCCATACGTTCCACGTGACGATCCGCACGGTCGTCTCGATGAGCGGGCCATAACATCGCGGCGGGATGTCATCCATGAGAACGCTGCCTGTCTAGTCGAGTCGCTGCCCGCTGCCCCCGCTGCCGAGGTCCAACCCAGGCAGATGATCTGGGAAGAAAGAGCCTTTATCCGACAGAGGGTAAGGAGCGTCGCGGAGCACCCGGCATTCGGCCGGAAGCCAGCGACTTAGTGGGGCGCTCCGGAAGTTCGTCGGGGCCTGGGGTGATCGGTCCGGCGCTCTGAACGTGTTACCCGGGAGCTGCAAGGGACCACTGGGACTTGTGCTGTGATCCCCAGTGCCGCTGCGA
>Ga0213881_10001348_pt1 | contig 11929 bp, 8 predicted proteins | sample BarmaccoBMER_R08_FD_160104 | JGI IMG/M metagenome (GOLD analysis project Ga0213881, IMG submission 160104) | Barbacenia macrantha exposed rock microbial communities from rupestrian grasslands, the National Park of Serra do Cipo, Brazil - ER_R08 ... | reverse complement strand
GGAGTGATCGAATGCTTCGAGCGGACCCACGGTGATATGGCCGGCGTTATTGATGAGAATGTCAATGGCGCCGAGTTCGTCAAGCACGCGATTGATCAAAGTCTCGGCATCGGACTTGTCACTAATGTCACAAGTAAAAGGCGTCGCCTCGATGCTCTTCTTCCGAAGGCGGCCGCATGCTTCCTCCAGTTCCGCGGCATTTCGCGCGCACAAAGCGAGCCGGCATCCTTGCTCGCCCAATTCTTGCGCCAACGCGAACCCGAGGCCGCGAGATCCCCCGGTGATCAAAGCAACTTTGCCTCTGAGGTCCAACGTGGGACGCGATCCTCGCACCAGCTTTGTCGCTGCGACGGCAGCGGCAGCCGAGATTCCTGTTACCGCAAGCCAGGGAAGGCTGGCGCGGATCTTGGAGATTTTCTTCGTGAGCAGATTCATGAACAGAGCACTTAAGAAGATAGCGCTGGGCTCCAAACGTTTCGTGCAACTCACACCGAAAAAGTTCGGATCCGTGATGGGCGGCAACAAGCTCCAACGCGCGATCCCAATGCTAAGCTGAGACAGAAGTTGTGTCACGAAACACGGGCCGGTAGCTCAGTTGGTAGAGCATCGCACTTTTAATGCGGTGGTCGCGGGTTCGATTCCCGCCCGGCTCACTAAGCGCTACCGCCACGAGACCGCCGGCGTCCGCTCCGGGTTGCGAAGGCGCTTCCGAAGAGGAAGCCTACGGCAGCAGCCATGAGAAGCGACGCTCGCGATTTTGGTTGAATCGATTTCTCGCGGTAAGGTGGCCTTGCATAGTGTAACGGCTGCGGAGCTGGGGAGCGAATCGGGGTGCTCACCTGGATCACTGGCGCGGCCTTTTCGATCTTAGGTGGTTCGCTGGCGACCGGTTGCTTAGCGGGTTCCGGGACGGATTCGGCGCTCTCATGCGCGTCTGCGTGCACACGTGTGAACTCGGCGCCGAAGAAGAAGATTTGGGCCGAGTAATAGACCCACACAATTACGGCAACGAGTGAACCTGCGGCGCCGTAAGTCGATCCCACGCTGGCCTTTCCGATGTAGAGGCCGAGGAGCATCTTGCCTATGGTGAATAAAAGAGCCGTTCCGACAGCTCCGAAACCGACATTTCGCCATGAGATCTTTCGGGCAGGAACAAACTTGAACATCAGTGCAAACAGCAGAGTAATGACGCCGAACGATATCACAAAATTGATCATCTCAAAGACAAAAGGCGGGACAGGGATCATTTGCCCGAAGAACTTACCGAGAAATGCCAAAGCCGCGCTGATGACCAACGAAACGAGCAACAGAAACCCTACGGAAAGAACCATACCGAATGAAAACAGGCGCTGTTTGAGCATGCCGGCTAATCCGGACTGGTCCTTGGGCTTGGCGTCCCAAATGGTGTTGAGAGCATCCCGCAGTTCGGAAAATACTCCGGATGCTCCAAACAGTAACGTGACAAAAGCGATTACAGTTGCCAGTACTCCGGAGGAACGTTTTTGAGCGCTCGCGAGGAGAGACTTCACCGTGTCGGCTCCGCGATCGCCGATCATTTGTCGCGCTTGATCAATCAAGCCGTTCTGGGCTTTTTGCTGATCGAAAACCAAGGCCACCACAGCCACCGTGAAAAGCAGAAGTGGGGCAAACGAGAGCAAGGTGTAGAAGGCCACGGACGCCCCCAGGCGGGGCGCGTTGTGATCGCTCCAATTCTGATAAGTCTTCTTTAGAAGCGGGATCAGAGTTCGAATAGGCATGAGCTTTATGAATGAGATCGGATCGGCCAGACTCATCCGCACTGGTAAGTTTGCTGGTAGCCGGCGAGAGTTTTGCTAAACGTAATACGATGAAATCCTCTTCTATTCCTGGAAGCTGCGGTAAACGCTGCTGCACGATTCTGATGGTTGCTGTTTGTGCGATTGTGGTCGCGGAATCGGCTTCTGCGGCGCAACCAGGGGCGCCTCCAACGCGGGTCATGATTCTGCATGCCGCGAGATTGCTCGATATCGAAGCAGGACGGCTGATCACACCTGGCGAGGTGTTGGTGAGAGGGGAGCGAATTGTGGAAGCCGGTTCGAGCGTGACGCATCCAGCGGGCGCCGAGGTCATCGACTTGGGAGACAGCACGTTGTTGCCGGGTCTGATTGATGCGCACGTGCATCTATTTCTCCATCCTGGCGCAGAGGATTTGCAAACGGTTCAAGAGTCGGTACCGCAACGGACGATCATGGCGGTGCTCGCGGCTCGGGACGATTTGATGGCGGGGTTTACGGCGGAGCGGGACATGGGGACCGAGGGCGCAGGGTCGGCGGACACGGCGGTGCGGAATGCGATTGATGCCGGCCAGATTCCGGGCCCGCGCCTGCGGGTCAGCGGTAACGCCATCGACATACTGGGCGGGCATGAAGACGCAATCAAGTTCAATCCAGCGCAGCACGTACTGTCGAATGCGACCTATGCCAACAATGCCGAGGAACTGGTGTCGGCGATTCGCGAGCAATTGAAGGAAGGCGCAGACTTCATAAAAATTTACGAGACAGGCGCGGATTTTATTAGGGATAACGAGTTTCACACGCCGTACCAATACTCGGCGGCTCAATTGAGCGCGGCGGTGCAGGAAGCAGCGCGAGTCGGTAAGCGAGTCGCGGTGCATGCCACAGGCGAGCCGGGGACGCTGTATGCGGCACAGGCGGGAGCGGAATCGATCGATCATGCGAACCAACTGGGCGAGGAGACGATGCGGCTGATGCGCGAGAAGCAGATTCCGGCTGTTCCGACGTTCACGATTTTCGAATACTTTGCAGATCGCGCGGCCTCGCCCGAGGAGGGAGCGCGTTTGCACCGCATGTTCGATATGAAAGTGGAAGGCTTTCGGAAACAGGTTGCGGCCGGAGTGCCCATGGCGGTGGGGTCCGATGTAGGTCCGTTTCCGCACGGAACGCAAGCGCGAGAATTCGTGCTGATGGTGAAGTATGGAATGAAACCGCTGGCAGTGCTTCAAGCTGATTTCCTGAATGGCGCCAAACTGCTGGGATGGGAAGAGCAGATCGGCAAGTTAAAGGCGAACTATTTGGCTGACGTGATCGCGGCGCCCGGTGATCCACTGCAGGATATCGGTGTTTTGGAGAAAGTGCGGTTCGTCATGAAGGGCGGCGTGGTGTACCGGAAATAAGAGATACTGGCAGACCTACGATTACGCGGCGTTTTGAACGGATGGTTTGGCGAAGAGATCGGGCTTGATCTGCATGGCGCGAACCTCAATTTCGCCGAGTGAAAATTCGAAGCCAATTTTAGCGGGATCGAAGGCGTGGTAGGTTCCGTTGTGAACGGCTTGGATGTACTGGCGGGCGGCTGTGTCCAAGCGCGCCTGGATCTGCTGCTTGCGCGCATTCTGAAGTTCGCGTAAGGCAGCGGTGTCTTTCTCGCGCTGGCGGCGAAGGCGATTTTCCTGGACGCTGAGATTGTTGAGCTGGCGCTGGTAGGTCAGAAAAATTTTGGCTTCGATGAGCTGGTTGCGAACGGATGGGTCTTCGTTGGGGAACAGCTCGGCGAATTCGAGGCGGCCGAGAGCGTAGATGCCCATTTCGAGCGACGGAATGCGGAGCAAGCGCCATTCGGTATCGGCTAGAGATTGGACCAAGTTTTGTTCTGCTTCACTGGCGGGTTCGAAGCGCTTCACGAATTGCGAGACGTGACATTCGTAGAGAGCGGCATCGTCGCCGGGGAGCAGGACGGTGCGGCCGGTTAGACCGGTTTTGACGGCGTTCAAGGAAGATTTGGCTTTACCGGTTTCGGAGGTGGGGCCTGTGGATAACTGTGCGTTCTTTTGATTAGCGGAAATTTGGGCAGCGGTCAACATGATTCGGCTCCTTAGATAGAAATGGCTCACGAGAGAGGCTGTTGTGGTTGGTGAGCCTGAGCCACGGTAGCAAGGGGATGCGTGGGAACGAGGTTTGGACGCGAGGGGGAGTTGAGGGTAAGTGCGTGAAGAGGGAGGGGATAGGAAAATTTTGGAGAAGTGCGCGGTTTTGTGAACGAACGAATCGGCGGCCTCCTTCGTCTTTTCCTTATCATGTCCGGCATCCTTAACGATCTTCGTTTCGCTTGGAGGCTCACCAGGGGGCAGCCTGTTCTGACCATCGCTGCTGCGTTGACGGTTGCGTTTGGGGTGGGCGCAAACACCGCGGTCGTCAGCGTGATTGAGACGGTGTTGCTGAACCCGCTCGGGCTTGGGCATACGGATCGCGTTTTGGTTCCAACGATCCGGATCGATCGCTTCAACATGCGCGGCGCGGCGGCTTCTGCGGTCGAGTTCCGAGATATTCACGCTATGACCGAGACGTTCTCGTCCGTCGCGGCGGGGGAAGGGCATGCCTGGGTATCGGAGATGGGCGGCGAAGCGAATCGGCTCGTCGGGCAGTCCGTGACTCCTGAATTCTTCCGTGTGTTTGATCAACAGCCGGAACTTGGCCGATTTTTCACGGGTGAGGACAGGGACAGTCTGGTCCTGTCAGACGGCTTCTGGCGCGCGGCATTTGGAGCTGACCCGCGAGTGCTCGGGCGTGTTCTCATCCTGGATGGGAAACCGCATCCTGTTGTAGGCGTGGCGAAGCCCGGATTTAGATTTCCCGCGAATGTGCAAGCGTGGACTCCGCTGGTTCTTCCTCCGCAGCGGTTTCGGCGCGGCTATGACATGGACCTCACCGTGCTTGCCAGGTTGAAGCCAGGCGTTAGCGCTGCCCAAGCACGGGATCGAATGGAGCGGTATGTGGCGGGCGTGAAATCCGAAGCCGATGGCAAAGATCTGGCCCGGCTCGGGTATTACATTGACCTCGATAGTTTCGCAAACTATGTTGCGGGTGATCTTCGCCGTCCGTTGGTGCTGTTGTGGGTTGCGGCGATACTTGTGCTGCTGGCCGGATGTGCAAACGTAGCGGGCCTGCTGCTCACGCGCACTAATGCACGGCGGCGGGAGATTGCGATTCGCATCTCGGTAGGCGGATCGCGATGGCAAATTCTGCGTCAACTGCTATTGGAAAGCTTGATGCTGGGCGCGATTGGCGGCATCAGCGGACTTGTGATCGCGCGGGCTGGATTGACGCTTCTGACGCGCGTTGCGATTCCAGATAAGGAAGTTTTGGGATTGGTTTCACTCGATCCGACGATGCTTCTGTACGGTTTCGCACTCGCACTTGGCAGTGGGTTGCTGTTTGGATTCGCTCCTGCAATGGAGCTTTTTCGCGATGCTCACACGCAAGGTATGGCGCGGAGCCGCCGAAGCTGGTTCCAGTACACGTTCACGAGGGCTCAGGTAGCGGCGGCTTTTGTGTTCGTGGTGATTACTGCGCTTTTGTTGCGTAGTTTGATGCGCGTTGAAGACCTCCAACCGGGGTTCGATACTCAGGATCTCACCACGGCATTCGTGATGAAGCCTGCGAACGACCCGGGTTTTCTCGATCGCGTGCAAGCCGCGCTGGCCTCTGCTCCCGGCGTCCAATCGGCAGCGCTCGGTTATCCGGTGCCGTTCTCGGGAGAATCTTTGACTAGCACTTTCGAGATTTCAGGTCGCAAACGAATGCCGGGGGAACCGGAGTGGCACGGCGAGGCGTTCATGGTTTCGCCGAATTACTTCGAGACGCTTCGAGTGCCATTATTGCGGGGCCGCAGCCTTGCGGCAACCGATTCGCAAACGACGGCGCCTCTGGTGTGCGTCATCGATGCACAGCTCGCGGAGCGTTTCTTTTCAGGGCGCGATCCGATCGGCGAGTCGATCAGTATGTATAGAGGACCGGCGCGGATCGTTGGAGTTGTGGGCACCATTCGCGGGACCACGCTCGAGGCGCGATCTCATCCGAGCGTGTACTATCCACTTGCACAAATGCCGTTTTTCTCGCAAACCGGCGTGATCGTTCGCTCGCCCGTTCGTGCTGGACCGTTGATTCGGGCTGCTGTGCGGCGCAGCTCGGGCGCGGCGGCTGTATTCGACATTGAGACGATGCGGGAGCGCGTCGATCAAACACTCGGAATTCGGCGCGTAGTGGTGGGTCTGTTATCCATATTCGGCGGCATCACCCTTTTGCTGGCCGGGATTGGAGTGTACGGGGTGATTGCGCAAATTGTTGCGGAGCGCACGCAGGAAATTGGCGTTCGCATGGCGCTGGGTGCGCGCCGGGAGCAAATCCTATGGAGTTTTTTGGGGCAGGGGATGCGTTCGGGTGTGCTGGGTATCGTTATCGGCATATTTCTGGCGGCGTACGCACAGCGGTGGATTCAGAGCATGTTGTACGGAATTCGCGGGCTGGACGTCCTGACGTTCGGTATGGCCGGCGCGGGGCTTCTCGGAATTCTGGTGGTTTCGATTACGTGGCCGGCGATTCGGGCAGCTCGCGTTGACCCGCTGCAGGCGCTTCGGCATGAGTAGCTTAATAGGGGACCTAGCATGCAGCCTGTTATCCGGATGACACGGCGCTGAAGAACCTCGGAACGTGAATTAGGACGTTACCGTCTGAAACAGAGACTCGGAGTAGACATGTTGCACGAACTCTTTCGTAAATCTTCCGCTGACGAGCAAGAACGCTCCGGCACTTCGTTTTCTGTTGACGATGTTAGGTCCGCGGACAAGCCAATTTGGACCCATTCATTGGCGGAGAGTGTTACTCATCGTTTTCGGCGTAAGATCCTTGCGCTGCCGGAACGCAACAAGGCGGTCGTGAATGCGGGAATCGACTCCTTTGGGGCGTCCAAGATCGAATCGAGACCTGAGAAAGAGCGCGCGCGCATATTGAATGTCACGGCGAGCAGATGCCATCCGCTTATTGATGCCGTAGGTACCGCATTTGGCCAGCACCGCCCTTTGAGACTTTCTCCCGACTCGATCTGGCTAACCATCGCGCAGGGCTTTAGCCATCACATCAGCGAAAACGCAGAGAGTTTGCGTCACCGCATGGTTCGTCACGAGGGGCGCAGCCAATTAACTGCCTCAGTAAATGACCTGACGTTAAGTAGCTTCGAAGGCGCCATTAGCGAATTTTCGTCGCAGATTCGGAGGGCATCCGACCCGGTATTACACGAAACCCTGGTGTGCGACTTTTCTACAACGACGCAGCCGATTCGGACTGCCAGCGAAGTTGTGCTTATGGATAGTTATTCGAGTTACTTTCAATACGACATGCGGTGTATCTGCGGAATACCGAGAATCGCGATCACCGGGTCGCTGGTGGATTGGGAGCGCATTCGCGCCCGGATCGAGGTGCTGGGAACTTTTGATTTGGAGTGGTGGGTGGGTCGGCTGCGTCCCATTCTGGACGAGTTCATACAAACCGTGAAGGGCCGTCCCGCAGCGGAATTCTGGCAAGCCATCTATAAGCCAAAGAAAGCCTACGGAGTTAGTTCGGTGACGGGTTGGATTGCCGATCTGTTCCCGTATTTGGGCGATGCGCCTGCGCGCCGGCGTAACCACATCTTCGAGCATAAGCGCGAGAATTGGGCTGTGCCCGTGGACAAAGGGGTTCAAACGCACCCGACGGTTTCCGAAGCAGGAGCGGAAAAAGGCGTTGGAACGAACAGCTTTCCCTCGGGCCTCTCCAGTGTTCCGGTGAAGGTGACGTTCATGGATGACTCAACTTGCATGCTGGATCTGGTCGGCGGCTTCCTTGCAGTCGAACAAGCGGAGGATCTTGCGCTCTCACCCGTGATTAGCTGGTGCGTAACGCAACCGGCGCCTAAGACGCCAGTCGTAATTTGATTTATCTGCGCAAACGGCCGTCGGGCTGCGCGCGGGAGCGAGCCCGCGACACGGACCGGCTACCACCACTTACCGCGGCCACAATCGAGATCGTAGAATCAGGAGGAACACGCGTTGCGAGTCCGCCGGTGTATCGCATGTGTTCGTTGCCGACAAAGATGTGAATGTGTTCGCGGATCTGTTCCTGCTCGGTTGCAATACGATCGCGGACGCCCGGGTACATCGTCCATAGGATCGAAAGTGCTTGACCCAGGGTTGCCGGGGAATCGCCGATATCCACCTGGCTTTGGCCGGACGTGAATTCCCGTAAAGGGCCGGGGATGTGGAAGATGACGCTCATCGCGATTAATTCTTCCTGCGGCGCGTTTGCTTTCTCTTTGTGTCCAGTGGGGGCGGGGAGCGCTTTCGCGTGTGGGGATGCGGCTTTATCAGGCCGGGAGTGTCTTCGACGACCGCGCAGCGCACACAGACCACCGATGGCAGGCCCTCGTGTATTCTTTGCCAAGTTCGTCCTTCGTCGGAGGAGCCGAATAGCTGTCCGCTTCTGGTTCCAAAGTAAAGACCTGCGGGATCGAGCGAGTCGGCAGTCATGGCGTCGCGGAGAACGGTTTCGTAAGCGCGTTTTTGGGGCAGGTTGCGTGCGAGAGGCTCCCAGGACTCGCCCGCATTCCGCGTTCGATAGACGCGGAGGCGACCGTCGCAGGCGCAGCGAAATATGTCCGACTCCACCGGAACTATATAGACGTAGTCAGGGTTCCTCGGGTGCATCACAACGGGAAAACCGAAATCGGAAGGCAGGCCGCTGCCTATGTCAGTCCAAGATTCGGCACAATCGTCTGAACGATAAATTCCCCAATGGCTCTGGAGGAAAAGTCTCTCGGGGCGATCGGGATGTAATGCGATTTTATGCACACATTGACCGAACTCGGGATACTGATCGGGCTGATAGGTGACGCGGATTCCCCGATTCTGCGCTGTCCAGGTGAGTCCTGCATCGGCTGTTCTGTAAACACCTCCGGCGGAAATGCCCACGTACATGCGGCTCCGGTTGATGGGGTCGAGCACGATGGTGTGCAGGGCCAGGCCTCCATTGCCGGGCATCCAGCGTGGGCGATGCGGATGGTCAAACAAACCCCGCATGAGGGACCAGCTTTCGCCGCCATCTTCGGTTTTGAACAGCGCGGCGGGTTCCACACCGCAATAGAGGACATTGGGTTCTTCAGGCGCGCCGAGGGCGATTTGCCAGATGTTCTTCAGCGAAACGCCCGTATCTGGAGGGAATCGAATGGGTCCCTGTTCCGGGTTGGTCCAGCTCTTTCCGAAATCATCGCTCGATCGGAGCATGGTGCCCCAATAACTCTGCGTGGACGCCCAGATGCGATGCCTGGCTGCTCGCTTGTCATAAGCGAGGGAGTAGACGTTGTGGCCGTGAAAGTAGGGTCCGCCGACATCAAAGCGCTTGCGCTGAGCATTCGAGCGAAAAATGAAGGCTCCTTTAGTTGTACCCACGAGCAGAAGGAAGTCGCCTTTTCTGACAGGAACGTGCTGAACGCTGTGTAAGACGGTAATCCTGGGTTGTTGAGGCTGATCGGAAGGTTTGGCGGCGATAATCGCTCCGGACTGAACAGCTTCGAGAGCGGCCTGGACTTCAGCCGCCCGTTGATACCTCTGTATCGGCTCCTTCGCTAGACATCGTTGAATGATGGCCCACATCCCGGGCCAGACGGGAGGACCGAGCGCGCTGGGACTCTCATGCATAATTGCTGAGCTGAGCTCGAACGTGGTGCGTCCTTGGAAGGGCAGTCGCCCGGACACGGCTTCATAGAGCACCACACCGAGCGCCCACAAATCGCTGCGATAATCGCCCGTTTCGCCTCGGAGTAACTCGGGGGCCATATACTCGAGCGTGCCGCTGAGGGTGGATGGTTCTTGCGGAAGTGTTTCCGACCGAGAGCGCGCATCCCCCGTGCCGCCAATGCGCCTGGCTAAACCGAAATCGAGGACTTTCACCAGGCCCTCGCTAGTGACGACAACGTTCGATGTCTTCAAATCGCCATGCACGATTCCGCGGTCGTGAGCGCGCGCCAAAGCGCTCGTGATCTGGGCACCGTATCGGAGCACCAGCTCGGGCGCGAGTCCTCCCTCGGCGCTCATCGCGCGCAGTGTCTTGCCATCGATCAATTCCATTACTATGTAAAGCTCGCCGGCCTCGTCTCCGACTTCGTAAATGGTGCAAATGTTGGGATGGGAAAGCGAGGAAGAGGCGCGTGCTTCTTGGAGCAGATTCCGTGCCGCGGGTAAATCCCCGTGAATGTCCTTGTTCAGGACTTTGAGGGCCACCTCGCGATGCAGAATTTCGTCGTAGGCGCGATAGACAATGCCCATCCCGCCTTCGCCGATCTTCGCGTCGATTCGGTAGTGCCCCAGCGTCTTGCCGATCACTTCGTGTTTGTCCCTCTCTTTTGGAGTCTAGCGACAAGAGTACGCCGGTATCGGCGGCACTCGTTCGAAAGGCTTCACGCCGGCGGCGATTCCAAGGTTCGTGAGTTTTGGTGGAACCAATAGACGCTGTAAGTAGGCGAACTGGATTTCGATGCGCCTGTCGCCAAGTACCGGCCGGAATTTGCACTGAAGGAGATTGGTTTACGTTCGGAGCAGCCGGGCGAGGACGCCCGGCGCGGACGAGGACGTCCGCCCCACAAGGGATCTTCGGTGTGCGGTACACTGTTATCGATCATCGATAACAGCAGATGAAGCCTAACGATCTGGTTCAAGGTACGCTCGGCATGCTCATCCTGAGAATGCTTGCTTTGGAGCCTATGCACGGCTGGGCGCTTTCGCAGCGTCTGAAGCAAATGTCGAAAGACGTCCTGCAGACAGGGCCCGGCTCTTTGTATCCGGCGCTTCACAAATTGGAACAGGAAGGATGGATTACCGCAGAATGGCTGGTCAGCGATAGCAGACGCCGGGTCAAGTTCTATTCGTTGACCAAAGCGGGGCGCAAGCAGTTGGAACGGCAAACGGCCGATTGGAAGCGGCTGTCTGGCGCGATTAACGCGATCGTGGCTCCAGTGAAGGGCTGACATGATGCGCTTGGTCAGGAGAGTGCAGTTGCGATTGAGGTCGCTGTTCTTCCGATCGAATCTCGAAGACGAGTTGAAGGATGAATTGAGCGACTATGTACAACACGAAACTGAACGGCAGGTTGCGTCCGGCGCCTCTCCGGAGGAAGCGCGGAGAATGGCCCTGGTCAGTCTCGGGGGAGTCCAACGGGTCAAGGAGGAGTGCCGGGATGCGCGGGGCGTGCGGTGGGTGGAAACATCCGTGAATGACGTTCGATTCGCATTCCGCACGCTTGCCAAGACACCGGGGCTGACGATTATCATCGTCGGGGCCCTTGCATTTTGCATTGGATTGAATGCTGCCATGTTCTCTGTGGTTGACACAGTGCTATTTCGGCCCTTGCCTCTGCCGGATCAGGACCGGCTCGTCTCGGTTACCGAAGGCGCTCCTGCGTTGGGATTTCCTGTAATGCCTTTCGCCGCTCCCGATTATTGGTTTGTTTCGGCAAATAGCCGCTCGTTCGCATCGACGGGAGTCTATCGGAACCGCGAGTACGAGATCGCCGGCGCGGGCGAACCACGGCGTATAGATGGGGCACGTGTATCAGCGTCACTATTTGAAGTTCTCGAAGTACGGCCAGCGGCGGGGCGGGCGTTTACGCAATACGAAGACGAGCATTCCGCGCGGCTTGTTGTATTGAGCAACGGGCTTGCTCAAGGTTTGTTTGGGACGTCAGAAAAAGCACTCGGCCGTACCCTTCTTCTCGACCGGATTCCGTATCAAGTGATCGGGGTAATGCCCGCGTCGTTCTCGTTCCCGATACGCGGATCTCGCTTCAACGACGACCCGGCTCAACTGTTTGTTCCGGTGTCCTGGGACAGCGAAGACCGAAAACAAACTGTTAGCGACTTCGATTACAGCATGATGGCTCGATTGCGGCCGAATGTGACTGTTCAACAGGCTGACGCGGAAGTCCGGGCTTTGATCAGACGCCTTGTTGAGAACTACCCGACGGCGATAAAGCAGATGCTCCAGCATCTTCCGAAGTTCTCCCTCGAATCCGAGGTTATTCCTTTTCGCGAAGAGTTTACGGGGAATGTGGAACGGCCCTTAATACTGCTG
>Ga0213881_10001347_pt1 | contig 11930 bp, 6 predicted proteins | sample BarmaccoBMER_R08_FD_160104 | JGI IMG/M metagenome (GOLD analysis project Ga0213881, IMG submission 160104) | Barbacenia macrantha exposed rock microbial communities from rupestrian grasslands, the National Park of Serra do Cipo, Brazil - ER_R08 ... | reverse complement strand
TCTCCAGGTCCAGGATATCCTGGACCCAATGCTCGACATATTCCCGTTCTCGTGCCGGTATCTCGTCCAGGCCATCGAGTAACAGCAGCACACGTCCTTGTGCGAGCATCCGCTGAGTCCAGCCGGTCGGCATCTCATCCCGCAGGATCGGCGCAACCATCTCGGACAGATGCGGCAGCCGGACGCGGGCAAACCGACCGAGCTCCAGAAGAAACGGCACCGTCGGTAGTTCGTTGGCATCGATCCGTTGTGCCGCTTGGACGCCGAACCACCGCAGGAGCGTGCTCTTGCCCGATCCGGCCACCCCGCGAATGAGCGTCCGCTGTCGACCGCACAGAACTTGGTCGAACAGCGTCTCGGCGCTCACCACCGCGTCATCGAAAGGATCACGCCGCAGCTCCAGCGGCACGTAGCCGGCCGCGAATGGATGCCGGCGCAGGATACCTCGGAGGTCTACACCGAAGAAGTCGAACCGGTTAAGTGCGCTGGCCATGAACTCTCGATAGGTGGCGACGAAGTCTTCGTCTGGTCGGCTGAGCGCGGTCACCTCCTCGAGACGCTCGTGCATCGATAGCAGCCGCACCAGCTCGGCTCTTCTCCCCGGATCGAGCCGATTCAGCGCCCGATCGAGACGCGCGGCGGCTAACCGCTCCAACCCATCGCGGGGGTGGTGTTTGCTGATCACACCGACGATCCGGTCGTTCACCCACAGCGCCGCCCCGGACATGCCCTCCCACGGGGACGCTTCGCATCTCGGAGCCGGCGCGGGAGACACCACTACCTCCATAGTGCCTTCCCGCCAATTCGACAGCACGTTCGCCCTGCCGACTGCATGGCATACATCCCGATACCGCGTCCCGCCGCCGGGGTCAGAGCGCATCTTCCACCACGGGAACCCGACCGCCTGCACCGCGAGTACCTCGGCATGCTCACCGAGCCGCCCGTACCGAACCGGGGCCAGCGCCGGCTCGCCCTCTCGCTCGTCGATCAGCACCACCGCGAGATCGGAGTCGGAGTCAGCCCACCAGGAAACGCTAGCCGTCATCCATTCACCGGGCAGGTCGGGCTCGAACCGTAGCTGCACCGATCGGGCGGCCTCCACCACATGGGCAGCGGTCAACACGGCACCCGCACTCACCCGGTAGCCCGAGCCTCGTCGCCGCCCCTCAGCGCCAGTCACAATCAACTCGGCGACTCGAGCGCGATCAAGGGCGTCGGCGCTCATCGTTCGTCGTCCACCTCCGCACCGGAAATCAATGGCTTGCGGTCGGGCTGCGCGGGCCGGCGTGGATCGAGCGTGAGCTTCATTCGCTGGCTCGTGGCCTTCTCCAAGCTGGCGTCAGAGCCCAGCTCCACTACCCAGAACTTCACCTTTGCCCCAGGCTTGGCCTCTTTGCTCACCGCGACGGTCAGTTCCAACTCAACCGGTCCGAGCTCGAAGCGCAACTCGGTACCCGCGCCACCGCGCATCGCCATAATCAACTCGGCCCTTAGCTGGCCGATCAACTCGGCAAGTTCCACCGCCACGAACTGATCACCTTTCATTCGCCTATCGATTACACATTGTTGCAGGCTTACCAAACTAAATATCCGTCCGCGCACGTCCGAGCTCAGCCCAGCGCCGCAAGCAGCGAGTCGAGCACCGTCTCCTCATGCACCGCCATCTGGTGGCGGCGCATGATCGCACCCAGCTCGGAGCTCCACACTGGCGCGACGGGCTGTCCAACCAGCGGCGGCCCGGCGGAGCCGAGCGCGGCCAGATAGTCCTCAGCATCCATCAGCCACGGTCTCGCCCCAACCTCATCGATCAGTCGGTTGGCGATCGAAATCCCGGGCCAGTCGAAGTCGCCATGGTAGTGAAGCCGCGCTCCGGCCAACGCGTGCAACACGTCCATGGCCACCAGAGCGGGCTGCCCGCTCACGCACACCACCGGTACCTGGCCGGTGAACCGCTGGGCGGTGGCCTCTAGAACCCGGGGGTTCTCGCAAACCAGCACGATCTCAGGCGGGACCAGCGTGCATTGGCGCAGGTCCCAGCCGGTGAGGTGAACCGGGTCACCAGCGTCCGCGGCCAGCGCCAACCGCGCGGCGGCACTGCCGGCACCAGCGTGAGTAACGACAGCCCGCAAGCCGAGCGTCAGGCAGCCGGTAGACACCGAATCGAGGCTGACGCCGAACCGTTCCCACATCTTCCGACGCCCAGCGGCGGTCGTCGGGACCGGCTCGCCGACGTGCGCGGCAAGCGCACGCAGCACCAGCGCGGTGACTGTGCGGCCGTCGTCGAGCCCATGCGCCCCACCGGCCACGGCGGCCGCCAGTTCAGTGCGCGACATCGAGGTTGGACCGGCAAGCAGCCGATCGAGCACATCGGCCGCCAGGCGCACGGCCGTCACTGGGTCCGCGCTCCGGGTGAGCAGACCAGCTCGACGGACACCATCGAGCCAGTCCTCCAGCCAGGCGGCGTCGGGAAACCGCTCGTGGGCGACCGCGAACGGCGCGGCGACCGCCACCGCCCGGTCAGCGCGCTGACCGGGGCGATCGGTCACCGGGCTGCCCGTAGCCAGCTCAACTACTCGCACGAGCCCGCCGACGCCGCTACGGTTTGTCAGGCTGGCGTCCAGCTCGCCCAGGTCAATAGTGACCCGCTCGGCGGTTACCCCAGCGCCCACCAGCGCGGACACCGCGTGCCGCTCAGCTCGGGACAGCCCGGTCAGTACCACGCGGCCGTCGGTCCGCAGCCCGCGAGCTTCCAACCGCTCGCGCAGCACCCGCCAGATCCGGGCTAAAGCGGGATCAGCGAGCCAGCTCGGCAGCCCGTTCACGTGCCAACCGCGTGTAAGCGCTGGCCGTCCCACAGGTGGCGGTACTGCGCGATCCCCCGCTCGTTGGGGTCACGCAGCGCCTCGTAGATCGCCAGCGACGGAACGGTCGAATGATCGCCCCAGAGGCGTTCGCTGGTGATCACAAAATCGAGGTCGAGCTGCACGAGCAGCCCGAACAGCAGTGGGTGGGTTCGCACATCAATCTTGGGGAAGGCATCGTCGAGCAGCACGAATCTGGGCGAGTGTGGGGCGGCTCCGGCGAGCGAACTGAAATGGGCCGCAGCGGCGGCGAACAGCGGCAGGTAGCAGACCACTTTCTGCTCACCCTGGGACAGCGGCGAACGCCGATGCAGGTCATGCCACGTACCCGCGCTCTCGGGACGGGTGTAGCGGACCTTGAACACGAACCATCGCCGGTAGTCCAGCGCACGCGCGAGGTGCTCGGCGTAGGAGTCCTCGGGTGTCTCGGCCCTGGATGCCTCGATCAGCCGATGCAGCGCGTCGCGCAGCTCGCTGCGCTCGTCCGGCAGCAGCGCGCCGAGCGGACGCCCCAGCAGCTCAACCGCCCGGCGGGCGTCAGCGGACACGTCGTCACGCATTCGCCAGCGCAACGCGACTTCGATGCCCTGGCTGGTGGTGACCCCGGCAAGCAGCTGGTTCATCTCAGTGACCAGTTCTTGAGCCTCCAACCGGCGCGATCGCAGCGCCTCACCCAGGTCGCCGAGGATGTGTTCCTCAAACAGCCGACGCTCCCGCTCGGTGAGCAACTCCGCGTCCCGTTGGACAGCGGCCGCCAGTCGGTCAGCCAATTCACCGATCGGGTGTTCGCCGGACTCATCGCGGCCGACAACGGTCAGCGCGCCGGCTACCTCGACGACTCGGGGATCGCTGTCCGCGCCAGGGCCGCTGGCGGCGTCCTGCCATGCGGCATAAACCGACATCTCGGTACCCGCACGGGCCGGCGGCGGCATGGCATCGAACTGGCGGGCCAGCCCCAGCACCAACGCCGGCACGGACTGGCCAGCTTGGCAGCCCCGGGCGAGCTCGATCGCCGGAGTCGGGTCCGTCGCAAGCTCCGGATCAGCGCCAGAAGCCAGCAGGCCGGGAGTGTCCGCCACCGAAGCCAACGCGGCCACTTCCCGGGCTAGCGCGGGCTCTTGCTCAGCCAGCCGCGCACTGGCGTCGGTGGCGGACTGCTCCGCTCGGCCCACGCTGGTATGCAGCTCACGCAGTTGTTGCTCAATCTCTTTGCCTCGGCGAGCGAGCTCATCGAGTTGGGTCTTAGTCTCATCAATGCGGCGTTGGATGTCCCGGACGCTCGCGCCGACGGTCTGCTCCAGCTCCGCCGCCGCGGCGGCGGCGGTCTCGGCCCGGTCCCTGGCCTCAACGGCATCGGTCGCGGTGCGCTCGGCCTCGGCGAGGTCGGCCCGCCAGGCGGCGGCGTCCTCGGTCCAGCGGCCCAGTCGGTCAGCCAGCGGACGGGTCGCCTCCGCGTGCCGGGCGAGCGAGCCATCCAGCTCTCGCAGCCGCTCGGCGTGGGCGGCGAGGCCGCTGGCATCGCGCGGCAAGTTGTGCGCTTCGGCCAGTTCGATGAACTCACGGTGACGGGTAGTTTCGAAAGCACGCGCGGCGGCGGCTGTGCGCTCCGTCTCACTGGCTCGCCAATCGGCCTGCTCAGCGGCGTCAGTCCGCTCGTCCAGCAGCGCCCATGCCGTGATCAGCTCGGTGAACGAGGGCGCGCTGTCGAGCCAACCTTGCAACGCTATTCGCGCACCGGCCGCCGCGTCTTCGGCCGCCGCGGCCGCGTCCCGCCGCGCCCGCAGCGCATCGATCGCGGCGTCGAGCTCGGCTAGGCGCCGGGCCCGCTCGGCGGTACGCGCGCTAGCCCCGACATACTGTGCCGCTGGTTTGGTCGCTCGACCGGTGAGCGGCCCCAGTCGCCAGCTGCCGTCCGCCCCGATCGCGGCTTGGTCATTTCCGTCGGCAAAACCATCGGTGATGGTTTCCGGTTCGCGCCAGTCAATCCTGGCAAGCACCGCACGCACCACATCCTCGGTGACCGGGGACTGGGCGGGCAGGTCAACGACGAGTAGGTCGGCCAGGCTGGGCCCGCCCAATACGCCGCCGGTCCGCGAGCCGATGGGGAGTACGACATCGCGGCGCCGAGCATCGAGCACGGCGCCGTTCGGCTGGACCAACGCATCAAGCAGGCCAGATGCTTCGAGCGCCGCTTCCAACCCCGCCATCGTCGCCGCGTCCAGTCCAGGCCCGAAGTCGACCAACCGCCACAGGGGGACCCCGTCATTAGGCCCGCGCGGATCGCGGCTCCAGCCAGGCGCACCCGGCGCCGGATCTTGCTCGGCCGCGACCTCATCGCGTCGGCGGGTAGTCGTCGCCAGCTCGGTCTCGGCCGCGCGCCGATCAGCGGCCGAGGCGGCCTCGGCCTCACGATATCGGGCCAAGGCCGGCGCGGCCGCGTCCCGGGCCCGCCTGGCGACCGTGAGCACAGTGTCGGAGGACAGCTCGGTGGGCAGTGTGAGCTCGACCGCATGTGAATCAGCCAGCCACGCTTCGAGCCGGCCGAGGTAATCCGCTTCCGCCCGCTCGGCTCGCAGCTGGGCTTCAGTTCGACGGCAGCGTGCCTCATCGGCGCGTTGCTCCTCCTCCGCCGCCGCGCGCTCCGCCGCGCCCCGAGCCTCCGCCGCCTTGGCGTACTCACCGAGCGCGGCGTCGACGACACGCACGGCTGCCAGCCGCTCACCGACGCCGCGGCGACCCAGCATGGCAGCCTCGGCATGGCCGGTCAGGGCATCAATCAAAACGACTTCCGCCGCTGGGACCGCCGCCGGGACCGCCGCCGAATCGGACCCGACGAAAAGACGTGGCTCCTGCAACACCGCCGGCACCGGTAGCGCCGCTCGCACTCCGCAGCGACTCAGCTCAGCGGAAAGAACGAGCGCGCTGTCAGCGACCCTGGCAAGGTCAGCGCATAGCCGCTGGGTGTCTCCCCGCAGCCGTGCCCCAAGACGCTCGGCCCGGGATCGAGCGACGGTAGCGCCGTGCTCGGCGGCTGAGGCAGCCCCAGACAGCTCACGGGCCAGCTCTTTGCTGCTGGTGAGCCGCTGGAGATTAGCCAACGCCGGATCTCGTTCGAGTTCTTGCAGCCGGGCCTGGTCGACGCCTCGGCGCCGACTCACCTCCTCTTGTTCCCCCTCGGCCCGCTCCAGCCGCTCGACGAACGCTGTGACGTCCGCTCGGCGCCGCGCCAGCTCAGCGCTGCGGCGAGTGCGCTCCCGGTGGGCGGCCACGACCGCGCCGCCACGGGCTCGTAACACCTGCCTCGCGTAGTCGGCATACGCTACAGCGAACACGGCGACGGCTTCGGCGCCCTTTCGTTGCCGGTCGAGCTGCTCACCGAACGCGGATAGCTCGTCGAAGGTATCCCCCGCCGCCCTGACCGCGTCGTCGTCCAGCTGCGGCAGTGCCTGGGCCAGCTGCTCGGCCAGCTTCGCCGGTTCGATGTCCTCACCCACTTGAGGCTGGCGCAGCCAGTACAACAACCGCAGCAGCTCGTCGTAGCGAGCCGGATCCAGACCGAAAAGTAACTGCCCGACATGCTGTTTGTAGGCCCGGGGCGACTCGAACAGGCGCCCGGAGCGGCCGTCGACGCCAGCCTCGAGCGCGGCACGCAGCCTGTCCCGGGACAGCGGACCGGCCTCGTCTTCCAACCGCAGGTCGTGGCCCACCTGACCAGGAAAGGTGAAGTACCACGAGGTCGCGGTGCGCGCGGACTGCGATGCCCGCACCCCGACTCCGCAGGTGATCGTCTCTCGCTGCCCGTCCTGCGCAGTGCGCGCGAATTCTACCCACAGGTACCCGGCCCGGTTCTGTCCGCCGTAACCGTCGAGCATCAGCCACAGGAGGCTGGTGTGGTGCCGGCCCGACGCGGTCATCCGCTGTTTATCGCCGTCGAGGACGAACGGCAGCAACATCTCCAACGTCTTCGACTTGCCGGCACCGTTGGACCCACGCAACAGCAGCCGTCCGTCAGCGAACTCGAACACCTGGTCGTCGTACTGCCAGACGTTCAGCACCCCCGCCCTGGCCAGCTGGAACCGTGACGGTCTCCGAGACGTTAGCTCACTCGCCAGCTGGCTCACGTACCCTCCTCGAACAGCGACCCCTGGCCGCCCGCCCCGGGCTCGGCGATAGCTGGCCGAGCCAGATACCGTGCGCCGACGGCGTGCACAAGCCACCCACCTTCCGGCGCCAGCCGGATCAAACCGGCCGCCACCAGCACGTCACGAGCGTCCGCTAATGCGCTGGCGGCATCCTCCCGGTGCTCCCGTTTGAGCCCAGTGGCCCACTCGGCCAACACCTTTGCCACCGCCTCGGCCACCAGCTCCGCTGACGCCGCTCGCCACACCCGATCGGCGACCTCCGCTTCCCTCGCCGGCCCGCGCAGCGCCGCGACCAGTTGCTCCAGTATCAACAACGCGAGCTGGCGGGCCGAGCCGGCACCGGGAAACTCCAGATCGGTCAGCTCTCCGGTGAGGTCGATCGCGATCGCCCCCTCAGCCCGCAACTCGATATCGAGCCCCAACCGGTCAGCAAACCACTCGCGTTCCCGGTTGCGGTTGCGCCGCCACCACTCGGCCTGTTCCTCGGAGAGCTCAGTGATCGAAAGCACCGGCGACTCAGCCAACCGCCGACGCAGGGCCACCCTGGCGCCACCAGCGGCCGACGGCAACGCGGCGCGGTCGAGCAGCTCAGCTGGTCCGTCCATCCCACCCAACGAGGCCGCGACCAGCAATGCCAGTCGCTCACGGCGCACATCCAGCAGCGAAGCGGTGCGCTGCTCGGCCCAGTGCTCCAAGTCGCCATCACGCTCAGCTAGCACGCCGAGGTCGAGCAACACACATAATGCGGCGTGCAACGCACGGCGATCAGCGATCGCGTCGAGGTCGATGTCCAAGTTCGCATCGGCCGCGGCGGAGCGGACGCGCGCAACCAGCTCGTCGACCAGCAGCTGGTTCTTGCAGCGGCTCAGCGCGGCGATCGTCACGCAGAGCAGGGCATAGCCCCTTGGGGTGAACGGGCGTCCGTTGCGGCGGGTCAGCGGACGGGTTGAATCCCGCCCCAGGCCGGATTTGAACAACCGCGCCGCGTTCGGTTCCACCACCAGTCGATACGCAAGTCCGTCGGCAAACATCCTGGTCAGCTCCGCGCGGTGGCGACGAACCAACCGCAGCTCGTCGGCGTGCGGACCGTCGGCATGCAACAGCGGGTAGCACAGCAATGCCCTGGCCGCGCGGCGGCGCTCCACCGTGACATACACGTCCTCAGCCGGACCGGGGCGCGGCACGCTCCGGCGTTGCTGCGCGGTCATCCGGTGGCCTCCCAAGGTTGGCTTTCCGCCAGGTCCTCGACCGTGAGCGTGATATCGATCAGCTGGAGCCGCCCGGACGGACTAGTGATCACCGTGTTGCTCCCCGGGGTGCGGCGCACCGACAGCCGCAGCGGCGGCGCGTTGCCCACCGCGGCCGTCACCACAGTGGCGGTGTCCTCGGCCACGAGCGGGCGGCCGTGCCCGGCCAGCGCGCGGCCATAGAGGTCGAGCAGCACGGCCCTGGCCGCGTCGGACACTCGTACTGCGCCCAGCTCACCAGCCTGAGCGGCCAGCTCGAGCACAGCCGATGCTCGCTGTCGCTCAGCGGCTTCCCGCTCGGCGAGCCTGGCTACCTTCGCCGTCGAATAGTCATCCCGGCGCCCTACCCTGCCCCGGATGGCGCGGTTGCCATGGCGGCGCAGCGCTACCGGCACCTCGGCCGCCGGGGCGGACCACCACGATGCGGTAGGCGGAATCGGGTCACCGTCGTCCTCGGCGGGAAAACCCAGGTGCCGACATGAATACAGGCCGAAAGCCGAGGCCCACAGAGCGTGCGCGGTCTCGTCGTCCGTTGTGGCAAACCAGCCGGCGAGGGTGAGCAGGTCCGCGTAACGGCTCTGCTCACGCTGCGTGCTGGTGGCGATACGACGCAAGTTGACCAACAGCGCCCGCATCGCCTCGGTCGCCAACCGGCGTACCCCAGCCGCGTCGGAGTCGCGCCCAGCGGAGCCGATGAACCATGCGTACAAACCCCGCCAATCGGCGGGGTCGAGGCCCTGGCTCCGCCGCGCGACCGCGCCATCCAATCCCAGCAACCGCTGACCGGCGTTGGCTCGCGCGCACAGCGCTGGAACCTTCGGTCGCACGCTGTTCAGCGTCTCGGCCAGCGCGGGAGTATGGCGGGCGATCTCGTCGACAAAACGCTGCAGATAGTCCAGCAGCGCCGCTTTGAACGCCTGGAACTCGGCCCGATCGAGGTCGTAGCGAACCAAGACCCGCGACAGATAGGTGTAGAAGTCGCGAGTAGAGGACACCAACCGCTCGAACTGAGCAAACACGGTGCCAATAGTGCGGGCTAGTTCATCCGGCTCAGCGCCGGCTAACGCTGGGGCGTCGTTTCGATCCAACGCCTGAAGCCCGGCGAGAATGCCGCCCAACATCTCGGTGGACACCTCACGCGCCATTTCCGTGTGCTCGAGTAACTCCTCGACATAGCGGTGCACCAACTCCCCGCGCTGGGTGAGCTGATAACGGGCCCGGTTCTGTAAATACTCGCGTAGGCTGCGCGCCTCGGCCTCGCGCGGGCTGCGCGCCAAGTTGCCGTGCTCGACCAGGTAGGACAGCCGAGCATCGACCGTATCGGTATCGAGGACAAGGCCCTGGGCGGCCAACCGCTGGGCCACCTCGGCGGCGGACTGGTCAGACAGCAAACCAGCGATGTCACCGGCGAACGTTCGCATGATCGCGAGGTAACTCGCGGCCTCCTCGTTGACCGCGTAGCGCAGCGCCGCCAACCGCACCCGCTCGGGGTGGCTGAGAGTCTCGCTTGCATCGACCACACCGGCACCATAGCGAGACACCCCGACAGCTTCCGCCAGCCGCCAAACTGATCGAGCCGGTACCCGGACGGCCGGCTGGACACCGGCGCCAGCGGCGGTCGGCCGGCGGGGCACACACAACGATGCCCGCCGCCGATCGCGGCCGAACGTCGCGCGGTTCTAAGGCTTGGCATTCGCTTCAGCGTGAGGCAACATGATCGCTGTTGGGGAGTTCGAGTCGAGTCCCGGTTGTAACGCGACGGCTCCGCGACGCTCTGGGACTTGGCGGCCTGCCGAGCTTGTCCCGATGGGCAATCGTGACCAGATGGAGACGGTGCAGTGACCAGCAGTGACGCGAAGTCCAGCGCGAAGAAAGAGCGGCATGTCGAGAACGACCTCGCCAAGCTCAAAGGGATCGGCCCTAAGTACGCCGAGATGCTCCAGTCCATCGGAGTCGGCTCGATCAAGGAGTTGCGGCACCGCAATCCCGCGCATCTCAAAGAAATGATCGAAACCCGGCACGGGCGGGTCATCGGCCTGTCCGAGGCTTCCTGTAAAATCTGGATCGACGAAGCCAAGGCTTATCAGGATGAAGGATGATTGCGGTACCAACTAACCGCCGCCATCGAGGCGTAGCGAGGGGTGAGGACAGTATCCTCGGCTGAGGGTAATGGGTCAGGCTCGGCGATCGGCACGACCGTTGCTCAGACTTTCTTGCGCGGCCAGCCCGGCGCGGGGGGTTACCAGCCGATCGTTGTTGGTCCAGGTGAGCCGCATCTGCGGCGTGGTGAGCTCTGCCCCGAGGCCACCAGCGTACGGCCCGCTAGGCGGCGTCGAGGACTGTTCGCGTTCGCTCACCTCACCGATATTCATTTGGTCGATGCGCAGTCTCCAGCCCGGGTCGAGTTTCTGGATCGCTATATCGATTCGGGCGAGCCATTGGCCGGGAAGGTATCCATCCAAGGCAGCTACCGGCCGCAGGAAATGCTCAGCGTCCACGTCGCGGATGGGATGGTCCGACGCATCAACCAGATCGGTGTTGGGCCGTTTTCTGGAGTTCCACTTGCGTGCGCGATAGTGACCGGAGACAGCTGCGACAACTGTCAGTACAACGAGCTGCGCTGGTATATCGATGTCCTCGACGGTGGCCGGGTGCTACCGGACTCAGGTGATCCGAGCCGTTATGAGGGAGTGGCGGACTGGGTTTGCTATGACGTCCACTACTGGCACCCGGACGGCACACCTCCAGGAATGACCACCGACTTTCCCCGAATCCGATACGGGTTCCCGACCATTCCCGGGTTGCTTGACGCGGCACGCCGACAATTCACCGCCGCCGGGCTGAACATGCCGTGGTACGCAGCCTTCGGCAATCACGACCAATTGGTCCAGGGCAACTTTCCGCGCCTAGCGGAGGCCGGGCGTTGGGCCATCGGCAATCGCAAGGTCATCGAGCTACCCGATGGGATGGTCGTGGCGAAATTTGCCGAGGATCTGCTGCGCGGAAATCAGATAGCGCTGCACCAGCTCACCAGCGGTCTGGTGCGCACGGTCACTCCGGACACCCAGCGACGGCTGGTCGACCGGGCCGAGACCGTGCGTGAGCATTTCACCACCCGGGGCCAACCGGTGGGCCACGGCTTCACTCCGACCAACCAACAGACCGGCACGGCCTACTACGGTTTCGATCACGATATCGTGCGCGGCCTGGTGTTGGACACCGTCAACGAACATGGCGGCGCCAACGGATCCATCGATCGGGCCCAATTCGCTTGGCTGCGCCGAGAGCTCGAAGCGAACACTGACCGGATAGTGCTGGTGTTCAGCCATCACACTTCTTCGACAATGGACAACTGGCTGACTCCGCTCACTCAACCCCGCGTGCTCGGCCACCACGTGCGCGAACTGCTGCTGAACCACCCCAACGTGGTCGCCTGGGTCAATGGCCACACACATATCAATCGGATTACCGCTCATTCTCGGCCACACTCCGCGCACGGCGGCGGATTCTGGGAAATCACCACCGCCTCACATATCGACTGGCCGCAACAGGCTCGGTTGATTGAACTGGTCGATAACACCGACAGCACCCTGTCGATCATCACCACCACAATCGATACCGCCGCGCCCGCCGCGCACGGCGGACGACTCGACGACAATGACACGCTCGTGTCGCTATCT